>Ga0315281_10010370_pt1 | contig 12849 bp, 10 predicted proteins | sample YL17G07_0_MG_FD_204540 | JGI IMG/M metagenome (GOLD analysis project Ga0315281, IMG submission 204540) | Sediment microbial communities from Yellowstone Lake, YNP, Wyoming, USA - YL17G07_0 | ecosystem: Environmental > Aquatic > Freshwater > Lake > Sediment | place: USA: Wyoming | collected... | reverse complement strand
ACCTGCGAGGTGGCGCCGCGCATGAAAAAGCTCGGGTATTCCGGTTTCGCATGCCCGCCCTCCTTGGCGTGATCCGCGTAGTTGAGGCCGAGGCAGAGTATCTTGGGCGGGCGCGGCACCACCGGCAGGTATTTGATGCCCGCGAGCGACTTGACCGCACGCGAAGGCGCCGTGTCCACCGCCGCCTTCGCCGCGGCCAGCCCGCCGGGCGCGGCGAGCAGCGCGGTCATGTCGGTCGCGAACGCAAACCCGGCGTTGCCGAGGTCGACGAACTCGGTGGCATCAGCGGCTTTGACCACGCCGATCGCGGCGCGGCCTTGATTGTCGTAACTCATGAGTCGCATGGTGGTTTCCGTTTGGTTGGAAGGAGGGATAACCGGGAATCAGGCCAGGCATCCTACGCGACCCTGGCACTCGGTTGAAAGGGGGGCGGAGCAATATCTGCTCTTGATCGGGAAGCGGGGGCCGGCGTAGTCCTACTCTGGCATCGAGGCATCATAGCCGAGAGTGGCACGCGGCCGAGGAGTAGGTGAAGAAAAAAGGACACACCCTTCAATCAAGCAGCCTCTCGGTTGACTAATGCGCAACGGGGCGGAACAATGCCAAGTCTTCAAACCCTTCCTACAGGATATCCGCTTATGAAACGAATTGCCGCCGGCCTCGCCTTGTCGTTTGCCGCGACTACTGTTCTTGCGCAGACGCCAGCCGCTCCGCTCGACGCCGTTGCGAGCGACCCGCGCACGCTGAACCTGATGCAGGGCTTCCCGCCGCCCCCGGAAAAGACCATTCGCTTCGGCGATGGCAGCGGCTACAGGTTCCCCAACACGCGCTGGGCCTTCTCGCACCAGCGCGAACTGGTGCCGACCGCTAACGTCTGGCGCGGGTCCGGTCCGGTGTCGGTGTTGCCGCGCGCGGAACGGAATATAGACAACGTCGCCTTCAAGCTCGCCGACGGCAGAGACATGACCTGGGCCGGCATGCTGGCCGCGACCTGGACCGACGGCATCGTCGTCATGCACAAGGGCCGCGTGATCTCCGAGAAATACTTTGGCGCGCTGGAGACGCAGGTGCCGCACCTCGCCATGTCGGTGACCAAATCCTTCGTCGGCACGCTGGCAGCCGTGCTCGCCGAGCAGGGCAAGCTCGACCCGACTGCGCTGGTGACCAAGTACGTCCCTGAACTCAAGGACGGCGCCTACGCCGACGCGACAGTGCGCCAGGTGATGGATATGACCGTCGGCGTCAAATATTCGGAGGTCTATACCGATCCCAAGGCTGATGTGTGGGATTACGCCCGCGCCGGCGGCATGCTGCCGACCGGCCCGAATTACCAGGGGCCGCGGACCTTTTACGAGTTTCTGGTGAAGCTGCAGAAGGAAGGCGAGCACGACCAGGCCTTCGCCTACAAAACATCGAACGCCGAAGTGCTGGCGTGGATCGTCAAGCGCGCCGGCGGCAAGTCGCTCGCCGCGCTGCTTTCCGAAACTGTCTGGCAGAAAATCGGCGCCGAGTTCGATGCCTATTTCACGGTGGACAGCGTCGGCAACGAATCCGGCGGCGGCGGGCTCAACACCGCGCTGCGCGACCTCGCGCGCGTGGGCGAAACCATGCGTCTGGGCGGCCGCTTCAACGGCCAGCAGATTATCCCGGCCGCCGTGGTGGCCGACATCCGCAAGGGTGCCGACCCGGCGAAATTCGCCAAGGCGGGCTACGCAACGCTGCCCAACTGGAGCTATCGCAACATGTGGTGGGTATCGGATTACGGCGCCTACAGCGCGCGCGGTATCCATGGCCAGGTCGTCTACATCGACCCCAGGGCAGAGATGACCATCGTGCGCTACGCCTCGCACCCCGCCGCAAGCAATATAGTCAACGACCCGGTGAGCCTGCCGGCCTATCGTGCGCTGGCCGAGTGGTTGATGAAAAACGACTGAACCCGGGTAATCGCGCTCCACGAGAAAGCCAAAGGGATGTTCAGAGCAACATCTCCTCTTGATCCGGAAGCGGGCGTCAGGCGTAAGCCGGCGGCGGCACGAACGCGTAGTACTCGCGCTCGATCAGCTGCGCCACGCGGATGGTGGTGAGATCGCCGTACTGCGGCCCGACGATCTGCACGCCGATCGGCAATCCCTCGGGCGAGAGGCCGATCGGCGCGGCCGTGCCGGGCAGATAGCACATGCCGGCAATGCCCGCCCACCACATCTGCGTCGTCGCCGGCTGCGGCTTGCCGTTCACCGTGATCATGCGTTCCCAGCGCTCGCCCGGCATCGAATGCGGGAACGCCGCGGTCGCTGCGTTCGGGCACAGCAGCACGTCCCAGTCGCGAAAGAACTCCGCCCACGCGAGCCGCATCTGGTGCCGGCGGTTTGAGGCCGCGAGCCAATCCTTGTGCGACTGCGTGTTGGCGCGGACCATCTGCGCATAGTAGGAACCGTCCTTCGGATCGAGCTTCGCCTTCGCGGCGAGCATCTGCGCGATGAACTCCGGCGTCTGCCGCGCGGAGGTCGCGCCGCGCAGGAGCTGGATGAACACGCGGTGCGCTTCGCCCAGATCAAAGGCGGGCAGCGCGCGCTCGGACACTATTGCGCCCTGCCGCGCGAGGAACTGCGCGAGGCGCCCGATCGCCTGCTGCACCGTGGCATCGGTCTCCGCGGTCGGGTGCGTGGCGAGCACCGCAACGCGCAGGCCGCGCAGCGTCTTGCGCGCGGGTTTTTGAAGCGCAAGTTTCCAGCCCGCGCCGTCGATCGCGTCCGGCCCAGCCATGATGGCGAACGCCAGTTCGAGGTCAAATGCGCTGCGCGCGAGCGGGCCGATCGCCGCGATATCCGACGGGTGCGCGCTGTCCGGCAGCGCATGGCCGGCCATCGAGCAGACGCCCCAGGTGGGCTTGTGGCCGTAGACGCCGCAGTAGTTCGCCGGGTTGCGGATCGAGCCGCCGATGTCGCTCCCGACTTCAAGGCCGGTGAGGCCCGCCGCGAGCGCGGCTGCCGCGCCACCGGATGAGCCGCCGGGCGTGCGCGACGCGTCCCATGGGTTCACCGTCTTGCCATACACCGGGTTGTTCGTTTCCCAGTCGGCGAGCAGCGTGGGCACGTTCGACTTGCCGAACAGGTTCGCGCCCGCGCGCGCGAAGCGCTCCACCGCCACGGCATTGCTCGCGGCGGCGGTATTCTTGTACTCGGGGAGTCCCCAGGTAGTGGGATGGCCGGCAACATCGAAGGACTCTTTCACCGTCATCGGCAGGCCCGCGAGCGGAGCGGTTTTCGCGCCCAAGCGCCCGGATTTGCGATCGAAGCCGCGCGCGCGCTTCCTCGCCGCGTCGAAGTCGAGCACGCAGAGCGAATTCAAGCTGCGGTCATGGCGGGCGATGCGCGCAGCGTAGAGGTCGAGCAGCTCGAGCGCGCCGATTTTCTTCGCGCGCAGCGCGCGGATGAGCCTGGTCGCCGACCAGAATGCAGTGTCCATTCGGTGTTCCTCCTCAGTGGATGCCGGGCATGGCGGTCAGGTTCTCACATCGCCCACAATTCAGAAAGCGGCAAGGCGTACAATTGCCGCTTGCCGGAGCGTCCGAGCGCCGGATTCGACTTCGGCTGATTGCAACTTTACCCCCCGGCTATTCGAAACCCGCCGATCGGACTCTCGCCCGGCATCGAATGCGGGAACGCCGCGGTCGCCGCGGTCGGGTACAGCAGCACATCCCAGTCGCGGAAGAACTCGGCCCATCGCTAGTTCTTCAGCGCCATCCCCAGCCGTTCGATCAGGGGTTTTTCTTCCTCCATCGTCTTTTTTGCGTACTTGGTGTAGTCCTCGCCGCTCATGTAGATCACGGGCTGGTCGAATTTCTCGAACATCGCCAGGACCTTCGGATCGTCCATCGCTTTGCGAAAGGCATCGTGCAGTATCTTGACCACCTTCGGGTCCATGCCCTTCGGTCCGCCGAAACCGTAGGGCGAGTCGTGCACGGTGTCGTAGCCTTCGTCCGATAAGGTCGGCACCTGCGGCCAGCGCTTGGTGCGCTTGCTGCCGTAGGTGGCCAGCAGGCGCGCCTTGCCCCCATCGACATGCGGCGCCCAGCCGGTCGAATCGGAAAGCGCCATCGTGTGTCCGCCGAGCAGGCTTTGCACGTTTTCGGCAAAGCCCTTGAACGGTATGTGGATCAGCTTGATGCCCGCCTGGAGGGCGAACTGCTCGACAGCGAGGTGCGGCGTAGTGCCGGTGCCGGGAGTGCCATAGCTGACCTGGTCCGGATTCGCTTTGGCGTAGGCGACGAATTCGGCCAAGTTCTTCCACGGCGCGTCGGCCCTCACGATCAGCCCGAACGTATAGCCGGTGACGTTGATAATGTAGGTGATGTCCTTGAGCGGATCGAACGGCGTCTTCTGCATCAGCGGCAGGCGGAATACGCTGATCGGCAGCTGCGTCAGCGTGTAGCCGTCGGGCCGCGCGTTGACCAGGACGCCGGCGCCCATGGTGCCGGAGGCGCCGGGCCGGTTTTCGATCACCACCTGCTGGCCGAGCTCCCGGCCCACCGACTCGGCGAAGGCGCGCATCACGAGGTCGGACGAGCCGCCCGCGGGCCAGGGACAGATCAGCGTGATCGGCTTGGTCGGGAACTGCTGCGCCGCTGCCGCGCCGGCCGCGAGCGCCAGCAACAGGGCGGCGCCGCGCGCTATCCGTTTCAACATGACATCGTCTCCTTATTGGTCGATTTCGATCTTGATTGTAGCCCCGCTGCTGGACATGCGGCAATTCAAGCGTTCTCTCACCGCGCTCGGCTAACTTTGACGATCTGCTAGACCACTTGGCCTAGACCAAATGGATGATGACATCCTTGCAGGCACGGTATAGCGTCGTGCTCTAAGCATCGGTGCAGATAATAGGTTCGCTCGACGCCAGTATGGGCGAGCAAGAAATTATTCCTTCGTCGGGCATTCGCGTCACGGTCCACTACTCTTAGAGATTTGTCGCAATGAAAGCGAAAAGCAGAGCTTTTCTGGTTCGTTTTTTTGGGGTCATTTCTATCTCGGCCGGCATTGCGTTCGCTCAAGAGAAGGCGACTGCCCAGTCGCAAACCGAACAGAAGGCCGCAGAAACTATCACCCCACCAGCGGCAGATGCACCCGAATCATGCGCGTCTTTCAGGGGGAAATGGACCGGAATATGGGGGTACGGAATCGGCCAGGCGTCGCTTTGGGTAACCAGCGTAGATGCCAACTGCGTCGCCAAGATCGCCTACATCGGAAATCCCGGGGCCCCAACAAGCTATGAGACGGTGGAAATCAAGAATGGCATTCTCGAATGGGTTTGCAACCGATTCAGCGGAGGTGTGTGCGTATTAAGCCGCCACGGGCATGAGCTTTGGGCCAGGTATGCCAACCCCGTGGGAGGCATCAACGACGCCGTCTTCAAGAAGATTGAGTGAATTGACCTGATATCCAACCCGGCAATCGGCACTGGCGCTGCGCGATAATGCCGCGCTGCATGACCTGTATCAGTGCACGCTTATGGTCAGGCGGCCGTGACCCAGACTCCGTCCGCCAGTTTGATCCCTGTCAATACGCGGCTATCCTGCGCGATGATAATTCATATTGGGTTAGCGACTGGCTTTTCAGAACGCAACATCAAGGAGGGGGTGTCATGCCCACTTATGAGTATCAATGCAAGGACTGCGGCCATCAGTTTGAGCTTGTCGAGCGCATGAGCGAACACGCGGCGGCCCACAAGTGCCCCAAGTGTGGCAGCGACAAGGTGGAGCCTCGCGTCGCCGTATTCTTTGCCAAGACATCGCGAAAGAGCTGAGTCGCCTCAACGCACGCGCAGGTGGTACGCGCTTCGGATGAGGTTGACCGGCAGCAACGGGGTCAGATTCCGACTGCCATGCAGGGGATCGGAAAGCTTCGCCCGGAGCCGGTGCGGATCAAATCACGAACACCGGCGCGAATCCACTTCCCGGCATGCGGAAATTCGTCGCCTGCCCCTGGTACAGGCGGGCGGCGGTGAGCAGGATCTCGCCGTCGTACACGTAGAGCCGCAGGTCGGCCTTGCGCACTGCCGGCGCTCCGTCCACGTCGATCACGCGCTCGCTCGGCGCCGCGTACTCTTGCGCGACGTATAGTCCGCGCTGGATCTCACCCCACACGCGCTTGGTCATGCGATCGCCGCGGTAGACTGCCTTGCTGCCGTAGCCCACGGCAGGCTTGAAGAACAGTTTCTTCCTTGCGCGCCAAAGCTCCTGCGCATTCTCGGGCGCGACCAGCACCGTCCGCGGGACGGCCGACAGATCCGCGAGCGTCTCCGCAGAGACGCCCCATGAACGCAGCGGCGCCGGATCGGACAGGAGGGCGAGGTTGCGCTTGTCGGCGAACAGCGCGTGGACACGCGGGTTCGGCGTGACGACCACGGCGTCCGCGAGATAGGCCGCGCGCAATGCCGCGTGCTCGGGGCGCTCGAGCGCAAAATCGACCAGACGGTTGTAGACGAGATCGATCGGCCGGCCGTCGAAGAGCAGCCCGCCCCGCTCGAAGCGAAGCTTGCCCGCGTCGGCGATCACCGCTTCCATGCCCAGCTTGGCGAGGAAGCGCTGCGCGAGGAGAAATTCGGGGTAAAAATATTGCTCCTCCGGGCGGTCGTCGGCGATGGCGATGCGCCGCGGCGTACCCTCCTTGCGCTGCAGCCGCCACTCGCTCTCGAACATGCGCGCGACCGCCGCGTCGAAATCAAGGGCCTCCGACCGGCGCATTCCGGTCAGCATTTCCTCGCAGCAGGCGTGCTGGGCGCGGGCGAGCAGGGCGTTGAGGAACGCGCCGGCGGCGTTGGTGTTGATCTCGATAAGCCTCGGGCGGTCGTGGGCCAGGTGAAAGTCGTAGCCCATGAAGGCGCCACGCGGCCCGAAATCGAGCCGGGCGATCTCGGGTGAGCGCGACAGGACCGCGTCGCGGTAGGCCGGCAGGCGCGTAACCGACTCGATCGCGTGCACCGCGCGCAGCATAGAGACAACGTGCGCCTCCGGCAGGAACACCGGCGCGGTCGAGAACAGGTGCGGCCGCGTGCGGATGAGCGTCGCGCAGAAATCCGGATCGCCCGCTTCCCGCTCCAGCGCCGCGCACAGCGCCTCGCGGTCGAGCGTGACGCAGGTGCATTCGCGGTTCAGGCGCTCGGACAGCGGGCGGGTGTCGTTGGCGACGGAGACAGTGGCGAGAGCAGGCATCCGGATAGCTTACTCGCTACCGCTCGTGCCGTCCGCGCGCCCGCGCAGCCGCAGGCAGCATCGAAAGTGGGCGTTTGCGCAAACGTCACGCTTCCTGCAAATAGACTACCGAGAGCGACGGCGATCAACTTCGACATAGAAGTCGTCTCGCCTCGCGCTAAACCTGCTTTTCGGCGAAGTCCCCGATCACCGGGATGTGCCAAGTCTGATTCTGGTAAGCCTTCACCGCCCCGACCACGGCGAGCACCAGGATGACCAGCGACCACAGCGGCATCAGCGCCCAACCAACGAACGGGATCAAGGTCAGCACGATGTGGCCGGCGATCGAGGCCAAACCGAGGAACAGTGCCTGGAAGGAGTGAAAGCGGACGAACTTTTCCTTGTTGTACGGCTCGAGCAGCAAAAAGACGATGGCCGTGATCCACAGGTAGGCGAGCGCCCCTGCCAGGTTGCTCTGCAGCCCAGCAGACTGCCCTGCCTGACCGGTGATCGGGTTGCCCGCGGGGGGCTGCTGCCCAGCGGTCTTGCCGCAGGACGGACAGAACACCGCCGCGTCGGGCATTTCCTTGCCGCAACTTTCGCAGAATCGCGCCATCGGATCCTCCCTTGGGTAATGGGTGTGCGATAAGGGTACCAAGATCGCCCAATCCGTGCAACGCTGCAACGCTTGGAGAAGCGCTGTGCTATCGGCTCTGCAGTGCGATCCGTTCGTCCTAAGGACGCTTACCTAGACCGCGAGAACGCCATTTCATGTTGCAGCCATAGCAGGCCGCCTGCTCATCTGCGCGCCGATGACGCCGGCGATCACCAGCGCGCCGCCGGCGAGCTGGGCCGGCGCGAGCCCTTGCCCGAGCAGCAACCAGCTGCCGCCGATGGCGACGATCGGTTCCAGGTTCATGGCGAGGCCGGTGCGCAGCGGCCCGATGCGCGTGGCGGAGGTGAACAGCGCCACCAGCCCGATGGCGTAGAGCACACACACGCCCGCCACCGCCCACAGCCCCGGCGCGCTGCGCGGCCACATCAGCGCATCGCCCGCGAGCGTGCCCGCGGCAAGCGCAGCCGAGGTGCTGGTCATCATCCAGAAGCTGCGGCTTTTCGCGTTGACATGGCTCAGCCGGTGCGTCGACACTACCAGGATGCCGGAGGTGAGCGCCGCGGCCAACAGGGCGTAGCCGATGCCCGCCGCGTCCACGCTCGCGGGCGACGCGCCGGTGGCAAGCGCAAGACCGGCCAGCGACACCAGCGCGAACAGCAGCGTGCGCCCCGACAGGCGCTCGAACCCGACCAGCGCCCCGAGCACGCCGATGATCAGCGGATTGACATAGAACGCCAGAATCGCCAGCGGCACGCGCAGGATCTCGATCGCCTTGTAGAACGAAAACACGCCCAGCGCGAAGGCGAGGCCAAGGCCGAGCAGCAGTGCGCGCTCGCGGCCGCTGGTGCGCCGCTCGTCGCCGCCGAGGCGCAGCGCGATGCCGATCGCGAGCGCCGCGAACGCGCAGCGCACGCTGACCACCGTCGCCGCATTGCTGCCATCCTCGAAGGCGAAGCGCGCCAGCACCACGGCCAGGCCGTAGACCAGCGCGCAGGTGAGCACGTGGCGGTAGTCGGAGAAGCGCAAGCCGGTCAACAAATCCCCCTAGGGCAGGGGCGGTTTCGATGATTCTGAAACGCCCTCTTGATACGGACCTGGCGCTCCCGACGCCGGTAATAACGAAACGCGCGCGATAGATTTGGCGCTATTTCTTGGTCGAGTCGGCCGGCTTGATTTCCTGCACCGGCGCGGACGCTGGAGCGGGTGCCTGCACGATCTCGATCTTTGCCTTGGCCTTCATCTCGTCGAAAAGTTTTTTCAGGTTCTGTTGCTGCGCTTGCTGCGCCAATGCAGGCTTGATTTGTTCCAGCGGTTGAACCTGCCGCGGGCGGGAATCCTCCAGCAGTATTACGTGATAGCCGAATTGCGACTTGACCGGCTCTTCGGTAAATTTGCCCTTAGCCAGCTTGGCAACCGCCGCGCCGAATTCCGGAACCATGCCGCGCGGATCGAACCAACCCAGATCACCACCGTTGCCTTTGGAGCCGCGATCTTTGGATTTTTCCTTGGCCAAGGCTTCAAAGGTCTTCGGGTTCTTCTTCAGCCTGGCGATGATGTCTTTGGCCTCGGCTTCCTGCTCGACCAGGATGTGGCGCGCCTTGTACTCGGCGCCGCTCGCCTGGGCCTTGATCTTGTCGTACTCGGCCTTCAGCATGTCGTCGCTGACGGGATTGTTCTTGAGGTAGTCCTGCACGAACGCATCGACCAGGGCGGATTGCCTGCTCAGCTCGATCCGGCTTGATACTTCAGGCGCCTTATCCAATCCCTTCTTCATCGCTTCTTGTGTGATGATGAGTTGCATTGCCAGACTGTCGATGAATTGGTTGCGCGCCTCGGCGCTGGTTGGCCGACCCAGATCGGCGCGCTGCTTGAGCATCAGGCCAACGAGGCTCTCGCTGATCGGGGTTCCGTTCACGGTCGCGGCCACGGCATCCTTGACTGGCGCGGCGCCCTGCGGGGAGTCGTTGGAACTGCATGCGATCAGGGTCAGCAGGGCGGCAGCGCCTGCGAGCAGAGTTCTGGACTTGATAAACATCTTTGCGTTTTCCTATTGAAATGGGTTGGCTTAAGCAGCGGGGGCAACAATATGCATAGGTGCATATATACACATGTGCATATGCTACGAGTTCGCAGTTTGCGAGTTTTCCAATATTGGAAGGCGAATTCTACCTGCGATTGGACGGTTGGCGGCGCGCCATTTTGGTGCGCATTGGAGACCGGTTCAGGCTTTCGGCAAGTGCGTCGGCGCGAGAGCCCGACGGAGCGCACGGCAAATAGCGACAACATGAGCACTATCTCGCTCATCGGCATATGAACTATCCTGCGCCGTAGGCCGGCCATCGCATCGAAGATGCTGCCAGCGATGCGAGCGCGACGAACGGCAGACCGGCTACAATGGGCGGTCCTCATTTGCATCCGGTTCGCTCGTACGCGCGGTACATTTCCTGAATATGAACCTTGCCGCTGTTCTGATCCCGCCCTCGCTCGAAGCGAAGCAGGCGCTGCGTCTGCGCCGCTTCGGCGTAGCCGCGCTCAGCTATGTCCTGGCTACGGCGCTGTTGGCGGCTGCCTGGGCGTTCGGCGCGCTTACGGCATCGATCGTGGCGCAAGCCGCGGCAGCGTTTCTTGCGCTCAACCTGGGTCTGTATGCGGCGATGCGCTCGGGATTCAACCTTCGCTTCGAGGATCCCAGTCTTACCCGCTTCCAGATTCTGGCCGCGATTACCGTTCTGATGTACGTCGTCTACCACATGGACGATGGCCGTAACATTGCGTTGTTCGGCTGTTTCGTCGTGTGTCTGTTCGGCATCTTCCGTCTCAACGCTCGCGAGTTCGCTGTGGTCACGCTATACACGCTGGCGGCATACGCCCTGGTCATCAACCTGCTGATGCATTTGCGGCCGCAAGCCATCCACGACGTGCCCGGCGAATGGATGAGCTGGCTGGTGCTCGCAGGATTGCTACCGTGTTTCACCGTCGTAGGCGGACAATTCAACACGCTCAGGCGCAAGTTGCGCGAGAGCGAGGCACGCTTTCGCAGCCTGACCGAGATGTCCTCGGATTTCTACTGGGAGAGCGACGCCGAGCATCGGCTCACGCAGCGCGCTTCGGCCGACAAGAGGTTGAGCACCGTGTCCGTGTTCCGGCAGGGCGCGCAGATCGGCCAGCGCCGCTGGGAAATAGCTTATCTGTCGCCGGACGAGGCGGGCTGGCAGGCGCACCGGGCGGTGCTCGACGCGCACCGGCCGTTCCGCGATTTCGAACTTTCGCGCCTCGGCGCCGACGGCGCCGAGCGCTATATCTCGATCAGCGGCGATCCGGTGTTCGATGCCTCCGGCGTGTTCAAGGGCTACCGCGGCGTCGGTACCGACATCACCGCGCGCAAGCAGGCCGAGCACGCCTTGCGCGATAGCGCGGAGAAGCTGCGCCTGTTTGCCGACAACGTTCCCGCCATGGCTGTGTCTTGGGATGAGAACCTGCGTTGCCGTTTCGCCAACAAGGTGTTTACCGGGTTTTACGGTCTTGTCGCCGAGGACATTATCGGCAAGCACGTGCGGGAGATTTTAGGCGAGGAGGTGTACCGGGAGGTCGAGGGCCATCTTACGCGAGCGCTGCAGGGACATGCGGTCACTTACCAAAGTACGCGCAAACTTCCCAACGGCGAGCCCCGCTACATCGAGGTCAGGCTGCTGCCGCATATCGGAGACCAGGGGAAGGTGCTGGGCTGTTTTGCGGTGACGACCGACATTACCGAACACAAGCTGGCGGAGGAACGCATGCAGCGCGTGGCGCATCACGACAGCCTCACCGGCCTGGCCAACCGGTTGCTGTTCAATGACCGGCTGGAGCAGGCGATTAGCCTGGCCAAACGCGACTCGCGCCAGTTCGCGCTGCTGTACCTCGACCTGGACAAGTTCAAGCCGGTGAACGACACCCTGGGGCACGCCGCCGGCGACGAGCTATTGCAAAGTGTTGCCGCGAGAATCCGGCACCAGGTACGCGAATCGGACACGGTGGCCCGCGTCGGCGGCGATGAATTCGCCGTGATCCTGCCCGACATCGCCAAGCGCGAGGAGGCCGAAACCGTCGCCAAGAAAATCATCGCCGCCGTTGCCGCGCCGTTTCAACTTGGCAGTCAGACGCAGAGCGTCGGCATCGGGGTCAGCATCGGCATCGCGGTCTATCCGGCAGACGGCCGGGACGCGGACGCGTTGGTCACGGCGGCCGATACCGCGATGTACAGCGCCAAGGAAGCGGGAAACAGTTTTCGCTTTTGCGCGTCGTAGGGGCAGCGAACTGCGTTTTGGGGCGGCGCGCGCCGCTCGTCGCCATCGCGCCCCAAGCGACTTCGCACTACCCTTCACCAGGGCAGAAAGCGGTGCCACGGCGCCGCCCCCGGCTGCCGAATCCCGGTGCTGCATCCTTGCATTTCCACGGAATAAGAACCAGAATAAGCGTATGGGTATTCAAGGGCGACTGTCGGCATCGAAGCGGGGCGTTTTGCTCCTCGCGATCGTGCTCGGCGCTTCGCTCGGCGGTTTGGCGCAGGCGCAGGGATTCAAGTTCTCCAACGAGGACGAAGCCCAGAAAGCGCAGGCCGCCGAGGAATCCGCCCGGCGCGCCAAGGTCGAGGCGCAATTGTCGACGCCATGCCTGGCCCGGATCAAGAACCAGAAGATCCTGGTGCTGATCGGCGCGAACCAAAACGGCGTCGTCGGCGCCAGGCAAGCAGACTACGGCGCCCACTTCGACGCCATCGACCGGCGCTTGCGCGCACTCGGGCTGCGGACGTACACGCAGGAGGAGATCCGCAAGCAGATCGCCCAGGCCGAGATCGACGCCCATTTCAAGAACGATCCCGACGCCGCGATCAGCGCATCGAGACGGCTGGCCGCGCAATACATCCTGCGCGGACTGATCACGACCACGGCCACCCGCAACGCTATCATCAACGTGAACCAGGTCAGCATTCGAATGGATTTCATGCTGACCGGCGCCAATGGGCGCATGATCTCGGAGGCGAACGCCAGGAACGAGAGCTATGCGG
>Ga0315281_10010369_pt1 | contig 12850 bp, 11 predicted proteins | sample YL17G07_0_MG_FD_204540 | JGI IMG/M metagenome (GOLD analysis project Ga0315281, IMG submission 204540) | Sediment microbial communities from Yellowstone Lake, YNP, Wyoming, USA - YL17G07_0 | ecosystem: Environmental > Aquatic > Freshwater > Lake > Sediment | place: USA: Wyoming | collected... | reverse complement strand
GCTTGCTGTTTTTCCAGCCGGCGCTTCAAGTCCTCCAGATCTTCCTTGTTACTGATAAAGGGTTTGCCGTGGCCCGGGGCAATCATCGTGGGCTGGTGCTCGAGGATGGTCCGCATGGATTTCAGATGGCTGTCGTTCTCCACCCAGTTCCGAAAGATCAGGTTGTGACGGAGCTGATAAGGAGCACCGGGATTAGCGGGGAATAGCGCATCACCCGTGAACGCCAGGCGCGCGCCATCAATGTCGGCAAACATCGCCATCTGATATTCCGTGTGCCCGGGCGAGTGGCAGACGGTGAATTCAAACTCCTCCCACTTGAATTTCTCGCCGTGCCGGAAGGAACGGTCCACCTTGATGGGCTCGGCCAGGAGGCAGCCCAGGTTGTGCCCGCGCGGCTTTTGGAGAATATCCACCATGTTTTCGTAACACCAGACTTTGGCGCCATGATGGCGGACCAGGTGCGGGAAGCCGTTCAAGTGATCGTCGTGCATGTGGCTGGGCATGGCGACGTCCACCGATTTCAGTCCGTAGCGCGCTCTGAGCTCCGGAATCGTGTGCTCGACAAAGCGCATGCGGTCGAGCACCGGCGCGGCGGTGTTGAATCCGCTGAAGAAATTCCAGCTCGCCGAGCCGTAGTCAATGAACAGTGCCTTGCCGCTGTCGCTGATGAGGGCGTAGAACGTTGAGGTCGTCTGGTGCGCGCAAACGAGGTGCGGTGTGACGGCGAAGGGTTTGTTCTCGACGGTCAACGCCGAACCGGGCGAGTACGACTCGTACCAGCCCTTGAGCTTGCCGATCAAGTCAGTCATTCCAGCTTCGGGGTTCGTGAAAGGCTCGCCATGCGACGGGCAGACCAGCTCGGGAGCCAACTCGCGTAGGCGTGTGAGCGAGAAGGTGGCGAAGTCCACGCCGTCGCCGCTGCCGTATTGGTATTGAAGCTCGTGAAGGTTCACCACTTTTCCGGGGGAGTGGATCAGGTCACCTGAAAACGCGACCTTCTTGCCATCGACCTTCCCCACCAGGCTGACGGAACCCAGGGTGTGGCCCGGCGATGGGAAAATGAGCAGCTCGTAAGGTCCCCAGCGGAAGGTGTCGTAGTCGCGCAGTGCGCTGGCGACGGGAACGTTGTGGGTGAGCGTGAAGAAATCGTTGCGAACGTAATAGAGGTGAAAGACGCGGCGGTTGCGCCAGAAGTTTTCGGCATCTTCGAAGAGGTGCCGTTCGTGTTGGGGAACGTGAATGGGTATCCGCTCCGCCACCGCGCGCGCATCGCCCTGGCACTGGTCGCGGTGGTGGTGGGTGTGCAGGACCGCATCAACCTTAGTGACGCCGATCTGCCCCAGAAGTTTCAGGGCATGTCCCGAGCCGAAATCGACAAGCAAGGCGCGGTCGCCATTCTTCAGGACGTAAACATTGCAGGTGTCGCGCAGCAAGTACAGGTTGGGCGAGAGCTGAGTAAATCCTCCTGCGGGAGAAAACCGTGCGGGAGTGTCAAGCTCAACGGAGGGCTCAGCCGCCAAGGTTGGCACTCCGCTGGCGATCAATCCCGCCCCAGCGCTCCTGAAGAAATCGCGCCGATTGACGCCCGAGGTTTTCTGTTTTCGCATAGCTTTTCCCCCTTGCGGGGAGAAGGTGCAGACGGCCGACAGGGTGTTGTGAGGGCGCATCGCCTCTGAGGGCCAACCTCACCGCGGCGTATAGGGTACTGCAATAGGGCCAACATGCAACCCCATCTTCTCGGTTAGCACTGGGCGCTGCGTCGTTCGGAAAAAGAGTGGGATGTCATGGGGAATTCGACGGTAGGGAGGGGAATACAAATGCCGAGCGGCGCAGCCTGAGTTGTTATTCCCCCGCCTCAGGGCCGCGAGCCTGCAACGTGGTGGGCCGGGGCGGGCCTTCGCTGAGCTGGACGAGCGGAGTTACGAGGGTCGTCACTTCCTCCTCGTTGTGCAGAAGGTCGGTCAGGGTTGTCTTGCTGAGCACGCGGTCGACCATGTTTTGGACGGCGCGCCAGAGCGAACGGATCGAGCAATCCACCGAGCTGGTGCAGGTGAGTCCCACGCCGGCGTGATCGTCGCAGAAGTCGGGTTCAAACAAGCGTCCGCCCAGCGCCGCCAGCGCTTCGCCCACGACAATCTGCTGAGGCGGGCGGGCGAGAGTATAGCCACCGATCTTCCCGCGCGCGCTCTTCACCAGGCCGGCGCGCCGCTGGATGCGCAGCAACTTGGCGACGTAGAAACTCGAAATTCCCTCCGCCTCACTAATTTCGGGAATGGTGAGGCCGCCGTGTCCTCCCTGCCGCGCGATACGCAGCAGGCAACGCAGCCCGTATTCTTCTTGGGAACTGAACTTCATGGCCGAGCCTCGAACCACTAGAACATGCCGAGTTGGAGGCGCGCGGCCTCCGACATCTTGCTGGGGTCCCAGGGTGGATCCCAGACGACCTCCACCTTGATGTCTTTGATGTCTTGCACGCCGAGCCGTCGGATCTTGTCTTCCACTTCGCCCGGCAGCGTCCCCGCAGCGGGACAGCCGGGCGCGGTGAGGGTCATCTTTACCCAGACGTCGCCGGTCGGCGGATCGATTCTGACTTCGTAGATGAGTCCCAGCTCGTAGATGTTGACGGGAATCTCCGGGTCATAGGTCTTCCGCATGACCTCATTGATGATCTTGTCCTGCAACATGATTGCCTCGACCGCGGTCATTCCTGTGCTCCTGCAATCATTGTCATCCTATTCCGTTGATACCACTTCTTCGCTTTCACCGAGCGCGCTGCGCAGCGTGTGCCAGACCAAGGTGGCGCATTTTACGCGGACAGGGAACTCGGAAACCCCGGAAAAAACCGCCAGTTTCCCGAGTTCCGGACCCTTTCCATTCTGCTGGCCCTTGCCCGTCACCAGGTCATGGAATCTTGTGAAGAGCGCTGCGGCTTCGGCGCGCGTTTTTCCTTTCAAGGTCTCGGTCAGGATCGACGCTGACGCCGTGGAGATGGCGCAACCGGACCCCTGAAAACTGATGTCGGCGATCCGGTCGCCTTCCAACCTCACGTAAAGCATGACCTTGTCTCCGCAGAGCGGGTTGTAACCCTGCGCTTTACTCGTCGGCCCGTCCATGGAGCGGAAATTGTGCGGCCGCTTGCTGTGGTCGAGGATGACCTCCTGATAAAGCGCGCGCAGGTCCGACATCAGCCCAGGATCTCCTTAACCTTCTGGATGCCTTTCACCAGGGCATCCACTTCTTCGAACGAATTGTAAAACGCCAGCGAGGCGCGCGTCGTGGCCGGAACGCCAAAGCGGTCCATCAAGGGCTGCGCGCAATGATGCCCCGTGCGGACGGCGATGCCCTCCTGGTCCAGGACCGTGCCCACGTCGTGCGGGTGCAGGCCGTCCATCACGAAGGAGAGCACGGCGGCTTTCTCCTTTGCCGTGCCGATCAGCCTTACGCCCGGGATGCGCGCGAGCGCTTCCGTCGCGTACTCGAGCAACTCGTGTTCGTACGGCGCCAGGTTCTCAAACCCGATCTGGTTCACATAATCGATGGCCGCACCCAGGCCGATGGTGCCCGCGATGTTGGGCGTGCCGGCCTCGAACTTGGCGGGGATCACGTTGTAGGTCGTTTTCTCAAAACTGACGGAACTGATCATGTCTCCGCCGCCCTGGTAGGGAGGCATGGCCTCGAGCAGTCGGGCCTTGCCATAGAGCACGCCGATTCCGGTTGGGCCGTAGAGCTTGTGGCCGGATAGGGTATAGAAATCGCAGTCGAGCTCGCGCACGTCCACTTTCAAGTGAGCTGCGGCCTGCGCCCCGTCGAGCAAAACCGGAATGTTCCGGCGGTGGGCGGCCTCGATGATCCGCTGCACCGGGTTGATGGTTCCCAGGGCGTTCGAAATGTGGACGACAGCGACCAGCCGCGTGCGCGAGGTCAAAAGCTTCTCGAACTCCTCGAAGATCAGCTCTCCGTCATCGTTGATGGGCGCCACGCGCAGCTTCGCGCCCTTCTCTTCGCAAAGGATTTGCCACGGGACGATGTTCGAGTGGTGCTCCATGGCGGTGATGACGACCTCGTCGCCCGCCTGGACGTATTTCCGGCCGTAACTGCTCGCCACCAGGTTGATGGCTTCGGTGGTCCCGCGCACGAAGATGATTTCGCGGGCATCGCCGGCATTGAGGAAGCGCTGGACCTTGACGCGCGCGGCTTCGTAGGCCTGGGTGGCCCGCTCGCTCAGCAGGTGTACGCCGCGGTGCACGTTGGAGCATTCGGAAAGATAGAACCTCTGTTCGGCCTCGATCACTGACCGCGGCTTCTGGCTGGTGGCCGCGTTGTCAAGATAGACGAGCGGCTTGCCGTGGACCTTCTCTTTCAAGATCGGGAAATCTTCCCGTACCCGCGCGATGTCGAAAGCGCAGCGCGTGGCCGGTCTCGCGAGGTCGTGCGCAGTCGCCATCACGCCTCCTTCCTTCGCAGTCCTCGTCCCAGGCGGACGAACAGGGCCTCTCTGAGGCGGTCGCGCAGGGGCGCGTGCTTGACGCGGTCGATGATCTCGTTGGCAAAGGCGTAGGTGAGCAGGCTGCGGGCTTCGTCGCGCCCGATGCCGCGGGAGCGGAGGTAGAAAATTGCTTCCTGGTCCACTTGCCCGATCGTCGCCCCGTGCGTGCATTTGACGTCGTCGGCGAAGATCTCGAGCTGCGGTTTGGTGTTGATGACCGCATCTTCCGAGAGCAGCAGGTTCTTGTTGCTCTGCTTGGAGTCGGTCTTCTGCGCGTCCTTGCGCACGATCACGCGGCCGTTGAAGACGGCCGAGGAGTGGTCGTCGAGCACGCCTTTGTAAAGCTCGCGGCTGTCGCAGTGAGCTTGAGCGTGGTCAATCGTCGTGTGGTGGTCAACGTGCTGCCGGTCGAAGGTGACGTAAAGGCCGTTCAGACTCGTGTTGGCGCCTTCACCCGCTAGCACGATATTCAAATCCTCGCGCACCAGCGCGCCGCCGAACGTAAACGTGCGCGTGGATACCGTGCTCGCACGCTCCTGTTGGATCTGCACCGTGGCCACATGAAATGCCGAGGCGCCTTCCTGCTGGAGCTTACCGTGGTCGACGACCGCGTTTTCGCCGGCGACAATCTCGGTGACCGCGTTGGTGAAATAGGTTCCGTCCGGCCCGGACGGTGAAGCGTGCTGCGCCGGACTAGGGAGTCCGCCCCCGAGTGTCCGGAAGGTCGGCGCTTCGTCCAGTGCGATGTATCCTTCGATAAAAGTGGCCTGGCTCTCCCGGCCGGCAAGAATCAGGTTGCGAGGGAACGAAACTGAGGCCTGGCCTCCGCTTGGCGCGGTCGATACGAAGAGCAAGTAGATTGGCTTCTCGAGCACCAAACCCTTCGGGATCTCGATGAAAGCTCCGTCTTCCAGGAGGGCCGTATTGAGGGCGACGAAGGCGCGATCCTGAAAGTCCGCATAGCGGCCCAGATGTTGTTCGAGCACGGGTGCACCGCCAGCCAATGCCTCCGCCAGGCTGCCGGCGTGAACTTCCTTCGGCAGGCTCTCGAGGGAAGAAAGCTCACGGTTGAAGTGCCCGTTCACAAAAACCAGCCGACTGCAATCGAGGTCGAAATAACAAGAGCGCCGCAGCGCACCGGTGTCCGTCACCGCGGAATCCCGTGGGGAGGGCTGAAACACGACGCGCGCGATGGGTTCGACGCTGGTGTACTTCCACTCCTCATGGCGTGTGGTGGGGAAGCCCAGGTCGGCAAAGCGATGAATCGCCGCTCTGCGGACTTCGTTGAGCCACGCCGGCCCGGCGGCGAAATCCTTCTCTCGCTCGGTGAAGCTTGAAAGGTAAACGTCTTGGGTGTCTTTGACAGCGGTCATTGATTCGAGTTGTCCTTGTAGTGCCCGCCTTCAGCCGGGCACCGAGTGTGCCGGGCTAAAGCCCGGCGCTACGGCCCACGCCTGCTTCCACGGTATCTTCCAACCAGCCGTAACCCTTTTCCTCGAGCTCGAGCGCCAACTCCTTGCCCCCCGACTTGACGATGCGGCCGCTGTAGAGAACGTGGACGAAATCGGGAACGATATAGTGCAGGAGCCGCTGATAGTGCGTGACGACGATGATGGCGCGCTCTTTGCTCCGCAACGAGTTGACGCCGTTGGCCACGTCCTTGAGCGCGTCGATGTCCAGTCCTGAGTCGGTCTCATCCAGCACGGCCAATCTCGGCTCCAGGACGGCCATCTGGAAAATCTCGTTGCGCTTCTTCTCGCCGCCCGAAAATCCTTCGTTCACCGACCGGTTCATGAGGGTCTCGTCCATGTCGAGCAACTTCATCTTCTGGCGGACCAGCGCCAGAAAATCCATGGCGTCCAGATCATCCAGGCCGCGGTGCTTGCGGACCTGATTGAGCGCCGCGCGCAAGAAATACATGTTGCTCACGCCGGGAATCTCCACCGGATACTGAAACGCCAGGAAGATGCCCGCGCGCGCGCGGTCCTCGGGAGACATGTCGAGGAGGTTCTGCCCATCGTAGGTGACCTCACCGCTTGTCACCGCGTAGATATCGCGTCCGGCGAGTACCTGGGCGAGCGTCGACTTGCCCGAGCCATTCGGCCCCATGATGGCGTGGACCTCGCCCGCTTTCACCTCGAGGTCGATGCCGCGAAGAATGCTTTTGCCATTCGTGCTTGCTTGTAGGTTCTTGATCTTTAACATTCGTGCTCCCTGGTTAGCTCTCAGCCGTCAGCAATCAGCCTTCAGCAGAAATTGGAAATTAGAAACTGGAAATTCGAAAATCGAAACTGGAAATCTGAGACTCCAGTTTCCCAATTCATAATTCAGAATTCACCATTCACCATCAGCCCACGCTGCCTTCCAAGCTCACGCCCAGCAGTTTCTGCGCCTCCACGGCGAATTCCATCGGGAGTTCGCGGAAGACCTGCTTGCAAAAGCCATTGACGATCATCGAAATGGCGTCTTCGAGCGACATGCCGCGCTGCCGGCAGTAGAAAATCTGGTCCTCGCCGATCTTGGAGGTGGAAGCCTCGTGCTCCACCTGCGCCGTGGCGTTCTTCACTTCCAGGTACGGGAACGTGTGCGCGCCGCACTTGTCGCCGATCAGCAGCGAGTCGCACTGCGAGTAGTTGCGCGCGCCCTTGGCGCCCTTCAGGATCTTCACCATGCCGCGATAGGTGTTCTGCCCGTGCCCGGCGGAGATGCCCTTGGTGACGATAGTGCTTCGGGTGTTCTTGCCGATGTGGATCATCTTGGTGCCGGTGTCCGCCTGTTGGTAATTGTTGGTAAGGGCCACGGAATAGAACTCGCCGATGGAATTGTCGCCTTGCAGAATGCAGCTTGGGTATTTCCACGTGATGGCCGAGCCGGTTTCGACCTGCGTCCAGGAAATCTTGGAGTTCTCGCCCTGGCACTTGCCGCGCTTGGTGACGAAGTTGTAGATCCCGCCCTTGCCTTCCTTATCGCCTGGGTACCAATTCTGGACCGTCGAGTATTTGATTTGGGCGTTGTCGTGAGCGACGAGCTCGACGACCGCCGCGTGAAGCTGATTTGTGTCGCGCATGGGCGCCGTGCAGCCCTCGAGATAGCTCACGTAGGCGCCTTCGTCGGCGATAATGAGCGTGCGCTCGAACTGGCCCGTGTCCTTGGCGTTGATACGGAAGTAGGTGGAAAGCTCCATCGGACAGCGCACGCCCTTGGGGACGTAACAGAACGATCCGTCACTGAAGACGGCGGAGTTCAGCGTGGCAAAGAAATTGTCGGTGTAAGGAACGACTGAACCGAGATACTTCCTGACCAACTCTGGATGCTCGCGCACTGCCTCGGAAAACGACCCAAAAATAATGCCCAGGTCGGCCAGTTTCTCTTTGAAGGTGGTCGCCACCGAGACGCTGTCAAAAACCGCGTCCACCGCCACGCCTGCCAGCAGCTCGCGCTCCTTGAGCGGAATGCCCAGTTTTTCGTAGGTTTTCAAAAGCTCGGGATCGACTTCCTCCAGGCTCTTCGGGCCGGCTTTCTGGCTCTTTGGAGCCGAGTAGTACGTGGCCGCCTGATAGTCAATGGGAGGATAGTGGACGTTCGGCCAGGTCGGCTCCTTCATGGTCTGCCAGTGCCGATAAGCTTTCAATCGCCACTCGAGGAGCCATTCGGGCTCACGCTTCTTGGCGGAAATAAGGCGGATGACGTCCTCGTTCAGGCCGGGCGGGATCGTGTCGGTCTCGAGTTCGGTAACGAACCCGTACTTGTATTCCTGATTGGCGAGGATTTCGATTTCGGTCTGAGGCGTGGGCATCGGGCACTCCTCCAGATTCCAGACAACGGGGCCAAACCGTGGACCGGGCAATCTATTCGGCTGAGGGCCCCTCACTTCTATTCGGCACCCGAATAGTATCGAAATCTGTACAACTTTGTCAAGATAGAAGTGGCAACAAATCTTCACCAATAGGTCCAGATGGGGGGAGCCCCAAGTCCAAGAAAAATAGGGTCGAGACTAAGCTCGGAGGAACTCCAATGGAGTATCTGCCTATTCGCGGCTCGAGGCCGTTCCCGACTCCTGGAAACCGGTTCCTCCGATGGCGATCAGCAGCCCTCCATCCACTGCCACGGCGTCTCCAGTAATGAAGGAAGCGAGGTCGCTAGCCAGGAAGACAATCAGGCGGGCCACTTCTTCAGGGCGGCCCATCCGGCCGATGGGATGTAAACGGTTGCAGGCCTCCAGGACCTTCTCGGGGTTCTCGCTCAGCGAAGCTGACCAGCGCAGCATCGGCGTGTCGATGGCCCCCGGACAAACGCAGTTGACCCGGATATTCTGCCGCGCGTAGTCGAGGGCCATCGAGCGCGTGAGGCCGAGCAGGGCATGCTTGGCCACGACGTAGGCCGTGGAGTTGACGAGGGCACCCAGGGTTTGGACCGATCCTGTCATGACAATTGCTCCGCCCCCCCTCTTTAGCATCTCCGGAATGGCGTATTTCGACATCAGAAAGGCACCCTTCAAATCGACGCTCATCACCTCATCCCAGACTTCCTCCGAGGTGGTGGTCACAGTGCCGTAGCGCTGGATGCCCGCGTTGTTTACAAGGACATCGATCCCACCCAACCTCGCGACAATCCGGGTAATGGCTCGCTCCACCTCGGCGGTTTTGCTGATGTCAGCCCGAAAGAACTCCGCCACGCCGCCCGCTTGGCGCAGTTCCTCCGCAGTCTCCGGCCCGGTCTTCGTATCGCGGTCCACCACGGCTACAGCGGCATGTCGCCGGGAAAACTCCCGCGCCGTCGCTTGGCCAATTCCGGCTCCCGCTCCCGTAATTACCGCCACTTTGCCTCGAAAATCCATGTGATTTCTCCTTGCTCCACGTCTGGGTAGCTCAATCCGCGGACGACCAGGTCGAGCTTGGCCAAGTCGGACAACCTCGGTCGAGACCGGGATGCCGATTCCCGGTTCGGCGCCTCCAATCCAGCGGGCAGAGGATATCTTTGAAGCGCTCCCAAATCAAATTGGCGAGAGTGCAAGTCTTCGCCGGAAACGCTCGGCCGGGGCAGGAGAAACTGGCGGCGGAGTGAGTCCCGTTTTTGCAGCAACTCGGGAGGCTTTTGGTGCCATAATGCGCGGCGAGAAGACACAAGGAGGCAAACATGAAAGCGCCACTGACGCGACGGCATTTCCTGGGCGCAGCCCTGTCGAGCGCTGCAGGCCTGAAGCTGGGAGCCCGACCGCGACCTGCTTTGAGCGTCGGCCTCAAGCCCGCAGGGAAGCCAGCTCTCTTGGGTGGAGACCCGGTGCGAAGGGAACCCTTTCCCTCCTGGCCCAAGATTCAGGAGAACGATGAGCGGGCGTGGACGAACGTCCTCAAGCAGGGCCGCTGGTGCCGCATGGACGGAAGTTACGCGAAGGAGTTCGAAGCGGCCTGGGCCAAGATGCTGGGGGCGAAGTATTGCTTGGCTACGGCCAGCGGCACGACCGCACTTCTTACTTCTCTCCACGCGCTGGGCATCGGGCCCGGCGATGAAGTGCTGGTGCCGCCTTACACTTTCGTCGCGACCGTCAACGTGGTCCTGCTGGTCCACGCGCTGCCAGTATTTGTGGATACGGACCTCGAGACATTCCAGATGGATGCCGGCAAGATCGAAGCTGCTATCACCGAGCGGACCAAGTGTATTCTTCCGGTTCACCTGGGCGGGGCGCCCGCGGACTTGGACAAGATCCTGGCGATTGCCGAGAAGCACAAACTGCCTGTCCTTGAGGACGCCTGCCAGGCGCATCTCGCCGAGTGGCGACACCAGAAGGTGAGCACCCTGGGGGAACTCGGTTGCTTCAGCTTTCAGGCGTCCAAAAATCTCAATTCCGGCGAAGGCGGCGCCATCCTCAGCAACAACGAAGACCTCATCAAAATCTGCGAGAGCTTCCACACCAATGGCAGGGGTCAGTCGGATTCCGGATTCTCCTACGTTCGGAACGGCTGCAACCACCGCATGACAGAATTCCAGGCGGCGCTTCTCCTGGCGCAGATGAGTCGGTTGGAAGAGCAGTCACGCACCCGCGCGCAGAATGCTGAATACCTGACCAAGCAGCTGCGCGAGATCCCCGGCATCGCGCCCGCGCGCATGTACGACGGCTGCACGCGAAATGCCTATCACCTTTACATGTTCCGCTACGACAAAACGCAGTTCGCGGGAGTTCCTCGCGCGCGTTTTCTCAAGGCACTCGAGGCGGAGGGAATTCCGTGCTCGGGCGGCTATACTCCGTTGAACAAGGAACCTTTCCTCAAGAACACGTTGGAATCGCGAGCCTTCCGGAGCATCTACTCGGTGGACGACATCGCTCGCTATGAGGCGCGAAACCACTGTCCCGCGAATGACCAGCTCTGTGAAGAAGCTGTCTGGCTCTTTCAAACCATGTTGCTAGGAACTCACAGCGATATGGATCAGATTGCGGAGGCAGTGCGGAAGATTCAGAGCCAGGCTTCGTTGCTCGCCAACGCATAACCGGGTTGGGTTGCCTGATGAAAACTGATAACGGGCTTTTCGCACGGCGCACGCTGTGATAGGTTTACGCCCAGACGCAGTCAAGAGAGCTGGCGTCCCGAGAAGGACGCGCAGCGTCTCGAAGCTTGGCAACAGGAGGCTTTTCGATGAGCACAAGGAAATCCGATCGCCGCAAGTTTCTGGGTAAGACCCTTACCGGGGCCGCCGCTGCGGCCGGCGCGGTTACGCTGGCCGTGCCCGCAGGCGCACGGGCAGCCAAAGGCAAAGCTACGAAGAAGGTCATCTACAAACCCGGGGAAGAGCCTTCGCCGGAGAAAATCCTGAGTTCAGGGATTCAACTCGGAAACCTGCTTTTTGTTTCCGGCGCGGGCGCGCACGACCCCAAGACCCACAAGGTCGTCGAGGGACCGTTCTCGAACCAAGTGCGTCAGTGCCTGGAGAACGTCAAGACGGTGGTCGAGGCAGCGGGGTCGTCGATGGATCGCGTCCTGAAATGCCTGGTGTTTCTCACCGACATTTCGACGTTCCAAGAGATGAACAAGGTCTATCACACCTTCTTCCCGACTAATCCGCCCGCGCGCTCCACAGTGGCAGTGAAAGATCTGCCCGGTGAATCGCCCATTGAGATCGAGTGCATCGCGCAGGTTGACTGACGGGGGTGAGCCATGGGTCGGAAATTAGATCGTCGGGAATTCGTGCGGCGCGCCGCGGTCACAGCTATCGCCGTGCCGTGGATGGCGCGCGCGGAAGTGTGGCGCGCGCTGGCGGTTGCTCCCCCGCAAAAGGTCTTTCGCGGCATCTTCGCGATCTTGCAGACGCCCTTCAACCAGAACGATGAGCTCGACTGGGGCGACCTGGAACACGAAGTCAGCTTCTGCATGCGTTGCGGCGCCCACGGCCTGGTCTGGCCGCAGCTCGCGGCGGAGTTCTATCTCCTCACGGAGGAGGAACGGATGGGCGGCGCGGAGGTCATCCTGCGCAAAGCCGCGGGCGGAAAGAGCGCTGTGGTCATCGGCGTCCAGGCGCCCATCAAAGAGACTGCCGTCAAGCTGGCGCGCCACGCCGAGTCGAAAGGCGCCGACGCCGTGATCGCGCTGCCGCCCTATCTCGGCCACGCTTCGCTGGATACGGCGCTGGAATACTTCCGGGCGCTGGGGCGCGCCGTGAAAGTTCCTATCTTTATTCAGAACAGCGGCGGCGCTTGGGGCCCGACGCTGCCGGCTTCGACGGTCATTCAGTTGGCGAAAGAGTTTCCCACGCTCGGCTATATCAAAGAGGAGGTCGAGCCGGTGGCGCACCGCGCGGACGAGTACGCCCGCTCCGGCGTCATGACCGGAATCTTTTCAGGGAGCGCGGGGAAATATCTCTTGAATGAGATGGCGCACGGCGCGCAGGGCACCATGCCGGCGTGCGAGTTTGTAGATATCGAAGTTCAGATTTACGAGCTGGCGGCCGCCGGCAAGATGGAGGAGGCCCGAGCGCTCTACCAGAAGCTCCTGCCCATGATTACCATGGAAGAGCTTTACGGTATGCACTTCGCCAAGGCGGTGCTGGTGCGGCGGGGCGTGTTCAAGACCGCGAAGATGCGGGGTAAGCAAGGCACGAGCCTCGACGCCATCGACGAGCAACAGATGGACGTCTGGTGGAAGCAGCTCGCGCCGTATTTCAAAGGGTAGCGTCGCCCTTCAGGGCGGCACATGGGTGAAAACAGAGGTGCCGGGCTGAAGCCCGGCGCTACTTCGCCTCCTCCGGCTTGACAAAGTTGAGCGCCGCAGAATTCATGCAATAGCGCCGGTGTGTGGGTTTGGGGCCGTCGTCGAAGACGTGGCCGAGGTGCGCGTCGCACTTCTGGCACGTGACCTCGTTGCGGATCATGCC
>Ga0315281_10010368_pt1 | contig 12850 bp, 10 predicted proteins | sample YL17G07_0_MG_FD_204540 | JGI IMG/M metagenome (GOLD analysis project Ga0315281, IMG submission 204540) | Sediment microbial communities from Yellowstone Lake, YNP, Wyoming, USA - YL17G07_0 | ecosystem: Environmental > Aquatic > Freshwater > Lake > Sediment | place: USA: Wyoming | collected... | reverse complement strand
CGCGAGCGAGCCGCGGCCATGTTCATGGCGTCGAGTGGGCCGCCATCGATGCGTGAGACGGCACCCGACGGAGCGACGAGCGGCGTCTCACGGCATGCGAACAACAGCAGCGCCATACTCAGGGCGGCGAGCCGCCAGCGAAAAGAACTCATGGTCACTTTTCCTGCTTGGGATTTTTTGAAGCTAGATGGCTTGGCGTTGTTGTGCACGCGCAACCGCGCAGTGGGGGCCGAAGCTGGCATACAAGCCGGATGCCAACACCTCGAAACCCGAGAATGCACGCATGGGATTCTCCGAGCCTGCGTCGTTCCACGGTGCAATCCCGGCTCGTGAATCCATCATCAAAACGTCGCCTGTCGGCCTTGCCGTTGCCTCTACAACTCGCTCGACACCTGATGGCCTCTCCACACTACGGCTTTGAAGTCCTCAGCCCTCCGACCGCTTCACCTCATCCCACAAGGAATCGAGGAGTTCAAGTCCGGCGTCAGGCACGGAGATGTCGCGCTCGGCCGCCAGCTCTTCAATCGCCGCGAACCTCCGAGAGAACTTGAGGTTCGCGCGATCCAGTGCGAGCGCCGGGTGCACGCCCGCTTTGCGCGCGAGGTTCACCACTGCGAACAGCAGGTCCCCGATTTCATCCGACAGCCGACCCGCATCCGGCGCCGCCGACTCCAGTTCCACCGCCACCTCTGCGAGTTCCTCACGGACCTTCTCCATCGGCCCCTCTGTCGTTGGCCAGTCGAAGCCAACTCCCGCCGCGCGATCTTGCAGCCGGAACGCGCGGTGCAGCGACGGTAGGCCCGCTGGCAGCCCCTCCGCGAGATTGGCGCGTTTCTTCGCCTTCATTTTCTCCCACGGCTCCTTCACCCCGTCGCCGTAGAGGTGCGGGTGCCGGCCCTTCATCTTTGTCACGAACGACTCGGCCACGTCGTGCAGGCTGAACGCGCCGCGCTCCTCGGCGATCACCGAGTGAAACAGGATCTGGAGCCACAGGTCGCCGAGTTCCTCGCGCAGGCGAGCGTCGTCGCCGGCTTGGAGCGCGTCGTCTACCTCGTGGGCTTCCTCGATGAGGTACGGCCTCAGCGATTCGTGCGTTTGGGCCGCGTCCCAGTCGCAGCGGCTCCGCAAATCGCGCATGAGCGCGAGTGTATCTTCAAGCGACGGTTTCACGTGCTCCATTCTCCGGTGTGCCGGTACACTACGCGCAAATGACTGGTCAATGCAACGGCTGACGTCGCGCGCCTGGGTCGAAATCGACCTCGGCGCGCTCCTGCGTAATGGGGAACGGTACGCACGCGCGGCCGGCGTGCCATTGTTGCCGATGGTCAAGGCGGATGCGTACGGGCTCGGCGCGGTGGCCGTGGCGCGCGCGCTGCTGGCGCTCAAGCCGTGGGGTTTTGGCGTCGCGACCATCGAAGAGGGCGAAGAACTGCGCGCGGCCGGCATTCAGGCGCCGATCCTGGTGTTCTCGCCGTTGCTGCCGGCGCAATTCGACGACGCCCGTGGGGCGAAGTTGCGTCCCGTGCTGGGCGACGCCCGCGCGATCGAGCGGTGGTGCTCGACGGGCGAACCGTGGCACCTCGCGATCGACACGGGCATGAATCGGGCCGGCGTTCCGTGGCGCAACGCCGCCGCACTGCGCGCCTTGCCGCTGACGTCACAGCCCGAGGGCGTGTGCACACACTTCCACTCCGCACAGCAATCCGACGGCTCGCGCGAGGAGCAGGAGCGGCGGTTCACGGCAGCACTCGCGGAACTGCCCTTCACACCGGCGCTCGTTCACGCGGACAATTCGTCGGCCATTGAGCATCGCGCACCGTCCCCGTTCAACCTCGCGCGGCCCGGCATCTTCCTCTATGGAGTGGGCAGTGGACATGGCGCCGCGTTCCAGCCCGAGTCCGTGGTTGCGATGCGGGGTCGCGTTGTGGAGGTCCGCGACGTGTGCGCGGGAGACACAGTGGGTTACCTCGCAACGTGGCGCGCGCCGCGCGCCGGCCGCATCGCAACGGTGTCGCTCGGCTACGCGGATGGCTATCGGCGCGGGCTCGGCAACAGGGCGCACGCGCTCGTGAACGGGGAGCGAACGGCGATCGTCGGGTTCGTGACCATGGACATGACGATGCTCGATGTGACCGATCGCAGCTGCGCCCCGGGCGACGTCGTAACGTTCATCGGGCGAGCGGGGGACGCGACAATCTCCGTGCAGGACATTGCCGACTGGGGCGGTTTCTCGCCCTACGAGGTTCTCACGGGCCTGCGGGCACGCTTGCCACGCCAGTATGTCGGCGCTGCATGACGCGGCGCATCAGGCGGCGCGCGGCGATCATCGTGCTCGACGGCGTCGGCTGTGGCGAAGCGCCGGATGCGGCCGCGTACGGCGACGCTGGCTCCAACACACTGGGGAACTTGTCGCGCGCGATCGGTGGGTTTGAACTGCCGAACCTCGAGCGGGCCGGGCTCGGCAACATCCTGCCACTTCTCGGCGTGACGCCGACGCCAACGCCCACTGCCGCCGTGGGCGCGCTGATCCCGAAATCGGCGGGGAAGGACAGCACGGCCGGCCATTGGGAGATCGCGGGCGTGCACCTCGCGCATGGGTTTCCCACCTATCCGAATGGATTCCCGCAGGGCGTGCTGGACGAGTTCGCCAAACGCACCGGTCGCCGTGTGATCGGGAATGTGGCCGCGAGCGGCACGGCGATCATCGCGCAGCATGGCGAGGAGCACCAACGCACGGGCGCCTGGATCGCCTACACCTCCGCTGATTCGGTTTTTCAGATTGCGTCGCACGAGGACACGATCCCGCTCGCGGAGCTGTACCACGGCTGTGAAATCGCGCGCGCGATGCTGGTGGCGCCGCACGACGTGTCGCGCGTCATCGCGCGGCCGTTCGTGGGTCGGCCCGGCGACTACCAACGCACGACCAACCGTCGCGATTTTTCTCTTCAGCCGCCCGCAACGACCCTGCTCGATGCGCTCGCCGCCGCCGGCATTCCGCGCGCGGGCGTGGGCAAGGTAGACGATCTGTTCGCCGGACGCGGCATCACAGCCCGGCACAGTGCGGACAACGCCGAGGGCATCCGGAACATCCTTGCGTGGCTGTGCGGGACGGGTGCGGCGCACGATGGGTTCCTGTTCGCCAACCTAGTAGATTTCGATCAGCTCTTCGGGCACCGGAACGACACTGCGGGGTTCTATCAGGCGTTGCGTCAGTTCGACGCCGCGTTGCCCGAGCTTCTCGCCGCCATGCAGGAGGACGACTTGCTGTTTGTGACCGCAGACCACGGAAACGACCCGACCACGCCGTCCACCGATCATGCCCGCGAATGCGTGCCGGTCATGGCGTTCGGTCGACGCGTTCGTCCCGTGGCTCTCGGACGCCGCGACACATTTTCGGATCTCGGGGCGACGGTCGCCGAGTGGTTCGGCCTCGAGTTTCGTGGACGCGGAGTGTCGTTCCTTCCGACGGTGGTCGCGTGACGGTCGTGGTGAAGGCGGGCCCCGCGGGTAAACCACTGGCCACTCAGGCAGACTCCAAAGGACGCGAGCTGAGGGAGAGGGCGCTCGCCGCCATGGAGCAGGCGTATGCACCGTATTCCAACTTCAAAGTCGGTGCGGCCCTGCAGGGCAGCGACGGCAGCGTGACCGATGCATGCAACGTGGAGAACGCCGCGTTCCCGGCGGGCACGTGCGCCGAGCGTGCGGCGATCGCGTCAGCGGTGGCCAAGGGTGTGCGTCGGTTTTCCGTGCTCGTGATCGCGTCATCTGCCGATGAGCCCACGCCACCGTGCGGCATGTGTCGCCAGGCGCTTATTGAGTTCGCGCCCGATCTCGAGATCATCAGTGTGACGCGGTCTGGCAAAGAGGCGCGGTGGCGCCTGTCAGAGTTGCTGCCTCAGGCATTCTCGCCGAGTTCGCTTGCACACACGTCCGGGTAGCAGGTGACGGTGGCGCCTCTCGCTTGGCTTTCGCGTGCGCGACCGCTCCTGGTTGCGGGTGCGCTCGTTGCGGCAATCGCTGCGTGCGAAGAGCGCCTCGAATCGGGCCTCGCGTGTCCCGCGCTCTGCCCCGGGCAGATCGCGTCGTACAAGGACACAACGCTCTTTCCCGTCGAGTTCGACACGTCGGTGACGGGCTTTCCTGCGACGGGCAATGAGACGCAATTGGTTCTTGCCTCGCAGCCGGGCACATTCGATGCACGCGGCATCATACGGTTTGACACGCTGCAGACCGTCTTTCGCCACAACGGCTCGGGCTCAGACAGCGAGTTGGTCGCGATCGACAGCGCCTTCATCAAGCTGCGGGTGGCATTGGCTGATACGTTGGGCCCGGCCGTGACGCTCGAGATCTACGACGTCGACGTTGATACGGCCGTTGTGGGTGCGGTCGACGACACGGCGCTGAGCACGCTGTTGCCATTGTTTTCCGCAGGCCGGTTGCTGGGATCCCGCACGTTCGCGGCGGCATCGCTGAAAGATTCGGTGGCCATTCCGATCGATGCGGCGCGTTTGCTCAACATGATCCGCACGCCGTCCATTGCGCGGCTGCGCATCGGTGTGCGCGCTGTCGGCGCACAGCCGGTGTCACTGAATGTATTTGCCACGAACGGCGGTTTTCCGCCGTTGCTGTTCATCCGGCCGACGGCGGATACGTCGGTGGAAAGCATTCAGGTCGCCGCGTTGTCGAAAACTCCGATGGACGCGACGATCGCGGCGGAGGTTGCCGACTTTCAGCTCATTGCGCTCTCGCCGCCGTCAGCGCCGCCGAACATCATTCGCGTCGGCGGGGCACCGGGGCGGCGCGGATACCTGCGGTTCAATATCCCGTCCGAGATTCTCGACAGCAGTTCTGTGGTGCGGGCCACCCTGGAGTTGACGCAACGCCCGAACCCGGCCGCGCCAAGAGCGTCGGACACTGCGGGAGTGCAGCCATTCGAGATGGCGGCGAGCAGCGTGCTGACGGATGTGCGCCGGGCGCTGGTATTCATCAGCTTCGGCTTGGATACCGCCGGCATGGCGCCGAAGGACAGCGGAGCGCGGTCCTTCGAGATGATCGATGCGTTGCGCCGCTGGCGTTTCACGAAGGCCGACCGCACACCGCGCACGCTCGCACTGCGTGCGACGCGTGAAGGGACGAGCGCCTGGCAGGCGGACTTCTTTTCGCGTACCGCGCCGCTTGCCGTTCGGCCGCGTCTGCGCGTGACGTACATCCCGCAGCCCAAGCCGGGTCTACCATGAGTCGCGCCACGCCCGCACATCCGCGCTGGCCGACCGCTGTCGCGCTGACCGCTGTCGCGCTGATCGCGTTCACGACGCCGTTGGCATCGCAGGGGACGCTGAGCACGCAGGGGCTCGGATTCCCGCCCGGCCAGTTGAGCACCCGGGCGAATACGATGGGTGGCTCTATTGGCGAGGTTGATCCGTTGTCACCGCTCAATCCCGCGGCGGTGGGTATGCTGCGCAGGGCGATCATCATGATGCAGGCCGAGCCCGAGTACCGGGAGGTGAAGACCGGTGCGGCGTCGCAGCGAACCACGGTCACCCGGTTCCCGCTGTTCCTTGGCTCCATGCCGGTGGGTGCGCGGTGGGCGGTGATGGCCTCGGCGTCCACGCTCCTGGATCGGACGTGGAGCACCACGGTGCGAGACGTGCAGGTGGTGGGCGTGGATACTGTCGGCTCCACCGTGAGCCAGTCGAGCGACGGCTCGGTGGCGGATGTGCGCGTTGCGGTATCGTACAGGCTGCGCGAGTGGCTGCATGTCGGGTTTGGCAGCCATTTTTACAGCGGTAAGGCCGTGCTCAAGACAATCCATGAGTTCGATGACACCGTCCGGTTCAGCGCGGACACGCTTCGTACGTTGCTGGGTTTTGGCGGCACGGCATTCTCAGCCGGCGCTCTGGCGTTCTGGCCCAAGGTGGCTTCCATCGGCATGACGTACCGGCGCGGCGGGTCGCTCAACACGTACCACGCTTCGCAGACGCAGCCCGTGCGTACGGGGTCGGCGCCTGACCACTTTGGCGTCTCGGCCGAGTACCTCGCCATCAAGGGCACGACGCTGGGTCTGCGCGTCGCGACGGACCGGTGGTCCCGGCTCACAGGAGTGAGCCCGACGTTGATCGTGCACGAGGGGTTGGACATTGGCGCGGGCGCCGACATCCTGGGGCCGCGATTCGGTGGCGGCCAGGTCGGGCTCCGGCTCGGCGCGCGCTCCCGCACGCTGCCGTTTTCGTCGGGCGCCGCTGCGGTGCGCGAGCGCACGCTGAGCGCCGGCTTTGGACTGCCGTTCGCCTCGGGGCGCGCGGAGCTTGCCGTGGGAGCGCTCCGCGCTGCCCGCACGGGTCCAGTGGGACTGTCCGAGAACGCATGGACCATCAGCACGGGGTTTGCCGTCCGGCCGTGAGCCGACTGTGGAGCTGACTCCGCTACCGGCCAGCGCTCCCCTCATTCTCGTCGCGGACGACGTACCCGCGAACGTGGAGTTGTTGTTCGATCAGCTGCATGCGCTGGGGTTTCGCGCGATCGCTGCCACGACAGGATCATCCGCGCTCGCGACGTGCGTGGAGCAGCTTCCGGACCTGTGCATTCTCGACGTCGCCATGCCGGCAGGTGACCTCGGCTCCGACGACCGGACAGCGGGCTTTGAGGTTTGCCGTCGCATCAAACGCGATCCGCGCACGGCACGCATTCCCGTCATTTTCGTGACGGCGCTGAACGAAACGACAGATCGCATCAAGGCGATCGAAGCCGGAGGCGACGATTTCCTCACGAAGCCGCACAATCGCCTGGTGCTGGGCGCGCGCGTGCGGTCGCTCCTCAAGCTCAAGACGGCAACGGACGCGCTCGAAGAGAGCGCCCGCCAGCTGCGCGAACTGGAGAAGCTTCGCGACGACCTGATGAAGATGATCGTGCATGACCTCAAGTCGCCGCTGAGCGCCGTGTTGGCGGCCTTGGAGTTGTTGTTGGATGGCGACTTTGGTCCGCTCACACCGCCGCAGCGCAGCGCGGTCGCGGATTGCGAAGACAAAGCCGAGGACTTGCTCGGCCTGATCGACGACCTGCTGGAGATTCGCCGAATCGAGGAGTCTGCGCTGGTGTTGGAGCGCGTGCCCATCGCGCCGGGCGCGCTACTTACGGAGATTGTGCACGAGTGGTCGCACCGGTTCCAGCAGGAGGGCGCGACGGCGTCGATCGACGTGGCCGATGACGCGCCGGTCTTTCACGCCGACCGCGCGCTGATCAAGCGGGTGATCGGCAACCTCATTCAGAACGCCGTCACGCACTCCGGGCATGCGGTGACGTTGCAGCTGTTGGTGCGGCGCGAGGGCAGCGACCCGCTCTTCACCGTGGCGGACAACGGGCCGGGCGTCCCTCCGGAGTACCAGGAAATCATCTTCCGCAAGTTCGAGCAGGTGAGGACGCCACACTTTCCGAAGCTGCGCGGGTCCGGCCTCGGTCTCGCGTTCTGCAAGTTGGTGGTGGAGGCCCATGGTGGTCGCATCTGGGTGCAGAGCGCCGGTGACGGGCAGGGGAGCGCGTTCCATTTCATCCTTCCTGCGGAGCCCGAGACCACCTCGGCCGGCGAGGCGTGAGCCCGATGAAGCTGTTCATTCGGACGTTCGGTTGTCGCGCCAATCACTATGACAGCGAAGGGGTGCTGGAGGCGGCGACCCGTGGCGGGTATGAGTTGGTGGACGATCCCGCGGTCGCGGACGTGGCGGTGTTCAATTCGTGCGCGGTGACTTCTGAGGCAGAGCGTGACGTGCGCAGAGCCGTTCGGCGCGCGGCCGCGGCGAACCCGAGCCTGCGATCAGTGGTCATGGGATGCGCTGCGGCGCTGCCCGGGAGCGTGGCGACGCTACGTGGGCTGCCTGGCGTCGAGCACGTGATCGGTGGCGGAGATATCGCCGCGGTCGCAGCCGCCCTCGGCGTGCCCGGCGGTTCGGGCACGACGACGCGACAGCGCACCGTGCGGGCAGTGCTGCGCGTGCAGGACGGTTGCGCCGAACATTGCACGTTTTGCGCGACTACGTTGGCGCGCGGCGCCAATCGCAGCCGGCCCATCGCAGCGCTGATCGACGAAGCAACGGCACTCGCAGAACATCATCCGGAGATCGTGATTACCGGAACGCACATCGGCACATACGGCGCGGACACCGGTTCGTCGCTCGGCTCGCTCTTGGCCCACCTGGTTGAACGCGTGCCGGCGGTGCGCTTCCGTCTGTCGTCGATCGAGGCGACCGAGGTGGACCCGCAGCTCGCGGAGCTGCTGACAGGAGCCGCCGGCCGCGTGACCCCGCACTTGCACGCGCCGCTGCAGTCAGGCTCGGACCGGCTGTTGCGCCGCATGGGACGTCACTGGTACACGGCGCAGTCGTATGCCGCGGCCATCGAGCGCATCGTGGCCCCGTCGCCCGTGTTTGGCCTGGGCGCGGACATCATGGTTGGGTTCCCGGGCGAAACCGATGAGGACTTTGCCACGACAGAGAACCTCGTGCGGCAACTGCCGTTCACGTATCTGCATGTGTTCACTTACTCACCGCGAACGGGTACTGCCGCCACGCGCCTTGCCGATGTCGTCGCGCCGGACGTTGCGCGCAGGCGGTCGCTGCGACTGCGGGATCTCGCGGCGGACAAGGCGCGCGACTACGCCAAGCGGCGCGCCGGTTCCTCCGCGGACGTCGTCGTGCACGCCGGTGCGCCGGATCGCGAAGGCACAACCGAGGACTATCTCACGGTACCCATCTCGGGTGCGCGCGCGCGGGGGCAGCGTTACGCGACGACGTTGAGGCTCGATGGTGAATCGCGATTGGTGACAGGTGACTAGTGACCGGACATCGGCGTAAGTTGCCAATCATGCGTTGCCACTCGCCGGCTTAGAAATGCCCACCGTCTATCTCGAGACATACGGCTGCCAAATGAACGTGAGCGATTCCGAGCTGATACTCGGCAAGCTCGCGGCCGACGGCTACACGCCGATCGACGGACCAGAAGGCGCCGACGTCATCCTGCTCAACACCTGCGCCATCCGGGAACACGCGGAACAGCGCGTGCTCGGTCGCCTGGGCGAGCTGAAGCGCTTCATGAAGGCCGATTCCGTGATGGGCGTCACGGGGTGCATGGCGCAGCGGCTTGGCCCTCGCCTCATGGACGAAGCGCGCCACGTGAGCCTTGTGATCGGCCCTGACGCGTATCGGGCGCTGCCCGAACTCCTGGACGGCGCCCGACGCGGGCAGCGCGTCGTCTCCACCGACTTCGACCTCGAGGAGCATTACGAGGACTTCACTCCTCGCCGGTTCGACAAGGTGAAGGCGTGGATAACGGTGCAGCGGGGCTGCGGCTATCGCTGCACGTACTGCATCGTGCCGCACACGCGGGGTAACGAGCGCAGCCGGCGGCTGGACGACGTGGTGCGCGAGACGCACCAGGTCGTGGCGGACGGAATGAGCGAAGTGGTGCTGTTGGGGCAGACCGTGAACTCCTACCACGACGGCGCGAGCGACTTCGCGGATTTGTTGCGGGCGGTGGGCGCTGTGCCCGGAGTTCGCCGCCTGCGCTTCACGAGCCCCCACCCGAACGACTTCAGCGAGCGCGTTATCGAAGCGCTGGCTGATGTGCCGGCCGCCTGTGAACACGTGCACCTGCCGATGCAGTCTGGCAGCTCGGAGGTGCTCAAGCGCATGCTGCGCCGGTATTCACGCGAGGAGTACTTCGCGTGTCTCGGGCGCCTGCGCGCCGCGATACCGGGCCTGAGCGTCACGACGGACATCATCGTCGGGTTTCCCGGCGAGACGGATGCGCACTTCGAAGAAACGCTCAGTGCGGTGCGCGAGGCGCAGTTCGCCGATGCGTTTCTGTTCAAGTTCTCTCCGCGCGAGGGAACGCCGGCCACGCGCATGCCCGCCGAGTGGACGGTGCCGGAAGAGGTGGCGTCCGAGCGGATGGCGCGACTCGTGGAGACCCAGCGCAGTTCGGCGCGCGCGCAGAATCTTGGCCAGTTGGGGCGGACGTGCGAAGTGCTGGTGGAGCGCGAGGCGCGCCGCGGCGGTTCGATGCTGGCGCGCACGCGCGACTTCCGGAGCGTGCTTGTGCCCGGCGGTACATCGCTCCTGGGTCATTACCTGACCGTGAAGCTCACCGGCACCACGGGTTCGACCTTCACCGGCACCGTGGTGCCGGGCCGGAGCGCGCTGCCGCTGGCGATGTAAGTCGCGCGCAGCGCAATCGTTCGGCCCGCCGCGCAACGGCGCGGTGATGGTCCGGCGCCCGGCGGCCCCATGATGAGCCGCAACGATGCCCCTCGTTGCCGCTGCATTGCTCGCCTACGTCGCCGGTTTGCTCGTTGCCGCCGAGCAGTCCCTCGGCGCGATGCTTGCAGCGACGGTACTGGTCGTCTGGGTGGGCGGACGACGGACGGCCGAACGTGTCGGGCTCGCGGCACTCGCCACGGCGGGCATCGTCGCCGGCGTCTCGACGAGGACGTCGATAGCGCAGTGTGAACAACGGCTCGCCGCGGAACACCGCACGACGCTCACGCTCGACGGCGAGGCCCGGCCCGGCGCGTTCGTTCGGGCGCGCCACTCGTGCGGTGTGGTTGTGCGGATCGCAGTGCGTGCCGGTTCGGCGGACGCCGGCGCCACCGTGGACGTGCAGGGCTCGCCGACGCGCGGGCGGGGCGGACTGATCCTCGCGGACGCGCGCATGACAACTCTCGCAGAGCCCGGGCTCCTCCCGCGCGTGCGTGCGTCGCTCGGCCGCTACATCGACGCGCATTTCGGAGGCGACGCTCCGCTCGTTCGCGCCCTGTTGATCGCGGACATGGACGGGCTTTCACCGGCGGTGCGCAACCGATTCGCCTCGGCCGGCCTGTCGCACATGCTCTCGGTTTCCGGCCTGCACGTGGGGCTCATTGCCGCCGCAATCCTGCTGCTGGCGCAGTTGGGGCGTCTGTCGCGCGGCACCGCCGAGATACTCGTGGTGGCCGTGACCGCCGCGTACGTCCTCACGATCGGAGCGCCGCTCCCGGCGGTGCGGTCGGCGATCATGCTCGCGGCGGCGTCCGTGAGCGTGGCGGCGCAGCGGCCCACATCGCCATGGGCGGTGTTGGCGGTGGGTGCGGCATCGCCGGTGCTGGACGCGAGCGCAGTGCAGGACATCGGCTACCAGTTGAGCGTCGCGGGCATGGTGGCTCTCGTTGCGTCGGGCGCGCTGGCGCGGCGCTGGTCGTGGCTGGCCACCGGTGGTTGGCGTGGCACGCTGATCCGCGGCTTGGTGACGTCGCTCGCCGCGACGCTCATCACCGCGCCGCTTGTGGCCGCAACATTCGGGCGCCTCAGTTTCGTGGCGCCGGTGAGCAACCTCGTGGCGGTGCCGGCCATGGCGGTGCTGCAGCCAATGCTGTTTCTGGCCGCGGTGTTGGTCCCGTTCCCGGCAGCGGCGCAGTTCGTGGCTGACGCGTGCCACCCGCTGCTGGCGTTCATCGATGGGGTGGCGTCTGCGGCGGCGCGGCTACCGGGCGCCTCGGTTGCAGTGTCCGTGAGCGCCACCACGACAGCACTCGCCGTCGCCGCAGCCGTTGCGGTTGTCGTGGCCTGTGTGTCGCGGCACCCGGGCCGTGCCCTGGTTGTCACCGTCGCTTGTCTCTCGGCCCTTGTGTGGCAACCGCTGCTGCCGCCGTCGTCTCCCATGACGGAGGTGCACATGATCGACGTGGGGCAGGGCGATGCCGTGGCGGTGCGCACCACCAAGGGGCGTTGGCTCCTGTTTGACGCGGGCCGAGTGTGGGATGGCGGCGACGCGGGCGCACGCGATGTGGTGCCGTATCTGGTGGAGCGCGGCGGGCCGTTGGTGGCATTCGTGCTGTCGCACCCGCACGCGGATCACGTTGGTGGTGCGGCGAGTGTGGTCCGTGCCATGAAGCCGCAGTGGTACTTCGATCCGGCGTACGTCGCAGCCGCTGGAGCGTACCGCGCGTCGTTGCAGGCCGCGCAGGAATCGCAATCCCGCTGGCGGCGCGCGCTACCCGGCGATTCGCTCGTCGTGGATGAAGTCGTCATGACAGTGCTGGCGCCCGCCGCGGGGTGGGCGGACACACTGCGCGATCCCAACGAGGCCAGCGTGGTGGTTCGCCTGCGCGTTGGCAGTGTTGCGATGCTCATGACGGGCGACGCCGAGGGCGGCGAGGAGCGATGGCTGGTTGCGCATGCCGCGAATGCGCTCCGAGCCGACGTCCTCAAGGTTGCCCATCATGGCAGCCGCACCAGCAGCACATCGGAGTTCCTGGACGCGGTTCGGCCGCGGCTGGCCCTCATCTCCGTGGGCGCCGGCAACATGTACCACCATCCGAGTGCCGACGTCGTGCGCGCGCTGGCGGCGAAGGGTGCGATCACGCTGCGCACGGACTACAGCGGCACTATCGTGGTTCGCACGGACGGGCGGCGCATCGAGGTGGAGGCGCAGGGCGAGCGCTGGGCACTCCCGCCATAGTGCTCGCGCCATATCCAACGCCGCCAGCCGCACTTACCTTTGCTCTGGCCAACACAAGGGATCCGTCGGCGTGCTCCAGAACAAGGCGACTTCCGTAGTAACGATCGAGCGGTTCATTATCGAAGAGGAGCGCCGATTTCCGGACGCCACCGGTCAGCTGTCCGGCATCCTGTACGACGTGGCGCTCGCGGCGAAAATGATCGCCAACAAGGTGCGCAGTGCCGGCCTCGTGGACGTCCTCGGCTCCCATGGCGAGGAGAATGTCCAGGGCGAGATTCAGCAGAAGCTCGACGTCTTCGCCAACGAGACCATCGTCAAAGCGATGGACCACACCGGCCGCATCTGCGGCATGGCGTCCGAGGAGGAA
>Ga0315281_10010367_pt1 | contig 12850 bp, 17 predicted proteins | sample YL17G07_0_MG_FD_204540 | JGI IMG/M metagenome (GOLD analysis project Ga0315281, IMG submission 204540) | Sediment microbial communities from Yellowstone Lake, YNP, Wyoming, USA - YL17G07_0 | ecosystem: Environmental > Aquatic > Freshwater > Lake > Sediment | place: USA: Wyoming | collected... | reverse complement strand
TTTCGTGCTGAGTGCAGCCATCCGGCTAGACCACCCTTTCCTTGTTCGCACGGTTCGGGAGGGGGCCCCGAACCGTTCCGGACCCCCTTGTAGCACTTACCTATGAGCAGGCGCAACTTGGCGATTGACCGGCACCTGCGCCTACCATCCCTCCTTCCGCTCGGACCCCTGGCGGGTGGCTGCTCGTTCTGCACCTGCATCATCGGCCTTGGCAAGGCCCGTGACTGTCAGCTAACCGACACCTGGGGTGTCAGATATGCGACAGGAGCGTGGCAAGTCGCGCCTAGATCCCCTCTGACGTACTTAGCGAACGTTGGGGTGGATGAGAGTGCCTAGCCCAGTCGCGCCAACACCAACGTGTGACCACCATCGCCTTCGGGTACGAACCGATCCCACTCGATGGCGAAGCCAGCCTCGGTCATCCAGGCGAGATAGGTCTCACGATCCTCGTGTGACCAGTACATTGTCGCTCCCAGCCAGTCGTCCTCGGTTCCGGTCCACGCGCCCACGCCGACAACAAGCATCGCGTATCCACCGGGGCGCAACCAGGAAGCGATCCGGGCCAATAGTGACGGCTGCTCTTCAACAGGAACGTGGATCAAGGAGTAGAAGGCGACCACGGCATCCACGCTCGCTGGTGGAAGATCCAGAGAGGTCATGTCCGCGCACTCGAATGTCGCCTCGGACAAGAGCGTTCGGGCTCGCTCGATCATCACCTGCGAGAAGTCCACCCCGTAGACCGCGAAGCCGTGAGCCGCCAGCCATCGAGCGGCAGGGATTCCGTTGCCGCATCCGAGGTCGAGCACCCGGCCTCCTTCAGGGACGAGCGCAGCAAGCTCTTCGAGCCAATCCGCATACTGCCCGTCCTCGTCTTCATCACCGCGATACTCGCGAGAGATGCGGTCGTAGCCGTCGCGAACGATGTCCTTGGGGTCCACGGGAGCAGCCTACCGGCGGGGCCTTCCGGGTACATTCCGCGACGCTGGCCTGCGTGAGAGTGGCCTACCCCATCACCTGAGCATCCCGATCACCACGGTTCGCCTACAAAGGGGGCGGAGGTGGGATCGAAGGAGTCTCGTGTGCCCCCTCCACTCTGAACAGATAGATTCCTATCACCTTTCCCGAGATGGTCTCGGTCTGTCCAGAGCTGAGCAACTTGTCTCGGCTCACTGTCGAGACGGGTTGGAAGACGTAGCCAACATGCTCCAGCTTCCATCCCTCGGACTCGATCGCCTCTAAGAAGCCGCTGCGGTCTGTCGTTGTCGTACGGCCCAACTCAGACGGACGAAAGGCTGTGACGTACGCGCCCGTGGCCTGGTTCGTGACGGAGACCGGTTGTATCGCCTGGAACCATGTGCGGCCATCTTGGCGAGCCTTGCGAGCTTGTCCCTGTGGAGAGGCCCAGAACTCTTGCTCGGCTCTTCGTGCCGCTGCCTCTGCCTTGGTCTCTGCTTTCGCCTGGGCCTCTGCCGCTGCCTTCGCCGGATCCTTGTTCAGTAGTCCCATAGCGCGCAGCTTGCCCCATTTCGATTCGGGATTCAAACCGCTGGTCACAAGGTGGTTCAGGCAATCGCGCTCAATCCTTCCTCCAATGGCAGGTCTACGCCATTGCCCTTAGCATCCCGGTCACCGCGGTGGTGGTCTGGTCCTCTATCGAGAAGAGTGACAAGACCGGGGTTACTGCTTGCGCTGTTGATCATCCCTCCGGTATGTTGCGTGAGCGCCGGGAGGACACGATCTCGGGGGAAGCCAGATGGACCGCAAGGTTCGTTCGGCGGACACCGAGAGCGAAGAATCCCGGCGCACTTTCTTGTGTCCCCAATCGCCGCTGGAGTTCGTATGCTTGGCGGCATGACCAGGCATACCGATGGCATCCAGGACCACGTCGTGTCGCCAAGAGGTGACGCGCCGACGGTGGTTTGCAGGCCCTTCCTCGGAGGGGACCTCTTCGAGGATGAGGTGCTCGTTCTTGCCCAGATCGCTGCCGGGTATTCAGACCACGACATTGCCGAGGCGACGAAGTCTAGCGTCGGGAAGGTCCGCTGGGCTGCGCGAAGTGTCATCGCGAAGCTCGGGGCCAGGAATCGTCCTCACGCGGTTACGAGGGCGATCGCGCTCGGCTACCTCGAACTGCGCTCTAGGTAGCCCCCCTCACCCTGAACACTCCAATCACCGTCGCGCGTATTCGCAGGCCCCTTTGCCGTATCTAGGCGTGCATGGCAGTACACCAAACCCTCGTTTGCTGTACGCGTGCCTAGGTCGAACGCCTGTTCGCCCTACGAGGCCGTTTCTGGCCCCTGACAGCCACGCCCAGGGATCTTGGGGCCGGGTTCGGGGAATCACGCCTCGGAGCCGATGCCCTGCGGCGGGAGAGCTACGCTGGCCGCAAGTTGATCCCGGCCCAGGGGAAAGGAGGAACCGTGCCGGAGCTGCCCCCCGAGTTCCTCGACGATCCCGAGCGCGTGGCTAGCCTCCGCGTGGCGGCGCGATCCCTCCATTCCGGTCCCGAGTACCGACCGCTGCGGGTCGTCGTGAGTCGCCGGATGGGCAAGGGCGCCGGATGGGATGTGCTCGAGTGCGGGCACAAGCTGCGGGCACCTGGAAGGCGAGTTGCCCGACGCCGACGTTGCGAGGATTGTCTCAAGGCTGGCAGTTACGCCTAAGTCGCGGTCTCACCAAGCGGGTCGTTCCGCCAGTTCGCGAGGATGGTCAACCCCCGACGGGGCCGACGGAGTGGAAGTAGATCGACGAAGGGCCGAGCCGTTCCAAGGCGCGCCGGTGCTCCGGGGTCCCGTGGGGCGTTCTGGTCGGTTCCATGGGGGCATTCTGGCGGAGTCGCGCGGCTTGCCCGTCCCGCAGAAGTGGCGAGGCGATTCCGTCGAGAAGCTCGTGGTCCTGGGGCTCCATCACGCTGCCTCCTGGCCCCGCGGGTGGTCGATTCCATCAGGGCGAGTAGGCAGCCTCCGAAGAAAGGGCTGCTCGGCCGACCGTACAGGCCTCTATCTCACCCCGCATCATTCGACCCTGGGCTACGTCCCTGAACGCGCCTCGGCGGCACCGACGAGGTCCTTCATCGGAACACCCAGAACGCGGCTGAGTCGCGCAATCGTCCACAGGCTCGGCGACTTCTTTCCCCGCTCCAGCTGGCCGACGAACGCGGTGGTGATCCCCGCCTTGTGAGCGAGCTTCTCCTGCGTAAGGCCGCTCGCAGTTCGGTGCTCGCGTAGGACGTCGCCGAACTCTCGTTGCAGCCGCTGCCGGGTCACCACCTGTCGATGCTGACCGCTGGCGTAGCGACTCGTCTAGCAACTATAGTTTCGGCCGGGGGGCGGCTGGTGTGGGCTGCAGGTGCACTATCGGTCAACGCGGAGAGGACGCGAAGTGGAGCAGAACTCGCTGGCGCAGCTCCCGGATCAACTCGTCGAACTGGCGGCGCTCGCCGCAAGACTGAAGGCTGAGCGCAAGGACTTCTCTGAAGCGGCAACGGGGATGACCTTCATCGAGCCCATCCTGGCGACCCTGGGGTGGACCGGTCCTGACGACGTTCGCCCCGAATACCCAGTTCCTGGAGGCACCCATCTGGACTACGCCCTCATAGAAGATGCCAAGCCCGTGCTTTGTCTCGAAGCCAAGGCTCTTCGACACTCGTTGGACAACCAGACCTTCGTGGACCAAGTGATCTCCTACGGAACCAAGGTTGGGGTTCGCTGGTGCGTTCTCACCAACGGACTCGACTGGCGCATCTTCAAGAGTGACGCTCCGCCAGCGGACCAGGAATGCGTGGCTGAAGCCAGCCTCCACCAAGCCACGGGCCTTCAAAGCGCCAAGCGAGTTGCTGCCACGTTGACCCACCTCTCCAAGGAAAGCGTGACAGGTGGCAGCCTTGATGAGTGGGGCAAGCGTAAGTTCGCGGACAGCGCCATTCGCCGCGCGGTCAACCGTCTGCTGCCCAAGTCCCCGGAGGAGCTGGTGAGGCTTGTGCAAGATGAGCTATGCGAGGAAATGGCGTCAAGCGAGATCGACGATAGTCTGGCTCGCCTACGCGCGGACTTCCCTCAAGAAGCTCAAACGCCCTTCAGCGTCGAGGACCACACCCAGGGCAAGCCCAAGAAGATCGTGGACATGTTTCTTGAACTCGATCGACGCTTGCGGGCCTTCGGACCAGACGTGGAACGCGTCATTCGACAGGAGTGGATCAAATACGAGGCGGAGACCAGCTTCGCCACGCTGACACTGCAACAGACGAAGCTCGTGATGTACGTGTCCCTACCCCTGGATGAGTCTCCCCACCCTGAGGGTCTTGCCCTCAAGGACGTATCGGCTGTCGGGAAGCTGGGGGTGGGAGATACCAAGGTTGCGATCTTCGCCGAATCGGATGTTGATGGCGCAGAGCAGATCGCCCGAGCGAGCTACGAGAAGTCGCCCCGTCCCGAGTAGCTGATCGACTCGCCACGGCTCCCACGCTCCACCGTCCTCGAGGAACGCGGCGAGGTCTCGGTCGTCCATCTCGGCCGGGTCGATCACGTGCCCCCTGCTGATGTCCGTGCGGCCGTCTTGCGTTCGGGCTGGTCAGCCTGCTTGACCTTCGATTTCGAGGCCCGTTTTGACCCCTTGGCCTGTCCCTTCGGCGCGGGCTTCTTCGCCGCGGGCTTCTTCGGCGCGGGCTTCTTCGCTGCGGGCTTCGCCGGTAGCGCCTTAGGCTTCACCACCCTGCCCTCTGCCTCGACCGCCTTGAGCCTACGCTGCCCCTCCAATACGGCTAGGCGCAGCGCCTCCATCTTCTCCTCATTCGGCACCTGGGCGAACGTGATGGGGCCGCCACCTGGGCCCGAGACCTCGAGGCGCGCGTTGCCCAGCAGACCCAGGTACGTCGCGTACTGCTCGTCGAGATAGCGGGCCTCCCGGATGGCCTCGACCTCTCGGTTCTGGATGCGGGTGGCCAGTTGGCCTCTCAGGTGCCGGTTCCGCGCCAGCGCTTCGATGAGTTGCAGCTCCCGCGTCGGTGGGATGTCCTCCGCGTGCTTCTGGCGGATCCGCTCGATAGCGGCCGAGATGGTGTTGTGGCTGCAGTCCAGCGCACGGGCAACGGCTCGGCGCGACTTGCTGTACAGGACCACGCCCTCCCATGCCGCCTCCTCTATCTCGGCCATGCGGCGCTCGCCTGCTTGGCGTGTGGTGATGTTGGTCTTGTGCGAAGAGGGCGAAGGGTTGCCGCTTCTAGCCACAGGTGGTCAGTTCCAGGGCTAGGCGTGTCTGGTCGATTCCAAGGGGGCGCGAGCTGATCTCGTCTCGGCATCCGGTTCGGGCTCGCTTCTCGATCACGCGTTTCATGAGTGTCCTTCCCGACAGGACCTGGTCAGGTCTGTGCGTCGTCAAGCCCACCCGCATCGCGGCTGAGGGGTCCGACCTCCGTCGGAGGAAGCGAGGTGTCCCACTCTGTCCGCCACTTGCCAGCGACTTTGAGTTCCTGCCTGAGCCGCCGCGAGAGCAATACGGGGTCTTCTCCTTCAGAGCCCAGCCCGCAGCGCTTCCCCCAAGGGGTAGTGCGATAGACCGGCCTGAGGGAACCGTCCGCGCCGGGCCGATAATCACCTGTCGGCTCGATGAGTCCTTCAGCGGCGAGTTCCAGCATGGAGTCCTGGATCTCACGCAACGTCGGCTTCTCTTCAGGTGTGTTCATGTCCACCTCCCACAAGTAGTGGTGTGCCGAGAACGCAGCACACTCATGCTGGTCGGCAAACCCGTCGATTGGCGGCCTCTTGCGCCTCAAGAGCCTGCAGGACGTGTCCTGCCCGCTTGGCTGTCCGCTTCTTTGGGCCGCGCTTCTCAGCCGCGCCCAGCGCCTTGGGCTCCGCCACCTTCCCCGTGGCCTCTACCGCCTTAAGACGGCGCTCGCCCTCGAGCAGGAACGCACGGATCACCTCCGCCTTGTCCTCATTCGGCACCATGGCGAACGTGATGGGACCGCCATCGGAGCCGGAAAGTTCCTGACGTGTCGCCGGGAAGAGGTCGAGCAACTCGGCTCGGTCATGCATGATGCGGCGGGCTTCGCCGATAGAGGCCACGTCGCCCCGGCTGATGCCGGGCTCCAAGCGGCGCAGCATCCGGTCGTACTGCGCTACGGCTTCGAGGATTTCGTCGGCCTCCGTCGGGCCATGTCCTCCTTGAGCTGTTCCCGACGGCGTGCCCAGGCGGCAAGGACGGTGCTGTGGCTGCAGCCCACCTCCTGTGCGATCTGCCGGGAGGACAGTCGCGCCAGGCGGCCTGCCCACGACTTCTCCTCGATCTCGGCCACGCGAAACTTGCTTTCTGGGGCGTCGCTCCTCCAAGCTACGTTTCATGTTGCCAACGCATACCGACCTGGAAAGCCCGGAGCGGTCGCTGAACAGGGAACAGAGACATCTCCCGGCTGCGACCTCGGCCGACCGCGCCACATCGACGCAGAACTCACGCGGGTCATGTTTCGGAGTCATTGCAGGATATAGGTGCATGTGAAACACCACGGCATCGATCCTGAGGAGTTCCGACGCCCCAAGTATTCGCAGTGCGTTTTCTGTGGCCGGTCGCCCACAACTAAGGAAGACATCATCCCCAAGTGGATGGCTAAGGGCGTCACCGCTCTCCCGGGCGCAAGAAAACGACTTCTGTTCAGCCGGGGTGGTGAGACGGTCGAACTGCATAGAGGCACCGCCACGCATTTCAATCATCCCCTCAAAGTGGTGTGCTCCGACTGCAACAACGGGTGGATGAGCACCCTCCAGCGCGAAGCGAAACCCATCTTGGTTCCCTTGATGAACGGTGGCCGCTGCAACCTTGATGAGGCTTCCCAAGCCACTTTGGCCGCCTGGTCCGTCATGACGACCACGATGGGTAGCTTCGGCGTCCGTCAGAGGTGTTCCGAGTCCTTCCTTACCCAGCTCATGCAGAGCAGCCTTCCGCCGGACAACTGCTTCGTTTGGTTGGCTCACCTAGAACCGCCTGACTTTGAACTGGGATTCTTTGGTCTTTCTTGGCCAGCGGATCTCGACCCGGCTGATCAACGCCATGGGCATCTGGGACGAGCGCACCTCGACCGACTCGGGATCGTGGTCTTTCTCAACCCCAACCCGCAACTCGTCGATGTCGCCCTTGAAACGCAGTACCGCGGCATGCTGACGCCGATCTGGCCCAGCCCCCGTGGCATCGCGTGGGAACTCTCGGTCGCCATCTTGCCTTCGCCTCCGACCGTCGTCAGGGCCTTCGTGGAGGGCCTGGTCAAAGATCTCTCGACACCACAGGATCAGCCCTAGCCCGCGCACTTCATAGCGACCGCAGGCAATCGCCATCGGTCGACCGGAGGCTCGGGTGAAGTTCCATTGCCACGTCGCGCGGAGGCTAGCCCGGAGGTAGGCCACCTATCCCACCCCACGTGGGGGGCCATCGGGCAGGGCCTCGGGGCGGAACGTGATCTCCAGGACCGAGTTGAACTCCAGGTCTCGGAGGCCGTGAGCCTCGAGCCAGTCCGTCACGTCCTGCACGTTGAGTCGTGCGACATCTTCCTCGACCGCTGCGGGCCTTGCGTTGCGCTCGCCGGGCCTTGGGGGGCTCCCCAGCTCCGATACGACAGCACCCGAATGCTGAGAGGGGTCGGGTGCGTCTTCAGATTCCAACCATCCGACGTGGCCAAGCTGCTCCAGAGCGTGGCGAAGGTTCTGGAGGGCACCGATCCCCGAAACCCCCGCCTCACTGGCGACATCGGCAAGGTCACGGCCTCGGCGTAACCATTGGCCGTCGACCCGCTCGGCAAGCCCGTGGTCTCGGAGCCGGTTCAGGTGCTTTCGGGCCACTGAGTCAGAAACGCGCAGGGCCTCAGCCACTTGGCCTGCCGACTTGCCATCGTGGAGGCACAGCCGCCTCCACGTGGCCCACGCTGCCTTCCCAAGGCCGCGCCACCTGAAGGCGTCTTCGCCCAGACCATCCAGACGCGCACAGTCCGGACAGTTCTCCTCACACCCCCCCAAAGGGGTAGCTACTGTCCGACCCTTGCGCGTCGCCCTCGGCTGGAGTAGCCGCCAGACCGAGGCCTCCCTCGAGCGACGGCCCGCCTTCTGCACACAGGCCAGATAGCCACGACCCACGAGCAGGCTGTTGGCCGATGAGACAGTGGTTCGCCCAACTCCGGAAATACCGGCAAGCCTTCGCACACCAGCGCGATACTCGATCTCCAGCGCCTTCTCGACTATGGCCAGGTGGGCCATGAGGACCGAGAAGGCGCTGCGGGCCGCCATGCCACTCCAGTCGTCCGCCCAGGCTGCCTCACGTATGCGGGCCACAAGATCAAGCAGGTCGGCCTTGTCAGCGATTGGCGGAGATAGTCGAAACCGTGATTCGGCGCTGGCAAACGTGTCCCTCATGTAGGTTTCGCCCGCCGCCGGATGCGCGGCGTATCGCTCTCTCGCCTTCTCCCCGGCGACATTGCGCTCATCCAATATGGCCGCCCGGAACTGGGCGTATGTCCACCCCACATTCACCGCGGCAAGTGCGATTGCCGCTTCAACGCGGGAACGATCCACGCCCCCTCCAGACTTCGCGTACCTGCCTGTCCGATCTCCATGACGGAGAAGGGCGAACATGGTCGGAGAGAGCCGACAGGAGGGCGACGAGGCGACACGGAGATGATCAAGGACCTCCGTGACGGTCTGAGGTTGGACAAGCCTTACCGGCAGACCCCGTCTATGAGGAGAAAGTGGTGGTCGAATGGTTCGCCGAGACGAGAGGCCCCGTTCGCGAGCGCGAGTGAGAACCCGGGCACGAACATCAGGACCACGAAGCCGGGCAAGCACATGAATGTGACCTGGCCTGCCGGAAGCGACTACCACGACCGGGATGCCGTCGGTCTCCAAGTCGGCAACGAGCGCGAAGGCGGTGGCGGCATGCTCGGGGGTGTCGACGTCGAGGGCAAGAATGTCGTCGGCGACAGCGACCGCGAATGCGTGTCCGCTGCGCGCTGCCTCCCGGATCGAAACCCAGCCGTCTGCTTTGTTCTGGCTGTCGATGAGAAGGGCGGGGGCACCGGGTCGCGCAATGACCAAGGCCAGAGCCTCAACCTCGTCGAGAGTTGGCTTGGGACCCCTGGTCACGGTGACCTTCGGCTGGCGCCCGCGCCCATGTCGATCTTCACAACTCGCCTCTAGGCGCTGGCGCCGCCGGTTCGCGCCGGAGCGCGTCCAGAACCTCACCCAGATCGAACCTGAGTGCTCTCCCGGCGCGGAAGTAGGGCAGTCTGCGTTCCTCTGCCGCAAGGCGGTAGACCTGACGCGGCGAGATTCGCAGGTGCACCGCCAGTTCCTGAGCAGTGAGGAGACGCGATTCACCCATCTCCTGCAGCTCCTCCCCCCGCGTCACGATCTCCCACTGTCTCGCGCGAGCCGTACGGCGCGGCCGACTCACGAGAACGGGTCCTCAGGCGTCCGATGTAGTCCTCGACCGCCGCGATAGGGACCCTCCGAGCTGCCCCCACTTGCACGGACTCGATCTCTCCCCGCCTAATCAGCTCCCACATGAGGCTTCGGCCGACCGAGCACATGTGCGCCGCCTCCTCAACCCGAACAAGGAGCCGAGTGTCCGCCTGGGTCCGCCCTTCGTTGCTATGTGCCGTCATCGTTGTTAGTGTGGCTTAATCGAGTAAAGGGTCTCTATGACGAAGGACGCGGACGACGAGGTCATTCGGGAGCTGGACCGACGGCTGGGCGGCCTGAGCGAACCGGAGCGTGATTACATTCGCGATAGCGCCCTCATGGACGACGCTCAGCAGTTTGGGATTGACCCCGAACTCCTGGGCGAAATCAGGCTCCGGAGGGCAGCCTTCGGTGGGGGCACTGCACGAACGACTCGAGCGCCTCGGGCGGCCTCGCGTGCCCCAAAGGACTCCGGCAGCGAGGCACACACCGAGGCAATCTCGGCAATATTCGCTCGAATGGCGCAGATCGCCCCTGTCGGGGTGGGCGTCTTCCGGGCGGAAGTCCTTCAAGAGTCCCTGCTGGACGCTGACGACGTCGAGGAGTGGGTGCTCGCTCTTGCGAGCAAGGAGGGCGAGCCATCCATCTACCTGACGGTCGCCGTGTCGGCGTCGACCATCCGCTCATCAGCGGCTCAAGGATCCCTCCGTGTGCCATGGAAACGAAATGCCATCGTGAGTGATGAGGTTCGTCGGCAGTACCTCACCTACAGAGCCAGGGTGAACGGCAGGCCCTGCCGCGTCGCCGTAAGGTCGGGCGGGGTCTTGGACCGCCTGAGGCGCCTTTCTGAGAACCTGGCTAATGCCTACTGCTGGGAAGCCGCAGACGCCACTGGCTTCCTTCTGACAGGTATCACTCCGAGGGTCTCTCGTCTGAGCGTCACAGCTCGCGGAGTCGTTGACGAAGCGCTCCAGACCAGCGCGAACACCCGCCTCGTTATCACGGTTGACCCGACCGTGTCGCCCGACGAAGTCGCGGAGGCCTATGCCGGTAAGCGCCGGAGCTGGCTACGAACGGAACGCCATCGCCCTCTCTCTCGGAAGCACCTTCGACTTGCGGTCTTCAAGGGGAACCGACCGACAGGTGAAACCGCCGCTGAGTGCCTTGCCGCATGGAACAAGCAAGCGTTGGAGCCCGATCGCTACAAGCCCACACAGGTTTCCAACTTCATCCGCGACGCAAACAAGGCGATGGACCGCCTTCTCGTCCCGGTGCTCTCGCCCCTCGAGCGGCAGATTCGGAGGCACTACCTCGGAGAAGGAGAAGGAGCAGTCAATGACGAGACGGACTGAGGCTGGACAGCGGGGCTACATAAGGACCCTCGTAAAGACGCCGGGCGGCTGGAAGCCGCTGTCGGCGCGCAAGAACGAGAAGCCCCCGAAAGGCGCTGACGTCAGATACCAGGCCTGCTACCGCGACCCTGAGGGAGCACTCAAGACCAAGCTGTTCGGCAAGAAGGGTGAGGCAAGCGCGCACATCGCTGCGAACGTGCACGACGTCAATACCGGCCAGTGGCGAGACCCGAACGCCGGACTCGAGCCGTTGGGTCCGTACTTCGACAGCGTCATCAACGCTGCAGAGCAACGCGGTGACCTCCGGCCGACGACCTGCGAACTCTACCGCTGGGTGGGGCGCGCCCACGTCAATCCCCGCTTCGGCAAGACGCCACTTCAAGCGATCAGCTCGGCCGAGATTCGCGCTTGGACAGGCAAGCTCCTCGAAACTCAGGGGCGCCGAACAGTCGAGGTCGCACGTCAATCGCTCTCGCGAGTGCTACGTCAAGCTGTGCAGGATGACTTGATCATCCGCAACCCGGCCACCGGGACCGCACTCCGCAAGCAGCCGACGAAGCCCCTCGAAGAGGCACGCATCATGGGCGCGCAGGATGTTCTCAGAATCGCGGATGCAGTATCGGAGCGCGACGAAGGCCGCTACCGCGCGTTGGTGCTCTTGCTCGGTTTCTGTGGCCTGCGCATCGGCGAGGCCGCAGGACTGGCAGAGGGCGATCTCAACTTGCTCAAGGGGACGTTGACCGTTCGCAACGCGGTCGTCGAACTGCGAGGACTGGCGATCTTCGGTCCGCCGAAAACCTCGCAGTCGGTTAGAACGATCATTCTCCCCGCCATCATTCGTGAGGCGCTCGACAATCACATCAGCGAACACCCGCCCCACGCCGCAGAGATCGCGACCGCTGCGGGCGACATGACTACGGTTCCCTTCATCTTCTCCAGTGCGAAAGGCGGGGTGCTGAGACGGTCGACCTTCCGCTCTCGCGTTTGGGTTCGGTCCCTGGAAAGCCTGGAGATGGGCGAGTACGTGGTCGATAAGAGAGGCAAGCATTTCAAGCCCGCCTTCCGTATCCACGACCTTCGACATGCGGCCGCGAGTTTCGCCATCGACTCAGGTGCCACAGTGCACGCGGTTCAGAAAATGTTGGGCCACAGCTCTCCGACGATCACCTTGGAGCGATACACGCACCTGTTCGCATCGCGCGACGAAACCCTCGCCGACCACCTCGACGGGGCGATCCGCGCGGAACAAACTGCAATATCGCTGCAACGGGGCGGTTTTGGGGGGTCAAGCGCCAAGTCCGGCTGACCTGCATAGTGCCATCTACCTGCGGCTTTGTCCTGTCGGGGCGGGGAGATTCGAACTCCCGACCTCCTGCTCCCAAAGCAGGCGCGCTAACCAGGCTGCGCTACGCCCCGTGTTGCAGAAACGCACTCAGGCGACGAGGATACGACCTCGGAACTACTCGATGTCGTCCGTAGCTTTCCCGCGCCTCGCCGTGAACGCGCCCACGCCCAGGATGACCACAACCACTGCCAACGCGATCCACACCCAGACAGGGACGCCGCTTCCGCTGCTGCCGGTCCCGGCCGTAGCCTGGCTTTCGGAAACGGGCTTGATGCCCAGCCAAACCTCCGAGCCGAACGCGTAGAAGATGGATCCAACCGGCGACGGCTGCACGGTGTAGCCCGTGAAGCGATCGCTGCGGTAGGCCTGGAGGTCCTGCTCGTAGATGAGCACCACCTCGGGCACCTGCTCGTAGAGGAACCGCTGCATCTCCTTGACGAGAGCTATCCGCTCCTCCAGGTCGGTCGCCAGATGCTGCTGCGTGTACATCTTCTCGTAGGCCGGATCGCTGTAGCAGCCGTCGCTCCACCACAGGCACTGGGCCTTGGTGAAGAGCGACAGCGTGTAGTCGGGATCGGGTTCATTTCCCCAGGCCCACACATACATGTCGAAGTCCTGCGCCCCCCAGAGGTCGTACGCCTTGGACGTGCTGACGGACTTGATAGTGGTCTTGATCCCCACGTCGTTCATCCACCCGACTATGAGCTTGCCCTCCG
>Ga0315281_10010366_pt1 | contig 12850 bp, 11 predicted proteins | sample YL17G07_0_MG_FD_204540 | JGI IMG/M metagenome (GOLD analysis project Ga0315281, IMG submission 204540) | Sediment microbial communities from Yellowstone Lake, YNP, Wyoming, USA - YL17G07_0 | ecosystem: Environmental > Aquatic > Freshwater > Lake > Sediment | place: USA: Wyoming | collected... | reverse complement strand
ACGAGCGCCTTCGACCGCTTTGCCGAAGGCGTCGCCAACCGGCCGGGCGCCGACCCGTTCTCCGGCTGGGCTCAGGTGTCACAGCTCGCCGGCGAGGAATCGGCAAGGACGGACGGCGGCAACCTGCTCAGCGACCTCCAGTTGATACGCGACACCGGCGCCGGCGCCGACGTCGCCAACGAGGCGATGAGCAGCTTCCAGCAGGACGTCGACGCGGGGAAGTACGGGGCGCCGCTGCAGGGCATCAACTACCTGACGCAGGCGGCGGCGGAGGTCGTCGCCGACCCGACGACGACAATCGGCCAGTTCGTCGACGATGTGAAGAACATCTATAACTACGGCCCCGGCGACAACTTCTGGAACGACACGCTGAACTCCAGTGTGGATGTGATCAAGAACACGCCGGTCGCCGGGACGATCTATGACGGCTATCATCAGGTCTTCCAGGGCATCGCCGACCAGGGTCTCGGCGACTTCGCCGGTGAGATGGCGGAGGGGGCATACGCATCGGCCGGAGAAGCGTACGATGCCGCCGCGAACGCGGCAGGCTCAGCCTACAACTACGTGCGGAGCTGGTTCTAGGAGACGAAGTTGCCGGCTTACGTTCTGACCCATGAGCAAGTACGGACGGCCCTCGTCATGACGGGGATCGACGTGACGATGGGCTCGCCGCTGGCAGCGCTGCCGGAGGCTTCGCGCACTCTCGGCCCGTCGGACGCCGCCTTCAAGAAGATGGCCGAAGGCCACCTCGTGGAGGCCGCCGGCGACGGGAGCTGGCGTGTGAATACGCTGGTCAAAGCGGTCCTCTTCACGTGCGCGCAGCCGGAGGAGGTGCTGGCGCTTCGCGTCATGGGGCCGCAGCAGAGCGGCTTCGCGGTCTGCCGGCGCGGGCCGCTCCTATCCGAATGCACGGTGGGAGCAGCGGGGCTGCTGAAGCTTGCCTTCCCTCTCACTCGCTCCTCGATTGTCTTGATGTTGACCAGCGCTCTCTCCGGTGACCGGCCCGAGCCTGAGCCGACGGGCTTTCGCTTCCAGGGGCGCGCCGACGACGCCTTCGTCCTCAGCCTCCTGCTAAACGAGGCCCGCGCGAACTCGGAAGGAATCGCCGCCGGAGAAATCGCAGACAGGGTCGCCGGCGCCGTCGAGAACCCGGCGTTGACGCTGCCGTTCGTGCTGGTGGCCGGCGCGGAGCCTCTGCTGACGCTCGCCGGGTCGCGCGATGCCGTGGACGCCGCAATCGGTCGACTCGCGATGGCGGGCCAGGCGCGAAATGAGGGCGGATGGCTGCGGCCGTCGGCCGTCGCGCTGGAGGCGCTGAGCAGCCCGCCGGTCGCCGGGTTCACGGTAAGTCGCACGCTCGTCGGTCCGGACGGCCCGGCATCGCAGGCGCTGGAGGTGGCGCGATGCGGCGAGCGCAACATCGTCTTTCGGTCGCTGCGACACGGCGGCGAGCAGCCGCTATTCGAGTGGAGCGAAGTGAGCCGCCGGCAACTGCGCGCCCTCGTCGCGGCCACCGTGATGGATGAGAGGGAACTGGCGGCGATGACTTCACGCGAGGCGGCACCAGCGCCCGCGCCGGAACCGGCGGCGGCACCCGCCGTCGAAAGCATCTTCTGCAGCAACTGCGGCTACGCGGCGCGACCCGGCCAGCGGTTCTGCCGCTCCTGCGGAACCAGACTCGTCGAGGGCTGACATGGACGACACCTACAAGCTGGCCCCCTATCTCGTGGCGCTAATCGCGTTCCTGGGGACGGCTTACCTGATCACGCGCGGCCCGAAGGAGGGCCGTTTCGACTGCGTGGCGCCGATAATCCAGACCGCCATCACGATGTCGACCCTAGTCATCTACGTCGGCCTGCTCAAGATCAACATCTCGCCGGTGCTCTGGCTGCCTGCCCTGGGCGCGGGCATCGCCCTCGGCACCTATGGCTCCTGGGCCACGACGCTGGAGCTGCAGCCGGACGGCTCTGTGAAGACCGTTCGTACCATGTGGTACCTGGCCGTCCTGGCCGCGACGATCGGCGTCTCTCAAATCCTCATTCGCAACTCGCTGCTGCACAAGCAGCTCTTCAACGGCGGCCTGGCGGCGTTCTATTTCGGCACCGGCACGGCCGTCGCCAGCAACGTCACGCTGATCTTCCGGGCGCTGAGGCTCAGAAATACGACGCTGGACGAAGTGCTATCCCCCATCGGCCGGTTCAGTTGGCGCGAAGGCACCGAAGGGTCGCCCTGGCAAAAGATGCGGGAGCGGCTCGCGAGCGGCGGGCCTGCGCCGGCCGCCACGCCGTCTGCCCAGCCGCAAGCGATGAGTCGACCCGCGGACGCGCCCGAGCCGCGGACGCCGGCGCCTCCGCCGCCCGCTGCCGCGACGGATGGTATCCGCTGTCAGAGCTGCGGCGCACTCGCCAGGGCCGGCATGCGCTTTTGTCGCGATTGCGGCGCGCCGATAAGAGAGTAGCGAGGGATTCTTCAGGGTCAAATAGTCCTCTATCGATAGAAGGAGAACTGCCATGGCCGTACCGTGTAAGTTGTGCGGCGCGGAAGCGCCCGATGACGCCCTATTCTGTGAGGCGTGCGGTCAGAAACTGGAGAGTCCCGCAGCAGACGCGGTGCCCACGGTGGCCTGCCCCGCTTGCGGTACGGCGAACCCGCCTGATAGCGCGTTCTGCGAGGAGTGCGGCACAGCGATTCCCGACGGCGCGGAGAAGGGCGGACGAAAGCCGGGCTTCCTCGGCCTGGCAGCGAAGGCAGGGGCGGGAGGCATCGCACTGGGAGGCGCCGGCATAGGGCTGTCGTCGGCGCTCGGTGGTGGCGGCGGCGCAGCGGCATCGGGGGCAGCCGGATCGGGCGCCGCGGGCGCGGCAGCCTCGGGAGCAGCGGGTGCAGCGGCCTCCGGCGCGGGCGCCGGCGCCGCGGAAGCCGGCAGCGAAGCGGCGGCAGAGGCCCTCGGGCAAGCCGCCGGCGATGCCGCGTCCTCCGCCGGCGGGACCTCAGGCGGTCCCCTTGCGAGCGGGGCTCACGGCGGACCAGCCGACGGCGGCCTATCGCATGGCGGCGCGCAGCATTTCGGAACACCGCACGGCGGAGCGCCCGGCGGCACGACGGGGACGCCAACGTCAGGCGTCGGAACCGGGCCGGGCAGCCAGCCGATCAAGCCCGACTTGACGCAAGGGCCTTCCATCCAGGGACCTTCAGGAACGGAGGGGTCAGGCGCGTCGGGGTCGACGGGCACGGGAACCTCGACAGGCGGCGGTGGCGGCTCAACAGGGGGCGGCACGGGCACTTCGACTGGCGGCGGCACCGGCACTTCGACCGGCACGGGGTCGGGATCGGCTTCGGGCGGAGCGCCGGGCGGGACGGCCACGGGCACGCCTCCCGGTGGGTCGACGATTGGGACGCCGCCCGGTGGCTCGACAATCGGTACGCCGCCGGGTGGCTCGACAATCGGTACGCCGCCCGGTGGGTCTACAGTTGGGACGCCGCCGGGTGGCTCGACAATCGGTACGCCGCCCGGTGGCTCGACAATCGGTACGCCGCCCGGTGGGTCTACAGTTGGGACGCCGCCCGGTGGCTCGACAATCGGTACGCCGCCGGGTGGCTCGACAATCGGTACGCCGCCCGGTGGGTCTACAGTTGGGACGCCGCCGGGAGGAGGAGGCGCAGCGGGCGCACCGGGGGCAACAGGCACCGGGTTTACCATGCCTGACGTCCATCACCACCATCACGGCGCCGGGGCGCACGCAGGGGCAGCGGCGGGAGCCGGCGCTGGAGTGGGCGGCGGGCTCGCTTCGGGGCTGGGCCTCCTGGGCGCGATCATCAAGTGGGGGCTGATCGGGCTGATCACTCTCGTGGGAGTGGGCATCGGTGCATCGATTGTCGGAGGAGCGCTGATCTTCACGGGCAAGCCCAGCTCCTGCGTCAGCCGCAGCATCACGCCTTCCACGGCGGCCAGCCAGGCGCTGCGCGACCAGTGGGACCAGTTCGAGGCTGACGCGGCCGCAGGCAAAGCCGTGATCACGTTTGACGAGGTCGGCGTCACGTCGCGTGGCGTCGAGTACATCGAGGAGAAGGACCTGCCGCTAAAGGACCTCCAGGTGCACTTCTGTCCCGACGGCCTGGGTGAGGCGACCGGCACGATCAACACGCCGGGCCCTGACATCCACGTCGTTTTGCGAGGCACGCTGGACCTGTCCGGGGCAAAGCCGCGCATCGACGTGAGGGAGATCAAGGCCGGCAATCTGCCGAACCTGTTCGGCGGCACCGACTGGATAATCAACAACATCGTCAAGAAGAGCAACGCCGACATCCTGGACGTGGAGCCGCACCTGACGAGTCTCGAGATAAAGGACGGGGCGGCAATGCTGACCGGCGGACCATAGCCCGGCGCTGCCAACAAGATAGGAGCGAGAAGATGTCTGCTGAACCTGCAGTAGACGAAGGCTGGGCACGTCGCCGGCCTCCGTTCCCGATATTCCCAATCGTCTGCCCGCTGATGTTCCCCATCGGCTTCATGATTGTGATGGGGAGGATGCGCAAACGCCCCCGCCGAAGCCTGGAGGCGAGGCTGACGCAGGTCGAAGAGAGACTGGGCGAGCTCGAAGAGAAGGCGTCCTCAGACTGAGCGAGGCCCTGCCGCTCGTTTCCGCCACCAGCACACTCCATCGAGTCATCCACGGCCAAAAGGGCCGCCGCGTGCTCCCATCCCTCAACCCCTCTGTGCCTGTGCTACGATGGGATAAGCGAACGCGCCCCGCACGGCTCTCAGGGAGCGTTGCCTGAAGGGAGTTGCCACCAGGAGGGGGAACATGGAACGGATAGGAGTCCTCGGCACAGGCATGGTTGGGAAGGCCATAGCGTCCAAGCTCGTGGAGTTGGGCTACGAAGTGAAGATGGGCTCACGCACCAGCACCAACGAAAACGCCATTCAATGGGCCGGTCGCAGCGGGCCTAAGGCTTCTCACGGAACGTTCGCCGAAGCCGCGGCCCACGGCGAAGTCGTCTTCCTGTGCGTGAAGGGTGATGCCGCCGTTGATACCATAGGGCTTGCCAACAGAGAGAACCTGGAGGGGAAGACGGTCGTCGACGTCACGAACCCGCTCGACTTCTCGGGGATGCCGCCAACGCTCTTCGTCTGCAACACGAGCTCACTGGGGGAGCGATTGCAGGTGGCCCTGCCCGCGTCGCGCGTCGTCAAGACGTTGAACATGGTGACGAGCGACGTTCAGGTCGACCCGAGGCGAGCCGGCGGCGATGTCACGATGTTCGTGGCCGGAAACCACCCGCCGGGGAAAGAGGAAGCAAGCGCGCTCCTACGGCAGTTCGGCTGGCAAGACATCATCGACCTGGGCGACATAACCGCCGCCCGCGGTATGGAGATGCTGCTGCCGGTCTGGCTGCGAATGTTCGGTATCTTCGGGAACGGTCATTTCGGGTTTAAGGTCGTCAGGGCTTCGTGAGCTGTCCCACCTGTGGCTACTGTCTCAGGCGGCAAGAGGGGCATTTGAAGGGAAAGCGGCGCGCCAGGCCACGCCCCGCTAATGTTGCAGGAGCCGCGCGCCAGGTCCGGATTCTTACAGGCGCAGATCTTGACCTCGATGCCGTACGCTGCCGCCGCATCCCGCATCCGCGCAAACATGTCTCGTCGCACTTCCACCGGCAGGCTCAGCCTAGAGCCGGGGCCGCGCTCTACCTTATCGAAGGCGCCGTAGAGACGCGCTAGCATTTGCTTGTCGAGTAGATTCCTGCGCAGCGACTGAATGATCGCCGGTCTCAGGAACAATGCGCTGACGATCGCGCGCTTGATACCGGCTCTTGCCAGTGCGGAGAACAGAGCGTCGATGTCCTTCGGGGTGTCTGTTATCGCCGGTAGTATTGGGTCGATCCGCGCCTCGGTCGGAACACCGGCGCGGACCAGCGTCTCGATCTGTGCCAGTCGTCTCGACGGCCGGGCGGCGTTCGGCTCGAAAGTCCGCGCGACATTCTCGTCGACCGTAATGACGCCGATCTGCGCGTGGACGTGTCCCGCATGGTCGGCGAAGAGCCGCAGCACCCGATCCGGTATGTGGCCTTTAGTCGAGAAGGCAACGCCGACCCGGCGGCTGAGTAGAAACCCGAGAACGGCTTCGGCCATCTCCAGCACTTCCGGCGCGGGTTGGAAGATGTCGCTGGAAGGGCTGAAGTACACCATACGCGGCGCTGCCCGACGGCGAGCAAGCTCGTCTTGCAGCTTTTCCAGCGTATTGTCGTACAGGACGGTCCGCCCTTCGCCCGGGTACTGGCTGTAGCTGCGGGCGTAGCAGTACAGACAGGCATGCAGGCACCCTGCCGTCAGGTTCACCGTCGGAATCGCCGCGAGGCAAGGGAGGTCGGACGGCGACAAGACGGCCGATTTCCGTCTGGCCCTCACGACGACGGATGGCGCGAACTCATCCATAACGAGGAAGTATAGCACATCCGTTCTGCCCTGCAATAGCCAAGAGCACAACGTACGCAGGCATGTGGCGATTCACGGAAAGGTTTATGAGTGTTTGGGAGACAGCACACCGCGGACACGCCGCAGTCCCGGCGTTGTCCGAGATCGATGCGCCACCGCGGCCTACGACGACGAGGCGACGTTGCCGGGCCAGGCCGGTCGCCTGATCTCTAAGGTCTTCGGTCTACGATCCGCTACCCGCGCAGGCCGGGCTTCTTGGCGAACTCAGCGGCAGCGACGTCCCTGATCTTCTCGCAGGAAGACTTGAGCTGCGCCTTCTCGCTTGCGCTGAGCACTCCGAAGAGCTTGTCGCCCGCTTCGTTTGCAACCGCAGACGCTTCCTGGAACTTCTTGACGCCCGCGCTTGTGAACTCCACCAGCCTCTTGCGCCGGTCCTTGGGGTCGCCGTGCGTGTGCACCCAGCCCTTCGCCTCCGTGCGATCGACCAGGCCGGTCAGACTGTTCGGCTCCTTTACCATCCACTTGGCAAGCTGGGTGATGGTGAGCGGACGGCGCTCGCGGGCGAGGAGGCCCAACAGTTGCAATTGCGGCAGTGAAATGCCCTGCGGGATGAGCGCCGATTCCTGCGCCTTGAATACCGCGTTATAGGCTTGATAAAGCGATTGCCATTCGCCGGTCCCTTGGGCTGCGCTCGCTGCCTTGGGGATTGGAGTCCTTCTTGGCGCTGGTTTTCTTGGCACTATCTGATCCCTCCCTCTCTGTAGAAGAATAACCCGGCTCCCTCTGGGATTTGCGCGCCGTCGAGCCGCGTGGGGGGCATCGTCCCGGCGCATGTCCTTCTTCGTATCCCGAATCGCATCAATTTGTCAAGTCTTGTCGTGTAGTGACTCTCCTTTGCTCTCAAAGGCTAAACCGCATCGGCGCAACAAGCAAGATGCGGCATACGGCAACCACCGTCCGCAACGCTCGAACGCGCAATCGCCGCTGCCCGTCCAAGTGGACGGCACGACGCTCGCTGGAGGGTAACCCTTATGGTCAGTATGCTCGTCCTGTTGACGCGCGGCAACCCCTCGCGAAGCCGTTCTCGCCGGATGAACTGGGCGAAAATCACCTTCGTCCCTTGTCTGGATCAGGGCTTGTACGCCGCCGCCTGCTCCCGAACCAGGTCTATCAGGTTACCGAGGGCAATGTTAACGTCGACGAGGTGCAATCCCCACGTCGGCCCAAGCACCTGGCTTACCACCGGCCGCACGTCGCCCGCGATGCTCGTCGTGTCGATTTGCAGCCAGTTGGCCCCGTTGGCGCTCTCGCAGTGGGCAGTGTACTGTCCCGGGTAAGCCACCCACGGCGTAGACGCGGACGGGATGCTCCCAACGAGCACGCCGAGGGCGCCTGGAAGCGGAGCGGTCGGGTTGTAGGGCTTCAGGTCTCCTGTCCCGCCCGAGGGCGAAGCGGGGTTCACGCACAGGACCTCCAGGTTTTCTGCGTCGCGCCCGAGCGCGGCGCCCGGACCGCTGTCAGTCCTCCCGAACAGGCTGTCGGCGGGCGGCGGCGCGTTAAAGCTCGAGTAGGCGACGACACAGCCGGTCTGCGTTGTCGAACTGCAGGCGGGAATGTTCTGGAAGTCACCGCCCGTGTCCTGGCCCTTGGCCACGAGCACGTTGCCGCCGATGAGCAGCGCTGACACAAGCAGCTTGCGCACTTCGGGGTTCGGGTCGATCTCTTCGGAAGCCAGCCGCGTCAGCATCATCGTCCCTTGCGAGTGGCCGATGAGCACCACGCCGCGGCCGTTGTTGTAGTGGGCCAGGTAGTCCTGCCAGGCAGAGAGAACGTCGGAGTAGGCGATGTCGCGACTAGTGGCCGAGTCACCCGCAGGCGTGCCCTCCGCCGCCGGCACGGCGTTGATGGCCGCAAGCGTTAGCTGGCGGTACATCGGCGCGTATACCTTGCAGACCTGGGAGAAACGTGCTGCGTGCGACGAAGCGACCGCCTTCTCCTCCGGATCGATGGTCAGGTCCGCGTTCATCGTCGTCTGGCCGCTGACCGTGGGATAGACGTAGAAACAGTCGATCGGCGCGTCCTTGGCCGGAGACGGCGACTCCGTGGTCGTGCTGCCGTCGGAGGCGATGACCGTCGTCGTCATGTCGATCTCGCAGGGGTTGTCGGCGAGCCCCGGCTTGCATAGCCAGACCGTGTTCGACGGCGCTTCCGTCGCCGCCGCTGCAGGCGTCTTGTCCGACGTCTGTATCTTCGATGACCCGCCGCAGGAGAGGGCGATTGCCGCAATCACGCCCAACGCGACGCTGATCAGCACTGCCTTCATAGCACGCCGGCCCGCGCCGCCGGCAAAAGAACGGGAATGAGTCCCTAATGCATGGAGTCCCACAGGTTGTCCTCCTCAGGTAAAAGGTAAAAGCCGTGTATTATCGCACCGCCGCTGCGGCCGCTGCCGCCGGCCGAGAATCCTGCATTGTAGTCTGCATTTGCCGTCCGCGTGTGTCAAGGAATCCCGATACCGGCAGTCCTTACCCTAGGACGCCTCAAAGAACACGGGGTTCGACCACGCGTAGTACCGCCGGCCGCTCGACGAATCGTACGAGGTGACCTCGATGCGGTAGTAGCCGGTGCCGCTCACGTCGTCTTTCAGCGTCTCCTCGTAGGTGGCGGCGTTCGGGTTGACCGTCTTCAGGAGCTCGCCGTTCTTGATGACGTCGACCTTCTCCAGCACAGCGGAGTCGTTCTCCGCGCTTACCTTCACGCTCAAGCTGGCGGAACCGCCGACCTTCGCTGTCTCGCCCATGAGCGCGCCGTCGAGGTTAAGGTCGAGCGACGGCCCGGTGGTCGCAAAGCCGCGTCCCGCTTTGATCGCCGCGTAGACTTCGTCCGCGCTCAACTGCTTCACGTAGAGGCCGTTCTTCGCCAGGCCGACCTTGGAATCGGGGTCGCCGGTGTTATGGGCATCGGTGTTGGCGAGGGCAAAGATGGGCTTGTCGAGTCGACCGTCGAGGTAGGCCTTGAGGAGGTCGTCCCACGACAGCAAGGGCGCCTCCGGAGCGCCGAGCTTGAGTCCCGCCAGATCTTGAAGCACCTGTCGCGCGGGCGCCAGGTCGGTCCCGCCGGGGACACGCACGGGCTTATCGATGTCGCGATTGCCGTAGGTCGCGAAGTTGCCCAGGAAGAGCGCAAGGTCCGCCGCTTCCTCGTCGGAGTAGCCGCCGAGCTTGGCGTAGCGGACGATATCGTCGATCTGGCTCTGATTGTAGACCTCGATGTCGTCGACGCCGTACTCCAGGCGCGTCGTGCCGACGGGGTGCGCGTGCACGGCGATCCCGCCCTGCGAGTGGACAAAGTCGACCCACTTGGCGACGTTCTCCGGCCGCTTTGTGCCGTAGCCCTCCGGATTCGCTTCCGAGGGCCACGCCTCTTCCGCGCACGTCTCCGTGGCGGCATCGACGAAGGGGGTCGGCGCGTTGTACGCGACGATGTGGTCGCGGTTGAGCAGCCCCTCGCTGCCGGTTATCTCAAAGCCGGGAAGGGCGAGGAAAGACGCGTCGGACGCCGCCTTTGTGGCCGCGACCAGGGAGTCCCATTTCGCCTGCGTCAACTCGGCACAATGGTCGGTCACGATCACGGCGCTCAGGCCGCGACTCTGCGCCGTCGTCTTGATCTGGGGCACGTCGCCGCTGCCGTCGGAGCGGACCGAGTGCATGTGCCCGTCTAAGTAAATAAGCATGTATGACTCCTTGGCAGGCGTCTCACGGTTGGAGTCCGATGAACAGGCGGCCAATGCCAGTACCAGCCCGACGTACGCTATCGCGGCAAGAATCGATAGTCTCTTCGTCCCGTTGCCCATTTCTCACGCTCCCTTCGCCTAGCGGCAGGTCTACACCAGAGGACGCAATGGCGCTATTATAGGGCACACCGTTCGACAGCGCAGGATGGAGTCGGGAGGAAAAGAGATGTTTGCAGGCAAACGAGCACTGATTGCCCTGGCGGTTGTGGCATCGCTGGCGGCAATCCTTGTCGCCGGCTGCGGCGGCGACGGCGCCTCGAAGGACGCCGGCAGCCAGCCGGCAGCGCGCAGCGTCATCCTTCTCATCGGCGACGGCATGGGGAATGCCCATAGGACAACCGCCCGCCTCTACTCGGTCGGTCGCGACGGGCAACTGGCGATGGACTCGCTGCCCGTAGCCGGCACGTCGCGCACCTGGTCGACGGAAAGCGTCGTCACTGATTCGGCTGCAGCGGGAACCGCGCTCGCGACCGGCGTCAAGACCTTCAACAAAGCGATTGCCGTGGACCCCGATGGCAATCCCGTGCCGACGATTCTGGAGAAGGCGAAAGAGGCGGGAAAGTCGGCGGGACTGGTGACCAACGTCTGGCTGCCGCATGCCACGCCGGCATCCTTCGCCGCCCACAACGCCGACCGCGACGACTATCTCGGCATAGCGCTGGACATGTTCGACCACAACGTCGACGTGCTCCTCGGCGGCGGAGAGGACTACTTCCTGCCCAAGGGCACGGCGGGCTGCTTCCCGGACGACGGCGACCGCACGGACGGCCGCAATCTCATAGACGAAGCCGTCGCAAATGGGTACCGGCACGTCTGCACCGCGGCCGACCTCAGCAGCGTCGACCCGTCGACCACGGACAGGCTGATGGGCACCTTCGCCGACTACAACATGGCCCGGCCCTATAGGCCCAGCCTGGCGGAGATGACGGACAAGGCGATAGCCATCCTGGACAAGAACTCCAGCGGTTTCTTCCTGATGGTCGAGGGCGGCCAGATCGACCAGGCCGCTCACGTCAACGACGCGCTGGGGATGCTCGGCGATGTCGTCGGTTTCGATGAGGCAGTCAAAGTTGCCCTCGAATACCAGGCGCAGCACCCGGAGACGCTCGTAATCGTCACCGCCGACCACGCGACCGGCGGCCTGACGATTGAAGACACGGCGCAGGACGGCGCATGCCCCGACCGCGACCCGAGCGACCCACGGGAGTGCAAGACTCTCTTCCAGGAGGACGGACCCTTCTCCGAAAGCAGGGGCGGCGAGTTCTGGGTCGACTGGACCAGCACCAACCATACTGCCGACGATGCGCCCGTGATGGCCGTCGGACCAGGCTCGGCTGCTCTGGCCGGCAATTACGAGAACACGCACACCTTCGACGTGATGCGCGACGCCCTGGGGCTTGCACAATAGCGCTTCGTAGTGTGTTATTCTTTCCTCAATGACGCGCTTCTGTATTGCAGCGTTGAACGAGTAGAGAGATGGCAACGCCCTCGGGTGGCCTCGTGCCCCCTGATCGTGAAGAATTCGCGAGCCTGTACACGGCCTTCGCCATACTGCGCAAAGAATCCGACCGCGCGCTGTCGGCCTGGCAGCTCACCGTACCCCAGGCCGCCGTCCTTGCGCTGCTCGCCGAGGCGGGGCAGCCGCTGACGGTAAGCAGGCTGGCCAGGCTGCTATTGCAGGAAAGCCCCAGCGTCACCAGCCTCGTCGACCGCATGTGCGACAGCGGCCTGGTGGAGCGGGCCAAGGACCGGCACGACCGGCGCGTCGTACTCGTTCGGCTGACGAGCAAGGGCCGGCAAATGCATGACGGCCTCCGCGCGGGCGCCGCCGAGTTCAACGAAGAGCTGTTCGGCGTGCTATCTAACGAAGAGCGCGAGACCCTCAAAGACCTGCTTCAGAAGCTCGCCCGTCGCAACATCCAGCGTGTGCGCTAGCGGCACGCGCTGCGGCGTGCTATCCCTTCGCTCTGTACTCTCGGTACGGAGCGTCGCGCCACTCGAACGCCGTCTTCAAGCTCTTGCCTGACCTCAGGGCCTCGATCATCTTCTCCATGAAAGCGTAGCCCTGCTCCGTCATCCTTCCCATCGCGTCCAGGTCTGTGGCGCTCCTCACGGATGAGTAGATGCCCATGTTCTCATAGAAGCGGTTCATCGTGATCTTCAAGAGCGCCAGGTGGTCCGCGCTCATGTTGGCCACGTGGTCGGCGAAGGCGATCGTCCTGTCGTCGAGCTGCTCCGCCGGCCAGGCGTAGTTGATCATTCCGATCCTCTCCGCTTCCACTCCGCTGACCGTATCGCCCGTGTAGAAGAGTTCCTTCGCCTTTCGCATGCCGATCACGAGCGGCCAGATGATGCCTTCCCTTGCCGTCCCCAGACCCCGCAGCGCCGGGTGGCCGAGCTGCGCGTCCTCGGCCGCGACAACCAGATCAGCCATCATCGCCAGCTCGCAGCCACCGGCTAGCGCCCAGCCGTGGACCTGCGCGATCGTGACCTTGGCCATGTTCCAGAAATACATGAGCACGTCCGTGATCTGCTGCATGTCCGTGCGAGTGTTGATGACCAGCGGACGCCCCTGCTCATCCTGCTGCTTGTAGCTGCGGGCGCCGCCGCCCGTATAGCCGGGC
>Ga0315281_10010365_pt1 | contig 12852 bp, 13 predicted proteins | sample YL17G07_0_MG_FD_204540 | JGI IMG/M metagenome (GOLD analysis project Ga0315281, IMG submission 204540) | Sediment microbial communities from Yellowstone Lake, YNP, Wyoming, USA - YL17G07_0 | ecosystem: Environmental > Aquatic > Freshwater > Lake > Sediment | place: USA: Wyoming | collected... | reverse complement strand
GGGAGAACTTGCCGCTATTTAATTTATTGCGGGGGCAAGATTTGAACTTGCGACCTCAAGGTTATGAGCCTTGCGAGCTACCAGGCTGCTCCACCCCGCTATCGTCACTCACTATAGATTATTCATTGCTTTTAAGTTAACAAAGAACAGTTGTTGCTGTATCTATTACGTATCTCGGAATCTATTGACGTTCGTTCCCCATAGGGAAACCCAAATGGTTTCCCCTTTGGCGTCGCTCGATGACAAGAGTTTATAACGGCTCGCTCCTGTCACCCCTTCCTTTTACAGATAAAAGAACTATATTCTTAAGGGGAAAACTATCTTTTCCCCTTAAAATCCCCTTTTTAGGTTCAATAAATTATTAACTCAGCGGATAATTGTCAAAAAGCCGTCGTTCGCTATAACTCGCTAAACTCGTCAACCATGAACCATGAACCATGAACTAAAACTATCTATTTTCTTGCGGAATTATCTTGATGGGGATTTCGCCTTTGCGCACCACACCCATCTTTTCACGCACAATCTTTTCTTGATAAATTGGGTCACTTTCTAAACGTTGGATTTCTTCTTGTAAAAGAGCGTTCTCCATTTTTAACTTCTTAATCTTGGTTTCTGAATCAAGATTTCTATCTCTTAGTTCCTGTAGTTTTGTATATCCCGGTAAAAATACAATTAATAAAAAAACGGTAATGCCAAAAAGCCAAAATGCCTTTTTTAACGTATACAGCATTTATCTCTTCCAAAGCGTCCCGGCATAAACCGCTCTTTGACCTAACTCCTCTTCAATTCTTAAGAGCTCATTATATTTACAAATCCTATCCGTACGCGATAACGAACCGGTCTTAATTTGACCACAGCCGGTGGCTACGGCTAAATGAGCAATGGTAGTATCTTCAGTCTCACCTGAACGATGCGAAATAATTGCTTTATATTTATTTTTCTTGGCAATATTTATGGCCTTAAGGGTCTCAGATAACGTCCCTATCTGATTTACCTTTATCAGTATAGCATTACCTATATTTTGCGCAATACCTTTTTGGAAAATCTTCGGGTTAGTCACAAATATATCATCACCGACTAATTGTAATTTAGTACCTAATTTTTTAGTCATCTCTTGCCAACCCGGCCAATCGTGTTCAGAAAGCCCATCCTCGATAGATAAAATAGGATAATTACTGCGCCAATTTTCGTATATCGCAATTAAATCCGAAGGGCTTTTCTGAGAATTTTCAAATTGATAAAATCCACATGTATCTGTGTGTAATCCGTGCGTACCCCGCACCTGCGTGCATGTGCGGGGTGTATCTGCGTTTTTATAAAAAGAGCTCGCCGCGCAATCTAAAGCCAAATAAATATCTTTGCCGGGCTTATATCCTGCCTTCTCTATTGCTTGCAATATTAACCCCAAGGCCTCTTCATTAGAATTAAGATTAGGGGCAAATCCGCCCTCATCACCTACTGAGGTAGCTAATCCTTTCGATTTTAAAAGTGATTTTAAATTATGAAAAATCTCGGTGGCATATCTTAAGGCTTCACTAAACTTAGGTGCGCCCACCGGCATAATCATAAATTCCTGAATATCCAAGTTATTATCTGCGTGCAGCCCGCCGTTTAAGATATTCATCTGGGGTATAGGTAAAACCCTGGCTTTATCCCCGCCTAAGAATTTGTATAATGGCTCATTTTTAGACAAAGCCGCAGCTTTTGCTACAGCTAAAGATACCCCCAGAATCGCATTGGCACCAAGATTGGATTTATTCTCTGTTCCATCCAGCTCAATGAGCAATTTATCAATTTTTTGAAAATCAGGGCTTAAACCTTTTATTTTTGAAGCAATTACGGCATTGACATTACCAACTGCTTTCAAAACGCCCTTACCTAAATATTTCTTTTTATCACCATCCCTTAATTCTAAGGCCTCATTTTCGCCTGTAGAGGCCCCGGAGGGAACCGCAGCCCGACCTAAAATGCCACTACCCAAAATTACATCCACTTCTACGGTGGGATTGCCGCGTGAATCCAATATCTGGCGCGCCAAAACGTTTTTAATTTTATCCATAACCAAATCCTCCCTTGGAGTAGCAATTTTATCACGAATAATAATTAAGTCAACAAAAAACAACAAGTTCAAAACACAGATTATTTTCCCGCCACAGCGGGATCCCGCCATAGACGGGAAAGATTACACAGATTGCCTCGTCGAAGATTTTTCGCCACAATACTTAGCGAATCCGCCATGCTTTGTGGCGGAAATCTGTGTAATCTGTTTTTAATCTTTTAATCAGAGATTGCTGCATTGTTTAGCAGCAATCTCTCCAATATCGGTTGACAGATAAGTAAAGTTATGGTATTTTGGTGAGAAATCGAGGTGAAATTATGAACCGAAGAAAAATTGAATTATTTCTTAAGTTTCATTGGATCGCTATTATATTAACAGTCTTTATTACTATTCTGGGCGGTTCTTTTATTATTTTCTTACGCAACGCCATTAATGCCTGGTCTACCTCTGACCCTTACTTTAAAAAAGCTACTCTTGCCCAATATGGCGTATTTTTTTATATTTTCTTAGTGTTACAGCTCATTAGCCTGCCTTTAAGCGGCGCTCTTTGGCTCTGGATGATGCGCGGCGGGTTTATGAAGTTCACCCATATAGGTAAAAAAGCGGTCGAAGGCAAGGATATTCGTATCCGCTGGACGGACGTTATCGGCATGGAAGAGGCGAAAGAAGAAGCCATGGAAGTAATGCGCTTAGTTACCGACCGCGCGAAATTACAGGCAATCGGAGGAAAAATCTTAAGAGGAATATTAATGATCGGGCCTCCGGGATGCGGGAAGACCTACCTGGCTAAAGCCATCGCTACCGAAGCAGATCTGCCGTTTATTGCCATGTCCGGTTCAGAATTTATTGAGATGTTTGTCGGCGTCGGCGCCAGCCGTATCCGCAAACTCTTCAAACAAGCGCAGCAGTTAGCTTATGTGGATGGCGGCTGTATTATTTTTATTGATGAATTAGACGCGGTAGGCGCACAACGCTCAGTGGACCGCGGTTTCGGCGGCCAAACAGAATCCAATACTACCTTGAATCAATTGCTTATAGAAATGGATGGCCTTAAAGAAAAGGACCATAATATTATTATTATCGGGGCAACCAATGCCCCGGAAAGCTTCCTGGACCGGGCACTGCTGAGGCCCGGAAGGTTTGACCGTAAAATCTACGTGGATTTGCCGAATTTAGACGAACGGGAAAAACTCTTCGAATACTACCTCAAAGAAGTAAAATATGATGATTCGATAGACCGTAAGCGATTAGCTAGATTAACCGTAGGCAATAGCCCCGCAGATATCGCTAATCTTATCAGGGAGGCAGCGTTTATTACGGTAAGAAGCAAAAAAGAATTAATTTCAATGAAAGAAGTTTCCGAGGCTTATGACCGGGTCGAAATGGGCATCAAGCACAAGATAGTGTTTACGCAGAGCGACCGAGAAAAAATTGCCTATCATGAAGCAGGCCACGCTATCGCGATGTACTTTTTAGCGCCCCATAAAGACGTATTTAAAGCCACGATTTTAGCCCGCGGCGGGGCCTTGGGCTTTGTCATGCCACAACCCCGGGAAGAAATACATGTACGCACCAGAGAGCAGTATATGGGTGATATAAAAGTGAGCCTTGGTTCATACGCGGCAGAAAAATTAAAGCTAAATGTTACCACTTCGGGAGTAAGCCAAGATTTTAATACTGCGATGTGGCATGCCTTCAGCATGGTTTGGAAATGGGGCATGGGAAATTCTGGCCTAATCGGTAATTATAGCCTATTGGCTTCTATGAACGAGGGGTACGGAATATTTAGAGGCGCAGATGTATCCTATATCTCAGAAGATATCAAGGCGCAATTAAATAACGATGTAAGACAAATTTTAAATGACTGCCTTAAGGAAGTCGAGGAACTTTTAAGGAAAGAGTCGGCACTTCTTGACCGTTTCGCCAAAGAACTGCTTGCTAAAGACGAGCTTAATTACGATGAAATTGAAACCATCTTTAAAGAATTCGGCAAATCCCGCCCTTCCCTTTAGCTTTATCATTTCTGTATCTATACCCCTATTTCTATACGGCTGCATAGGCCCAGTAGAACCCGCCTACAAAGAAAAAGACACCCCCTATATGGTAAAAAAAATATGTAAGGATGAATACAATCTGGATGTAACTACTAAAAGAACCTATACCACTCTATGGATATACGTTCCTTTAACGAAATTTTTACATAAGGAATACGGGAAAAAAGAAGATAAGATTTTTGATGAAGAAATGCTGGATAATTTAAGAAATATATTAACTACCATTGGCAGGGTAGTAATTAATTCCGATAATCCGCCTGAATTTTTTGCCTTACTTGCCTCGGACATTAATTTGGGCCTGGATTATACTATTATTGGCAACGCCCTAGATATAAAAAAGTCCTATGCGGGATTCATTCCGTGGATAGAGGCTAACCGAAGATATATAATTAGTTTTAAGCTGGCTCCCAAAGCTATACAAGACACTAGCGGTGCACATCTTGATACCTATGATATCAAACTACCGGATTTCTTAGCCGAACAGATATCGCAAAGGATAGGCGTTCAATTTCGGGAAGAAGGCTGGAAAAAATATTTCAAGGTAGATGAATCTAACGGCAGATTCAGTAATGGTACGTTTATTTTTGAATATTCTATAAAACAGACCTCTCGCCCCCCAAAAGAAATAAATCTCCAAGAAGAGATACTAAACACCATTGCCTATTGCATAAAGACCTATGAATTTAAAGATTTTAACACGGTAGAGCTAAAAGATTTGCTTACCCAGCATGAACTCATTTTAAGAAAGGCAGATACATTAGCGATTTTGACCTTCCTTGCTTCTATGTTTAATCTCCCCTCTACAAATAATCTTATTGCCTCAGGATAAAGCCTGTGTTCTATTTTGTGGATTTTTGCTTCCAGCGATTCCAAGGTATCGTTTTCCTCTATCTTAACCGCTGCCTGCAAAACTATTGGACCGTGGTCCATTCTCTCATCTACAAAATGTACCGTAACCCCAGCTACCCTTACTCCATAATTAAAGGCATCTTCGATACCGTGGACCCCCTTAAAAGAAGGAAGTAATGCCGGATGGATATTGAGGATTTTATTTTTATAGCGGCTTACCAGTTCTGGGCTTAAGAGCCGCATGAAACCCGCCAAAATAACTAAATCAATATTATTTTCTGCTAAATGCTGGATAATTTTATCCTCAAAGTCCTTTTTGGTCGAAAAATCCTCTCTTTTTACCAGGGCTACTTTTATCCCCGCGCGCTTTGCTCTGCCTACAGCCCCGGCCTTGGGGTTATCACAAACCAAAAGCGCTAAATTGGCTTTTATCTTACCTTTCTTTATCGCCCTAATAATGGCGCCAAAATTTGTTCCTCTACCAGAAGCAAATACCGCTATATTCATATAAATCCTTGGTTTTTGGTCTTAGGTCTTTGGTCTTAGGTTTTACCTAACGCCTATAACCTAACACCTATGACCTAATACAAATGGTCTTCATTGGACAAACCTTGACGCATTCACCGCAAGAGGTACACTTATTATAATCTATAACCGCAAGATTGTCTATTACATGTATAGCGTCTACGGGGCAGGCCTTCTCGCAAAGCTTACAAGCAATACAGCCTACCGCACAAACCGCTTTTGTATCTTTTCCTAAATCGCGCGAACTGCAGGCAACATAGACCCCGCACCTTTGTAAAGGTGCGGGGTAGACATTCTGCGCTAATGGTACTAGACTAAATAATTTCTTCGGGCAGATTGCCACGCATTTATTGCAGGCCTTACATTTATTAGCAACAATGACAGGAAGCTTTTCTACTGACATCCTGATTGCCCCAAAAGGACAGACCTTTACACAGTCGCCAAAACCCAAACAGCCAAACACACATTCTTTCTGTCCGCCCAAAACTAAATTTGCCGCCACGCAATCCTCTATACCTTGATATATAAATCTATCTTTTACCTTTGCGCCGCCGTTACAGTGTAACACTGCGACTGACTTCATCCCTTTGATTAATCTCCTGCCCAATACTTCGGCAATCTTTTCTTTTGCTGCATCATTAGCTACGCGGCAGGCATCGATTTTTACCCTACCACTTAATATAGCTTCGGCAAAGCCAAAACAACCTGCACCGCCACAAGCACCACAGTTTGAACCGGGCAGCAGGCCATGGATTTTTTCTAAGCGGGGATCGGTCTGGACCGCAAATCGCTTAGAGGCAATGGCTAAACCCACGCCGAATACTAAACCTAAAAAACCCAAAGTTAATATAGGAATTAGAATTTCCATACTATCAATTATCTCCCGACTCGTAAGATGCACTAAAATTTTCAAAGAAAATTTTAGTGCACTCGTCGGGATAAGTTCGGCCAAACAACTTATGTTCGTCCACCTACGGCGGACTCCATAAGTTGTGGCCTCACTTAGAACCTGAATCCATTAAATCCCAAAAAGCTTAAAGACATAATAGAGGCGATAATAAAGGCAAGCGGAAAATCTTTTACTGCTTCCGGGACATTACACAAATCTAATCTTTCTCTAATTCCGGACATCAAAAGCATGGCCAAGGTATAACCTAAACCCACGCATATACCCTGGAATAATGAATAGTAGAAACTCCCCGGGACAGCCTTTCCATTAACAAAGAACATATCTACATTCAATACCGCTACTCCTAATACCGCACAGTTTACGGTAATCAAAGGTAAGTATATGCCAAAAAATCTATACATTGGTGGGCTGATTTTTTTAATCACCATTTCGACAAATTGCACAAAGGTAGCAATGACTAAGATAAAAGATATGGTGCGCAGGTACGTTAGGCCAAAAGGTATCAGCAAAAACCGGTAAATAAACCAGGTGATTATCGAAGCCATGGTCGTAACAAACATCACCGATAAACTCATCGCCAACGCCGGTTTTGTCTCTTTTGAAATAGCAACAAAAGAGCAGAGACCCAAAAATCGGGAAAGAATTACGTTATAGATAAATACTGCGGAGATAAATATAGTTAAAAACTGTGTGGCGTTCATTCTTTTTTACTCTTTAAGACATTAAAAAAGCCAAGCAATAATCCAATCACTAAAAGCGCGCCTGAGGGCATACTCAAAACAAATGCGGGCTGGAATCCTTTAATCATGGTATGACCTAAAAGCGTACCTGCACCTAAAAACTCTCGTATAGCGGAGATTAAAATTAGGGCTAAAGTAAAACCTACGCCCATACCTAAACCATCAAATAAAGAATTTACTACGCTATTTTTAGAAGCATATGCCTCGGCGCGGCCTAAGACAATACAATTTACTACAATTAAGGGAACATATATGCCTAAAGCCCGATTCAATGCCGGACTATACGCCTTCATGACCATTTCATTAATGGTAACAAAAGTGGCAATAACCACAATATAACAGGGTATCCTGACACGATCGGGGATAATATTTTTAAGCATGGCAATAATAATATTTGAGCCTAAGAGGACGAAAGTTGCGGCAATACCCATACCAATACCATTGATTACGGAAATAGAGACAGCCAAGGTCGGACATAACCCTAAGACTAAAACAAAAGTCGGGTTTTCCTTGATGATACCTCTTAGAAATTCGCTAAAGAATTTTTTCATTTTGTTCCATAAATCCTATTTTTTGTATAACGGTCAATAATCGGCGTAGCGGCATTCATCATCAGTATGGCGTAAGATACGCCTTCGGGATAACCACCCCAGAGCCGGATAATCGCGGTGATTAAACCACAGCCTATACCAAAAACAATCTGTCCCTTGCGCGTCAACGGCGAAGTAACATAATCCGTGGCCATAAAGAAGGCGCCCAAGATTAAACCACCAGATAATATGTAAAATAACCAATTGCCACTCAACCCCGTTAGAAATTTTGCTATACCACTTTGTGCAGTTGATATTTCTAACGGGGTCAATAGGCCTTTCGCTCCGAATATATAGGTAAATAAGCCTACCGTAAATATATAGGTAATCGGAATATGCCAAGAGATGTAACCTCGGATAAGAAGAAATAGTGCTCCTAAAAGAAGTGCCAAGATGCATACTTCACCAATACAACCACCGCGCTTACCTAAGAACAAATCTAAATAAGAAATATTTCCTATCAATTTTCCTTCTTTTAAAAGCGCCAGGGGAGTAGCCGAAGTTACGGCATCAAATGGCTTAAGAAAAGTAGTCATATACTTTGGCCAAGAGGCCATCAGAAAAACTCTGCCTACGAGCGCGGGGTTAAAAATATTTTGGCCTAAACCTCCAAAGACCTGTTTACCTATAGCAATGGCAAAGCATGAACCAACAATCGGAAGCCAAAAAGGAACATGGGGCGGTAGATTATAAGCAAGTAATAAACCAGTAAGCACTGCGCTGCCGTCTAAGATGGTTATTTTCCTTTTAGTTAACCTTTGTAAAGTTGCCTCGGTTGCCAGCGCAGAAATGACCCCTAAGATAATCACCCAAAAGGCACTTACCCCAAAAATAAACACGCCGGCTATACCTGCGGGAATTAAACTTAATACTACCATCCACATAATTTTACTTACCGACTCATCCTTATGTAAATGTGGAGAAACGCTAACTATAAATCTATTTCTCATTGTTTATCACTGCCTTAATTTCTTCGGCTTTCTTTTTTACCGAATCTATAACCGCCTTTGAAGATATGGTTGCACCGGTAATTGCCTGAACCTGGCTTAAATTTTGCATATTTTTATTGTTAAACTGCCCGGTAAAAGAATTCTCGGTGACACGCGCTCCCAGGCCGGGTGTTTCGTTCTGGTTTAATATCTTTATCGCCGTAATTGTGCCATCTTTTAACATGCCTACCATGGCCTCAATGTCACTAGAATAACCTTTGCCTAATGCCTTAAAAGCTACACCGATTAATTTTCCTTCTTTATCCTGTGCCTTATAATAAACAATCTCATCGCCGGATTTTTCTGCTTCAAAACGCACGGCTTCAGGGAGCACCTCTTTTAAACTGGCATCTTCTTCTGCCTGCGCCTGAGCCGCAATCCGGGATTTAGTTAAAGCGTTTACTCCTGCCAAAAGACCACTGGCTACAGTACAGATTATCGCCAAGATAAAACCATAACGCATCATTTCTTTCATCCTTCGACTCCTTTCAATCGTGCTTCGACTTCACTCATCACGATGGTGGGCGAGCATTGCGAGTCGAACCATCGAATGGGTCATTTCGTCACCTCTAACTTTGCCCTTTTTATAGACTGGACTAAACTTCTATTGGCAGGACAGACATAACTACACAGGCCGCATTCAATACAATCCAAAACCCCGTATTCTTTAGCCTGCATCCACAGTTCTTTTTCCGAGGCTAAGTTTATCAGGCAAGGCATAAGATTAACCGGGCATTCTCTTATGCAGGCACCGCAACGAATACAAAACGCCTCCTCTTGCTCCTTTGCCTCTTTTTCGTCAAATAATATTACCCCTGTAGTGGATTTTATCACCGGCACCTCTGTGGTATATTGGGCAATTCCCATCATCGGCCCACCAATGACAATCTTTGTCGGCTCTTCTTTCAAGGGCCCGCAAAAATCCATTAATTCCTTTATCGGTGTGCCTATGCGCACCAAGAGATTTTTGGGATTAGATAGGCGGCTACCAGTTACCGTGACTACACGCTCATATAAAGGTTTATTTAAATAAACTGCCTCATAAATCGCCAAACAGGTTGCCACATTATGCACCACTACGCCAATATCAAAAGGAAGTTTGCCCTGTGGCACTTCTTTACCTAATAGATTTTTTATCAGTTGCTTTTCCCCTCCCTGTGGATACTGCGATTTTAATACCTGAACCCTGAACCTTTCCCGACAAAGTCGGGATCCCGCCTCAGTTATAGATAGCTTGGCGGGAGAACCCTGAACCCTGAACCGTTCAATGGCTTCGGGTTTATTATCTTCAACAGCGATATAGACATTTTTTACCCCTAAACACTTAGCCACTAATTCTATTCCTAATAGAATCTCTTTGGTTTTCTCTACCATTAAGCGATAGTCACTCGTTAAATAGGGTTCGCACTCAGCGCCATTGATAATCAATGTATCTACCGGCTTAGGGGGTTTAAGTTTTATATGTGTAGGAAAGCTCGCTCCTCCCATTCCCACAATACCAGCCTCAAAAACAATATTACGTATCTGCTCAGCATTTAATCTATCTATTGCTTCCGATGGACGATGGACGATAGACGATGGACGTCTGTCAAGTCCGTCGCTCTCAATAACTATTGTCTTACATCGGCCTAGAACCGGATGCGGCCATTCTTGAATCGCAACAACCTTACCTGATATAGAAGAATGTATAGGTGCGGAAACTGCGGCCTCACTACTTGCGATTTTCTGACCGGTAAATACAGAATCACCTACCAATACCTTTGGGCTACATATCTTACCTAAATGTTGAGATAAGGGAATGTAGGCCTTTGCCGGTTGAGGCATCTTCTCTATCGGTTTATCTTGTGTCTGGTGTTTGTGTTCTTCTAATTTAACCATGAAATTTTGCGGTGATACATAAGGTTTATCACGCCCAAGATACTAAATAAACTACCTACGATAACCAGGATTAAAAGGTGGGAAAATCTTTCTGCGAGCAAGCTACTGATAAACATAAATAACAAAAATCCTAAATGCATGACTATTTCTAAAGAACTGAAAATCTTACCCATCATCGCATTATCGCCTACATTATGGATGATGGTATTGGAGGCAATCATAATTGGAGAAACCAGAATGCCGAGGGCAAAGGAAAGGCCCGCTGCTACCAAAAAATAAGGATAACGATTTATGGCAAGAGCAAAAATGATGAGCATTATACCACTTAACACTAGAGAAGTAAATATTGTTTTATAATGGGAGAGCCTTTGACCAAACCAGCCATAAATAACTGAACCCAAAAATAAACCTATACCCAAGAACATAATCAAAAGTCCCAAGTCTTTGGTTGCCGAATGCAGCGTCTTCTGCACAAATACGATTAAGACCACATAAACCGCTCCTAAAGCCGACCACAATGCAAAAATTACACCCGCCGTAAATCTGATGTTTTTGTTTCTGGCAAAATATAAAATACCCTCTTTAATCTCCTGTAAGACGGATTTTTTAATTACCTCCACTATTTCTTGGCTAACTTTTTTTAGATTCATTGAAACATGGGATCTTTTAGTAACGAGAAAAATAAACATTGCAGAGATTAAGAAACTCAAAGAATCCAAATAAAAACCACTCTTTGCCCCTAGCCACTGCACCACCACGCCACTTATGCCAAAACCCAATATGGCGGCAATCATCCCGGTAGTATTAACTAAAGAATTCGCCATTAATAAATCCTTTTTCTCTACCAAATCTGGAATTATAGATAATTTTGCCGGGACGAAAAACCTGCCAATGGAAAAAACAATAAATATTATCAGGTATATAGGAACAAGGCTCTTGGTATAAAATAAGAAGAAGGGTATAGTAAACACCAAAACCGCCCTTAAGAAATCACAAGTATACATCGTGCGGCGCCTATCCCACCTATCCACATATACGCCCGCGATAGGACCAATGATAAATACGGGGATCATGGTAAAGGAAAGTATCTTAGCAATCTCTAGCGTAGAGCCTGGTGCTCTTAGATAAACAAAAGCGATTAAAGCCATTTGATCCAGCCTATCGCCTAACTGCGAAATTATCTGGCCAAGCCATAGAAAAAAGAAGTTACGATTTTTTAAGACCTCGCTAAATTTAGACATATACTATGGAAAACCCCACGGGCAAGCCCGTGGTACCTAAATTTACCCCGCCAGTTTTGCTTCGCAAAACTAACGGCGGGGTTATCCCCCTGACAAGCTGTATGGCTTGCCCATATAGTGACATCCCCCGAAGCAGTTTCTTCTTCGCATTCATCCACGGGCAAGCCCGTGGTCTTCTGCGAAGGGGGATAAATGAAGCCGACGGGGGGATTTTCCCGACCCAACTATTTAACTTGTCCGAGTCGGGATCCCGATCCGCTCATCTAAATCGCCGTATCGGGAGAACCCTTAACCCGACACTTGATACTAAGCCGACGAGAGGACTTGAACCTCCGGCCTAGTGTTTACGAAACACTTGCTCTGCCACTGAGCTACGTCGGCATAATAAATTACATAATTATACCACAAAAAATAGGTTGACAAAATATAAAAAAATGATATAGTGATTTCGTATTAAGTAATTAAGGAGCGAAGCTATTGGTGGTCTTAAAACACTCCGTAAAGCAAAAAGTAACTAGAATGCTTTACGGTTTTTTATTTGTATCATGAATAAAAAAGGCTTAGATTCCGCCTCATAACCGCTGCAAAAATTTTCATGAGTTTCGCTCTAAAAATTTTTGCGCATTCGGCGGAATAAATTCGCACGGACAACTTACGCTTCTTTTAGTCGCGTAAGTTGTGTGCTCATTTAAGGGGGTGAAAAGTAACAAATGGCAAGAGGTAAAGTCAAATGGTTCAGCAATCAAAAGGGTTATGGCTTTATCACTTCTGATAGTGGTAAAGATATATTTGTGCATTATAGTGCAATCATGGGAGATGGCTACAAAACCTTAGAGGAAAACCAAGAAGTCGAATTTGAGGTCACTCAAGGCCCTAAGGGAGAACAAGCAACCAACGTTACGAGAGTATAAATCTTAAGTAACCCGATTGAAACAAACCCCACACTCAGAAATCACATCTCATTTTAATTTCTGGGTGTGGGGTTTTTATTTAAACTGCTCCCTTGAGTCACCACAG
>Ga0315281_10010364_pt1 | contig 12852 bp, 17 predicted proteins | sample YL17G07_0_MG_FD_204540 | JGI IMG/M metagenome (GOLD analysis project Ga0315281, IMG submission 204540) | Sediment microbial communities from Yellowstone Lake, YNP, Wyoming, USA - YL17G07_0 | ecosystem: Environmental > Aquatic > Freshwater > Lake > Sediment | place: USA: Wyoming | collected... | reverse complement strand
ATTTCTGGAGCGGTCTCCTTGATGTAGCGGGGGGCTTTGAAACCGGCAGCGTCTTCGATCTCTCGAATCCGACCTGCGCCCGGATCTCGACCGGCAACCAGACTAGCCGCGTCGATTGTATTAACTTGGGGATCGATGTCGGTACCCCCGTCAAGGAGGGTTTTATCGATTTCTTGACGTTAGACGACGTCCGGTTCCCCGATAACTTTCCCGATTCGCCGACCTTTTAATAACAAGTCCCCAAACCGTCGACCTCCAGGTTTCATTTTCCGAGAAGTTATCCATCATTACTTTTGGTCAGAATCTCCGCGTGCGAAGTTTATAGGAAGCGGGCGTGAAGGAATCGACCCATATTCCCCATGGCCACCGACGTCGCGAAGTAGAGCCACGCCGCCCGCGCCGAAGACGGCACCGACGAGGAAGAGGAGAAGGGCTGATTTGATTAAAGGGATGAATTTTTTTTCATCTATACGTCCTTTAGCTCCCGAAGTAGGCGATCCCGAGATAGAAGGCGGCAAGGCCGAAGGGGAGGCCTAAGACGGTGAATCGGATGCTGTGGCCGAGGCGGTCGAGGGCTGCGTTATCGCCCGACTTCCGATAGCGGCGGATCACAAGCCCGACGCAGGAGAGATTGAAGACGATCGCGATCAGACCCAAGATGATTTTGATCGCCAACAGGCGGGGCGGCGGCCAAAGCGGGGCCAAGAGAATCGCGCCGGTCGCCACGACGCCCGTCACCAACGGGATTTCTACAAAAAGGTCGATCCAGTAATGCAGCCGCGCGGAGATCCGCCGGCCGGTGTTGTCCCGTCCCAAGAGTTCGATGGCGATCTCGGCGAGGAGCAGCCCTCCCCAGAGCGAAACAAGGATCAGATGGGCCTTTTGGAATGAGTGCATCGTGCGTCTCCTCTTTTACGGTTGTAGACCTCACCCTATTTTTCTCAACACCTGATGTGTGATCCCAAGCGAGGCGACCGCCGCGAGCGATTCTTGAAATTGAGCGGAGGACGACTCTCCCCCTTCTCCGCTCCCTCTTAAAGAACAATAGCGGGGCAACAGGACGTAGAAGTTTCCGCAAAATTCGCTGGCCTGGACCCTTCTGGTCCATTGTAGTTTTTCCCCGTCGAACAAAGGCGCGAAGGCTTCCATCATGACGGGGACGGCGCATGTCGGTACATAAATGCAGAGCCGTTGCCAAAAACCGGGTTCGCCCCGGTGGTCCGTATCGGTGAATTTCACCGACACGTGATGTCCGGCCGCGACGACCCGGGAGAGAGACTTCGCCGACAAGGCCAAGAGCGCGTAGAACTCGTCATTCGGCATTTCGATATTCAGGCGGACGGCGGATTCAGGCATCGGCAGATCGAAAGGCCCGCCGCGTGCGTGCCAGCCCAAGTGAACGGCATTTCTGAATTCATGATTCCGGTCGAATTCGGCCGCGGGTTCGTAAATCCCATCCCAGCTGTCCGGCAGAGGTTCCGTCGGCCCGGGAATCTTCCGGTTCTTTTTCTCCTCCCACTCGAGAAGTTCGTCCAAATTCCTCAGAAGGATTTCATGGACGGCCGTTTCGATTCTTGCCGCGTCCGCTTCCTTCCAAGGCAAATCCGGGCGAACGCCCAAATACGAACCGACCATCTGGAGCGATCGGAATCCTTCGTCGTTGAAACGGCGTAAGTCGTCAGCGATCGCCAGCGAACCGTAACGGCCCGCCCTCTTGAGGCGTTCCCGCTCGATCCAGGCGTTTTGTTTCTCGTCCAAGAGTTCGGGGCAGGACAACGAGAGCGCCAGCAGTTCGAAGAAGTTGCCCGATCGGGTGAGGGCCGCTGCGTTTGGATGTCCTTCTTTGAATGAGATCCATGCGTTTCTGAAGGTCGCCGTGGGCCAGAGGCCGCGGCCTTGGTCGGAGAGGACAGCCCAACCCGCGGCCAGAAGAATCGCATGGAGACCGTAGTCGCGCTGGAGGAGATCCAATCTCTCTTCAATGAACGGCTGATCGACCGCGTAGCTGCCCAGATCGCTGATGGCTTCGACGAGTTCCGGCTGAATCCCGCTCTCGGCCAATCGATCCGGCATGGTGACGGACTTACTCGCTGGAGCGGAGGAAACGGCGGCGCCATGGAATTCAAAGACAAGCGCGGTCTGATTGTCTTCCACGCCAAAATAGCCGATCGCCTCGCTTCTTGGCGCTTCCTGCGAAGCATAAATAAGACCCGCCCCGTCGATAAAGGAACCGGCCATTGGGAATGATTCTGGGATACGAAGTCTCCGGCTCAACCGACCACCCTGTTCATTTCGCCAGCGAAAAGCATTCAGTCTTCCCTGTGCATCTTCCTGAATCGCCGATCTCTTTTCTTCGGCGTTTTCGCGGTTCCTAAGAAGGTTCTCAAGTTGAACGGGATAATTTTGGAAGTAGCGACCGAGGCCATCGCAGAGGAGGAGAAAACCGTCTCCAGGCGCCAAGGGTTGCTCTATTGCGTGAATCTCCGGTTCTGGAAAATGACTTGCACCCAGGGTCGCCGGTGCTTCGGCGGGATCGGCGCTCGAAGAGGAAGGCCGTTCCAAACGGTAGCTGCCGTTGTCCCGTTTCCGGAAGATCCAACACTCGATGTCTCCGACGACGCCGAAAACTAGCTGCCCGCCGGGATATACGGATATGGCTCCGAGCACGGTTTGACCTCCGGGAGCCTGAGAAACGACGCTTCGTTGGGCTTCCAGAAAGGATATGGCATCAAGCGGCCGCCGACTTTCGACAATGCGTTGAGCGGCCACGGCGCTCGCTACGTCCGGGCCATCGGATTGCGAAACGCCATCGGCAACGGCGAAGATCCCATCACCGTTGAGAGCGAATGCGTCGGCGTTTGTCAACAAGCCTCCCGGCGAAGTAAAGGCCGACACTTGGCCGAGAGACCGAAGATCGTAAGTGGCTTCGCCGCAGCGGGGTGTGCCTGGCAAGTTGAGCTGGTTGGTCGCCAGGGATTGGCCCGCTTGAAATTGCGGAAGCATTACGGAACTTGAGAAAACAGCACTCATAAAATAGTTGTGCCCCCCGCTTCTCAAGCGCTAAGTAAGATGGTCGATGGCCTCGTAGATCATCTCGGTCGTCAAGACAATCACGTCGCGGTCCGAATATCCCGCGGCGTTAAGTTCCGCATAGTACCATTTTGCCGCTAGACGCACGCGGGCCGGATCCATCGTGTGAATGGGCGGTTTCACTGGCTGGACGCCCGACCCTCCCTCTTCCAGCGCTATCGAGATCATTTCGGTCGCCATGGCAACCACCTCGTGGTCCGAAAATCCAGCATCCTTGCGTGCTGCATGGATCTCTCTCGCCCGGAGGCGCCTTTGTTCCCAGTCGATCACTTGAGGAGAAGGCTTCTGAAGGGATGTCTTGCTGATGGGTTGGAGCGTACTCGATCCCCAATCGATCACCGACCTCGTCCCCCATTTGCCATCGCTCGAGGAAAGCGAATCGAGCGCATTCAGTACCTTCTGCGGATTGATGCGATCGGGATAAGCGATGCCGAAGCCGGTCATGAGCTGTTCGGCCGCCTTAACTTTTGCGGCCCCTAAAAACCCATGTCCCTCCAGCAACCTGCTGAACTCCAAAAACGTCTCACGGGTCAATGGGTCGTCCTGATGGATCAACTCCGCCGATCGTTCCGCCAGGCTCGTGGCTTCCTGAAGACTCATCGCCGTTCCGGCAATCTCCCCAAGGGGGAATGTGACCATGATCATGGGATACCTCCGTCGCGCTAGCTTATCGGCGGCACCCGTGAAATGTTTCCATATTTATTCTTAAATAAATGATACCATTTAGAAACTATTGTTGATCTTCAATTCGCAATGGGGACAGGCCAGCTTCAACAGTGACGCCGGTCGTTAAAAGAGGTGTAAAGTAATGGAAACTTCCCTCATCAGTATCCAAGCAAAAACCGGACTCCATTTTCAATTTTGGCGAAATCCCGCACGTCCAGAGGCCCCAACTCCTCAAGAAACAAACTGCGGTCCACCGTATGGATCTGGTCGAGCAAGGCATCCGAGGGTTTCTGCAATCGGAACTCCTTTGAAGGCGCAACACGAATCCGAAGGATATTCTCCTCCCGAAGCTGCGACGTCAGAGGCACGACGACGACACCGGGACTGCCGGCCTTGGAGGCAAGGTTTCTTAAAACAAGGAATTCCATCAAGGCCATCCAGCGAAAGAATATGGAGGAGCGCAGTCCAATAATATTTCTCACCCATTCCCCTCTGGGGATTTCATGCCGAGGGTCAATCCCAACTCGGCCAGAATGTCCTTCACCTCTTTCAGCCCCCTTCTACCGAAGTCTCTTAATCTGAGCAGACATTCTTAAAACTTTTAATCCAACTCGGGAGGATCAACCCGCCCTCTGGAATACCTAGATAAGGCGACGACGCCTCCCACAACGGGTCCTCCCACAAGGCAAAGCACCCCAGCCACGACGCCAATGCCTGCAAAGAATGGGGATGTCGCAAGAAGGAGCGTATCGACCCCTGCTCCTCGAAGCGTGTTTCTCTTGTCATCCGCTGTGAGCGATCTCCACTGGCGGAATTTTGTAATTGTCTCGTGTATTTTGTCCGCTATCACGACCGGGAACATAGTAGACGACATCATTGCCATATAAAGAGGTACGGACAAGGCACACTCCCGAAGTTCCTGACCGAGGGTTAACGGCTGGCGGATGCCCTTGTGGCGAACGAGGAAGCCTTCTTCACGATGCTGCGTGAGAACAATCCCGCGTTCGTTTAACCAGGCCTCTGCGGTTTGAACGAAATTTTCCGCTCTTTCCTCTCGCTCTTGCAGCAAACCCTCACGCGAACCATCGAGCAGGAAGTGCCAGCCCCTTGCAATCAGGCCGGGTGGATCGATCAACCTCTGAGCTTTGTTGACAAGACCCAGGGCATATCCGCTTCCCGTGGGATCGACCCCCACGCTGGGAAGGGCCTCAATCGCTGAACGCATGAGATTCAGTTGAGTGGAAAAATTGGTCATTGGTTGCATCACCACCATGGGATTCCTCCTCTTGCGGAGATCATCGCAAGAAACGAGAGAATGTTTCCTAAATAATTCAAGTTAATAAGTAAATTATAGGAAACATCATCAAGCATCCGCCGATAGGCCGTCATTGGGAGGATTCCGTGGCTTTTAGCGTCACCGGCTTTGCGACCAACCTGGCCTCTTACCCGGCCCTTGCCACGATGATGGCCGTCTCGCTGGGTGCGGCTTCCGCATGGGGCTTGGCGTCCACTATGCAGCCACAGAACGCCAATGGTGCGATGTGTGGCGATCCTTATGGCGGTTGTCTGCCGACGTTGGATGCGGATGAGGCGGAGGTTCGCCATCCGTTGTTTCGCCCGGATGCGCCGCAACTCTCCTTGTCGCCGAAAATCTCCGGCGAGACCAGGTTGGAGCAGGATGATTCCCGAGAGGGCGATGTGGCCAACTGGGTCTTTATCGGTTTTTTCGGAGTCCTTGCCTTGGTCGGCGTGGTCAGCGTCGTGCGCGATGGGATGACGAAGCCCTGGGACGAAGAGAGGGCGGACGACCCGCAGGACGGCGACTACGGGCCGTATGCCTACCGACCCGCTCGCTGATCCCTCTTGACGGCACGAGTATACCCTCATAGCATATACCCGTGTCCAAAGCCCTTTCCCTCAAGCTCGACGATCGCATCTTCGCGGAGACCGAAAGCGTCATCCGGAAGATGCGCGTGCCTCGGAACGCCTACATCAACCGGGCCCTCGAGTTTTATAACCGTTGCCAGAAGAGGCGGCTCCTGAAGAAGAGGCTGAAGAAGGACGTGGATCTTCTCAAGGACCAGACCCGCGAAGTGATCCGCGATTTCGAGCTTTTGGAAGACCTGCCCGAGTGAAGATCCAGCGCGGCCATATCTATGCGGCGGACTTGAATCCTCGCTTCGGCACGGAGCCGGGAAAGGTCCGGCCGGTGTTGGTGGTTCAGACAGATCTCATCAATATGGACCATCCCTCAACTCTCGTTTGCCTCCTCACGTCCAAAGTTAAATCGGAAGTAGAAGTTCTGCGCGTCCATCTCAGAAAGGGCGAAGCGGGGTTGGATCGGCCTTCCGACGTGATGATCGATCAGGTTCGGGCTATCGATAACCGGCGCTTGAGGGGTGAGATCGGCGCGCTTTCTCAATCGCGTTTGGCGGAGGTCAACGAACGGCTTAAGATTGTTTTCGACCTCCCGTAGTATCCTCTCCATCGGAACTCGGTTCCTTCGTTGCCGCTTCCAGCCTTTTCGGGGCCGCCACTCGTTTGTAAGCGAACGGGTGAGTACGGAAAAGTATATCCGGCCGCACCGGAAGTCTTTGGTAGAGCTCACGATACTGCCAAAGGACGGCGGCGAAACGCTTGCCGCGATGATTTCTCCTCGAAGAAGGAATCAAAAGATTGCGAAGCCATGCAAAGCGACCGGGCCGATCCGGCTTCGGGGTTCATCACGAGTTCCATGAGCGCCTCGATGCTATGCTTCACATCGGCGCCTTTGGTGAGATTTGTCGCTTCATTGATCGCCTCGATACGTTCTTCGAAGGAAGGAGCGCCGGATTTGAAGATTCCCTCCAACGCCTTTAGCCGATTCGGCCGATCAAGGCCCTGATCCCGGAAAGGACCGATGAGGCCTAATTCGTCCGAATAATCAGTCCTGCCGACTCGAAACATCGACGTCTTTACGGACACGGTCCTCGACAAGATGGCGTCCGACCGCGCCTTGCAAAGCGCAATCCTCGTCTTGATAGTCTCTGGAGAATCGCAGGAAGCCATCCGGGCCGCCGGGCTCGCCCTGCAAAAACTCATTCCTGAAGAAGCAAGGGTGACGGACAACGACGACGAGCTCGTGGGTCTGGGCGACAACGATCTGAAAAAATCCTACGGGCAATTGGTGATCCGTCTCCGGTCCTGGTCGGAGCCTGATAGCCTCATAGAGTTTCTGAAAAAAGTTTGGGATACTAACCTAATTCTTCGTTCCCGATGAAGAGGAAGAACCGGACGTGCGCGGCGCAAACACTGTCTGGACGGGTTGAGAGTCCTTGACGACGCCTTCCGCATAACGTCGGAGCGTTTCCGCCACATCATCAAAACCGGCCAGCTCCAATTCGACGACGGCGAGGGCGTATTGGACGGAGGCCTCCTCCATGCGCCCCCGGGTGGCCAAGATCTCGCCGAGCGTGAAAAATCCCTGGGAGAACCTCTCATGCATCATGGCGGGGACGGCTCCTTTTTGCTCATAACAAAGCAGGGCTTGCTGGAATGCGTCGCTCGACTCTCCGAAGGAATTGCGGAGGTCCAAAAAACTCGTGACGAGTAGGGCCGTGCCGGCCAGATAGTGGAGATGCGCCTCGATCTGCCGGTCGTGCCGGGGGGCCCGGAGGCGTCTCATGAGGTGGGCGACGTCCTTGAGGGAGTCGGCGGCGGGGCCGAAGAGGGCCATCTTCCACTCGATCTGGGCGGTGAGGAGTTGCAGGATGACGGCCGGCAATTCCAGCTCCGCCGGGACGTAAACGAGCGTCCGCAGGCTCCAGGCGAAGATGTCCATCAGCTCGGTCGAGCGGATGACGTCCGGAAAGCCTTCGAGGAGCTTCAAAAAGGGGGGCCAATTCCGATCGGACTGGCTTACGGGGATTGCCCGGCGCGCTTCGTCCGCCGCGTCCAAGAAGGCGATCGAAACGCGGTCGTACTCGTTAGGATCGTGTGGTGCGAGTGGGATCTGGGCGATGTGGAGAGCCAGGGCTCCCGCCTCGACGTCCTTTTCCATGCGTTCCGCGAGGATTGCGAGAAGCGCCGCGAAACCCTCCGCGACGTGCTCGCGCGCTGATTTGGAGGCACTCGCATCTTTTGACTCTGGCAACTCCGGCGGCCCCGGGGTGTCGGGGCCGTCGGGCGGTTGAAGAGAGACCTTCGGAACGACATGCGCCGTTCGGGCCGCCAATGCCGTTGACGCCGCTTGCGCGAACAGGCCCATGACGGCCGGCGTTCCCGAATCCAACCGTCTCAAACCCTCGCGCACGACCGCCTCGTCGAACGAATAAACTCTCTGGCCGTCGGACAATAGGGTTTCGACGTTCTCACATCCGGCGATCTGAGTCGTTCCGATGCGAAAACCGTAGGTCAGGGCCTGGGTCAAAAATCCGGGAAAGAGGAGTGTGGTGGCCATATTTTAGGACTCCTCTCCTCCGTCGGGACTTCCCGCCAGGACGTGGGAAGCCATCGAAGGCGTCCCTCGCAGGACTTCCAGGGATCGGGCTTGAAACGAGGGATCGATGACCGGAGGCGCGGAGTCTTGCCCAGAATCTTGATTGATGAGCGACTCCATGTCCGGCGTTCCCGAAATCTGCGTCGCTCCGATCCGAAAGCCGTAGGTCGCTAGCGGAAAAAATGAAGTTGTGATGCCCATGTCAAATCCTTCCTAATTCCAACGCTTCTTCGAAAAGTCCCTCAGAAGAGAATCGGTGAGCTCATCGCCCAGGGTTTCCCGCAGACCTTCGAAAAATGGACCGGGATTTTCTTGAAGGGAGGCGGAGATCTCCTTTTTCGGACGATCGAGAATCGCGGCCGCGATTCGGGTGAAATCCTTGAGCGGCTGCGGCCCCCTCTTTTTAGAAAGCAGATCGCGGGCGTAACGTCTCAGCGTTTCAGCGTCCTTTTCCAATTGGCCGAGGAGGCGGGCATATTTCTTTCTGAGAGAAAGGGCTATGTCAGGGAAGTAGGCCCTTTCAGAGAGTTCGATGTAGTTTTTGAGAAGGACCGTCCCCTGTGATTTCGTCTCAGGATGCTTGCAGGATTCAACGACAGCCTCCTCAAAAATACGAAGGCCTTTGAGGAAAATGGCGAAGAGGGGATGGGCGGGATCGAGGTTTCGAGCATGGCTTGCGAATGAGAGGAATGGGAAATTCCGGCCTTCCATGGCATCAATTAACGATGTGATGGCGCGTAGGATCGTCGGCATCTCGGGCGCGTGTCCGCTTTGTTCGAAAAGCGCAGCCGTTTTCAAATACAGATTTTTAGATTCGTCATAGGACCCTTCAAGCCAGGCGAGATCGGCCGCGATCAATCCGAAGGCCGCGGTGAAAACGTCATGGAAGCCTTCCGCAGAAAATTCTTCAGCCCATTGCTTGAGGGAATGTTTGTCGTCTTGTTGGAAATAATGCTGCGCCTGGGACATCCGTTTGACGGTGTCGTTCCAGTCATCGTCACAAAGCTCCCGGGGGGCCTTCTCCGCCTCCCTTAAGAAAACGGCGATTTCTTGAAACACGAGGCCGTAAAGCTGGTTCAAGGGCTTTGCAAGCACAAGGGAATCGGCGCCGAGAAAGTGGGCCATCGCCGCTGTGATATACGAGTGCGCGATATAGCGCTTAAAAGTCTCGATGATGCGGCTAGCGATGACTTGTGACTGAATACCGAGAATGCAGACCAGGACGCGGCTGGCAAGTTCCTGATTGCCTTCTTTCCTGTATTTTTCCTCCGCTTCTTCGAGCACGGCGATAAAGCCTCTCGGATCTTTGAGAGCCCGTTTAGATAGATCAATAATCTCCCTCGGGAACCCCGAGAGATTCGAAGGGTCATCGGAGGGTGAGAGCCGCTGATCTCGAGGAAACCGCAGTTGGCGCGTATACCTCTCGGCGGCGCTCGCTCCCACGTAAGAATATGTTTGTGAGGACGGCGTTCCTCGCAGGGCCTCCAAGGCTCGCGCCTGAGAGAGTGGATCGATGGGCAGAGACGCGGAGTCTTGCCCAGAATCTTGATCGATGAGCGACTCAATGTCGGGATTTCCCAAAATCTGATCGCCGCCGATCCGAAAGCCGTAGGTCAGCGTCTGAGTCAAAAACCCGGGGAAAAGGGTGGTGTTGGCCATCGAGGGCCGTTATCGGGGGCCGCCGGGATAAGTTTCCAATAATTATCATAATATTTATGTTAACTTTTGCTAAGCTATTCCCCGGTCAACAGCTCTTCGATCAGGAATTTCGTCTTGGCGGGGATCTGATGGCGGGGGTAATACTTCTCGATCAATCGAAAGACTTCCTTCGTTTGGGTCAGTTTCAAATATTTTAGGAGAAATTCCACGTCATCCCGGTCGTGCGTATCGAAGCGCGCCGAGATGCATTTCATCGCCAGCATGTAATCGGCTTTCGGAGCCCAGATGCGCAGGTGGGAGAGCTCCATGACGTCTTCCCGGGGCGGGTCGATATGAAAGTAGGCCTTGGCGGCGTCATTGAGCCAGTTTGGCCCCAGCCCAAATTTCTTCGCGACCTTTTGACTCGCCTTTCGTATCTCACTGGTGGGTTCGAAAATACCGTCGATGTCTTTGGTCGCCTTGCGCGCCTGAAAGACCAGGCACATCACCGCGCCGCCGCAGAGGCCGATCTCTCCCTTCACATCCAACGAACGCAGTTCTTCATTGAGGGACCGGAAGAGTTTCTTGATGAGGGAAACGTCCAACATTCGTCACGCCCGCGAGAGGAAGTTGTTCAAAACAAAGATATTTCTTTTTCGGAAGTGCACCGGACTTTCCACCAGGGCCGAAGCCTTCAAGCTCTCGACGCCCGAGACAAACCACGGTTCGCCCAAGGGAGGGACGGCGTCGCACCAGGCCGGCGGCGATATCTCCATTTCGGCGCAGAGTGTCTCAAGCGTTGATGCCAACAGGGCCTTGATTTTCGGTGAGAGTTCTTCCGATGGAGGAGCTTCGAACAAAACCCCGTCACGCTTGCTTCTCAACGTATCCACGAAATTAAAAAGCCAAATTTTCCAGGAAGCTTCTCCCTCTTCGACAATTCTTTCCGAGATCATGGCGATCGAATCTTCCGGCAGGGAAAAGACGGACTGGACTCTCTTTTGGATGAGATGAGCGGGCAGCCCCAAGGCCGTCGCGATAGCCTCCAGGGTGGAGAGTTTCGGATCGTGCGCACCGGATTCGATGAGCTGAAGAGTCTTGTAGGAAATCTTGGCCAGTGAGGCCAGATTGCGCTGCGATATGTTTTTATAAGCACGCGATTTCTTTAATAGTTCCATTCCATTATAGTACTATGACGTAATATATTACGTCAATGTGGAGATGCGGATCGTCTATCGCCAAAGCCGCGACCACCAACCCCGGCGGTTTTTGTCCGCCCATGTGATCACGCGGGCTTGAGGTAGGACCGGATCGAGATTCATGAGGGCCTGAAAGGCCTGATCTTCAAAATGGCCTCTGAGAATCGGATTTCCTTCGGTGTGATGGCGCGCCAGCCTCTCGTAGGTCGTTGCGAGGAGTTGCCGGATCCAATGCGTGGTTTGGCCCTCCGCTTCGAGGGCATTCCTGGCGTCGCGGAAGTGCGCGGTTGCGCGGTGAAGCTCATTCATCGAGGCGTCCGGCGGTAGGATGAAGGAGAGGCCCGCGAAGTAATGCAAACGGCCCCCTCGTTCCCTTGGAATCAGGCGGATGGCGCACAGGAGCTCTTCAGTGACTTGGGCGAATTCCTGCCTCGTCAAGGCCAGCCAGGCTTCGAAGAGATGCAGGCCCGCCCGCGCCTCCGGTGAAAAGGCATGCGCCCCCCCGGAGGAGGTGGCGGACGCGATGGAAGAAGCCCAACCTTTTAAGTGAGCCCATTGGCCGGTTTCCGCGCGGTCGATGAAACGCCGTGCGAATCGGAGGAGGGTCGCGAGGGGTTTATCTTGCGACTCATCGAAGAAAGGGACCTCCGCTTCTTCAAGGACCAAGCGGAAATACTGGACCGACTTTTTGGGACCGGCCGCCGAGGCGAACGGATCATAGAGGCCGGACTCAAATCCATCCATGATCTCCTCGAACAGTTGTTCCAAGGCGTAGGTGAAACGGACTCCGACCAATAGAGACTGAGCCCGCGCCGCACCGGCGCCGTCCTGAAGAGTGCGAAAGGCGTCCAAGGCCGTCACGAGCGGCAGAATCATCGCGCCGCCGCTGGTCTGGGCGGCCTGATCCATCAAGTCCATCGCGTGGGCGCGAAGGGACTCCTCGCCAACTGAAACGGCGATGGGACTTTGGCCGCTGAAAAACAGGAGATGGTTGATCATCGAAAAAATTAACCCGTCTTGCGGACGACGTATTTCCGACCCGAAGGATTGCCGGACCCATTGAGAGGCCATGAGTTGTCGGCGGCGCGATTGGCCATCGCCGAAATGACTTTATCGAATTCTCCCAACGTCAGCGCCATAATGATCGGCTTCAGGGTTCTGAGAAGGAGACCATTCACCTGCGGTTCAACGTGTATCTGATAGGCCATGAGGGTTTCGTTGGGCCGGCCGGGCAGCGGCGTGAACGTCCAAGACCCGTCGTTGATCTTCAATCCTTTGGCATGGCGATCGCTTTGAAAGCCCGGAAGTTGCTGGAGTCGCCATCGGATTTGAAAGCCGCCTTCGATCGGACCGTATTCCATTCGCGATTGGTAGTGAAAATCGCTGGGGCCGCCGTTCATGAGGACCTCATGCGTGATCGCTCCGGGATGTTCGGCCGGAATTCCCTTGGACTTTTTGAAGCGGGGCATCCATTCGGTCCAGTGATCGACTTCGGTCATTGTTTCGTACAATTCCTCAATTCCTGCCGGGATCGCCGAGAGGGTATTGAGTCGGGGCATGGCCGAGCCCGCGGCGCTCTGGACCCAAACTGGAACCGTTCCGCCGAGAAGGGAATTCTCGAGACGAGCGGCCTCGACGACCCGTGCGAGCGTGGCGGTGTCTTGCGGGACGCCTCCGTTCGGATAAATGGCCGCCAATGGATTGGAAAACCCTCCGCCGCCGAGGAACCCGTCGCCTTGGGCCGAAAGCCGTCGCATTTCCATGGGGTCGGTGAGCCGCTCC
>Ga0315281_10010363_pt1 | contig 12852 bp, 15 predicted proteins | sample YL17G07_0_MG_FD_204540 | JGI IMG/M metagenome (GOLD analysis project Ga0315281, IMG submission 204540) | Sediment microbial communities from Yellowstone Lake, YNP, Wyoming, USA - YL17G07_0 | ecosystem: Environmental > Aquatic > Freshwater > Lake > Sediment | place: USA: Wyoming | collected... | reverse complement strand
GACCGTTGCTGAAATCGCCCCTAGGCTGATTAAGCTGAAACAGGCCATCGCCCAAAACGGCGGCATCTGGGTGATGACGGCGAAGAAGAATTGCCAGAGTGCGAGTGGGATGGCGTATCTCAATCAAACGGACTTAATCCCTCTCGGCCTCGCGGCGGGATTGGTGGATAACAAAACGTGTTCGGTCTCGGCGACGGAGAGCGGGATGCGGTTTGTGATAAGAAAGAATGAAAGGAAATGACAAATGTGAAAATGTAAAATGACAAAGACCTCTTTGGCATTTGTGCATTCGTCATTTTTCATTGATGTTTTACGAACCCATCATCGGTCTCGAAGTCCACGCCGAACTGCTCACCAATTCTAAAATGTTCTGTGGTTGCGCGGTGGTGGACTCCACGCAAGCGCCGCCGAACACGGTCGTCTGCCCGGTGTGCGCGGGAATGCCGGGGACGTTGCCCGTCATCAACGAGCGCGCGGTGGAGTTTGGTTTGCGCGTGGCGCTGGCGCTCAATTGCGAGGCGCGGCCCCTCAACGTCTTTGCGCGCAAAAATTATTTTTACCCCGACTTGCCTAAAGGCTATCAAATCTCGCAATACGAATGGCCCTTAGCGGTGAACGGCTGGATTGATATTGAGACGGCCAACGGGCCGAAGCGCATCCGCATCCGGCGCGTGCATTTGGAAGAAGACACCGGCAAGTTGAATCACTCCGCTGGGCGGAGCGCAAGCGGCCACGACCCGCACGCCGGCTTGCCCGAACACTCGCTGGTAGACTTGAACCGCTCCGGTGTGCCACTGCTCGAAATCGTCACCGAGCCGGATTTGCGCTCGGTGGAGGAAGTGACGGCCTACGCCATGAAACTCCGCGCCCTTTTGCGTTACCTCGGCGTGAACTCCGGCGATATGGAGAAGGGCGTGATCCGGTTCGAGGCGAACATTTCCGTGCGCCCGGCGGGGAGCGGCGAACTCCGCGCCCGCACCGAAGTGAAGAACCTCAACTCGTTCCGCGCGATGGAGCGGGCGGTAGCGTATGAGATTGAACGGCAAACGAGCGTGTGGCAAAGCGGCAGCGCGGTGGCGCAAGAGACGATGGGGTGGAATGAAGCCGAGGGCCAGACCGTCGCCCAACGCGGCAAGGAACACGCCCACGACTACCGTTATTTCCCGGAGCCGGACTTGCCACCGCTGGTGATTGAGTCGGAGCGGGTGGAGAAAATCCGCGCCACGTTGCCGGAGTTGCCCGATGCCAAACGCGCCCGGTTCGAGGCGGCCTATGGGCTCACGCGTTACGATGCTGAACTGTTGGTTGAGGAACAGGCGACTGCCGATTATTTTGAGCGCGCTATTGCGGCTCAGAAACCCGAAGCGCGCCACCCGAAACAAATTGCCAATTGGATGACGGGCGAGTTGTTCCGGTTGATGAATGAGACGGGGCAGGCTATGGCCGAGGTGCAGATAACGCCCGAGGCCCTCGCCGCCCTCGCGGGCCTCGTCGCCGGGGGCGCGATTAACCTCCCCACCGCGAAAACCGTCTTCGAGGAAATGTATCGCACGGGGCGCGGGCCGGAGGCCATCGTCCAGGAAAAAGATTTGGCGCAAGTCAGCGACGCGGGCGAGATTGAAGCGCTCATCGCCCATGTCCTGAGATCAAATCCGGAGCAAGTCGCCACTTATCTCGGCGGCAAGGCCACGCTGGAGCAATGGTTCTTCGGGCAGGTGATGCGGCAAACGCAGGGGCGCGGCCATCCACAGATCATCCGGCAAGCGCTGGCGGCGCAGTTGGAGAAATTAAAAAGCGGACGGTAAAAAGTTAAGAGTAGTTTTGCTTTTCACTTTTTACTTTTTTGGCGCTTCGACTTACCCTACTCCTTGGAGGAAAAACCATGACAACCGAGTTCAATCCGTTTGAAGTCGCCCAGTCCCAGTTCGATAGCGTGGCCGACCAACTGAAACTAGATCAGGAGGTGCGCTCAATTTTGCGCTCGCCGCTGCGCGAGTTCCGTTTTCAGATTCCGGTCCGCATGGACGACGGGAGCATTCGCGTGTTTTTCGGCTTCCGCGTGCAACACAACGACGCGCGCGGCCCGGCCAAAGGCGGCATCCGCTTTCATCCGAACGAGACGCTCGACACGGTGCGCGCCCTCGCCATGTGGATGACGTGGAAGTGCGCGGTGGCCGACATCCCGCTCGGCGGCGGCAAAGGCGGCGTGATTGTGGATCCCTCCACGCTGTCGGTGGGCGAAAAGGAACGCTTGTGCCGGGGTTGGATTGACGGCATCTGGAAGAATCTCGGCCCGCGCATTGACGTGCCCGCGCCGGACGTGGGGACGACCCCGCAGATGATGGGCTGGATGATGGACGAGTATTCCAAACTCGTAGGCGAGTACACCCCCGGCGTCATCACCGGCAAACCCGTCGGGAGCGGCGGCTCGCTGGGGCGCACCGAGGCCACCGGGTACGGCGTCATTTTCACCGTGCGCGAGGCCATGAAGCATCTCAAACTGGACTCGAAGGCCTGCACCTCGTCCATTCAGGGCTTCGGCAACGTGGCGCAATACGCGGCCATCGGGTTCATCGAGCAACTCGGCGGCAAGGTCGTGTGCATCTCGTGCTACGACCGCAACGACAAGGCCTCGTACACCTACTATCGCCCCGACGGCATCAACCCCAAGTTCCTGCAATCCATCACCGACCAGTATGGCACGGTGGACAAGGCGAAGGCCAAAGAGTCCGGCTATCTCATTGAACCCGGCGAGGCGTGGTTGAGCAAGGACGTGGACGTGCTCATGCCGGCGGCGATTGAGGGGCAACTTACCAAAGACACCGTCGGACAGATCAGCTCGAAGGTGAAAATCGTGGCCGAGGGCGCCAACGGCCCCACCACGCCCGAAGCCGATGCGGTGCTCAAACAACGCGGCGTGTTCAATATCCCCGACTTCCTGTGCAACGCGGGCGGCGTGACGACCTCGTACTTCGAGAGCGTGCAGAACGACGCGAATTATTACTGGGATCACCCGGCGGTCCTGCGCCGCCTCGACCAGAAGATGACGACCGCTTTCGACGGCGTGCTCAAGATGGCCACCGATCGCGGCGTCTATATGCGCGACGCGGCTTACATGGTGGCGATTGACCGCGTGGTGAAGGCGATGGAGTTGAGAGGTTGGGTGTAATCGGAAGGATGAGGGCTGAAGGCTGAAGTGAACGCCGAGCGTCTGGTCAGAGGCTCGGCGTTTTTTTCTCTGCTACAATCCTCTTTCGTCTTCGACCTTCACCCTTCACCCTTTAATGTCTGAGTCTGCCGCCACGCCGCCCATCCTAGCGCTCTATCTGCAACTCGCGCAATACCCCATCCTCGCGCGCGCCATTCGTGAGCGGATGCGCGACGAACTTTTCAAGCGCGGCGTCATCACCCGCGAGCAACTGGAGCAGGAAGCCAAAGACAAAGCCGTTGACTCCCAGCACCGCGAGGGCCTCTCTGACCCGTACGCGCAGGAAGAGCCGCACATCTGGGAGCAACGCCTCAGCCAGACCCGGGAATACCTCACCGATTTTTATTTTGCCTACAACCTGCCGCTGGACCTGTTTCACCGCTTGATCGAAGAGACCGTGCGCGCGAGCCAGACCCGGCGGGGAACTGTATCCCCGGCGGGCGAGGTGCGCCTGACGTTTAACCCCGAACTCGCGCCGACGGATTTGCTCCTGCGGCAAGCCGAGCAATACGCGGACTTGCCCCCCTCCGAGCGCGCCAAAGTCAGCCACCACCTCGAAGAGATCATTGTCGTCCTCACCAAGACGCTGATCAGCGACGACCTGCGCTTCATCAGCATCGCCAAAAGCTGGTTCACCGCCGACGATTTCAAATCCATTTTTGAGCGCCGCCTCGGGCCGGGCAAAATCGGCGGCAAGGCGGCGGGGATGTTGCTCGCCTACAAAATTCTGCGCGCCTCCGCGCCGCGCCTCGCCGAGCAAGTCATCCTGCCGCGCTCGTGGTTCATCGGCGCCGACGTGTTCTACGACTTCAAGGACGTCAACGACCTCGAATACATCAATCAGAAATACAAGCCGGTCGAACAAATCCGCGCCGAGTACCCGCAAATTCAGGAGACTTACGAACGCGGGCGCTTCCCCGGCGACATCGCCCAGCGCCTCCGCCTACTTTTAACCGAACTCGGCCAGACCCCGCTCATCGTGCGCTCCTCCAGTTTGCTCGAAGACAATTTCGGCAAGACCTTCGCGGGCAAATACGCCAGTTACTTCTGCCCCAATCAAGGCTCGCTCAGCGAAAATCTGCGCGACCTCACCCTCGCCATCCGCCGCGTCTACGCCAGCGTCTACAGCCCCGACGCCCTCATCTATCGCCGCCGCATGGGCCTGCTGGATTACGACGAGCGCATGGCCGTCATGATTCAAGAAGTGCAAGGCGAAAGTTATCGCGGCTACTTCTTCCCCACCCTCGCAGGCGTGGCCTTCAGCCGCAGTCCCATCGTGTGGACGCCGCGCCTCCGCCGCGAAGAAGGCTTCGTGCGCCTCGTGATGGGCCTCGGCACCCGCGCGGTCGAGCGCGTGGGCGAGGACTACCCGCGCCTCATCTTCCTCAGCCACCCGCTCCTGCGCCCCGAAAAATCGCTGGAGGCCGTCGAACACTATTCGCAACAGTGGCTTGACGCGATTGATTTGAAAGCGAACAAATTGACGAGTGTGCCGTTCCGCGAGGTGCTTGATCGCGACTACCCCGCCCTGCGGTGGGTGGCGTCCCTCAAAGATTCGGAATCCGAGACGTTGTTGCCGCTCAACCGACTCGGCGGGGACGTGACGCCCGCGCGGTTGGTGCTGACCTTTGACAATCTCCTCACCCGGAGTGATTTCGCGCCGTTCATCAAAAACGCCTTAGCCACCCTGGCGCGCCACTACAACTCCCCGGTGGACGTGGAATTCGCCATCACCCTCCGCCCCGATTCGCCCAAGCCGCAACTCATCTTTCACATCCTGCAATGCCGCCCGCAGAGTCTGCATACCTCCGGCGAACCGGCGCGGCCCTTCCCGCTCGACCTCGCCCCGCGCGACAAACTCTTCTTCACCACGCAAATGGTCCCGCAGGGGCAAGTGACCGACGTGGAGTATCTCGTCTACGTTGACCCGCTGGCCTATGACCGCCTCGGCGACAACCGCCAGCGCACCGAGATTGCCTTCATCGTCAGCCGCTTGAACAAGGCTTTGGAAGGGCGCAACTTCATCCTCGTCGGGCCGGGGCGCTGGGGGTCGTCGAACATCCTGCTCGGCGTCCCCGTCAGTTACGCCGACATCTACAATGCCCGCGCCCTCGTCGAGTTATCCATCGGCCCCGAGGGCAAAGCCCCCGAACCCTCGTATGGCACGCATTTCTTCCAGGATCTCGTCGAGGCCCACATTTACTCTCTCGCCGTCCACCCGGACAGTCGCGGCGATTTCCTCAATCAGGAATTTTTGGAGCAGGCCGCCAACAAACTCGCCGACTTCATCCCCGAGGCCGACGACTATGCCCACTGCGTCAAGCTCATCCACGTCCCCTCCGAGCGTGAAGGGCATTTGCTGGAGATTGTGATGGACGGGGAACGGGCGCTGGCGTTCTTAAGTAAACAGTGAACAGTCAATGGTTGTCTTCACGGTTGACTGCCCACCGTTCACTCTTCGCTTTTTACTTTCCCCCGACTCGTTGTATACTCCGTGAAAGGCGCGGAGTATGCGCCCGCACTCTAACGCTCCACTCTAATTCTCATCCAGCACGCTTACTCGGAGTAACTCCTTTATGAAAGTCTCCTGCCTGCAAGAGAATCTCGCCAAAGGCCTCAGCATCGTTTCGCGCGCAGTTGCGGCCCGCAGCACCCTGCCGGTGCTGGGCAACATCCTGATGGCCAGCGATAACGCCCGCCTACGCCTCTCGGCCACGAACCTTGAACTCGGCATCACCTGCTGGATCGGGGCGAAGATTGAAGAAGAAGGCTCCACCACCGTCCCGGCGAAAACGCTGGTGGATTTGGTGAACACCCTCCCGCAAGACAAAGTGGAGATGAGCCTCACGGTCCGCACGCAGACGCTCAATATGCAATGCGGGCGCGTTCACGCCAACCTCAAGGGCATTGACGCGCAGGAGTTCCCCCTCATCCCGCCGGCCGACCTCGACGCCGCCCTCCAACTCAACGTGGACGATTTCCGCGAGATGATCAACCACGTCATCTTCGCCGCCGCCACCGACGAGGCGCGGCCCATCCTCACCGGGGTGCTGGCCAAGATTGACGGCGGCGAGGTGACCCTCGCGGCGGCGGACGGTTTCCGGCTCTCGGTGCGGACGGCGCATCTCGCCTCGCCCGCGCCCGAACCCATCACGGCCATCATCCCCGCGCGGGCGCTGGCCGAACTCGCGCGCATCATCGCCACCGACGACCCGGTCTTCATGTGCCTGCCCCCCGGGCGCGGGCAAGTCATTTTCCATCACGGCAACGTGGAACTCGTCTCGCAACTCATCGAGGGCAATTATCCCGACTACGGCAACATCATCCCCAAGGGCTACTCCACGCGCACGGTCATGTCCACCGCCGATTTCCGCAAGGCGTGCAAGACCTCCGACATCTTCGCCCGCGAAGCCTCGCACACCGCGCGCCTAAAAATCAAGCCCGGCAGTGACCTCGTCCCCGGGCAGGTCGCCATCTCGGCCACCGCCGCCGAGACCGGCGACAACGTGGCCGAACTCGACGCGAGCATCGAAGGCAACGCGATGGAGATTGCCTTCAACGTGAAATATCTGGTGGACGTGCTCAACGTGATTGACACGCCCAACGTGGCGCTCGAAACCTCCGCGCCCACCAGCCCGGGTGTGATTAAGCCCGTGGGGCGCGATGACTTCCTAACCGTAATAATGCCCATGCACGTAGGGAAGTAAAGTCTGCGAGGAGTCAGGGAACTGAAGGAAAATATAACCCCCGGCGCGAGTCGGGGGATTGCTTTTAAAGCAACGGTAGCGCAAGTTGCGCCAGCGTAGTTAAACCCCTCGGCTGGCGGTGAAATCCTCCAGCCACGCCTGCGTCATCTTCGCCGAGCGCAAATGCACGACGCGCAAATGGTCATACTCCGGCAATTGAAACAACTCGGGATACTCACGCCGGCGGCGCCAGTAAGATTGGAAGAGCCACACGAATAGCGAGTCGCGGCTGAAGATGTTGCGCCACTCCTCGCGGTTGCCGTTCCACAGTTCCTCCCGTGAAATCATCCTCCGCCAGGTTCGTTCGGTAATGCGCCAGAAATTCACCGGGAACGGATAATCCAGCCAGACCACGACCTGCGCGCGCCGCCAGATCGAGTCACGCACTGCGCTGTAGTTGCCGTCCGTCACCCACGCCTCCGCGCGGATGGCTTGCGCCACGCGCTCGCGCAAAACTTCTGGCGCGGCCGACACCCAGCCCGGCTCCCAATGGAGTGAGTCAATTTCGATATACGGCGCACCCAGCCGCCGCGCCAACTCTTTCGCCAGCGTGGTCTTGCCCGAACCCGTCGAGCCGATCACCGCGATGCGCCGCTCGCTGTTCATAGTTCACTGGCAAACCATTGCGCCAGACCGGACAGCGCGTTGTAATCGGTCAGATCCAAATGCAAGGGCGTGATGGACACGTGGCCCGCCTCCAACGCCCAGAAATCCGTGCCCTCGTCACTCACACCGCTGGGCGCCTCGCCGCCAATCCAGTAATACGGCCGCCCGCGCGGGTCGCGTCGTTCAACTAACGCATCCCGATAGACGCGCCGCCCCTGCCGCGTGATGCGCCACCCGCCTTGGATGTGTGGCGGGACATTGACGTTGAGCAATGTGCGAGCCGGGAATCCCACGCGGGCTACCGCCTCCACCACGCGGGCCGCGACCCGCGCGGTCGGCGCGTAATCGGGCGGGGCGCCGATCTCGGTCGAGACCGCAATCCCCGCCACTCCCGCGATCACCGCCTCAAGCGCCGCCGTCACCGTCCCCGAATAGGTGATGTCCTGCCCCAGGTTGGCGTGCGGGTTGATGCCCGACACCACTACGTCCACCTTCTCTTTCACGAAGCCCAACAGCGCCAGCGCCACGCAATCGGAAGGCGCGCCGGAGCACGACCACGCGGTTGAGCCGTCGCCAAGATGCGTGGGGTCAATCCGCAGGGGCTTGTGCATCGTCTTGCGATGCCCCGCCGCCGAATAATTGCGCGAGGGCGCGACCACGGTCACTTGGCCCAGTGGGTCGAGCGCCTGCTTGAGCGCCAGCAAACCGGGCGCGTGCAGGCCGTCGTCGTTGGTGAGGAGAATGTGCATGGCGGTTTCCTGTGAGGGTGAATTTGCCCGCCCATTATAACTACCCCGTGTGCGCGCTGGGGCTACCTACTGTAAAATATCCGCATGACACCCTACGACCCATCTGACCTGAAACTCGGGCATGGTACGCATCCCGGCGAGACCGGCAAGAACAACGAAGACAACTATAGCGTCTCGGTCTACCACGCGGACGATGGCGGGCTCATCACCCTCGGCGTAGTGGCCGACGGGGTGGGCGGTCGCCGCGCGGGCGAGGTGGCCTCGTCCCTCGTCGTCAAGACCATCACCGACGCGGTCGCGCAAAGTCAGGAGCGCGATTATAAACGGATGCTCGAACTGGCGGTAGTGCAGGCCGCGTTGGTGATGGCGGAAGAAGCGAAAAACCCCGATTACTTCGGCATGGCCAGCACTTGCGCTATTGCGCTGGTGGCGGGGCGCAAGTTGTACACGGCTTACGTCGGCGACAGCCGCTTGTATTTTGTCCACAACGGCCTCATCCGGCAGACGAGTGTGGACCACACTTGGATTCAGGAAGCCATTGAGCATGGCATTCTCACCCGCGACGAAGCCAAAGACCATCCGAACAAGCACGTCCTTCGACGGCATCTGGGCAAAGACGCCAACGTGCGGCCCGATTTCCGCTTGCGCTTGTACGACTCGGAAACGCCCGCGCAGGCCGAGAAGAATCAAGGCCTCGAACTGGAGCCGGGCGACCGGATATTGATTTGTTCGGATGGCTTGAGTGATCTGGTGGAACCGGAAGAGATTTCAGAAAAGTTGCTGAAGCAGGAACCGCAGGCCGCCGTGGACGCGCTCATCCTGCTGGCGCGGGCCAGGGGCGGACACGACAATATTACGGTGATTGCACTGCAAGTGCCGGAGTAGCGCGGCGGCGCGGCGGCAACTTGAGGGCAATGCCCTCGCGTTCGATATTGCGGTAAAGGGCGCGGCCTTTAGCGCGGAGTTGTTCCCAGAGGGCGCGGGAGTAGATCCGCGGGTCGAGGACGACATTGTATTCGAGCGAGACGCGTGCCGCGACACCCAATAGTTCGTCTTCCAAACGCCAATCTCGTTCCGCAATGATGACTAAAACGTCAACATCGGAGTCAGAGTCGAAATCGCCTCGCGCGACTGACCCGAATAATCGAGCCGCCAGTATCTGCTCCGGGTATTGAGTGTAAATGCGCCGTAAGAATTCGTTGACTGCGGCGCGTCTTTTGGGCGAGACCATTGTGCGCCGTTTAGTTTTCACGCTTGAGTTCCTCAATCAGTTTCTCGATGCGCTCAACGAACCGCCTGGCGCGCTCAATTGAAATTTCAACCTGTGCCTGTTCCGGCACTTTCGCGCGCTCATAATCGCCCTCGTTCCGCAGGGTGAAAGCCTTGCCGTAAATGTCGCTGAACTCAACTTCAACCTTGCTCGTCTTGACGTACTTCTGCCGGAACAGCCCCATGACGTGTGAGTGCTTGCTCCGCTGTAGCCCTTCCAGATCCAACACGGCATTGGCGGCATAGAAGATGGCATAATAGGCGCGATTGGTTGCGCCAACCCAATCGCCATTGTCAAACAAAAGTTTGGCGGAGGCGAGCGCTTGGCGAGCATAGTCAATATATTCCGGCGCGTCTTTGAGTTCGTCGTCCATACTCTGGAAAGTATACTCCAAAATATCGGCCCGTTCCCGCCCTCTCATGTCCACCGACCCCCTCCGCCTCGAACCGTACCTGATTGAAGCCGCGTTGATTTTTGCCGCCCGCGCCCACGCCAACCAGAAACGCAAGAGTACCGACGTGCCGTACATCGTGCATCCGGTGGGCGTGATGCTGGTGCTGATGGAATGCGGCGAGAGTGATCCCGAACTGCTGACGGCGGCGTTACTGCACGACACCATAGAAGATACGGGAGTTACTTTGCCTCAGTTGCGCGAGCAGTTCGGCGCGCGCGTGGCGGAGATTGTCGAAGGCTGTTCGGAGCCGGACAAAAGCGATACGTGGGAGAACCGCAAACAACACACGGTGCATTATCTCAAGACCGCGCCGCGCGCCATTCAACTCGTCGCCGCCGCCGATAAATTGCATAACTTGCGCTCGATGGTGCGCGACCACGCCGAACTCGGCGACGCGCTCTGGGCGCGCTTCAAGCGTGGGCGCACCGAGACGGCGTGGTATTACCGCGCCGTGGCGGCGAGCTTGCAAGCCGGCGAACTGCGCCAGCATCCCCTGATTCTGAAATTGAATGAAGCCGTGACCAAATTCTTTGGAGGTGACGCATGATGCTCAGTAAACCCACGAAAACCCTAATCATATCATCAAGAACAAGACGGGTGTGGACACGATTCGCATCTTGCTGGCGCTGGGCGTAGTCTTCATGCCTTACATCGGGATGCCCATCTATTATTTCGTATACGTGTGGCCCGACCAGCCGCCGGATTGGGCGCTGGCCAGACCATAGATGACTCCGCCGGTCATCCGCAAAGCAACTCCGGCCGAGGCCGAAGTCGTGAAGGCCATTACCGACGCGGCGTACCACAAATACATCGCCGTCATCGGGCGTTTGCCTCAGCCCATGACCGCCGACTATAGCCAAATGGCCGGCGAGCATGACATTTGGCTGTTGTCTGTGGGCGAGCAAGTGGTGGGCCTCATCGTGCTGATGAACAAACCCGACCACATTTTGATTTACAACCTTGCCATCCGCCCGGAACAGCAACACCGGGGCTGGGGCCGCCGCTTGTTGGCGTGGGCCGAAACCGAAGCCGCGCGGCAGGGCTACCATCTTATCCGTCTATACACCAATGCTTTGATGGAAGGCAACGTGGCCTACTATCAGCGGTATGGCTACGGCGAGACGGGCCGCGAAGACTATCTCGGCTCAACGTTGGTGTATATGGAGAAGCGACTCGAATAATCCCTATGCCGTGGATCAAACAAATCCCCCTCGCCGAGGCTACCGGCCTCCTCAAAGCCGAGTTCGACAAAGCCCTCCAACGCGCGGGCCGCGTCTGGCACATCGTCCACATCCAATCGCTCAACCCGCGCGCCCTGCGCGACAGCATTGGCTTCTATGCTACGCTGATGATGGGCGAGTCGCCGCTCACCCGCGCCCAGCGCGAAATGCTCGCCACCGTCGTCTCCGCCGAGAACCACTGCTTCTATTGAACGCAATCGCACGCGCACGACCTCCGGGCCGAGGTCGGCAAGGTGCTGGACGACGATGACGAAGCCGACGCCTACGTCCACGCGCTGGTCCGCGACTGGCGCAGTGCCCCGCTCTCAGCAATTGACCGCGCCCTATGCGAGTTCGCCGCGAAACTCACGCATTCTCCCCACGCCATAACTCCCGCCGACCTCGATGCCCTCCGCGCGCACGGCCTCACCGACCGCGCTCTGCACGATGCCGTACAAGTCATTGGCTACTTCAACTACATCAACCGCGTAGCCGACGCGCTCGGCGTGGAGCCGGAAGATTTTATTCAGCCGTGGGGGTGAGGCCAAAAGTTGGAATCAAAAAACGAGAGCCGCGCGGCTCCCGTTTTTCACGCCTAAAACTCGCGGCTAAGAACTTACTGCAACGCCTCGTCAAACGCGCGCGCGAAATCCTCTTTGTCCACGAACCCCAGCCATTGCTTCAATATCTGCCCCTCCCCATCGAGCAACACAAATTGCGGTTGCACCCGGAAGCCCAACGTCTGTTTCAATGTGGCGTTGTTCGGGTCGTCAATATCAAGATACGTGAACACCATCCGGTCGGCATACTGCGCGCCTAGCCCATGCACGATGGGCCTCATCTTCTGGCAGGTCGTTCACCAAAAGGCGAAGAATTCCACGAGTTGCGGCTTGCCCGCCGCGAGGTTCACCGTCGCCGGGTCGGTGGGGGTGAAATGGGTCTCAATGACCGGCGGCGTGGGTTGCGCCCCGCCGCCCGGAGGCGCGACCACCGTCGGGGCCAGCGTGGCCGCCGGGGCGCAGGCCGCCAGAGCGACCATCGCCAGTATCGTCAACATCAATGTCTTACGCATGATCTCATCTCCTATGCGGCTCAAGTGCCTCAATTATACTCAATCACATTAAACAAATCTTACATCCATTTCAATGCACCTCGGCCTCGGCCACCGCTTCCACCTCAGGCGCGCCGCGCTCGGCCAGATACACCCCGGCGATAATCGCCGCGCCGCCCAACAGCATCGCCCCCGTCACGCGCTCACCGAGAAACAACACCGCCGCCGCCGTCGCAATCATAGACTCCAAATTTTGAATCACCGCCACCCGCGAGGCCGGAATGTGCTTGAGCGAGTGGCTGTTCACGAGATAGGCCACCGCGCTCGCCAACACGCTCACGTACAACACCGCCAGCCAACCCGTCGGGCTTAAATGCCCGATCTCGCGCCAGCCCTGTTGCGCGATGAACACCGGCAGGACAAACAGCCACCCGAAGAAAAACATCCCCGCCGTGACGACCGTTGACGGGCGGCCCTCGACGACGCGCTTGTTAAGGATGGTGAACGCGGCCCACACGATGGCGGACAGCAGGACGAGGACATTCCCC
>Ga0315281_10010361_pt1 | contig 12853 bp, 13 predicted proteins | sample YL17G07_0_MG_FD_204540 | JGI IMG/M metagenome (GOLD analysis project Ga0315281, IMG submission 204540) | Sediment microbial communities from Yellowstone Lake, YNP, Wyoming, USA - YL17G07_0 | ecosystem: Environmental > Aquatic > Freshwater > Lake > Sediment | place: USA: Wyoming | collected... | reverse complement strand
TCTCTACGGCGCGCCGGCTGTCGTCGTGGCCGCTGCCCGCGCCCGGCGCACGGGCATGGGCGAGCACATCGACCTGTCCCTCGCCGAGGCAATGGCAATCGCGGGATCGGTCTTCGGCGATCTGGCTCACCACTGTTCGGGCAGGCCCGAACTCGCGGGACCGGCTCGCAACGTCGAGACACCGTCGGTCGAACGCGCGAAGGACGGCTTCGTGGGGTTCAACACGAACACGGCGGTCCAGTTCCAGAACTTCCTCGTCCTCATCGAACGCACCGACCTGCTCGACGATCCGACGTTCGCCGGACTCGGAGGGCGTTACGCGCACATGGAGGAGTGGCAGGAGATCGTCGACGGGTTCATGCCGCGGCACACCGTCGCCGAGATCGTCGAGACGGCTGCCGCGCTGCGCATCCCCGTCAGTCCCGTCTACAACGGCGAGACGATCCGGAGCAACGAGCACGTCGTGGCGCGCGGGATCTATCAAGAAGGCCACGACGGCCTGCCCCAGCCCCGGCGCCCGTACCGCTTCGACGACGATCCGCTACCCCGGCCGCGTCCCGCACCCCGACTCGGCGAACACGATGGCGCCGTGGAACCCCGTGCACGACCGCTCCCGATCCGATCCGGCGAGGAGGCGCTCCCGCTCGCCGGCTTGAAGGTGCTCGACATCACCTCGTGGTGGGTGGGCGCGGCCGCCACGCATTTCCTCGCGCTGATGGGCGCCGAGGTGATCCACGTGGAGTCGGTCGGTCATCCCGACGGGATGCGGCTCACGGGCGCCGGCTTCGGGCGGCCCGACTGGTGGGAGTGGGGCCACATGTTCGCCGCTGCCAACACCGACAAGCTCGACATCACGATCGACGTCGGCACTCCCGATGGGCACGACCTGCTCGTGCGGCTGATCGAGTGGGCCGACGTCGTGGCCGAGAACTTCGCGCCGCGGGTCATGGAGAGCTGGGGCCTCGACCGCGACGGCGTGCTGGCGATCAACCCGAACGTCGTCTATCTGCGCATGCCGGGCATGGGGCTCGCGGGTCCGTGGCGCGAACGCGTCGCCTTCGCGCAGACCATGGAACAGATGAGCGGGCAGGCGTGGATCACCGGCTTTCCCGACGACATCCCGCTCATCCCTCGTGGACCCGCCGATCCCACCGCCGGGCTGCACGGCGCCTTCGCGATCGTGGTCGCGCTCGAACAGCGGGCGCACACCGGGCGGGGCGTGTTCATCGAGGCGCCCATGATCGAAGCGGTGCTCAACGTCACCGCGGAACCGGTGCTCGAGTTCGCGAGCAGCGGCCACACGATGACACGCATGGGAAATCGCTCCCCTCACGCCGCGCCACAGGGCCTCTACCCGTGTCGGGGCAGGGAGGAGTGGCTGGCGATCAGCGTCGCGACCGACGCACAGTGGGACGGCCTGCGCCGGGCCCTCGGTCACCCGCAGTGGGCCGACGACCCCGCGCTCGCGTCGCACGACGGGCGCGTCGCACGGCACGACCAGCTCGACGAGCGCCTCGCCGAATGGGCCGTCGACCGCGATGTCGACGACCTGGTCGGTCTCCTCGCCGATCACGGCGTTCCTGCCGCGCGCGGTCGCGACCCGCGGGTCCTGAGCCGGCACCCGCAATTCGTCGCGCGGGACTTCTACGAGGAGGTCGACCACCCGTCGCTCGGTCGGCACCCGGCGCCGGGCTTCCCGTTCCGGTTCGCGAGCGTCGAACGGTGGCTCCACACTGCCGCGCCGCTCTTCGGCCAGCACAACCGCGACGTGCTCACTCGCATCCTCGGTTGCTCCGACGACGAGGTCGCCGCCCTGGAAGCGCGCGAGGTGATCGGAGACCGGCCGAAGGGTCTATAGCCCCAAGGGCCTGTAGGTTGCGCCCCCTCATCGCGAGAGTCGCGCGATTTCCGGATCCGAGAGCGAGGCGAGTGATGGCAGAACTCCGAGTGGTAGGCGCCGGGGTGGGCCGCACGGGCACCGAATCGTTGAAGGTGGGCCTCGAACGGCTCCTCGGCGGTCGCTGCTACCACATGATCGAGCTGATCCAGAATCCCGACGGCTTTCGGCACTGGGCCCGCGCCGCGCGCGGCGACATGCCGGACTGGAACGAGGTGTTCGCCGACTACGTCGCGTGCGTCGACTGGCCCGCCGCGGCGTTCTGGCCCGAGATCAGCGCCGCCTACCCCGATGCGCTGGTGCTCCTGTCGGTGCGCGCGAGCGCCGAGGACTGGTACCGCAGCGCGAGCAGCACGATCTTCGCCATCCCGCCCGACCACATGCCGGGTGCCGGCACCGACGGCGAGTTCCTGTTCGAGATGATGGCGTCGCGGTTCACCGCCGAACTTCAGGATCCGGTGAAGGCGATGGCCGCGTACGAAGCGCACAACCAGCGCGTGCGCGACACGGTCCCGCCCGATCGGCTGCTCGAATGGTGCCCCGGCGACGGTTGGGGTCCGATCTGCGCCGCGCTCGGCATGGCCGAACCCGACGAGCCGTTTCCCCACGTGAATACGACCGAGATGTTCCAGGCCCGCCTACGCGAAGGCTTCGGCGGGCCCGGTGGCGACGATCAGGGTCGAGCTTCCGACTCCTGAGGTTCCGGTTCCCGAGGTCCGAACTCCTGCGGGATCCCACCCTCCTGCAGGCCGTGACGCTTCGCACGCTTCTCGGTCTGCTTTTCCTGTCGAGCACGCTCGCGTTGGAGCTTCCCGAAGGACGTGCGTTGACGACCGCGACTTGCCATGACCGCCTCCGATCAGGTGAAGGTCAAGTGGAGGGTGGGAAAGAACCGTCTACTGACCGAGTGAGCGGACGTTCTGGGCTTCTTCGCCCTTGCGTCCCGGTGCGACGTCGAACTCGACGCGCTCGCCCTCGGTGAGGGTCTTGTACCCGTTGCCCTGGATTGCGGAGAAGTGGACGAAGACGTCCTCGCCGCCTTCACGCGCGATGAAGCCGTAGCCTTTTTCGCTGTTGAACCACTTCACGGTGCCTGTTGTCATGTGTTTCTCCTCGTACGGGTCGCCCGAAACACGCGGTCCGGTCTCACAGGGTGCGGAGATCCCGGTTCGCTTGCCCGCAGGCGGAGCGGCAGAGAAACATTCGCCTAGCCGTGAATTGCCACGCATCGCGATAACGCGACCAGTTGTTGAAGACCGCACTCTAGCAGCCGTCGAGCCCCAGTTGGTCATCAACGGCGCTGAATGTGTTCGAGCAGCAGCGCGTTGAGCCGGTCGGGCACCTCCTCGGGCACCCAGTGGCTCACTCCGTCGAGCTCCTCGAAACGGTAGGGACCGTCGACGTGCGCGGCGGTCGCCTCGGCGGCCTCCCGTCCGAGCGCGATGTCGTCGGTGCCCCACACGTAGAGCGTGGGCGTGGTCACGGGTCCCATCGAGACGCGAAAGTCGGTGGCGCGGTACCAGTTGAGGCCACCGGTGAGCGCGCTGGGCTGACCGGGTGTTCCCGGCTCGCCGAACACGCGCAGGTACTCGGCGACGGCGTCGGGGTCGGCGAGCCCGCTCCCCTCGTAGAGCGACCGCAGCAACGCGGCGTCGTCGGCAAGGAACATCGCCTCGGCGCCCGGATCGCGAAACGCCAACATGTAGGCAGACTTCTCGCGTTGTTCTCCCTCCGCAATCGATTGCGCGAAGGGGACGAGGTGTGGCGTGGAAACGACGGTCAGGGTCCGGAGCCGGTGACCGTGATGACCGGCCACGTACCACGCCACCGCGCCACCCCAGTCGTGCCCCACGAGATGGAAGCGATCCACGCCGAGCGCGTCGGCGAACCCCAGCGCGTCCGCCGCCAACTGGTCGATCGTGTACGCGTCGACCGGTTCGGGCCGCGCGCCGCTCGCGTAGCCACGCTGGTCGGGAGCGACGGCACGCAAGCCTGCGTCCGCGAGCGCGGGGATCTGATGGCGCCATTCGTACGACGTCTCCGGGAAACCGTGCAGCAGCAGCACGAGCTCGCCGTCGGGCGGCCCGCCGGCGCGGGCGGAGAACGTGTACTCCCCCACCACGAGGTCGAGTCGTTCCATGTCGCTACCTCTTCTGCTCCGCAAGCCGCGTCGAGCGGCGCACCAGGTTGGGTGCGCCGAGGCGTCGGGCGCAACCCTCCAACTCCGGACGCGGGCCGCGCCACTGCCATTCGTCGACGGTCCCGACGCGGGCAGTGGTGCGCAGGGTCGCCAGGTCGAGGAACAGGCGGGCGTCGTCGCGCGCCGCGGCCAGCGTTGCCGCCAGCTTGGCGGCGCCGCGAACTTCCACGTCCCAATCCTCGGCGGCGTCGGGAATCGCCTCGAGATGTTCGTAGCGCGCCAGCACGGTGGCGGCGGACTTGGCGCCCCAGCCCGGGAGCCCGGGAAACCCGTCGGCCGCGTCACCGACGAGCGCGAGGTAGCTGGGAATCGACCGCGGGCCCACGCCGAACTTGGCGCGCACGCCGGCCTCGTCGGTCACCGCGCCGTCCCGGCGCCGGTCGACCTGGACCACGACCGGGTCCTCCACGCACTGGGCGAGATCCTTGTCGGGCGTGCACAGCAGGACTCGCGCGACGCGAGGATCGGCGCTCGCGACGGCAGCCGCCGAGGCCATGGCGTCGTCGGCTTCGAGTTCCACCATCGGCCACACCGTGACGCCGAGTGCGCCCAGCGCGTCTTCGAGCAGCGGGAACTGTCCGAGGAGTTCCGGCGGTATGCCCGCGCCGGTCTTGTAACCGGGCCAGAGGCGGTTGCGGAACGAGTCGATGACGTGGTCGGTCGCGACCCCCACGTGGGTGGCACCCTGCTCGAGCAGGCCGAGGATCGAGCCGAGCACCCCGCGCACCGCGGCAACCTCGATGCCATGATCGTCGAGATGCGAGGGCACCGCGAAGTGGTGGCGGAACAGTTCGTACGTCCCGTCGACGACGTGGACCCGCAGTCCCCCCGGGAGACCCGCGAATGCCATGTCCCGCACGATAGGTGAGTCCTTACCTCTGGGTAACCTGCTCGGTCGCGAATTGCGGCCGCGCGCGACTACCGTTGTGGTCTGTGACGGACACGGAGCTGCTCGCCGAGCTCGAGCCCACGGCCGCACGCCTGCTCGAGCGCCATCTCGCGACCGCGAAGGAATGGTTCCCCCACGAACTCGTCCCGTGGAGCCGCGGACGCGACTTCTCCGACAACGAGCCTTTCGATGCCGACGAGGCCGGACTCCCCGCCGCGGCGCGCAGCGCCCTCATCGTGAACCTGCTCACCGAGGACAACCTGCCCCACTACTTCCGCACCATCGCCTCGCACATGGGCACGGCCGAAGTCTGGGGCGAATGGAACCGGCGCTGGACGGCCGAGGAAGGCCGCCACTCGATCGTGTTGCGCGACTACCTCACGGTGACGCGCTCGGTCGATCTCCGCGCGCTGGAACGCGCCCGCATGATCCAGGTGTCGAAAGGCATCGTTCCCGATCCGCCGAGCATCACCGACGGCATCGTCTACGTGGCATTGCAGGAACTCGCCACGCGCCTCGCGCACCGCAACACGGGGAAGTTGCTCAACGATCCTGCCGGCCAAGCCGTGATGAGCAGGGTCGCCGCCGACGAGAACCTCCACCACCTCTTCTACCGCGATCTCGTCGCGGCCGCGCTCGAGATCGACCCGTCGACGATGATCGCGGCGATCGAACGCCAGGTCCGCCACTTCGAGATGCCGGGTACGGGCATCCCCGATTTCACAACCCACGCGCGCGCGATCGCCGATGCCGGTGTGTACGACTTCGTGTCGCATCACGACCAGATCCTCGTGCCGGTCTTGTTCAAGCACTGGCGGATCGAGCAGGTCCAGAACCTCAAAGCTGCGGCCGAGCAGGCGCGCGAGCGGCTGATCCGTTACATGGATCGGCTCAACGTCGCGGCAAAGCGGATGCTGGCACGACGCGCCCGCCGTACCGCCCACGCGCACTAGCTCGAGCGATCGACGTCGGTTGACGTCGGTTGACTCCGGGTGATGTCACCGGCAGACTCCGCGGCATGACTGACTTCCCTACCGTGCCCACGACCATGCGCGCCGCCGTCCTGCGCGCCCAGATGGACCTCGTCGTGGAAGTTCGCCGGGTCCCGGCGCTCGGCTCGCGCGACGTGCTCCTCGAAGTGAGTCACTGCGGAGTGTGCGGCACCGATCTCCACTTCGTGCTCGAAGGCTGGGGCCGCCCCGACAGCATCGGCGGGCACGAGTTCAGCGGACGGGTGGTCGCGGTGGGCAGCGCCGTCGAACGGTGGAAGCCGGGCGACGAGGTCGTCGGCGGGCCGTCACCCAGCTGCGGCGGATGTGAGTACTGCCGATCGCGGCGGCCGTCGCTGTGCACCGGGAAGGCGAGTGCCGGGGAACACAGCGAGTATCACGGCGCGTTCGCCGATTACGTACTCGTCCGCGAAGACGCGATCCTCGCCGTCCCTCCGGGTCTGTCGTTGCGAGCCGCCGCGCTCGCCGAGCCGCTGGCCGTCGCGCTGCACGCGCTCAACCAGGGGGGCGTGCGTCCGGGCCACCGTGTGCTCATCACCGGCGCCGGTCCGATCGGCACGTTGTCGGTCGCCGCCGCGCGCGCGCAGGGAGTCACCGACATCGTGGTGAGCGAGCCGCACCCGCTGCGGCGCGCGCTCGCGGAGCGTCTCGGCGCGGTCGCGGTGGAGCCCGACACGTTCGTCACTCCCGAACACCCCAGCGCGATCGTCGACGAGCCCTTCGACGTCGTGCTCGAGTGCTCCGGTCTCGCAGCGGCAACCGAGGAGGCACTCGGCCAACTCAAGCGTGGTGGCACGCTGGTGCTCGTCGGGGCCGGCATCACGTCGCTCAGCTTCCGGCCGAGCCGGATCCTGCTCAACGAGCTCGTCATCACCGGCGCGTTCAACTACGACCACGACGGGTTCGAGCGTGCGCTCGAGCTCCTCGCCGATCCCGACTTCCCCACCGACGCGCTCATCGAGTCCCCCGACGTCCCGCTCGACGGGATCTTCGACGCGATGCGCCGGCTCGGTGCGGGCGAGCTCGCGGCCAAGGTGATGATCGTCCCGGCGCGGCCGGCGTAGCGGTCAGACGGCGACGAGCGACGCTGCCGTCGCCGGAGACGCGAGGCTGGTCCGCTCGAAACAGCCCAGCACGAACACGATCGTCGCCGACCACACCGCGGTCGCGCCCGCGATGTGGATGCCGACCAGCAGCGGAGGGATGTCGGTGAAGTACTGCGTGTACCCCACGCCCGCCTGGGCGACGAGCACCACGAGCAGCACGCCGAGACGGTTCTGCACGCTCGCGGGTGCACGGTCGCGGCGAATGAGCCAGAACGTGACGAGTGCGAGACCGAGGAAGACCATGACCGTCGTGCCGTGTACGCGCGCGACGTCGGGAATTCGCAGGTCGAAGCGCGTGACGTGATCCTTGCCCCCTCCACCGCTGTGCGGCCCCGCGCCGGTGACGACGGTTCCCGTGACGAGCACCAGCGCGTTCAACACGACGAGCACGCGGCTCACCGCGACGATGCGCGCCGAGACGATCGGACGGGCGCGAGATGCGTCGTCGGGCTGACCCGCACGCCGGTACAGGACGATCGCATTCGTGAGCAGGACGATCGACACGAGGAAGTGGGCCATCACGAAGCCGGGCTTCAGATCGAAGAGCACCGTGAGACCGCCGAGCACCGCCTGCGCGACCACACCGACCACGAGGCCGACCGACAACCACAGGAGGTCGCGCCGCCGCGGGACGCGCACCAGGCTTCCGAGCACCGCGACGATCACCGCCACCGACACGAGTCCGGTGAACATCCGGTTGAGGAACTCGACCATCGCGTTGTAGTCGGAGGCCGAGCGGGGTGTGAGGCTCCCCGCGGAGCAGTTCGGCCACGACGGGCACCCGAGCCCGGAATCGGTGAGCCGGACGGCGCCACCGGTGACGATGATCACCGCGAGCAGGACCGCGGCGACGAGCGTGATTCGCCGGTACGCCTCAGGAGACAGGTGCGGGACCCGCATGGTGAGCCGATGCTACCGATGCGGCGTGGCGATCAGCGCTTCGCGCGAGCCGTGGCTCGTCCGCGTGTGGTGGCGTCGAGCACGACCTTGCGAAGCCGCAAGCTCTTGGGTGTGACCTCGACGCATTCGTCGTCGGCGATGAATTCGAGGGCCTGTTCGAGCGACATCGGACGGGGGGGTACCAGGCGCACGAGCTCGTCGGCGGACGCGGCGCGGTGGTTGGTGAGCTTCTTCTCTTTCGTGGGGTTCACGTCGATGTCACCGGGACGCGCGTTCTCCCCGACGACCATGCCCTCGTAGACCTCGACCGTCGGCGCCAGGAAGAGTTGGCCTCGCTCCTGGAGGTTCATGAGCGAGTAGGCGGTGGTGATGCCGCGGCGGTCGGCAACGAGGCTGCCCGTGGGGCGCGTCCGGATCTCGCCGTGCCACGGCTCGTACCGGTCGAACACGTGGTGGAGCAGGCCGGTGCCGCGCGTCTCGGTCATGAACTCGGTACGGAAACCGATGAGGCCCCGCGCGGGTACGAGGTAGTCGAGGCGGACCCAGCCCGTTCCGTGGTTCACCATCTGCTCGAGGCGGCCCTTGCGCAACGCGAGCAGCTGGGTGACCACGCCGAGGTAGTCGTCGGGCACGTCGACGGTGAGTCGCTCCACCGGCTCGTGGCGCTTCCCGTCGACCTCGCGGGTGACCACGTCGGGCTTGCCGACGGTCAGCTCGAAACCCTCGCGCCGCATCATCTCCACGAGCACCGCAAGCTGGAGCTCGCCGCGACCCTGCACTTCCCACGCGTCGGGTCGGTCGGTCGGCAACACGCGCAACGACACGTTGCCCACGAGCTCGGCATCGAGGCGGTTCTTCACGAGACGCGCGGTGAGCTTGGCGCCCTCTTGGCCGGAGAGCGGCGACGTGTTGATGCCGATCGTCATCGAGAGGCTCGGGTCGTCGACGTGGATGACGGGGAGCGGGCGCGGGTCGTCGGGATCGGCGAGGGTTTCCCCGATCGTGACGTCGGCCAGACCGGCGATGGCCATGATCTCGCCCGGGCCGACTTCGACGGCGTCGACGCGATCGAGCGCTTCGGTGACGGAGAGTTCCGTGATCTTGACGTTCTGCATCGTGCCGTCGGCGCGACACCACGCGACCATGTCGCCCTTACGGAGGGAACCGTGGCGCACCCGGCAGAGCGCGAGCCGTCCGACGTAGGGCGACGCGTCGAGGTTGGTGACGAGCGCCTGGAACGGGTGCGAGGGGTCGTATTCGGGGGCCGGGATGTGCTCGAGGAGCACCTCGAAGAGTGACTTCAAGCCGTCGACGGTCGTGCCCTCCGGCGCGGTGAGGTCGGGATCGGCGGGGTCGAGCGACGCACACCCGGTGCGCGCGTTGCAGTAGACGATCGGGAAGTCGATCTGGTGCTCGTCGGCGTCGAGGTCGAGGAAGAGCTCCTCCACCTCGTGCACGACTTCGGTGATGCGGGCGTCGCTACGGTCGACCTTGTTCACGACGAGGATCACCGGGAGGCGCGCTTCGAGGGTCTTACGCAGCACGAAACGCGTCTGGGGAAGCGGACCTTCGCTGGCATCGACGAGCAGCAGCACGCCGTCGACCATCGTCAGCGCACGTTCCACCTCGCCACCGAAATCGGCGTGGCCGGGGGTGTCCACGATGTTCACCTTCACGTCCCCGTAGCGCACGGCGGTGTTCTTGGCCAGGATCGTGATGCCCTTCTCGCGCTCGAGGTCCATCGAGTCCATCACCCGGTCGGTGAGTTCCTGGTTGGCCCGGAAGGCGCCCGTTTGGCGCAGCATGGCGTCGACCAGCGTGGTCTTGCCGTGGTCGACGTGGGCGATGATGGCCACGTTGCGGAGATGGGTCGCTTGGGGGAGGGCGCGCGCGGACACAGGGAGCCTTTCGTGGCGGTCCTCCATGGTACTGGCCGCGACGGAGAGTGACGAGCCCCCGGTTCAGATCGCGGAGGAATTCCCCGATGCCGGGGATCGCCGGTGGCCTCCGGCGAGGCGGGCCACGTTGGCGGCCACCGCCCCACATATCACCGCACCCAGGTAGGCAGGCACCACGACGACGATCAGGGTGCCGACGAGCTGGTCCTCGAAGCGGAGATCCGTGTTGTTGTAGGCCGCGACCACGAGCACCAGCAACGCCCCCGCGCCGATCAGCGCCGCGAGCGCCCCGCTGCCGGCCCGCCGAGTGGGCCACGACGCGGCGACCGCGCCGATCGCCAACCCGAGCCCCCCGCCCACGGCCCACAACAGCGGCTCCGCCACGGTGCGTCGGCCGGGGCCGTTCACGGTCGACTCCAGCGAGGCTGCGAGCACGGTGAGGAGCGACGCGGCCACGACGGCGGTTGCCGCTCCCAGCCACGTCGCCCGCCGGTCCGCGCTCGCCACCTGGGGCACAATAGGGGCATGACCACGACACCGACTGCCACCACCTCGACGTCGCCCACGTTCACGCGAATGGACCAGTCCACTGCCGAGCAGTGGGGCGTGATCGTCGCCGAGAGCGTCGCCAACCGCGATCGCATTGCCGCACGCGTCCTGGCGATGCTGCGCAGCCTCGAGGAGGTCACCGACGGTTTCGCCGTCGACCAGCTCACGCATGCGCTCCAGACCGCGACCCTCGCCGAGCGCGCGGGCGCCGACGAGGAATTCGTGCTCGCGTCGCTCTGTCACGACATCGGCAAGGCGGTGAGCGTGCCCAACCACCCGCGCATCGCCGCCGAGATCCTGCGGCCCTACGTGCGCGAAGAGGTGCGGTGGGCGATCGAGGTCCACCAGGACTTCCAGGGCCGCCACTACTACCACCACCTCGGCGGCGACCCCGCCGCCCGCGAGCAGTACCGCGGGCACCCGTCGTACGCGCTCGCGGAGCGCTTCGCCGACGAGTGGGACCAGCTCGCGTTCGATCCTGCGTACGACACGCTGCCGCTCGAGCATTTCGAGCCCCTCGTGCGTGAGCGCTTCTCGAAGCCGAGCATGTTCTGATGGAGTTGTCGACCATGAAAGCAGCACGGCTCGAAGACGGCACCCTGCACATCCGGGACGTGCCGGTCCCGGACCCCGGCGATGAGGAAGCGCTGATCCGGATCAGCGCTTCCGGAGTGTGCCATTCGGACCTCCATCTCGCTCGCGGTGACTGGCTCGGCGTGCCGCGCACGGGAACGATCGGGCACGAGGCCATCGGGATCGTCGAGGCGCTCGGACCCGGGGCGGAGCGTTTCGCCCAGGTCGGCGACCGCGTGATCCTCGGCCTCGGCGGCACGGGAGGCGGGTATTGGTGCGGCGCCTGCAAGTACTGCCTGCAAGGCCAGCCGCGCCACTGCAAAGAGGGCAAGGGAATCATCGGCACGTTCGCCGAGTACTTCTGCGTGTGGGCGCGGTCGCTGGTGAAGATCCCCGACAGCCTCGGCGATCACGAAGCCCCACTCGCGTGTGGCGGGCTCACGGCGTACGGCGCGGTGAAGAAGCTCCTCGCCCACCACGTGTTGCCGGGACGTCCCGTCGCGGTGATCGGCGCCGCGGGCGGTCTCGGGCACTACGCGGTCCAGATCGCGAGCGCGTTCGGCTACCAGGTGGTCGGGGTCGACATCGGCGAAGAACGCCTCGACTTCGTCACGTCGCTCGGCGCGTCGATGGCGGTCGGTGCCGACGAGGCCGTCGACGTCGTCCAGCGAGAGTTCGGTGGCGTCGACGCCAGCCTCGTGTTCTCGGCGAAGATGGCCGGGTTCCGGCTCGGATTCGACCTGCTCGCACCGCGTGGACTGTTCGTCGCCGTCGGCCTGCCCGCAACGAGCGAAGGCAACATCGAGTTCAACCCCTTCGAGTTGTTCATGAAGGACGCGACGGTCATCTACTCGGCGGTGGGCACCGTGCAGGACATGCGGGAGCTCGTCGACCTGGCCGCGGCCGGTCGGGTCAAGAGCCATGTCTCGCGCGTCGGCGCGCTGTCGGAGCTGGGCACGATCTTCGACGAGCTCGAGGCCGCGAGCTACCTCGGGCGAGCGGTGATCACCGACCTCGGTCGGTAGCGGCGGGCGTGACCTACACCGGCCCGACGACGTGGGTGCTGTTCACCACGATGGTGTTGCCGTCGGGATCGGTCACCGTGAAGGCCTCGTGGATCGGGCCCTTCTCGATCGGGGACACCGTGAGCCCCTTGGCCGCCCAGTCGGCATGGGTTGCATGGACGTCCTCGACCATGAGGTCCCACGGGGCGGGGCTGGGCACCGTGTTCGGGACCTTGCGCACCACGAGATGTGTGCCGCCCCGCAGTTCGAAGATGGCGACCTCTTCGAGCACCGCGACCTTGTGCATGCCGATGTCCTCGTAGAACGAGACCGACGCCGCGGGATCCTTCCCGCTGATGACCAGATGGCCGGTCCAGACCTTCGGTCGCGGATCCGTCGTCGACATGGTGGGTACCCCCTCGGTGTCGGGTCAGAGTACGCCCAGGAGCCGGGCGCACTCCACCACGCGGGCGCGCACCTCGGATTCGCCGTCGACGACCCCGTCGCGCATCAGCACGCGCCCCGCGACGACCGTGGTCGAGACCACTGCGCCCGTCGCGGCATACACGAGGTTGTCGACGACGTGGCCGGGAGCAAGCTCGGGCGCCTCGGCGCGGAGCAGGACGAAATCGGCGGGCGCACCAACCGCGAGCTCGGGCGCGCCGCCGAGCACCGGCGCGCGTGCGCCGGTGGCAATCTGGAGCGCCTCGGCGGCCGGCAGCCCACGCGTCGCCGACGTCGCTGGGCGTGACGATGGTGTCGGTGATGAGCTCACTGTCGGAATCGACCGCGACATATCCGGCTCATCGGATTTCAGGTAACGTCGC
>Ga0315281_10010360_pt1 | contig 12853 bp, 6 predicted proteins | sample YL17G07_0_MG_FD_204540 | JGI IMG/M metagenome (GOLD analysis project Ga0315281, IMG submission 204540) | Sediment microbial communities from Yellowstone Lake, YNP, Wyoming, USA - YL17G07_0 | ecosystem: Environmental > Aquatic > Freshwater > Lake > Sediment | place: USA: Wyoming | collected... | reverse complement strand
CAAAACCCGTGACACGTGTCTGTGTCTCGTGCCCGCTCTCTTTTACCCCTGCTATGTTTTCTGTCTTCGGAGCTAATTCTGTCATTCTCCCTATCTCCCCATCACCCTATCTCCCCATCTATTCTCTGTAAGCTATGCTGCGACATCCATCACCAAGGCCTTACACTTCTCTTCTAATTGATGGCTCTGGAAGTGCATGAGCTCTATGGCTCTCGCCGGACACTCTGCTACGCAACTGCCACAGCCCTTACACTTCGCCAGATCGATCTCCGCCTCACCCTTCGCATTGATCACCGGCACACTATAAGGGCAGACTCTCACACAGGTCAAACACGCTGCGCATCGTTCGCCCTCCACGACCGCTACCACGCCGCCAACCTGCAGCGTTTCCTTTGACAAGATGGTGCAAGCTCGAGCCACTGCAGCGCTCGCCTGGGAGATGCTTTCACTGATCAATTTGGGTCCATGGCCCCCTCCAGCCAGGTAAAGGCCATCCGTCGCAAAATCAACAGGTCTCAACTTCATATGGGCTTCTAAGAAGAACCCTTCTGCGGTGCGAGGGACCTTCAACATGGTTGCTAATTCCTCATTCTCCCTCGGAATGGTGGCTGTGGAGAGAACCAAGAGGTCAGGTTTCAATTCCATCTCTTCCTTTAAAATTCGTTCCATGAAAGAGACAGAGAGAATTTCGCCGTCCTTTTTAACCTGGGGTTTTTCTTCAGGCTCGTATTTATTAAACATGATCCCAACGTTTCGGGCCTTGGCATAGTACGATTCTAAGAGGCCATATGTTCGCATATCTCGATAGAGGATAGTGATTTTAGTATTGGGATTCAGTTCTTTGATCTTGAGGGCATTTTTCACGGCTGTGGCACAACAGGTTCGGCTACAGTAGGGACGCTGCTCATTTCTCGATCCCACACATTGAATCATCACAACCTGGTCGGCTCGGGCCACTTCGTCTCGCTGATTGATAATCTTATTCTCTAATTCGAGTTGTGTAACAATGCGTGGATCTTCGCCATAGTGATACTCTGTAGGTTTCGATTCTTCAGCACCTGTAGCCAGGACCGTTATCCCGTGCTCAATTTTCCGATAATACATGGTGGGTGCCACCATTACGCCTGTTGAGAAGTTTCCTTTAGAGCCGCTGAAATCGACCACCAGTGCATTGGTGATGACATGGATAGAAGGATGGTTTGTCACCTTTCCAATCAGATCCTTCAGGAAAGTTTGGACATCTTCACCTTCGAGGGTATAGTGAAGGTTTCTAAGATTTCCCCCAAGCTGAGCCTCCTTTTCGAGAAGGAAGACCTCATACCCCTGTTCAGCGATTTTGAGGGCAGCAGTCATCCCGGTCACTCCCCCTCCAATGACTAGCCCTTTCTGGACCACTGATACAGTCAGTTCACCAAGGGGACGAATCAGTCTGGCATTCGCCACGGCCATCCGGACGAGGTCTCTGGCCTTGTGAGTGGCTTCTTCCTTCTGGCGCATGTGAACCCAGGAGCATTGGTCACGAATGTTGGCCATCTCAAAAAGATATTTATTCAATCCCGCATCCCGAAGCGTCTCCCGAAACATCGGTTCATGGGTTCTCGGAGAACAGGATGCGACGATCACACGGTTCAGGTGGTGCTCCTTGATCGCATTCTTAATTTTTTCTTGGGTGTCCGTGGAGCAGGTATAGAGATTTTCATCAACATGGACGACATTTTTCAATGTACGGGCGTACTCCTTTACACCCGGCACATTGACTACCCCTCCAATATTGATTCCGCAATGGCAGACGAAGACCCCGATCCGAGGTTCCTCTGCAACCACATCCAATTCAATTGGATATTCTTTCTGGGTGGCAATGGTTCCCCTCGATTGGGCGATGGTAGCTGTGGCATCAGCCACCGCACTGCTCGCCTGAGAAACAGTTTCGGGGATGTCTTTCGGCCCCTGAAAAGCTCCGCACACATAGATGCCCGGTTTTGAGGTAGAGGTAGGCGCAAAAGGTTTCGTCTTACACCACCCATAGCTATCCAGTTCCACACCCATCCTCTTTGCCATCTCGATGGCCCCTTTAGAAGGAACCATCCCTACAGAGAGGACGACCAGTTCGAACTCCTCCTCCACAAAATTTCCTTCCTCATTCAAATAGGTCAGCAACAGATTTTTTGTTTTAAACTGCTCCCTTACTCTGGAGACCATGCACTTGATAAATCGGACCCCATACTCGGACTTCGCCCTCTCATAATAGGCATCGAATCCTTTACCATGGGCCCTCACATCCATATAGAAAATGGTAGGCTTGACGAAATGAACATGCTCTTTGGCAATGATGGCTTCTTTCGTCGCATACATGCAGCAGATGGATGAGCAATAATCGTTTCCACAGTTCGAATCGCGGGAACCAACACACTGGATGAAAGCGATCCGCTCTGGAACAGTTCCATCGGAGGGGCGGAGGAGATGGCCACGGTGGGGACCCGTTGCACTCAACAGCCTTTCAAACTCAATGCTTGAGACGACATTGGGATAGGCCCCGTAACCGAATTCTTGTCGAAGATGGGCATCGAAAACCTCATAGCCGGGTGCCAGGATGATCGAACCAACCTCGATCTTCTCCTCGGTCTGAGCGTCCGCGTAATTAACCGCCTTTGCGAGACAGACCCTCTCACATAACCCACACCCAATACACTTTTCCCGGTCGATGATGAAGACCTTGGGGATGGCCTGGGGATATTTGATATAGATGGCAGCTCTTCTACTCATTCTTTCGTTATAAGTATCGATCGCAGTAACCGGGCAGTGCTTGGCACATTCGCCGCAACCTGTACATCGGTCGAAATGGATATATCTCGGTTTTCGAGTGAGGGTCACTGTAAATCGGCCTGGTTCGCCTGCAACACCATCTACTTCTGCATTAGCAATGATGCGGATATTCGAGTGTCGCCCGCACTCCACCAATTTCGGAGACATGATACACATCGAACAGTCATTGGTCGGAAAGGTCTTGTCGAGTTGGGCCATCACCCCACCGATCGTTGGGGAGTTGTCAACCATATAGACATAAAACCCGGACTCCGCCAGGTCTAAGGAGGCTTGCATTCCACCGATTCCGCCTCCGACCACCATCACTGCCCCGATGGGCTGATCCTTTTTTATCGCTTCCATTTTTCTTGCCGCTTCCTCCAAAAAGGGTTCAAGGATTCGAGGGTTCAAGGTTGAAGATCTTCGCTTGACCGCTGGAATCCTGGGACCCTTGACCCCATTTCGTTCATCAGTTTTCACACGCCTCGAGTATATTTTGGAATCTTTCCTTCCTCCGACGGATCGAATCCTACTTTCCCTTCTCCGACTAATGAAACGAGATAAGTAAGGGTGTCGTTCAATTTCAGGTTCAATGTTTGACTGATCTCTGTTGCCGCCAATGGTTTAGATTCGACCAATGTGAGGATTCGATTTTTAATCAATTCTTCCCGGATGGTTCCTTCAATGATCTCCTCCAGCTTCTCCTGAGGGAGATGTTCGTGGTAAACATTCTCCTTTTCCAGAAGTTCAGGCCCTTTGCCTACCATCCACCGAATTTTCTCCCCCTCCAAGGAAGCATGGACCGCCTGAAGTTTTCCTCTCATTTCTTGATTGAGAGAGAAGGAGCCGAGTTGGCGAATCTTCTCAATAAATTGACGAACGACTTGGGAAAAACGTTCCCCTTCGCCTGCAGAGACCCAGTCCAGAAGAAGTCTTTCCGATTCAATACCAGCCATATTCAGAAGTTTTCGGGTAAGTTTTATCTTTCGCTCAGCCTGAATATTGCCGGTCAGATAATGGCAATCTCCCGGGTGGCATCCAAGAACCATCACCCCATCATATCCGGCCAGGAAAGCCTTTGGGATGAAGATCGGGTCGACTCTTCCAGAGCACATCACCCGAATCACTCGAGTGTTGGGTGGATATTGAAACCTGGAAATCCCTGCGAGATCGGCCCCTGCATAGGCACACCAGTTACAAAGAAAAGATAAGATTTTGGGTTCGAAAGTCATCTTGCAACTCCTAAAATCCGAAATCCGAATATCGAAACTCTTCACCCTGTTAAGTAATTTTGCCCTAAGTCGACGACTTTACTTTTCCTAGACGGATCGTGATACATCAAACCAGAAGTTACCCAAAACCTACTTAACAGGGCAGGCAAATCCTAAATCCAAATTTCCAAATTTTCTAAACAAGATAAATTAAAAGTTTTGGATTTTGAATTTCGGTCATTTGAAATTGTTTCGGATTTCGTGCTTCGAATTTCCTCTCTTTTTAGGCTGCCTTCTTTCCTTCAACTGGAAGAAGGGCCTCGATTTGGGCGGTCAACTGTTCATCGGAGAAGTGGTGCACAGTCACCGCCTTCTGAGGACAGCTGGCACTGCAGACCCCACACCCTTTACAAGAAGCAGCGATTGTTTCCGCTTTGCTTCCCTTTTCAGTTTCTACCACTCGGATAGCGCTGAAGGGACAGAGCAATTCACAAAGGCCACACCCTACACAACGGGTCTGATCGACTTCTGAGATGGTTGCCAGAACGCTGACATATCCTTTGGCAATCGATGCCGTGGCACGGGCCACCGCCGCATCGGCTTGGGAGATGGACTCCGTGATGCTCTTCGGAAAGTGGGCCATTCCAGCCAAGAAGATGCCATCCGTTGCAAAATCAACTGGCCTTAGCTTCATATGAGCCTCGAGGAAAAATCCATCGGCCGTCAGAGGTACCTTAAGCATCTTTGCCAAGGCCTCGTTTTCGTAAGGGACGATAGCACTTGCCAGAACAACGAGGTCTGGCTGGAGAATAATTTCCTCACCAAGGATTTTGTCCTTGACTTTAAGTTGAAGGCCACCCTCTTTTAAATTCAGGTCGGGTTTTGCATCGAGCTCATATTGGATGAATTCGATTCCCTTATTTCTTGCCTGGGTGTAGTATCGTTCCATCAATCCATAGGTTCGGATGTCCCGGTACAGAATCGTGATCTTGGTATCGGGATTCTTTTCTTTAATCTTCAAGCCGTTTTTAACTGCCACGGAGCAGCAGATCCGGCTGCAGTTGGGACGTTCTGGGGTTCGGGACCCCACGCATTGGATCATCACAATATGCCGGCATCGATTGATCTCCTCTCCACGAAGAGCGATTTTTTCTTCCAATTCTTTTTGTGTGATGACTCGGCCGTCCTGACCATAAAGATATTCGGTAGGAGTGCTTTCCTTGGCTCCTACGGCAACAATGACCACTCCATGTTCAAATTCTTTATCAGAACCATTGGTCGAGATGATGGATTTGAAATTGCCTACATAACCGCCGAGGTTTTTCAACTCCGCTTTTGTGAAGACTTGGATTCGGGGGTTCTCAAGGACCTCGCTGATCGTTTTTTGGAGAAGTGCCTGGGAATCATTCCCCTCGATGGTGTGATAGATGTGGCGGAGATTCCCACCAAGTTCGGCCTCCTTTTCCACCAGGGCACAGTCCAATCCCTGTCGGGCCAGTTCTAAAGCTGCCCTCATCCCTGCGAGTCCGCCTCCGATGATCAGTCCTTTTTTGATGACTTCCACAAGAGGCTCTTTCAATGGTTGGAGAAGTTTGGATTTGGCCACAGCCATTCGAAGCAGTTCTTTTGCCTTTTCAGTAGCCTCCTTGGGCTGATGCATATGGACCCAGGAGCACTGGTCCCGAATATTGGTCATCTCAAAGAGGTATTTATTCAAGCCCATCTCTCGGATCGTTTCTTGAAACATGGGCTCATGAGTTCTCGGTGAACAGGAAGCAACAACGACCCGGTTCAATTGATTCTCTTGGACGGCCTTTTTGATCTTCTCCTGAGTGTCTTGAGAGCATGTATAAAGATTCTCTTCGACAAAGGCGACTCCCTCCAGGGTCTTGGCATAGTCTTTTACTTCCTGGACATTGACGACCCCTCCGATATTGATCCCGCAGTGGCAGACAAACACACCAATACGAGGCTCCTGTCCTTTAACATCTATCTCCGCCGGATAGTCCTTTTTCTTTGTAAGAGTTCCACGGACATCGGCAAGAAGACTGGAGGCGCCTGCCACGGCTGCACTGGCCTGGGCTACGGTCTCGGGAATATCCTTGGGTCCCTGAAAAGCTCCGCACACATAGATGCCCGGTTGGCTGGTTTGAAGCGGTGAGAACTCCTCGGTCTTGCAGAACCCATAAGTATTTAGCTCCAGACCCAGTTTTTGAGCAAGTTCTTTTGCCCCTTTAGAAGGTGTCAATCCGACAGAGAGGACAACGAGCTCAAACTCCTCCTCCTTTACCTTACCTTCAGAATCGACATAAGCAATCATTAGATTCTTCGTCTTTGGTCTTTCCGCCACCCGGGAGACCATCGAACGTATAAATCGGACACCATATTCTTGCTTTGCCCTTTCATAATAGGCGTCGAAATCTTTCCCATGAGCACGGATATCCATATAAAAGATCGTGGGCTCTACCTCATGGTGATGTTCCTTAGCGATCACCGCCTCTTTGATGGCGTACATACAGCAGACAGAGCTGCAATATTCATTTCCGTCGTTACCGGTCATATCCCTGGAGCCAGCGCATTGAATCCAGGCAACCTTCTTCGGTGCCTTTCGATCGGATGGTCTCAGAAGGTTTCCCTGAAATGGACCTGAGGCGCTGAGGATGCGTTCAAATTGAATGCTGGAGATGACATTGGGAAAACGGCCGTATCCGTAAGGGATCAGTCGGCCTGGATCGTATTCATCAAACCCTGGACTCAAGATGACGGAGCCAACCTTAAACTTTATCATTTCCTCCTTCATCTGATGGTTGACTGCCCCTGCTTTACAGAGCGCTACACATTGGAGACACTCAGAACAGAGTCCGCAATTAAGACATCGCTGAGCCTCTTTCTTTGCCTGCTCTTCAGAGAATCCCTTCTTCACTTCTGAAAAGTTTTTCCGTCTCTCCTCTGCGGGAATCATCTCCATCCGTTCTCTTGGTGATTTAGGTTGATCGGCGTAGATTTCTTCGAACCGAGCCTTTTGGATATTAGGTTTTTCCCTTCCCTCATAAAGATCTTTGCCTCGAAGGTATCTATCAATAGAGAGGGCTGCCTCTTTCCCTGCAGCGACTGCTTCAATGGCGATCCAAGGTCCAGAGACGGCATCTCCTCCGGCAAAGACGCCTTCTCTAGAAGTTTGAAGTGTGGTGGGATCGACGTTGATCGTTCCTTGGGGAGTCGTTTCAATCATCATCCCTTGGAGAAAGGAGAGATCAGGAGTCTGACCAATGGCAGGGATGATCGTCTCTGTTTCAACGAAAAAGTCTGATCCCTGAATAGGGACTGGACGTCTTCGGCCGGATGCATCGGGTTCACCCAATTCCATACGAAGGCATCGGAGAGAGGTGACTTTTCCGTCTTTTATCATAATCTCCGTTGGAGCGGTGAGAAACTGGAACTGGATTCCTTCTTCCTCAGCTTCTTTAATTTCCTCCTCATTCGCAGGCATCTCACTCAGAGATCGACGGTAGAGGATGGACACCTCTTGGGCACCCATACGCAGTGAAGTTCTGGCTGCATCCATGGCAACGTTTCCTCCGCCGATCACTGCCACTCGTCTCCCCACCTCGACCTTTTCACCGAGATTGGCTTTTCGTAAAAAGACGACACCTGGAATGACATTGGGATTTTCTTCTCCTGGGATATTCAGCTTTTGATCCTGATGGGCACCTACACCGAGGAAGACAGCTCGATATCCTTGTCGGAATAAGTCATCAAGGGTGAGATGAGGACCAATAGGAAAGTTGGTCTTGATCTCCACACCCAGGGATTGAATGGTCTTAATCTCTTCTGCAAGAAGATCTCTGGGGAGACGGTAAGAAGGAATACCCGTATATAACATTCCACCCATGACGGGAAGGGCTTCAAAAATCGTGACAGGATATCCTTTTGTGGCTAAATAGGCTCCGGCGGTGAGTCCAGCAGGTCCAGACCCAACAATGGCAACTTTTTCTTCTTTGGCTTCTTCTTTCTGAATTGGAAGTTCTGTTTTGATCTGGTCTGCAACAAATCGTTTGAGTTCGCAGATTGCAATCGGTTCATCTAATTCCTTTCGGTTACACTCCTTTTCGCAGGGATGGGGGCAGATTCGACCCAATACACCAGGAAGAGGCAGGTCCTCCCAAATTAAAGAGAGGGCCTCTTTATATTTTCCAACCCCGGTCAGGGCCACATAACCCTGGATATTGATACCAGCAGGGCAGGTGAGACCACACGGTGCTCGTTCTCCCTTTTCTATAGTAAAGATATTTGGAAAAGCCTGTGCATAAGGCCTGTAAATGGCCTTTCGATCCACCAAGCCTTCGTCGAAGAGGTTTTTGATTGGAACAGGACAAGCCTGTGGGCATTCTCCACAACCTGTACACTTTAAGGGATCGATGTAGCGTGGTTTTTTTCTGACAGTGATTTCGAAGTCTCCGGGCTGACCTTCCACTTTCATAACCTCGGAGTAGGTAAGGGTCTGAATGTTGAGGTGGCGGCCTGCCTCGACCAGTTTGGGCGAGAGAATACACATGGAGCAATCGTTGGTTGGGAAGGTCTTATCCAATTGGGCCATGACCCCACCGATCGCTGGCGAAGCCTCCACGAGGTAGACATAGTAACCCGATTCCGCCAAGTCGAGGGAGGCTTGAATGCCAGCGATTCCCCCTCCAACGACCATCACGGCTCCAACTTTATCTGCCATAGCATTCCTCTTGTTGATAAAGATTTTGTTCTTTACGATCAGCCATTCGCTATCAGCGATTGGCTTGTGGTTACATCAATCCCTTGCTATTCAGCATCTTGATCGGGTCTGTGATATGGTGGCCCAACCATTTCTTTGCATCTTTGTGCCCCAAAGCCAATCCTATTAATTCCGTAAAATAGAGGACGGGAAGATTAAAGTTTTCCCCAACTTCCTTACCTAATTCTTCCTGACGGGTATCCAGATTGGCATGGCACATCGGACAGCCAGTAACCAGACAGTCAGCCTCTGCCTCTTTCGCCATAGAGAGGAGTTTACCACTCAGTCTTCTGACGATGTCGGTACGAGTCATCACGAGGCTCGCACCACAACAATCGGCCTTATAGGACCAAGGAATGGGCTCCGCCCCCAATAATTCCATGAGATGGTCCATATGTTGAGGGTTTTCGTATTCTTTGATACCAGTCACTTTTGGAGGCCTGACAGTAAGACATCCATAATAACAGACGACCTTCAGCCCGGAGAGAGGCTTCCTAATCTTTTTCTTGATCTCTTCTAAGACAGGCCCTTCACAGAAAAAGTCCAGGGCATATCGTATGGGAACATTGCCTCGATACGAGAAATGGATTTTCTCTGGATGTTCTTTGGACTCTTTTTCAGCACATTTGAATCGGCTGTAACAGGCTACGCATGGAACAAGAAGTTCCCGATCGCTCTTCTCGGCGATGGCTAGGTTTCGGGCGGCAAGATCGATCGCCAACTCCTCATCTGTGCAGTGGGCCGAACTGGCCCCGCAGCAAGTCCAGTCTTCCAATTCATGGAGTTGGATGTCGAGTAGGTTTGATACGTCTCGAATCGAATCGTCATATTCCCCGGCTGTCCCATGGAGGGAACATCCAGGATAGTAAGAAATCTCTTTCACCTTCTCTCCCCTTTCTCAAAAGCGTTGAAGATCTCCTTGATCTCTCTTCCCCCTCCGAACTTGGACGGAAATAGCTTGATCTTTCCTTTGCGGTACATCTTCCAACCCAATCCAGCGTCTTTTAGAAAATCGCGGGTTTTAAACTTAAATCGGATGATGAGACTTAGTTCATGAATCCGACCCTTCGATTTAATGGTATCCAAGAATACCGAGTGGAAGAGGGGGATGTCCTTTTCCCCGGGTTTGATCCCGGAGTGAAGGGCGAGACCTCGCAAGGTATCCATGATCTTGGCGATATCGATGTTGTTTGGGCATCGAACGCTACAGGTATAGCAGGAGGCACAGATCCAGATGGTTTTCGAAGAGAGGACCCTTTCGCGATGGTCATACTGAATATGACGGAGGATCTGGTTTGGGAGAATATCCATGGCATAAGCCACCGGACATCCGGCTGAACACTTCTGACACTGATAGCAGTCCTGTATGGTTTCACCACTGGCTTGACCGACTTCGAACAGGAAAGAATTGTCTTTTTGATTTTTTTGTTGGGCTGGATTCATTTTCTACCTCGTCTAATTGATTGGTTGTCCCTCCAATATAGCCTGAGTCCCTTGGTGAATGGGAAGTTCGATCGTAAAGGTGGTTCCTTCACCCACCTTACTCTTTACACTAATCTTCCCTCCATGATCCTCGACAATCCCGTAAGAAGTGGCAAGGCCCAATCCGGTTCCTTTTCCTACCTCCTTGGTGGTGAAAAAGGGATCAAAGATTCGGTTGAAGTTTTCTTCAGGAATGCCCTCACCGGTATCGGTAAATTCTACGTAAACCGTTTTTCGATCCGGGGCAGGGGAGGTCGTAATGGTAAGCGTCCCACTGTCATGCATCGCCTCGGCTGCATTCACGATGATATTCATGAGGACTTGTTTTAATTGACTGGCATTTCCCCGGACAAAGGGTAGGAAGGAATCAAGTTTCTTAACGATTTTAATATTGTGGAACAAGGCCTGATTGACTAAGAAGAAGAGGCCATCATTAATGGCTCGATTGATATCCGTGGGCTCCATTTTCGGCTCTGTCTGACGGGCGAATTCAAGGAGGCTCTTCACGATCTCTTTGCAGCGACCTGTTTCCTGAACGATTCGAGCCAAATCTCCTCGCTTTGGGTCTTCCTCAGGAAGGTCCTCCATCATCAGACTGGAATAGATAAGAATCCCACCCAAGGGATTGTTAATCTCATGGGCAATGCCGGCGGCGAGCTTTCCAAGAGAAGCCATCTTCTCTGAACTGACTAATTGAAGGTGAGTTTCTTGAAGTCTCTTCTCCATCGTGAGACGAGCCCTCAAGTCCGTAAAGATTCCGACACTGGCAATCTCCTGGCCTTTTCCATCATAAATGAGGGCGGCGGAAAGCTGGACATGTATTTCTTCTCCAAATTTATTGACGACGTTCAGCTGGGTAGGACTAAATTTTCCAACACCGCCATATTCGGGGCTTCGGAGTTTCTTCATAATGTCTTTTGCCACGCCCTCTGGATATATTTTTGTGATATGGAGTTTGCCAATCATCTCTTCTGCCGTATATCCAGTCAGCGCCTCTGCTCCTTTGTTAAAAATGAAGATATTGCCCTTCATGTCCGCAGCGATGATCCCGTCCACAGAGCTTTCAATCAAGTTCATGAAAAATTGGTTGGCCTCGCGAAGTTCGTTTTCGATCCGCTTTCTCTCGGAGATATCTAAGTTAATACCCTGGTAGCCAACCACCTCTCCCTTCTCATTCTTAATGGGATAGCCAGTCAGCAAGACAGTGATCTTTTCCCCATTCTTCTTCTTAAATTCCACCTCCATGTCTTTCACATAGCCATCTCTCTTGGTCCTTTCCTGAAGGGTTTTCCTGTCTTCAGGGTTCACATAGAGGTCATGGGCGATATCTATTTTGAGGAATTCTTCCTTGGTAGGGTATTCCAGCATATCGAGAAGGGCCTGGTTGCAGTCTAAGAACTTGCCCCCCTTTGAGCTGATGAAAAGACCATGCCTCACTCTTTCGAAAAGGTTTCTGAGCTTTTCCTCGGAATCCTTGAGATCCCTTTCGAATTTTTTCCGCTCTGTGATGTCACGGATATAGGCATAAGTTTTGACCTCTCCCGTATCCGACTTGGCCAAGGCAATACAAACCTCTGCATCCTTGTCATGGCCCTGAGGGGTCAGAATAGTCATTTCGGTACAGAGCTTTTCGCCTATTCCCACTCCACGGGTGACAGTGCCCTCAAGAAACTCTTTATCCTCTTTACCGATGACAGTGAAAAAATTTCTTCCAATTAACTCTTCCTTGGGGATCCCAGTGATTTCAGAGGCCATCTGGTTGGCAAAAATGATCTTAAAAGCTTGATCGAAAACCACAATCCCGTCGTCACCCATCTCTGCAATCTTTTCAAACTGTTGGGTGGCCTCCCGGATTCTTCGTTCCATTTTTTTCGAGTCAGTAATATCTTTGAGATAGGCGTAACCTTTTTGGGCCCCAAGAGGCGTTTTCGCCAGGGCGATACAGATTTCAGCCTCTTTGACCTCACCCGTGGACGTGAGCAGTTGAGCCTCGGTACAAGTTTTTTCGCCATAACGCTCAGGATGGACGAAGAGGTCTTCGATAAAGGATTGATGGGGTTTGCTTAAAAGAGAAAGGACTGACATTTTCAACAACTCTTTGTTCGAATATCCGGTGATCTCGGAGGCCATCCGATTCGCAAATTCAATCTGATGATGTTCATCAAATACCAGGATTCCATCATTTCCCAATTCGGCAATGGACTGAAACATCTCTGACTCCACCCCCTTCTTTTTAACAAGGGTGAGTGGCTCAGCGGATTTTTTTCTTTTCGTTGGTGGAGTTGGTTTTTTGGAGGACATACCCTTCCCAAGGTACCATATCTCCCCAGGGTTGACAAGGAAACCGGATTGTTTCATGGTATTAGATATTTCGTCATTAGGTTAAGGTTAAGACGCCCGTTTAGTTTTTGGGTTAAGTCATGGGATTCTTCGTCTTTAGCCCTAGCCCTTTTCCCTTAAACCAAACTAGTATATCGTTTCACCAATATATTTACATTAGATCAGAAAGCATGAGCGAGATCGAATTTTTTCCAGCGATGCACAACCGGAGAATCATTGATTTCACTGATTCCCAACAGGATTCTTTCTTTAA
>Ga0315281_10010359_pt1 | contig 12856 bp, 9 predicted proteins | sample YL17G07_0_MG_FD_204540 | JGI IMG/M metagenome (GOLD analysis project Ga0315281, IMG submission 204540) | Sediment microbial communities from Yellowstone Lake, YNP, Wyoming, USA - YL17G07_0 | ecosystem: Environmental > Aquatic > Freshwater > Lake > Sediment | place: USA: Wyoming | collected... | reverse complement strand
AGTGCCACGCCATGGCTGTTGTTGGTTATGTCGTTTTCTATGATGGTGTTGTTTGGAGAAGAGACGAGTTCCAAACTGTACTGATTGCCTGTGATGTTGTTTCTGGATACGTCGTTTTCCATAGAGGAAGTAAGTAGAATGCCTGCGTGCCCGCTTGCAGTGACGTTGTTTTCAAATATGATATTACGATTTGAAAAGATGTATAGCCCAATCCCGTAGCCGTTATTTGCGAAGTTGTTTCTGGATATGATATTATCCAACGAGGACTCGAGCCACATGCCATAATAATTGTTCGTTATATTGTTGCCAGAAACGTTGCAGTTTCCAACATGGCTGAGTGCTATGCCACTTTGAGCCCATCCTACTCCGCTGTTTCTAAGGGTGAAACCCGCTATGGTAGCATTGTTCGTAGATAGTTCAATTACGCTTCTCCGGCCCATGCCGTCAACGATCGTCGTTTCCTCTGCCTCTCCGATAAGCGAGACAGCCTTAGTCACGATGACATTCTCATAGTATGTGCCATTATCGACGAATATTCTGTGCGTATCCAAAGTCTCTGGAGCGTCGATTGCCTCTTGAATTGTGGTGTAGCTTAAGCCTGTTTCAAGATTGTGAACCTGATGGCTGTTGGGGAGGGGAGGCTCGATCACGACCGGAGTCATAAGCGGGTAGCGGTCTATGTTATATTTGTCGATGACGTAAGGCGTGTCTCCTATTCCGTCACTGCCTGTTTCATTCTGGTAAGGACCGCTGTAAAGGTCCTGACCTTTGTAGTCGGACCAGTAATTTCCGCCAGCAGGGTAACCGTTGTCCCATGTGTTTGTCGAGTTGTAACCCTGTGTTGGGGCACTCAAAACCAAGACGTTTTTTGTGTTATTGCAGAGGTTGTGATAAAATAGGTTGTGGCTTGAATACCACATCCAAAAACCGTATCCAGTGTTGTTCTCCACCGTGTTTTCGGCAAGGGTGTTGTAGTCACTCGGGTCATCAAGTCGAATCCCGTGGCTTGCACTCTGTGTCACTCTGTTGCGGGAGACAGAATTTCTGTTCGAAGAAAGAAGGACGATGCCCTCATAGCTACTTGTCACGTTGTTCTCAGCTACATGGCAATAATGCGAGTCTTGAAGGGCAATACCGTATCTTGAAGCGTTCTGCACATTATTCTCTGATACAGTGTTGTTGTTGGAGCCGTACAGAATGATTCCGCTTTGCCCCGTTTCTGCTACGATGTTTCCGATTACAGCGTTCCCTGCTGACTGATAGACCATTATGCCGTTGTTACCGTTTTCGATCAGAATGTTTCCGTTGATGTTGCAGTTTTCAACCCCTGAAAGCTCTATTCCAGAATCTCCAATCGAAGAACCAGCATTTCTCACTGTAAGATTCCCGATGGAAACGTTACTGACTGTTATTTCGATAATGGTTCCAAGTTTCGAGCCGTCAATTATGGTATTGTACTTGTCTTCGCCAATGAGCGAAATGGATTTGTTTACAAGGATGTTTTCTTGGTATGTGCCTGCCTTGACGCGTATTGCGTCTCCTGAACCTGCCCTGTTTATAGCCTCCTGTATCGTGTGAAAATCGTCTGGAACGACTATCGTCGCATGTTCTGATCCAAACGATTGAACGTAAAGCAATGAAGCGAAAATGCATCCAAGCAATAGCCCTATTGTTATTCCCAGGACTGCTCTTTTCTGCAACTTCCTTCTCCTAGTCAAGAATGATCACGCAAAGGCATAACTCTTTCGAGTGGTGCCTTGTGTTTTTGTTTGCGATTTCGCGGATCACTTGTTACGTAGCGAGCGCATCACGCTTGCAAGGAAAAGCATAGTGGCTTCTTGGAAAAGGGGTTTCTGGTTCGCGTCAATTCTACTGTGTGGTATGGGTGAATCATAAGCGTTATCCATAAATATGCAGAAACAGACTTCTACATAGGGAATTCGAAGTGTCTGAAGAGGACATGGGAAGAAACAGAGCGCACCTACTTGCCAGAATTATGGTAGTCGTCATAGTTCTGGCTGTCAACGTCGCCTGTGTTATGGCTGTTTTTTCACTCGTTGAGTCGGGAACAGCGGCTCCAGACATCTACGTGGCGAGCGTTACGTGCGCTAACAATGGTGGTCCTTCTTCGGCGTATGTTTCGGTGGGAGGAACGGTGGTGAACCCGAGTTCCTTAGCGGCAAACAACGTAAGCGTGATCATTGACGTCTACGATCAGTATTTGGTCCCCCCGGTGGGCACGAGTACCGTAGACCTAGGTACAATTCGGGGAAACTCGTCGAAGAGTTTCGACACTAATATTCAGTACTCAGGCAGTTATTATTATGATTTCGAAAATGGTCGTTATGGCGTCGACTATGGCTTACTACTTAGGAGCAGATTCGATTTTGGAATAGGTTTTTTTGCAATCGTTTTGCCGATGGCTGCTCTCCTGCCCACTCTGGATGTCTATTCTGCTTACAAACTCGGTTTGTTTGGGTGGATAAGGACTAGGAAGAAGGTTGTTGCGACAACCGTCGCATGGGCTGCGGTCATTGCGCTTGTGGTAATTATACCTTACTGGCTTTTTTACAACGCCCGTCCGGGGCTTCCTATTAGCAATTATATTGGAGAATATCCGCAACTCTACTTTTGGGACTGGATTCTCATCTTCTTCGTAAGCGTTGTTGTGGGTGCAATCATAGCGGATCTGGGAACTGTTGTTTACAGTTTCTTGGCGAGTTTGATCCTGTCATTGATTCTTGAAGTCTTATACGGAAGCTTTTTCGTGTGGTTTAGCCTGGGATATAGCCGGTCTTTTTCAATGATTTTCCCAGGCTTGACTTTTGTTAACTATTTGCAATCTTTGCTCCAAGAAATACTTCTGACATTTCTTAGGATGATGAACGTCGCCGTTCCTTGCTTCTGTGTTCTGGGAGTTTTTGTGGGTGCAGTCGCACGAAGCTATTTTGACCCGTCGGTGGATGCTTGACATGCTTTAGCGGGCGTTGATTCTTCGGGTCACTAGTGAGAAGCTCAAAATCTGTTAGTTCTTGGGTCTATGTTTTTTATGGGTACAGGGCAGGCCTTGTGGCATCACGTTTGCAAAAGGTTAAATCCTTTTAGAATGAGAGTTTAAATGGTTAGTGCTATGTCGGTGTTCAAACAGAATTGGTTTTGGCTGATGGTACTGTTCGTAACAATAATTGTCACCGTTCCTTTCATCGTTATTTACGTCGTTCTTCTTTTGCCGCCTATTTGGGGACCAGCCTTCTTCATGGTCGCCTTGATCGTTGTCTGGGCTTTGGTGAGTGGCTACAAGGACTGGGTTACCGCAAAGCGCAAAGAGGAAGAGGAAAAAAGCCGCGTTGGTGTTGCCTAACTGGACTTTTTGCCCATGAACAACAGTGGTGCCGCTATCACAAGAGACATTAAGAGTAGCATTGTTTGCGGAGGCTGGATCTGGAATTTTATAACGTACGGAATGGACACCTGCGTGAAGATCAGGTAGTTTATCAGAGTGTAGAGTGCCCCACATGATGCAACTGTGGCCGCGGATTTCGTGAATGAAACGTTCATGATCTGTTTCATGCCGGCTATGAGTATTAGCATCATCCACAGGTTTGTTAGCAAGTACACGCCGAGCGACCATTGTGTCAAGTACGGGCTGCTGGTGAAGATGAATGGAGTGAAGAGTTGCAGGGCTATCGGGGCATAGGCAAAGCCTGTGCATGCGGCTACGCTTGCTAGGCTGGCTTTTTGTCCGAACAAGTTCACTCCCACGAAGAAGAGTATCAGTGACAAGAGTGCCCACTTGAATATTCCGAGACCCATGAGAATTATGGGGGTTTGGACAATCGACAGGTCAAGGCCCACTCTTCCGGTGAACAGTATTCCAAAAGGAGTGTTGGCGTTCGCTGCTCCGATTATTTGCGTAACGTTGAAGGTGAAAACGCCGTTGCCTATTCCGCTTAGAAGATTCGCGAAGAGTATCACCATTGCTGCATCCTTCACCGAGCTGTCTTGCATGAAGTGTTGGAAGACTTGCGGGCTCGCTCTCATTGAGGACAGCATCTTGCCCATGAGGGTATGGCTGAATTCCCTCGGCGCTTCATGCATGAGGGCCGCGCCGGTGAAGGCTAGGATTGATCCTATGATGAATCCGCCGCCGTACAGTAGGGCGACGGCTGAGAACAGTATGATCAGGAACGATAAGGGTCTCGCGTTTGTAGGGCTAAGGTATAAGGTCAATGCCAAGTATACTATCATAGCTGCTAGGACTGCACCTATCGCGAGTGCGTTGCCGTTAGCGTAGTCGCGTATCCCGAACGCAATCCTAAACCACATCGGTGCAGTATCTCGTAGGAGATTGTCAATGGAGTCTGAGGAGCTTGAAAGCACTATGGGACCGCTGTTCATCGCTATCAGCAGGATGTTAAGGAGTATTAGGATACCACCTACGAGTGAGACAACCGCGAAAGTGTTCTTTCGTCTCTCCATTTTTTTCACCGCGTGATGATCTTGGATCAGTCCCTCGTTATTTAAGACTTTGGATGCCGCGTCTTCTGTCTGAATACATTGTTCTAACGGGGAGCAGGCACACAATGGCTATGAACGCGGCTGCCAGTGTCAAGAACCAACCCGTTGATGGTCCCCACGTTGCCAAGGGCTCACCGTTCCACACCGACGTTTTGCTATTCAATGCCAATGACCCTGAGAAGCCTGTTACGTTGAAAGACATCTGCAGCGGAGCGACTAGTAAGATTATTGCTGCCAGGATTCCGATCAAGTATGTGTACCTTTCAAGCGGCATCTTTCTTATCGTTATCATTAGTATCAGGAGCATCATCACAATTGTGAGTACTAAGCCTGTCACTACCATCGCCAGCGTTAGATTCGTTGCGTCTGCAATCTGTTTCGTCTGCTGGGAAATCGTCACGTTGCCAATGCTGAACGTGAACGTAGTCGTCAGGTTTCCGTCTTTTCTGTTTGCCGTAACCGCTAGGAATATTGGGTCTTGGTATGCAGTGGTATTGGTAATACCGAACGCTGACGTGCTTGTCGTTGCATTCGTCCCATCTGTTCTTGCTACGTTCAACGTTCGGAATAAGTCGGCGTTGATGCTCATTGTGGAGTTCGTCATCATCTGCAACTCGGGTGAAGTATTCATGCTCCACCATGGCTGGAAGATCGCGATGGCAACAAGTAGGACTGCGAATATAGCCAGTAAGGGAACTACTATTTCGCTTCTCATGATGGACATATTTTTTCTCATCCAAACAACTCCCGAGTTTCATGTTCTTGAACGAATCAGGCCTTAAGTCTTTTCGGAGTAAAGGTGGCATGCAACGTATCTGTCTTTTCCAACGTGGACCAGTTTTGGCTCTTTGAGGCGGCATATGTCTCCGATGTATTGGGGGCATCTGGTGTGAAATCTGCATCCTGAAGGTGGGTTTATCGGGCTTGGGATTTCTCCCTTGATCACGACTTCGGCGCGTTTTGATTCTGGGTCTGGAACAGGCACAGCAGCCATGAGCGCCTTTGTGTACGGGTGCAATGGTTCGTAGATTATGTCTTCCGTGTATCCCTTTTCCATCATTTTTCCAAGATACATTACTGCGAGTCTGTTACATAGATGTCTCGCTAGAGCCAGATCATGTGTGACGTACAGGAATGCGACTTTGAGTCTTTCCGTGAGGTCCACCATGAGGTTCAGCACCTCTGCCCTGATGGAAACGTCGAGCATTGATACTGGTTCATCTGCGACTATGAAGTCGGGTTTGAGCACAAGTGCTCTTGCTACAGCAATTCTTTGTCGTTGTCCTCCGCTTACTTCATGGGGGTACCTGGAAACAAATTCGTCGGGAGGTGTCAGCTGAACTTCATCCAAGGCTGCGGCGACTCTCTCCTGAACTTCTCGCTCATTCTTACATATTTTCTGGACGTGCAAGGGTTCGCTTACAATGCTGCCTATGGTCATTCTTGGGTTTAGTGATTCATATGGGTCTTGGAATATTATCTGCATTTTTCGCCTGTATGGAGTGAATTCTTTTGGCTTGAGTTTGGCAATGTCTTTGTCTTTATAATAGATTTCCCCAGCTGTGGGTTCGATTAGTCTTAGTATAAGTCTTCCCGTGGTCGTCTTTCCGCTGCCGCTTTCACCTGCAAGCCCGTAGATCTCCTGTGGTTTGATGTCGAAGCTTATTCCATCTACGGCTTTAACGAAGAGTTTTTCCCCGCCAATCAAGCTTTTGAAGAAGCCCGTGCGAACGGGGAACCATTTCTTGAGTTCGTTGACTCTCAGCAGTGTTTCTTCCATGAGGTTCACCTATGTTTTGTTATGGAGATGGCATGCGACGTAGTGGTCCTTCTCCACCTCGATGAGTTCAGGATCAACTTTCTGGCATATTGGCATGGCGAATTTGCATCTCTCAGTGAATTTGCATCCGACTGGGGCCTTCAATAGGTCTGGAGGTGAGCCGGGTATGGAAATTAGTCTTGACTTTGGAGCTTTTATCCCTGGGAACGCGCCTAGCAGACCTTGGGTGTATGGATGAAGAGGGTTCTTAAATACGGCGTATATTTTTCCTCTCTCGGCGATTTTTCCGCCGTACATCACAGCTGCCTTTTCACATGTCTCAGCTATGATTGAAAGGTCGTGGCTTATTATTATCAGCGAGAGGCTTAGTCTCTCTTTGAGCTGCCTTAAGAGTTGAAGTACTTGAGCTTGAACGATAACGTCGAGGGCCGTACTCGGCTCATCAGCAATCAGGATATCTGGGTTACACGCCAAGGCCATGGCTATCATCGCTCTCTGCCTCATTCCTCCGCTGAACTCGTGTGCATAGTGGTCAAGTCTTGAGGGGTCTACGCCGACGAGGTGGAACAGCTTTCCTGCTCTTTCAAGTGCTTCCCGTTTTTCAACGTTTGGTTCGTGTAGTTGAATTGCTTCGATGATCTGATCAGAGACTTTTAACACAGGGTTCATCGCGTTCATTGCTCCCTGAAAGACCAGGGAGATTCCTTTCCACCTTACGTCTTCTTTCAGCTCAGCCTCAGTTAACCTGACTATATCAAAATCCTTGAAAAGTATCCGCCCGCCTACTATCATGCCGTTTGACGGAAGAACCCTCAGGAGTGATGTTGCGATCGTCGTCTTTCCACATCCTGACTCCCCCACGAGTCCAAGGGCCTGGCCCTTTTCTACGTCGAAGGAAACGCCGTCAACGGCCTTCACAAAACCCCTTTGAATCTTGTAGTATGTTTTCAGGTCCTCTACTTTAAGTGTAGGCATGGTCCTTGACCTTTTCGTTTAGGAAATAACTCGTTAGTTGAGTATAAAATCTTTTGCTTATCTTGGAGAAGCTTTTTATCGATTGGGCCGCGTATCAAAAGGTGTGTCTCGTTGAGAACTGAGTGGCTTAACAAACATGTGGAGCCTTCAAGGCTCTGCGGTCCGATCAAGGGTTTCTTTGAGGGGAAGGGTCTTAGTACCAAGGAGACCTTCTGGAGACGCAGACATCGTGTCGAGGCGTTTCTTGCAGATTCTGTTTCTGCGCCGTTTGCAGTCGTCGAAATTTACGGTGATCTCAATAGAATAGTTGTCGATTTCCTTCCATGGGGGAAAAATGAACAAACATCACGGGCGATGCTTCTTTCATCGATCTTGACAATCTTTGGGGGAGGAATACTGGTTCGGCAGGATCTGAAAAGAAAAGAGTTGATGGAAGAGGTTGAGAACCAATTCTGGGCTTTCCTCGACAGGTACCTTCTGGAGCAAACGCGTTGAAGCGTTCTGAGATAGAAGTTCGGTGCGGCCGCCTTCGTCGGCTTCACTTCTGTTTTATTCGCGATGAGCGCATTGAGTTGCAATCATCTAACAAAGCCTTAAATATTTCAGAAACCGAATCCTTAACGGTGAGGACATGGGACTGAGAGGCTACGTCGTTAGAAGACTCGTTTACGCAGTCATACTCGTCTTTGCTGCAATGTCGATGAATTTCGGCATTTTTCTGTTGATGCCAGGAAACGTTGCGACCGTGTTTATACAGCAGAGAGGGTTAGCTCCAGAGTTGGCTAATCAGCTTATAGCTGAGTTTAATCACAATTGGGGTCTTGACCAGCCGCCTCTTACAAAATACATTATATATCTCAAGAACATGTTCACTTGGAATTTTGGCACTTCGATGTTCTACCGTACCCCAGTTGCGGGTCAGATAATGCAGAGGATACCCTATACACTTCTTCTCATTGGCAGTGCGACGGTCATATCAATACTCTTGGGCATAGCCACCGGCGTGCTAAGCGCGTACAAGAGAGGATCCACTTTTGACAGCGCAAACCTCATTACAGCGCTTATGCTTGGTACCGTTCCGGTTTTCTGGCTAGGTCTGGTTTTAATTGTTATTTTCACAAAAACGCTCCGATGGTTCCCATCTGCGGGAGCCATTCCCCCCGAGTGGGCAGGACTCGCAAATCCGCCGGTCCTGTATAGCGTTGCCAATTCGATTATCCCCAGTTCGAACAGTGTAGTGACCACTTTTTCGATGGGTTCATCCCTGCAGTATGTCGGCGGGTTCCTAAATCACGCTTTCCTTCCCGTCTTCACTCTTTCGATTTTTCTGTATGGGGGGTACACGCTCCTGGTCAGAGCAACGATGATTGACGCCTTGACTGAAGACTACATAGTTACGGCTAGGGCCAAGGGCGTGAGTGAAACTTCAGTGCTGTTCAGGCACGCGCTAAAGAACGCATCGCTCCCCATAATCACCGCGGTAGCATTGGCTTTCGGTTTCCTCTTTTCAGGAGCCACGATAACCGAAACGGTCTATTCCTGGCCCGGGTTGGGATATTGGATTTTCCAAGCAGTTCTGCAAAAGGACTTTTTCGCGATGCAGGCAATATTCTACATCATAACACTGATGGTCATAATATGCAACATTATCGCCGACTTCTTTTATGGAGTAGTGGATCCGAGAATAAAGATTGGGTGAGAAAAATGTCAGCAAGAAGCGAAAGGACAAAACATTCTTTGAGTCGAGTTTGGGGCTTCCTCAGAATCTTCCTTCGGAACAAGCGGGGTCTCCTAGGCGTGATTATCATCCTCTTTTTCACTTTTATGGCAATTCTGGCTCCAGTCTTAACGCCGTATCAACCGTTGGAGCCGTATTTGTCCGGATTCTACGCTGCACCGACCTGGCTTAAATATATGCCTACTTTTCTGGGTGGCGACCCAACGCTTTCGCAAAACTTTCAAGCGGTCGATAGCAATAGTTTCTCACGAGAAGTCATTGACGGTTGGAACCTCACAAAGGACTCAGCACACATAAGCGATCTGCAAATGCAGACAGGAATCGGGCAATCCAACCACAGCTTGGCGGTTAGCTTCAACAGAGACGAAACAGGCGCAAACGCACTCACGGGAATTGGCAACGCGTCAATGTATTGTACCTTCTACTACCCATATGAGGGCGCACCCTACCGTTACTCAGGAACGATGGGAATCTATGTGAATGGAACAACATTCACCTCTACCTCGTATCATTTTTGGATGAATTTCACCTCGATGAAATTTCAGAACGACTCAACAACAGTACAATCGCTGGTAGTTGTTCCGCGAGTCCACGTTTTCCTTGAGAGGCTTTCGGATGGGAAGAAATGGGCGATCTGGCCGAACCCAAAAGATTCGGCGACTTGGTGGCAGCAACACTACGACAATATTACACTGTCCACGGAGGATTGGCTACAAGCCTCCCCGGATTCATTCAATCTTTTCGACGCAAAGTTTCCAGGTCTCTTCCCAGGTTCTACAGGGGCGACAGTAGTTGTGGACCAGACCTTCAGCAAAGCCGCGGGCGGACTCCCTGGAACCTACGCGTTTGGCGTGGACATCAGCTTCTTGGACGTTTTGAACTCAACTATTCCGGCTCAAACAACAATCTATATTGACTCTGCATCTTTCTTCTGCTACGGCAAATCATGGGGTTTACTCGGAACAGACAACATTGGAGAAGACCTTTGGAGCCAGCTAGTCTACGGTTCAAGGATTTCCTTGGCCGTTGGGTTGCTAGCGGCAGCAATAGGCGTGGTCTTAGGTTTGATTGTTGGACTGGCTGCTGGTTTCATAGGATCAACGGTTGATGAAGTGTTGATGAGGTTCTCCGACCTCTTGCTAGTCATACCCTTCCTTCCACTGATGATGGTGCTCGTGTCAATAATGGGTGCAGGTATAGAGAACCTGATCATAATCATAGGCTTCTTAGGGTGGATGGGCTTTGCAAGGGTCATAAGGTCACAGGTGCTGAGCTTAAAGGAAAGGCCATTCATCGAAGCAGCAAGATCCGTAGGTGCCGGCAGAACGCACATAATCGTCAGGCACGTAATCCCTAATGTGATGCCGCTCGTGTACGTTACACTTGCATCGTCGGTGCCTGGAGCCATAACTCTAGAAGCGTCGCTGGCTTTCCTCGGCTTCTCTGATCCTACACGCATGTCTTGGGGGAGGATGCTGAATGGAGCCTTCTTCACAAGCGGGTCGCTGTCGTGGTGGTGGGTAATAATTCCAGGGTTGTGCATAGCCTTGCTTGCAATGGCCTTCATACTGCTTGGGTTCGCCCTTGACGAAGTCATGAACCCGAGGCTTAGACTGAGACGATAATAGAAGCTTTCCAGCTGTGGCAGTCTAAACCTGAGATTCGCAGGAACATGCTCATTGCATGCTGTCAGTCAAACACCGATTTCTGGCGAAGCCGTACAGCAAAAGCACGGAATGTTTGGCGGATTTGCTTGCTGATCAGCCTTGCGTTCGGGGGCCATTCTTTCTTCTAGCCTGCATGCGAGTGTTGCAAGTCTCTGCTTGAAGCTTTGCGTGTGGGCTTGGTTCTTTTCAAAACGCCGTAGACTAGGAATATGACTCCTGCAGGGATGATCGCGTAGCCGACGTACAGCAGGCTCGCATAAGGTTGTGACAGTTGTAGGACAGTCCGCGCATAAAAAAGCTCAAACGCCGCTGGCTTGTACGTACCGTTCGCGCGATAGTTTACCGCAAAGCCGACAAAAGTCACGTTTGCAAAGTACGTGCCATTAAGCTTGGCCGTCCCTGCGATGAACGTGTATGTCATGGTAAACTTGTTCGGGACAAACACTGTCGAGTTGATTCCCTCTCCTAAGGATAGAGCGGTTACGTTGATGACAGAGAAACGGTTGTTAGTCCTGTCATAAGTGAGCCAAAGCTCGTACTGCGACATATTGCTTTTTGGGTCTGTGATGTTCATGTCAACGTACAGGACAGGCGTTCCGTTATCCAGCACATCAAAGGCGGCTGGGTTTTGGGCCCAGAAGATGTTTGGGAGGAATTCAACCATGATGACGTCGTTTGCAGAGAAGTTGCCCGTGCATTCCCATGCACTCAGGTTTGACGTGTCAGTTGTGCTTGCTGATCCCTGTGTGACTTCTGGAGTTGCATAGATCGTTTTGTAAGACGTTAACAGGACGGGGACCAGTAGAAGCAGGAGCAATCCAACGGCGACTGCCCATCTTTTCACGTTTTGCAGCATCCTCTGCTGCTTTACACAAGCAAACGTCCCTCTTAAACCTTGCACAACCACGCGACACTTTTGGTTGAATGCCGCTGACTGGCACTGTAACATTCTTCCATAAGCTTTTTAAACATGTTTCTCTCTCTCTTAGACTGCTATAAAGGAGAAAAGGAGAGAAAAAAACATGAAAATAGCTTTAATAATGACTATTGCATTGCTTGCTATTCTTTCTGTATCGATGGTTCCTCAAGCATTTTCATTTTGCATACCACCAAACCCAGCAGCCGATGACTCCAAATTTGAAGTCTTCGGCCCGCACATAAACGGAATCAAAATATTCGTTTATCCAACTGTTGCGGCTGAATTTGTGCAGATGGGTGTAGGCCAAGTAGACTTAGTAGACTGGCCTCTGGGCAGTGCAGAAGCAGATGCGTGGGATACACCGAATGGTCCAATCACTGAGCAAAACTATGGCGGTGAAAACGGCTACTATCTCTTAGACATCAACACTAACGCTACCATGACACCTGATGACGCCGTTCCGGGCATTTACAACCCGACTAGCGACGTATACTTGCGACAGGCTATAGCGGCTTTATGTAACAGGTCAGACGTAGTGTCCTTTACAGGAGGCTTTGCACTTCCGATGTACACTATGATACCGCCCTACATGTCAGGATACGTCAACACGGGCATCGCGCCGGGCCAGCTTTATGATGCACTCACGTACGGTGGCTACAATGGCAACGCAACTTTGGCAGGCCTATATCTCGACGCAGGCGGCTATACGTGGATCGAACCTGCACACACGGTTAGACGCGACCCGCACACTGGACAACCCCTCAATCTCATATTCTACTCAAGAGGGGGCGACAGAGGACTATTCGGTAACCACCTCAACGTTGCATTGAACGCTGCCGGCATCGGGACAACCTATCACAGCAATGTGCCGAGATCTGAAGTCACTGGCCCAGTCTTTGCTCAGGAGTACTTTAACCTGTACACTGGCGGCTGGACCGGCATCGGCCCCGACCCAGACTATCTCGACGACCTGTACACCGGCAAAAACTACTACCACCCAGGCTCACCACCGAACTATTGCAACGTCAACTTCGACGAAACAAACGCTAACGGGACAACCATAAAGACCGCGACGAGTGACGCAATCGGCTTGGCAGCCACTCTGGACTTTCAGTACTGGTTCGCATATTATGCCGCTTCGGTCCCAATGTGGTCCTATACGGGTGTCAAGGCTTACAAGAACGTGCCAGTGGAAACCTCAACCAGCATGGATCCAGTCACAGATCCCGATGGAAACTGGAAGCATCTAGTGAACCAGA
>Ga0315281_10010357_pt1 | contig 12856 bp, 13 predicted proteins | sample YL17G07_0_MG_FD_204540 | JGI IMG/M metagenome (GOLD analysis project Ga0315281, IMG submission 204540) | Sediment microbial communities from Yellowstone Lake, YNP, Wyoming, USA - YL17G07_0 | ecosystem: Environmental > Aquatic > Freshwater > Lake > Sediment | place: USA: Wyoming | collected... | reverse complement strand
CTTAGGATTAAACTGGGGCTCGACAAAGACAACCCTGCTTCCTATGCGATTGATTTCTCTGATAATATTTGCAATGTGTTTCGGACTAGGCTCTTTGCCAGGTGACTCTTCAATTACACCTGCAGCTCTTAGACCATATCTTTTTGAGAAATAATTCCATGCTGGATGGAATGTGACATATTCTTTTATCCTGAATGCCTTAACTTTTTTAGAGATCTCTTTATCAAGCTGTAATAGTTTTTTCTTATATATGAATGCATTCTGTTTATAAAACTCGGTACCTTGCGGATCAGCTTCAATAAGGGCCTTTTCAATCTTTGTAACTATGCCAACTGCAATTACAGGGTCAAGCCATATATGCGGATCAGCACTTGATGGACTGTGGAAAGGGTCTTCTCTTATCAGTGATACTCCTGTTGATGAATCAACGATAATGAGTCTTTTATTTCCTGATGCCTTTATTATCTTTTCAGCCCAGAACTCAAGGCCTGCACCTATTTTGACAAAAACCCTGGCATCGGTGACATCTTTCATAGTTTTTGGAGTTGGTTCATATACGTGGGGGCTTGCCCCCGGAGGCAAAAGTAACTTCACATCAACCCTTTCTCCTCCAACCTGCTTTACAAAGTCAGCAAGGGGTGCAATACTCGCAATGACCTTTATCTTTTCAGCATAAGAATGGTTTACTATTATTACAAATAAAAAAAACAGTAGTGTTAATATAAAACTCTTTTTCATTTATCGCTTTTTATATCATAAATGCAAAGAGTTTGTAAAAGATATACAGGCCCGGATTCAAATATAAAAGTTTCAATAAGCAGAAATAGTCTTGCAGCGTTTATAAAATGTGTGACATTTTACATAAACTTCCAAAAAAATTGTAGAAAGATATCAGATACATCGAGTAAAATATATACATATTGAATAAAGGACTTTAATTGATGAAAAAAGTTAAGATCCATACCGTTATTTTTATATTTCTAATCTCTATATTTACAGCAGCACCTATTATAGCTTCTTCTGAAGAATCAGGAGAGGCAAAGCCATCTGAGGAAACCAAGGAAAAACTCAGCCCTGCGGACCGGGAAGCGAAGGCTTATGAGTTATTCGACGAGATACTTACCCTTACCGAAACGTCAGGCACGGCGACTGCGTTTTCACAGATAGAGGCATTATATTTCAAGATAATTAGAGAATATTCAGATACTGCTCTTGCACAGGAAAGCTACTGGAGGCTGATTTCACTTTATGTGGATAAAAGTGTTCCCCCAGGATATGAAAAGGCAGAGACTCTTTATTTTGAATTTTTGAAAAAATATCCGGAGTCAGTGATAAAGAACATGATAGAAGATACATTGTCCAAAAGTTATTCCAAAAATGGGAAATGGGATAAACTTTTAAAGTTGTCCTTGCCTGCAGTCAATGAGTTTAAAGAAAAAGGTAAACTTTCCAATCCCAATCTTATGTTTATGTATGCAGAGGCAAAGTTCAACCTCGGAGATCTCATAGAGGCTGAGAAGGCATATAAGATTGTTATTGAATTGGTTCCGACCTCGATTATAGCGACTACATCAAAAAGAAGACTTGAAGAAATAAAAAAGACAAAGGCAAGAGCTGACGGCGGCTAAGAAACTCCGATCTTATTAAGTGCGTTAATAAAATTATCAACGAGCATCGGATTGAAATCATTTCCCGCTGCCTCTTTCATGAGTCTGATGACGGTATGCACTTTTGCTTATGTATCCCTTGAAAGAAGAATGAGCAGGCCTGGACATGATGATTCGCCGGCGATTTCCCCTCTGAACTTCCTCATCCAATTGTTCATTCAACATAGGGATAGAGATTTGACGGAAGCCCATCTTGTGGTAGAGGTTAACGGCCGCCCTGTTTTTCTCAAAAACCAGTAGATTTATTCTTTTAGCTTGCTCTTCAGATGCCTTCTCCATCGCCATGCGCACCAATCCCTCACCTATACCTGCACCACGGTAGCGGGTGCGCACAAGCATCCCAAATATCCACCAGTCAGGGTAGGGTGTCTTGTTTTCTGGAATTGTTGTAAGGATTGTGGCGCCTATAATCTTTTCTTTTTCACATGCAATGAAGGTGTATCCATAATCATTCGGGTTTTGAAGCTGATTTTTTAAAAGTCCAACAGGATCTTCAATTTCAGGCAATTGTTCATAGCCATAGAATCTGGAAAGTTCCATTCGGGAGCGGGATCAGGAACTCTGATAAAAGAAAAACTCGGGAACGAAGAAGGCAATGGCTGGCATTGACTTTTTATATGATTTTATTGGAAAATTTCTTATGAGTTTATCAATGGATACAGTAATCAAGAAGAGCGAAAATGTTGTATTCAGGAAGATAGAGGATGAGTATATCCTTGTGCCAATAGTAGCATCAGCCGCAGATGTTGAATCCATCTTTAATCTCAACGAGACTGGCGCGGCGATATGGGATAAGATTGACGGCAAGAAGAAGCTCGGAGAAATTGTTGGAGAGATGCGGGCGGAATATGAGGATGAAGGCCAGCAACTCGAAAGAGATGCAATTGAATTCATTAGTGAAATGATGGAAGCGAAGTTAGTCGAGGCATAATGCAAAACATCTCATACGCAGATTTCAGCGCTAAAATCCATTCCAACTCTTCAAACAAACGTATCCCGATGTATGGGATGATTGAAGTTACAAGACGGTGTCCGTTGAAGTGTGCGCACTGTTACAACAACTTGCCGCTGCAAGATCAGGAAGCCGGTCTTAACGAACTTACCTTTGACGAACACTGTCGCATCCTTGATGAGATTACCGGGGCAGGCTGTCTTTGGCTCACCTACACCGGTGGAGAAATCTTTGTTAGAAAGGATTTCCTGGATATTTACACCTATGCGAAAAAGAAGGGTCTTCTCATCACTCTGTTTACCAACGGCACACTCATTACCCCGGAGATCGCTGACTATCTGGCTGAGTGGCGTCCCTCCTGCCTCGAGATTACCGTTTACGGCCGTACCATGGAAACCCATGAGCGTGTTACGGGTGTCCCGGGTTCTTATGATAAGTGTTTGGAGGGGATTCGCCTCCTCACCGAGCGGAAACTCCCTCTAAAGCTAAAGACCATGGCCCTTACTCTCAATGAACACGAAATATGGCAATTAAAAGGCTTTGTGGAAGACGAGCTGGGGCTCGATTTCAGGTTTGACCCTATGATCAACCCGAGGCTCGATTATTCTCAGAAACCGCTCGACTTCAGGCTCCCGCCCCTGAGGGCGGTTGAATTGGACCTGCAGGACCCTAAGCTACTGTCTGAGTGGAAGAAGTTTGCCGAGGGCTGCGTCCGTGGTGCGAGGTCGGATAAAGAGGTCTATTACTGTAACGCCGGGATCACCGGCTTTGGCATTGACCCTTACGGAGGCATGAACATCTGCCTCTTTTCCCCTGATGGGAAATATGACCTGCGGAAGGGGAGTTTTATGGAGGGCTGGGATGTCGTTCTCCTGAAAGACCGCAGCAGGAAGATAACGAGACAGACAAAATGCGTGGAATGCACGATCAGGGAGATGTGCGGCATGTGTCCGCCGAACAGTCTGCTCGAAAAAGGCGACCCTGAGGAGCCTGTTGATTTCTTCTGCGAGGTGGCGCACCTAAGGGCAAATGCCTTTGGCATCCCGGTGAAGCCCCACGGGGGCTGCGAGTACTGCGAAGCAAGGATTGAGCACTCATTACTAATAAAATAGAGGAGGGGAAATGAGGGATAATTCAGAAAAAGAGGCGCAACAGAAGAAACAGTATGTGAAGCCCGTGGTGACGAGGGTTGATCTCACGCCTGAAGAAGTTGTGCTGGGTGGCTGCAAGACTGGTAAAAATAATCCTGGACGTACCGGACAATGCAGGCTCTGTGCCTCTACTTACGGGGTTTCCTGAGATTCAACGTCTTTTCGGTCTGATGGATAACAGCGGAACAGCAATAGGCAGTGCAGTGATGGAGCATCGGGATACTGTTCCTGGCCAGCGTTTCCTTTTGAGGATAGCCGACCTCACCGTTGAGGTCACGTGGGATGAAGGGATATCCAACCCCAGGGTAAAAGGCTCAAAAGAAAGATTCATTGTCCATGAAGGGGCGCCTGATGTGAGGATCAGCGTTGTCAGAGGTGCACTGTCTGAAGCTTTGATGGGTCGTAAACTCTTTGATGCCGGGCCTGCCTGGCAACTGTATCAATACAATGGCTCTTATCTTTTCAGTTTTAAGTCCGTTGATTTTGGCTCACATCCATACGAAATTGCGGTCTTCAATCAGGATTTCTCCAAAGGTGAGATATATCTTCACCCTGACTTTCTTAAGCCCGGACAACCCGTTGACCCGCTCTGGCCACCGCTTGATGAACTGCTGTATATCAATCTGTTGGCAAAGGGGAAGGGCGTCGAAATCCATGCCTGCGGCCTCATCGATTCAGAAGGGCTGGGCCACTTATTTGTCGGGAAGTCAGGCGCCGGGAAGACCACGATGGCCAAGTTGTGGGAGGGTGTACAGGGAGTCACAGTACTCAGCGATGATAGGATCATTCTGCGCCAATTGGGTGACAAAATATGGATGTACGGAACCCCCTGGCATGGCGAAGGGGGAATGTCCGTCGCGTCCAAAGCGCCGCTTTCGCGGATATACTTCCTGCAGAAGGCAGAGAATAACGAGCTCTTGCCTATGAAAGAGGCAGAGGCTGCTGCACGCCTTACTGCCTGCAGCTTTCCTCCATACTACAACCGTGAGGCTATGGAATTCACCCTCGGCTTTCTCAGTAAAGTCGTAAAAGAGGCCCTATGTTATGAGCTCAGGGTCCTACCGGATAAAAGAGTCATCGAATTCATCAGCGCTCATTACTATTTCTTAAATAGAGGATGGGTTTCATGAAAACGCTTTATTGCGGGGGGCTTATTAAATCAGCGAATAATAACATTGAAAATAAAAGAGGGGGATCAGTATGAAAAAAATATCGATTAATGAGGTCAGGGGTATAGGCTTGGTTTCAAAGATCAGCCTCGTACTGCTCTTCACGGTGATGTTCAGCACGTTTATGCTACAGGGGTGGTACGGGCCGAATGAGGCGGATGCAGCGACTTATTATACTCGAGGAACCGGAAATTGGAGTGCTACTGCAACCTGGTCTACTGCGGCATGTGCAGGCGCAGCAGCAGCAGCTTACCCTGGTTCAGGAGATACTGTTCAGATATGCACGGGGAATATTGTTACCGTGGATGTCGCGGCAGCAGCTGCCAGTATAACTGTAAATGCACCGGCAACAAACAATGGTATAACTATAAGCGGTACGAATACACTTACCGTTACCGGCGCTATTACCATGACCGCCCCTGTGAATCGTAACAGCACTATTGCTGTAGGCACAGGCACATTAAGCGCAGCCAGCATTGCTATTCCCGGCGGTACTCTTGCTAACCGGTACTGTTTAGTGTCAGTTTCCACCGGTACGATCACAACCACCGGCAACATTACGTTTTCAGGAACTGCCGCGCAAGCAAGGCTAACATTTACCGGAGCTGGTACTCTCAACCTTGGGGGAAATCTTTCAATTGGCGGAACATTTGCCGCATCTACCGGTACTGTGAACTGCAATGGCTCTTCTGCTCAGACAGTTGGTGGTTACACGTACAATGTGTTGAAGTCAAACAATCCCTCCGGCGTAACATTGTTAGCGGCTTCGACAATCAAGACACTCACTATCGGAGATGCCACTGCAAACAGTGTGTTTAACGATGGCGGTTTTGTAATAACCCCCGGCGCCGGCAGTGTATTGAATCTAACTGGGGGGACATACAATCTCGGTTCAGCTACTGTCGGAACCGCTTGGCCAGCATGGGGAACCCGCAACATCACTGCCGGAACGACGGTTGGATACGTTAGTGGCGTTGCCCAAGCAGTCTCCATAACACCGAGCTATCCAAACCTCACGTTCTCCGGTGCCGGTACAAAAACAACAGCTTTAGGAGCACTTACAATCGCAATCGGAGGCAATTGGAGTGTCGGGAGCACGACTGCTCTTAACACAAACAATACCGTTGCCAACCTTACCGGCAATCTCACAGGGTCGGGCAACATCAGTCTTGGTAGTGGCTCCCACAGCATCGGAGGTAACTGTACCAACAATGGGACCTCTACAGCGGGCAGTGGCACAGTGACGTACAACAGTGCAGGAGCCCAGACAGTCTGTGCGTGGACCTATAATAACCTGACGACTTCAACGGGTGGCACCAAGACCATGGGCGGAACTACCACAGTCAACGGTACCTTGACAGTTGGAAGCGGGACAACCTTTGACCAAGGGGCGTCTTATAATCTCACCGCCGGAAACGCAGGAGCCGGAGGGATCACTGTCGCTTCCACTGGCACGTTCCAGAATAACGGCACAGGCAGCATTACACTTGGCGGCAATCTTACCAACGACGGAACTGTTAGTATTGACGCCAACGGTAATGGATGTAATACCGCCGACACAAAAATCACAGTTAATGGCACGGCCACCTGGTCAGGAGACGGTGCGTTTCAGTTATTTGACGTTGCGCTCTCCGGTCAGACGAATACCATCGGCACTAATATCTACGTTTATAACGGCTTGGATAACGGCGGCAACAGTGGCTTCACCATCGACAACACCTGCGACTATGCCCCGACCCCGACTGCAGTAAAGCTCAAGTCCTTCACAGCCACTGATTACAGCGACAAGGTACTCATTCAGTGGAGGACAGGGCATGAAGTGAACAACCTCGGGTTCAACCTCTACCGTGAAGAGGGCGGCCAGCTTTACCGTCTGACACCGGGGTTAGTGGCCGGCTCTGCCCTCATTGCAGGACCGAACATAGCCCTGACAGCGGGGCGTTCCTACACATGGTGGGACGACGGATCACTCACTCCTCAGTCCCTGCCCGACGGACGGCAGGCGGGCTCAGCGCTCAGCACTGCTCAGTACTGGCTTGAAGATGTGGACCTGAGCGGAAAGAGGACCATGTACGGACCGATCACACCGGTAGTTTCCGATAGTCCGGCGCCCGAGGCTGAGCAGGCAGCTCTGCTAAGCAAGCTGACAAAGGCACAGACTGAAAAGGGCACAACCTCGGCATCAGCAGGCCAGAGTTTGCAGGCGAGGGTTTCCAAGACCCCCTCGGCAGGAGCCTTTCAGTCATTAGCCCTGGGAGCAGCACAGAAACCACAGCAGGTGCAGTGGGCGCTGGCAGGCGCATCGGCAGTGAAGATATTTGTTCAGAAAGAGGGCTGGTACCGGCTGACCCAGCCTGAGCTGGCTGTTTGCGGAGTGGATAAGGCTGACCCCCGCTATCTGCAGCTTTACGTTAATGGACAGGAAGCGCCGATGGTGGTGAACGGCCAAGGTGACAGGAACTTCGGCCCCTTGGATTCGATCGAATTCTATGGGAAGGGAATAGACACCCTTTATACAGACACACAGACCTACTATTTAACCGTCGGAACAAAACTGGGCAAACGGGTCCCTCAGGTGACGAGTCGTTTGAGGAACCAGCAGGCCCCGAGCTTCCCCTTCATGTTTGAGGCAAAGCCGAGGGACATATACTTCCCTGCGTTGCTGAACGGGGGAGGCAATAAGATATTTGGGCCGTTCGTCTCGGTAGACCCGAACGATCCGACAGTGGTGAAACTGAACGTCCGGCATCCTGACCCTGCTCCTTCGGGCAAAGCGGTGCTGGAAGTGGCCCTGCAGGGGGTAGATGCCGGACCGCACACCGTCTCGGTCGTGCTCAATAATTATCCTGTAGGCCAGGTGACCTTCAGCGGACAGAATCAGGGCACAGCGAGGATGGAGCTCACTCAAACAGGACTGGTGCAGGAAGGGGATAATGAGCTGAAACTCATAGCACAGGCCGGCGATGATGATGCGAGCCTTGTTGACACTGTTCGTCTCACCTACTATCACACCTACACGGCAGATGATGATACATTGCGCTTCACCGCCATTGGAGGGGGACAGCTCTCAATCGGAGGCTTCAGCTCTTTCACTATACGGGTTGTAGACATCACCGATCCCAATGCGATAACTGAAGTGAAAGGCCCGGTGAAGCCAGGCACTCCGCCTTATAACATAACGGTCACTGTGCCGGGCAAAGGGACTCGGATCTTGCTGGCCTTTACGGATGCACAGATAGGCCATCCTGAGTTCACGGCCAACAACCCTTCCACATGGCATCTGACAAGCAACGGAGCGGACATGGTCGTCATCTCCCACAGTGATTTCCTGGGGGCCCTCGGACCTTTGAAGACCTTCAGGGGGGGGCAGGGGCTGTCGGTGGCGCTCATTGATGTGGAAGACCTCTATGATGAGTTCAGCTTTGGAAACAAGACCCCCAGGCTATTCGGGACTTTCTCCAGAGGGTCTTGACCTCCTGGAAGAAGCATCCGCGCTTTGCATTGCTTGTGGGGGATGCGAGCGTTGACCCGCGCAACTACCTCGGCTACGGGGAGTTTGACCTTGTGCCGACGAAGCTCGTAGAGATGGCATATCTCGAGACGGCATCGGATGACTGGTTTAGTGACTTCAACAATGACGGACTGCCAGATATGGCAATGGGCCGTATACCGGTCCGGACCTCTGCTGAGGCCACGACAGTTATCACAAAGATACTCAACTACGAGCAACCCTCAAACACCGGTGACTGGACGAAGAAGGCGCTGGTGGTGGCCGATATCGGCGATCCCTCTGACTTTGATTTCGAGGCTGCCAGTAACGAAGTGGCGGCATTGCTGCCGGGCTCTATCACTGCCACGAAGATATACCGGTCCGCCTTCACCAATGATGGAGAAGCAAACGCTACGCTTCTTGACGGCATTGACCAGGGAGCACTGCTTGTAAATTACATGGGCCATGGTTCGGAGGACAGTTGGAGGGGAGATATCTTCACCGCTGGTGACGCAGTTACGCTCACCAACGGGCTGAAGCTGCCCTTCTTCGTCAACATGACCTGCTGGAACGGCTGGTTCCCCTGGACCGTCGAGACCCTTGCTGAGGCGTTGTTGAAGTCCGGTCAGGGCGGAGCAGTGGCAGTGTGGGCATCCTCCGGTTTGACAGAGCCCGACGAGCAGCTCATCATGAACAAGGCCCTCATGCCGCTTCTGTTCAGCGGCCAGTCCCTGACCATTGGTGAGGCGACAAAGGGGGCGAAGGCTGCTGTCAGCGACATGGATGTCCGCAGAAGCTGGATACTCTTCGGTGACCCGGCAACACGACTGAAGTAAGCAAGAGAACAGGACTGAGGTATGAGTAAATAAAAAAACTCGCACCTCAGTCCTTTAAGATATTGAGCAAGACTAAAGGCATATCAGAGGATCTCTTAATCAACGGCTATGATGTCCGCATCAATACGCGCGGTTCATCAATGTTCCCCTTGATCAGGACAGGGGACAGGATAATCGTCAGCCCTGAAAAGAACCCGGGCATTGGAGACATCATTGTATTTAAGCGGAATGATGAGATGGTATGCCACAGGCTTGTGAGGGTCTTTGAAAAAGATAATATCATATATTTCCAGACCCGCGGTGATTCGTTCTTTGGTCTTGATGAGCCGGTAACTGTTGATCAAATACTTGGAAAAGTGATAAGGGTCGAAAGGGAGGATGTTTATTTTGTAAGGAGAATCCTGCTCCTGTTTTACCCTGCGCTGCGATTCGGGAAATTGAATGCATTTGTGATCTCAGCGCTGATAAGGATTAAAAAATATCTCCCTTCAACGAAAAGATATTAATTCGCAATTTCTATTATCCCTCCCTGTCTCTATAAAATCTTCTCCCTTAATTCCCCATCCTCAAACCTGATTTCTCCGTTAACCCAAAAACTGCATTTTAAAATGCAGTTTTTGGGTTAAATATCTCTGAATTATTCCGATAATTTGACCATAACCTAAAAACTAAGTATTTTTCTTGACAAATAGTTGTTACTTTGGTATATAAAAAATAAGAGATATTTAATTATAAATAGGAAGTGATACATATGAAAATAGTTAAATCTTTTCTTATTTTAGTTGTCGGAATAACATTACTGCTAATAAACAATTCAGCCTTTGCAGAAGAGACCCTCAGGGATATATTAGCTAAAAAATATAAAGAAGAAAAGGGTATTTGTCTTGTTGTAAAGAAAGCCATTGCGGAAGGTATGAATGTAAGGGAGGTTACTAAGACAAGTATCGAGATAGGCCATGATGCTTGTATTGTTATTAAATGTGCAATTGAAGCTAAGGGTAATCTTGAACAAATAATTATTGGTGCACTTGAGGCTGGTGCTACTCCTGATGTCTGTTCAAGATGTGCTCTTGATGCAGATGCCGACCCGCTGGAGATAGCGAAAGCTCTCGAGCAGGGACTTGGTTATTCCACGCCATTAGAAGCCGGGCTGACAACTGGTGAAATTGGTTTGCCAGGTGGAAGCAGCAGTGGTGGAGTTATAAGCCCTTCGTCATTTTGATTCAAGGATGAAGTGAACGCACTACGGTTTTAGCCGGTTGTACATGCACGACCAGAAAAATTCAATCCCTAATGTGACTTTCTACGTACTGCGCAAGAACCTCGTGTATATTTACAGGTGTGGGAATGCCGTAATAACGGTCGATTATTACATGAGCGAGCTCGTGTGCTAAAACACCAAGACTTATATCATTAACAGAAATAAATATAGTTTTATCTCTGGGAGAATAGAAGGCTATATAATCGACATTTCTTCCGTATTTATTCCTGTAAATTTTCTGGACATCGGTATCAGAAGGCAGAAGGATAATCTTAAACTTCAGCTCCTTTGGGAACATATCAAGTATTGTTTCGATTCTCTCAACGATTGCGTCTAATTTATTCTTGACTTCATCATCGGCAGTTATACTGGTTTTATTTCTTATAAGATAAGAAAGGCTTCCCAGCGATACTTCTCTGTTGAATTGGCGCAGAAGTTTTTCGTTTTCATATATTATCGTTGCATACCGTGTCTTTAATTCGTATCCGGAAGATATGGAAGCTGACATCAAGAGGAATAGGCATGTAAAAAGAGCTCTGGAGATACTTAAATGCATATCTACTCATCATTCTTTATCTTGAAACTGTGAAGCATCTTACTGAGTTTACTGCTTAAGGCAGTTGCCTTATCCAGCTCGAGAGCCGCCTCTTTCCCTTCTTCTATCTGGTTAATCGACTTATGTGCACTTGTTAGCTTGCCGCTAATTTCATCGGCAACAAGTCTCATTTCCCTGAAATTCGAAGAAACCATGTCAATCAACTGGTTCATCATTTGAGCAAGCTCTTTGCCCTCATCTTTTTTTCTTAACCATATTTTAAAATTGAAATTGCCCCTGGTCATCTCCTCAATAGACTTTTCAAATTTGTAAATCGGGCCTGCGAACCTGTGAGTAAAGAACATCGAGATGATGACTACTGCGAGACCGGCAGTAGCAATGAATATCCAATAGGCGCGAAGCATCTCTTTAATCAGGACAAGAGGGGTTTTACCTATCTTGAGGTTAGAATTTTCATATATGATTGTCAGAGTATTGGATGAAAGAAGACTGAAGATCAGCGTGAAGATAATACTTCCTGCTATTACAAATATAAAGAAACTGAATATATATCTTCCTTGAAGATCCTTTTTTATGAAATAGTTTCTTCTCCTCCATGTCCTTTTCATATCCGTCTCCCTAATTTTTCCCGTTTAACAAAACTTTTATATATGCCTTTTTTCTCAAATCATTGACCCAGTCATTCATTATCTTCTCCTTTTTTTCTTCTATCAGCATCTTCTTAATACCGTTTTTTTCTGCATCAGAAAGTGTCTTAGATGGAGAAATTTCCACTTTGTCGAGTCTCACTACGACATATTTTTCTCCTGTTTTGATAGGTTCTATCATCTCCCCTTCCTTAAGTGAGATAATACTGTCGCGTATTTCTTTAGAAAGGTCTTCAAAATTCGCAATTTTCCTTTCACCATTCCGAAAATCGCCCTTTTTTGCTTCTTCAGCACTGTCAAAACTGAATATTGTCAAATGCAATCTCTTGTTTATAAAAGAAATATATCTGTTCAGTTCATCGTCACACCGTGTGACTCTCAGAGAGGCACACTTTCTGTCCATGAGCAGCTTTATTAAAGATTGCTCGTAGAAATTCTGTATTGAGTTCCTGAAAGATTCGTCCTTATCAATCCCTTCTTTCTGTGACTCCTGAATCAGAAGCTCCTTGGTTATCAGATGATTTATGAAATCATTTTTTTCTTTCAGATGGGACGGCCTTGAAGAATAAAGCCTGTTGAATTCATCGGTGGTGATAATTCTACCGTTTACGATTAAAGCAGCGTCTTTTACCGGTTCATGTCTGATTATTAATTCGTAGCCGATTACCGCCGATAATAAGACCAATATAATAATAATATAGTAAATATATCTCATGAAGTCACCTTATTCTTTCACGGGCTGTTTTTGGGAATTCACAAACCTCCTTTTACTGTTCACAGTACCTTAGTGGAAAACAGCACAAAAATAGTGTAACATATGCGCTGTAAATTTTGATGCCGGCATAAATATACCCTTAGCGAAGAGCAGATTCTACTTGTAAGCGTATACGGAGGAGTAGAAAAGGACTTGGAAAGCCAGAAAATTGTCTGGCTAAGGATCCTATGAGATGCTGAAATAAATTCAGCATGACAATTTGCATCCGCAATTTTGGCATCAAATTTCTCCTTGACAATCAAAAAGGCTTTCCTTACTCTTAAACTATAACATTAATGAATAGATTTATGAGATTGAATTTAAATAATATTCTAAATAGACTATGATTAAAAAATGGTTAGCACCTTTTTTA
>Ga0315281_10010356_pt1 | contig 12858 bp, 1 predicted proteins | sample YL17G07_0_MG_FD_204540 | JGI IMG/M metagenome (GOLD analysis project Ga0315281, IMG submission 204540) | Sediment microbial communities from Yellowstone Lake, YNP, Wyoming, USA - YL17G07_0 | ecosystem: Environmental > Aquatic > Freshwater > Lake > Sediment | place: USA: Wyoming | collected... | reverse complement strand
CTGCTGGCAAGCGGGTAAATTGGTACAATACGAATCTGCACAGTCCGTCAATCCATCGCAGTCATTATCCTGTCCATCACTGCATAGCTCTGTTGCACCTGGATAAATAGAGATACTATTATCATTGCAATCATTCCCCTGTGTCGCTCTGTATATTCCAGATGGAGCACATAAACATCTATTGCTCCCTGTCACTCCATAGCCATCGTTGTCGTTATCATAGTAGTAGGTCATGCATCCCTGCGAGCCATCCTCGTCTGTCTGCCCGTTACAGTTATCATCCTTACTGTTGCATGTCTCTGTTGCTCCTGGATGGACGGCTGCATCATTGTCATTGCAGTCATTGCCCGGCGTTGTCTGGCATCCAGCAGGTTGACATCCTGCTCCTGAACAGGTGCCATCTATTGAGGCATTAATATATCCATCACTATCTTTATCACAATAGTAACTTGTTGATAGTAGTCCTGTGTATTCGTCTGCCCCCATATCTACAGTATCAATGCCATTTCCATCTCCATCGTATATCCTGTCATCCCCTTCAAAATCACTGATTGGCAAGGATGAAGCTGAATTGTCACCGGAATCAATGCAAGGTGCACCAACGGCAAGATGATAATCCCTATTCGTTGCATCTACAAATACAGGGTCTGTGTTGATATTGCTGCCTTCATTTGTAAAGCTTCCGTATACTTTTGCAGGATTAAAATCATTGTTGAAAGCATTCACAGTACCACCGGATGGGTTATCAATAAAGATATCTCCACCATATGTTGCAATGTTGTCCCAGATGATGTTGTTGCTAAGGTTTGCCCGAGAACTTGTGCTGCCGAGGTGAACATATATTCCTCCAGCAGACCCACCATATGTTACCGCTAAATTCTCAGTTATGGAGTTGTTGACGATATCTGCCTTCCCTTGAGGTATATATACGTAAGCCCCGCCGCCATAATTGCTCGCAAAATTGCCTGTTATAATATTGTTAGCGAAAATTATTTCTCCATAACTTGAACCAGTGAAAACTCCTGCATAATAAGATGCTATATTATCCCTGATAATGTTGTTTGCGATAGTTATATCTCCATTGTTAGTGTAAGTAAACAGACCACCGTAATAAGACTTCCCATTCTCAATAGTTACCCCTTCAACGAGAAGCTCTGTGAATTGTGAGTTACCCCAGTCATAGAGATATAATATCCCTGCATCTCCTTGTTCAATATCTTCTCCATCAAGAATTGTGTTATCTGGGTTCACCACCCTTGCAGAACAACCTGATGTATATCCACCTTTGATAACCAGACTATATGGCTCAATCGAACTATAATAGAACCTGCTGTTTCCATTGCCTGATATCCCATAGGTCCCTTGCACAAGCTGAATGACATCGTTCATGCCGTTCGATGTAGCTGCGTTAAGTACATTCTGGAGCGTTGTGCTATTTGTGACACAATAAACGGTTGTGCAGGCATCGCCAAATCCGTCACTATCTACATCTGCCTGGTCTGGATTTGCCAATATCACACAGTTGTCTATTTCATTTGCTACTCCATCGCCATCTATATCAGAGTCGCATACATTTCCTATCCCGTCACCATCCATATCTTCCTGATACGGGTTGTAAATAGTAGGACAGTTGTCAGCAGAATCAGCAATTCCATCACTGTCAGTATCACGTGCAAGGGCAAGGTTAATATTCGGGGTATCTTCATCAGGATTCACGTATACAAGGGTTGCCGCTCCAGAGTTGTACGTATTGTCATAATACTCGCACAGATATCCGGTTGCACACGCATAAACAATGTAATTGCCGTGCTCAAGACCTGCTACCGTATAGTTGCCAGAGGCATCTGTATTTGCAGAGCCCCATCCAGCACCTGAAGCATATACCGCTGCGCCTTGAATCCCAAGGCCGGATTCATCAGTAATAACGCCGGAGATAGACCCCGGTTGGTCACAGGCATCACCCAAGCCGTCTCCATCACTGTCAGTCTGGTCAGCATTAGGTACTAAAATACAGTTGTCATCTTTGTCAGGAACTCCGTCACCATCTGTATCCACAGCAGTAGCCGTAAAGTCCTGACCTGTTATATCAGCTCCACTTACTGTCACATCCCTATTGACCGGTGCAAACGCATAATAGGTCTTTGCAGGTGTTATTGTGTAACTACCATTAGGTAACCATGTGAACTGATAATTGCCATTTGCATCAGTCATCTTTGTTGCAGTGTATGAACCCGTAAGGGTTACTGTTACACCGCTAAGACCCGTACCTTCATACAGTATCTGACCGCTTATCGAATAGGTCGGTCCACTGACATAATATTCGTCAGCGCCAATATCCGGTGCTATGCCGAGAACCCTATTGTCTCCTTCAAAGTCTATTGCAGGTAAGGATGGGGCAGCGTTATTACCTTCATCTATGCACGGTGATCCAGCAGTCAGATGATAGTCTCCATTTGTTGCATCTACAAATACAGGGTCTATGTTGATGTTGTTGAGCTGATTGGTAAATGCACCAGTTACTTTTGCAGGATCAAAGTCATTGTTAAGGGCATTAATCGTACCGCCTCCTCCATTTTCTATAAAGATGTCTCCTCCAGATGGTGCAGTATTGTTCCAGATGATGTTGTTGTAAATATTCACTTGTGCAGCGTTACTGTTAAGACGAAGATAGATGCCTCCGCCTGATCCCCAATCAGTATTTGCAAAATTACCAGTTACTATATTGTTGACAATATCTGCTTTCCCTTGATATGTATCTGCATAAATTCCTCCGACATGACCGATCGCCGCATTACCTTCGATCACATTATTGCTTAGAATAATGTTTCCATAACCTGAGCCAGCATAGCCGCCAGCATAGTAAGAAGCTGTATTATCTCTGATTGCATTGCTTGTGAGAGTTATATCCCCGCTGTTCGTATATAGAGATAGTCCACCGTTATAATAGGATTTACCGTTTTCAATGGTAATACCCTCAACAATAAACTCTGTATAAGGCGAGTTACCCCAATTATTGAGGTACAAAACCCCTGCATCCCATTGCTCAATATCCTCACCGTCAAGAATCGTGTTGGCTGGGTTCATTACCCTTGAGGAACATCCTGATGTAAAGCCGCCTTTGATAACCAAACTGTATGGCTCACTGGAACCATAATAGAACCTGCTGTTACTGTTACCCGATATTCCATAGGTACCCTGTACAAGCTCAATCACATCATTCATACCGTTCCACATCGCTGCATTGAGGGCATTCTGAAGTTCTGCACTGTTTGTTACACAATGATTTGTGGTACAACCATCGCCATATCCGTCACCATCCGCATCCGTCTGGTCTGGATTTGACAGTATCACGCAATTGTCTATATCATTAGCTACTCCATCGCCATCTATATCGGAATCGCATACATTCCCTATCCCGTCATTATCCATGTCTGCCTGATCAGGATTGTAAACAGTTGGACAATTGTCAGCAGAATCAGCAATTCCATCACTGTCTGTATCTCGCGCAAGGCCAAGGTTTATACTCGGTGTGTCAGTTCCGGGATTGACATATACAAGCGTTGCCGCTCCCGAGTTATACGTATTGTCGTAATACTCGCAGAGATATCCTGTGGCGCAGGCATAAACCCTATAGTTTCCATGCTCAAGTCCCGTTACGGTGTAATTGCCTGATGCGTCTGTGTAAGCGCTTGCCCAGTAAGGCCCTTCTGCGTATACCCAAGCATTAGCAATTTCGACTCCCGTTGAGTCATCTGTAACCCTTCCTGATATGGATCCAGGTTGGTCGCAAGCATCTCCCAGTCCGTCACCGTCGCTATCAGTCTGGTCAGAATTGGGTACTAAAATACAGTTGTCATCTTTGTCGGGAACTCCGTCACCATCTGTATCCACAGCAGTAGCCGTAAAGTCCTGACCTCCTATATCAGCTCCACTTACTGTCACATCTCTGTTAACCGGTGTGAATGCATAATAGGTCTTTGTGGGAGTTATCGTGTAACTGCCATCAGGAACCCATGTGAACCGGTAATTGCCATTTGCATCAGTTACCTTTAATGCTGTATATGAACCGGTGAGGGTTACTGTCACACCACTAAGACCAGCACCTTCATAGAGTATCTGTCCACTTATGGAGTATGTTGGCCCACTGACGTAATATTCATCTGCCCCAATGTCTGGTGCTACACCGAGAACCCTATTGTCTCCTTCAAAATCAACTGCAGGTAACAATGGAGCTGAGTTATCACCAGAATCAAGACACGGAGAACCAGCAGTCAGATGATAATCACCATTTGCCGCATCCTTAAACACAGGGTCTATTCCAATGTTGTTCCCCTCATTAGTAAAGGAAGAACCCGCAACCTTGTCTGGATCAAAGTCGTTGTTGAAGACGTTTACTGTGCCGCCATTCCAGTTTTCTGCAAAGATGTCTTCACCGTATGCTGCGGTGTTGTTCCAGATGATGTTGTTATAAATATTAGATTGAGCACTATTATTCTCGAGACGGAGATAAATACCTCCACCAAAGCCCCAATCAACATTCACTGAATTGCCAGTTAATGTATTGTTGATAATATCTGCCTTCCCTTGATATGAATATACATAAACACCTCCACCATAATTACTCGCCGTGTTGCCTGTTATTATGTTGTTCGTCAGAACTACATTTCCAAAATTGGACCCAGCATAGCCACCAGCATAATACGAAGCTGTGTTGTCCTTGATAATGTTATTTGTAAGGGTCATAACGCCATTGTTAGTGTATGCATATAGACCCCCACGGTAACTGGCTTTCCCATGTTCAATAGTTATCCCCTCAACGATAAGCTGTGTATAGGGCGAATTACTCCCATCATAGAGATATAATATCCCTGTATCCCATTGCTCAATTATTTCTCCATCAAGAATCGTGTTGGATGGATTCATCTCCCTTGAGGAACATCCCGATGTATAGCCACCTTTAATAACAACACTATATGGCTCACTGGAACCATAATAGAACCTGCTGTTACCATTGCCTGATATCCCATAGGTACCTTGCACAAGCTTAATTACATCGTTCATCCCGTTCCATTGGGCATTACTCAAGGCGTTCTGAAGCCCTGCACTACTCGTTACGCAATAAACGATTGTGCACGCATCACCATATCCATCGCCGTCGGTGTCTGACTGGTCTGGATTATTTACAGTAGGACAGTTGTCGGTATCATTCGGAATACCATCTCCATCAACATCGGGATCACAGGCATCTCCAATCCCATCTCCGTCCATGTCTGTCTGATCGGGATTGTAGACAGTAGGACAGTTGTCTATACCGTCATGGATACCGTCATGGTCTGTATCAGCGTAAACAGTTATATATGCATTTTTTGTTTCAGTCCCTGTGGCTCCATGTATGTCAGCTACGGTCAAACTCACCGTATATATCCCGGCTGAAGTATATCTATAGATAGGGTTCTGCTGAGTGGAATCGATAACTCCATCATTATTAAAATCCCACGCCCAAGATACAATTTCATCATCTGTTGATGTAGAAGTATCAGTAAACATGATGTTCAAAGGAGACATGCCATTAGTTGGGTTAGCTGTAAATGACGCTATTGGCGGGTCGTTACCTGTCATAAAACTCCACACAGATCCTTCAGTATCTGTGTTATGGCTATCTCTCGAAACTACCTTCCAGTAATAATTTGTCCATGATTTCAGACGACCAGGTGTGCAGCTTGTCTGCCATCCACTGGAAACCAATAAAAGGTTATCAGTAGATGTGCCCAAATAAATGTAATAAACAACCTCATCCCCTGCATCTGGATCACCACCGCCAGTCCAACTCAATATCGGCGTTGTGCTAACTTCCGTTACACCATTTGAAGGATTTGGATTTGTCGGCGCATTTGGAGGGTTATTTGCTGGGGCTCCAGTTAGGGTTGTAGTTTTCTGTAATCGATTACCAAGATTGTCATAAACATATTCGACAACTGTCCCATCCCCATATTCAGCTTTTATCAACCGGACCATGTTGTCATAGCTGTAATTAATCGTCTCGGCAAAAGAAGTGATGGTAGAAATCAATATGAATGAAACAATTAAAAAAAGTATTGATAGCTTATTCATGAATAACATTCTCCTACCCCCCCAAATACATGTAAAAGAACTCGATTCATTGGACTTTATTATCCGTTTATATACCTTACTTGATCTTACAAAGCAACAAACAGTGTCTGTTGTACCCATTTATTTCTTTTATTCTATTGACAACATGAAGCACATTCTATTGTGCAGACTCTCCTTGCCGTAATATTAATGCCTGCATCTCCCGCCATTGGACCAAGTTCCAATGGTAAAGATGGGAGTGCTTGAGGAACGACCGCACCGATTAGGCATCCAACTACCGCGCATATTGGTGCACCTATGACAGTCTCCGAGCACACCAGAGCAAGAGTACCTCCCGTTGTTAAGCATCCAAGTATACCTATCCCAATTCTAAGGCCAGTCATGTTCCTTCTAGGCTCTTGAGAAACTTCTTGCGTGCATTTTGTTAAACATCTGTTGCACTCATTTCGTTCATTTTCACAATAGTCATTGTTACTTTGTAAACCAAAAGTATCCCAAAAATTAATTGGATTTTCTTCCACAAATCCATATAAATTAATCCCTCCTGCCTCACCTAATGGGTCTCTTGTTAACCATCTTCCTGAAATAGGCGAATAAAAGCGATAGCCATAATAGTAAAGTCCTGCTTTTTCGTCATAAGGTTTTGTAGAAAATTTAAATGGCTGGTCAAGTGTTCCAGTCTTCGACAGAAGGTTCCCAAAGGTATCGTATGTATAAGTTGTAACTATTGCCTGTGAACTATCCAGCAAAATAGCAACATTTCCTTTACCATCATAAAGATAAGAATAATTTTGACCACTGACGTTGAGGTTTAAGAGACCACCAATGCCCCCACCTAAATTCGGTCCCCACACATACTCATGCGCAATATTGTTGCTTGCATCGCGCACCTGAACAAGCAGAGAGCCGTCTCGAACAAACCTGATATCACTTACCAAAGAGCTATTTTCATATTTCTTCATCTCTACAAGAAAATCATCACCACTATAAAGATATTCAGTTTTATGGATAACTCCACTACCATCTGTGTATTCAATAGACCTGAGCCGATTCTCAACATCATATGATGCCGTAAACTCATAACCTTCTGGTGTATAACTCTGGGTCATATTTCCATCATCGTCATAAGTGAAGGCTTTGGACAGATTTGTTGAACTCAAAAGCTGGTTGACCTTGTTATAGTCATAAATTGTTAGCTCATTTTGAAAAGAAGTAATCGGGTTGCCGTTCGTTATTGTCTCACTTGAACGCATATCCACTTGGTTATATGCATACACATATTTATTTATAATCTCGTTTGATGAATTCTTATTGGATATTTCAGTCAGGCGGTTCAGAGTGTCATATGCATAATTTGTGAGACTGCCATTAGGGCGTGTCAGGTTCTGCAACAGAGGACTTGCGTTTGAATACGAATATGAATATGTATTTGTTCCGATTTGAATACCAGTCACCCTGTTGAGGTTATCATAGGTATAAATAATGGCCTGACCTCCTTGAGGCGTGAGTCCTGTTCTTCTGCCAAGTTCATCATAATTGTAGGTAATCGTATCATTAGCCCACGGGCCATCAATTGTTATAAGCTGAGAATTGGCGTCATAACCGTATTGATAAATACCTATCGCATCCTGCCTCTGTTTGACTCTATTGTAATCATCATACTCGTATGTCACATCTGGCGTATCATCGGAATAATTAATAAATAGAAGGTTATGATTTGAATCGTAGCCAAAGTCTGTATTGATTCCCCTTGCATTAGTGCGCTTGGTAAGAAGTCCGGCACCATCGTATATAAATGAGATATATTTGCCATCAGCATAGGTCTTTCTTATGAGACGGTCATCTCTATCATATTCAAAGCTGGTGACATTCCCATTGGAGTCAACAAGTTTGACTAAATTACCATTTGCATCATATTCGTAATGAATAACTCCACCCTCTGGATTTACGGTCTCTGCAAGGTGTTCGAGAAAATCATAAGAATACCGAGTAGTTCGTCCTGAACGCTCTGTCACGCTATCAACAAGACGCGGACAACATCCTGAATATGTATAGGTAATGAATTTGCTGTCAGGATATGTAATTTTGCTAATATGGTTAAGATTGTTATAGTCATAAGATAGAGTCAGGCCAGTTGAATCTGTACGGGTTTTTATTCTTCCTACCGGGTCATAAGTAAAATTATCAAGAATTTGACCATCTTTTGTTTTCTGCTTAAGCTGGTGCTGTGCATCATAAAGATAATTAGTTGTTATGTTGAGTACATCTTTAGCATCTGTTTGTGATTCTATCTGCCCAAAACTATTATGGGTAAATGCTGTCTTATTGCCGAGGCGGTCGGTTATTGATGTTACATCGTGTGTACTGTTATAGGTCTTCGTTATTGTGCCTAGACCATTCTGTACCTGGAGAAGATCAACTCCGTTAGTATCGTAGGTCATAGTTGTGGTTGTCCCTTTTGCATCGGTAACGGATGTGACACGGCCCATATCATTATATGTGTAATAAGTTGTATGCCCATGAGCATCCCTAACACTTGTGCGGTTGCCTGTTGACGCATCATAACCATATTCAACGTATCCGCCTTCGGGATAGAGAATTTTTCTTATTTCTCCCTGCTGCCAATTAGCTGTTCTTGTGAAAAGATAATGGGTCTTATACGGATTCGATCTGAAGTTGTTAATCGCCCAACTTTGCCATTGCACATAATTTCTCGGACTCACATACCAGCTATGGTCGTTACACCCGAACTCATCACAACCACCGTAGTAAAAATACTCCTCTTTCCCCCCCAGAGGATTTGTCACAGTAATTCGATAGTTTTGCCACATGTAATCTCCCGGGGGCGGATAGTTATCACTATTTGCCGGTATACCATCTGCCGGTTCTACGTAAAATGTCCGTTTGCCTCTCGTGTTCTCTATTCCTGTGATGTAGACATCATTATCATAAGTGAAGCTTGTCCAGTAACCGCCCATATCTGTTATCTTATTCAGGTTTCGATTGCCATCATATTCAAACGTGGCTGAACGCCCAAAGGGATCTGTTACCTGGATAACCAAGCCCTCAGCATTATAGATCATGGTTGTTGTCCTACCTAAAGCATCAGTAACTGTATCGAGTTGGACATCAGCATTGTATCCAAAGGTTAGACTCTGACCATATACATCACGTATTTCTACTAAGAAGGGCTGCAAAGAAGAAGTGCCAGGTGGAATCCTGTAAATATAGAGAGTGTCATCAGGAAATCTTAATTCAAAATAGTTCTCGGATATCTTTGTTAGCTTATTAAAAACCTGATATGGATGAATATATCCTCCTGACCCGTCAGGAGGATATATATCACGCCTTCCATCGGGCATGAAGATTATTACGTTACCTCCAGTGTCTACTACCAGATAACTTCCATAATTGAACTGCCATTTATTGCCAAAAGGTTCGTTATTGGCAATAGACGACTGGGAATTATAGCTTAACTGGATTCCCAGAGACGGCCCTATTGGGTTGCCATACCAAAGAGGTACATCAGTAACAAAAAGGTTCATGTTGACCATGTTTACTGACCATGTCGGGGAGCCACACTTCTTATCTGGATCGTCAGAGTCACTCTTTGGTCCCTTTTTATTGTCAGGATCTCCTTGACCGTCTTCCGGTCTTGGAGCACCGCAACACCCACCGTAAATCTGCTCCATCTCATTTTCAGCCAACTTTATTCCGGGAAGGTTTTCATCATGTGAAAAAACAAGGGCAATGCCACTCCATTCTTTTGATAACTCATCTAAACTCTGCTCAAACCGATTGCCTGACTGGGGGTCAAACAAACCTACCATATCACTGACTGACTTTTCTAAAATCCAGTAGTGGCCACTGTCTCCTTGATTCCTTCTGTCTATATGCACAATTGCAGGGAGTGGTAAATCTTTCAGTTCTGAAATAGAAGCTTTAAGCGCGGTTAAAATGTATCCGTACTGAGATGCAATTTCCGAAAGATCTCTAGTGCTCTGACCTTTAGCTGTTTCAGGCAGTAGCTCTATAATTTTTCTTGCTTCTTCCTTCCTACCATCCTTTTCCAATAAATAGGCTAACGCCTGAGTCCCACAGTTCAGCATTGCAAGTTCATTCGATTTATATCTTGAAAGTCTCTGAATCCAGTGGGCAGCATAAGTGCGGTCACGCCAGTCAGAACTCTCTTTCTTCAATTCATTGAAGAGTTTTGTTGCTTCCTTGAAATTATTTTGATAGACCTTCAGTATTGCGAGACGTGCCTTAGCCTTGTTAAGCAGAATCTTTGCACCTTCGTAATCTTTATCTTTATTCTTTTCAAGTATCCATGCGAAGCTTTGTTCTGCCTCTGTGTATCTTCCGTTATAGGTAGCATCGCACCCGATATGAAGCACTGCCTCCGATGCCCAGGGACTGTCAGGATATTCCTCAATATGTTTTCTGAACATCTTGATCGCTTTTTTATACTCATGCTTGTTCCATTCCTGAATTGCCTCACCAAAGGAAAGATTAACCTTTTTTTCTTTCTCTTTATCACCAATGTCATGAGTAGGATAAAGTGCCCCACCTAATTGCCCGGCAGCCATGATTTCTTCTGTTGAGGGAGGTCTTGAAAGATCCAAGGGTTTTACAGAAAGCTTGACTTTAGAGAGGTTTGGCGTTGCCTCTGCAGCAACCACAAGACTAAGAACTAGTAATAATGATAGTAAATGGACAAAAATAATTTTTGAAATTGAGAAGGGTTTCTTCTCCCTTTTTATGTCCCCCATCGATCCCTCCTTGAGAAAATCTATGCTGTCATAAATAACTTAAGCACGAAGCTACATCTTTTCTTTATTTAACAAATAACAATTGATAACAAAATTAAAGAAACAAGAGATAGTGATCGCTGCCTCCTTTTTCACTGCAAATTGATGAGGAAGGAGAATGAACCCCTCCCTCATCAATTCTCTTATTTACAAATAGTGACTACCGTTGTAGCAGACTTAGTGTTGTTTGCAGGAACACTATCATTCGCGGTACTGACTATCGCCTGCCAAGATATGCTAGTGCCACCGTCACCTGCAAAGTTATAGACATAATTAAGGATTGTGCTGCTCCCTTTACCTTTACCAGAAGCAAAGTTTTGGTTAGACCATGTGTTAACAAGTACACCGTTTTTCTTTAGAACCACATCTCCAATCTCATTTTGCGTACCGTTATTAACAACTGTAATTGAGATTGATTGATCGCCGCTGCAATTTTTTGTCTTACTGGGAACTCCGAGCTGTTTTATTGCCAGATCATGTAGCTGGCAATCTGGATCTGCTAAATCTACCTTTCCGTCACAGTCGTTATCCAGACCATCGCTGCAACTGCGCTCAGGTGTCTGAGTGGGATTTCCCGGTGTACAGGTATTTACCTGCATACCGTTAGAACAGGTAAGTATGCCGGTTCTACCACAGACCCCTAAGCCACAACTCGTTGGATTCCCGTACCAACTCTCTCCTGAACCATCTGCGGTGGCAGCATTGCAGTCGTTGTTCTTGCCATCGCAAGCTTCCACAGCACCCGGATGTATAGCTGCATCGGTGTCGTTACAGTCATTGCCAGGAGTCGTCTGGCACCCTGCAGGCTGACAGCCCACACCTGTGCAGGTTCCATCCACTGATGCGTCTTTGTAGCCGTCACTGTCATTGTCACAGTAGTAATGGACCGGACCGCAGTCGGCAGTATCGGCACTGTCTGTAGTGCCATCGCAGTCGTTGTCCAATCCGTCAGAACAGCTGACCTCCGGGGTTTCTGTTGGATTGCCCGCTACACAAGTATTAACTTGACTCCCGCCAGAACAGGTCATCTGTCCTGTCCTTGCACAAACTCCTACTCCACAACTCGTCGGCTGTCCAAACCAACTCTCCCCCGCTCCATCTGCGGTAGCCGGATTACAATCATTGTCCAGCCCGTCGCAGGTTTCTACGTTATTGCCAGTATTATCTGAACAACTTTGGGTACCACTGTTGCAACTGTAGGTTCCCTCTTTGCAGAGGTCTGTGTCTGGACCATCGCAGGGTGTACCGATCCAGGGCTCCCCTGAACCGTCTGCAGTGGCAGGGTTACAATCATTGTCTTGTCCATCGCAGGTCTCAACGTTATTGCCTGTATTGTCTGAACAGCTCTGGGTACCGCTTGTGCATCCATAGGTTCCCTCTTTACAGAGGTCGGTATCCGGGCCATCACATGCAGCACCGTACCACGCCTCACCTGAACCATCAGCGGTGCTGCCATTGCAGTCATTGTTCTTGCCGTCACAGAGTTCCGCAGCACCCGGATGTATAGCTGCATCGGTGTCGTTACAATCATTACCCTGTGCCACCTGGCACCCTGCAGGCTGACATCCTACACCTGTGCAGGTTCCATCCACTGATGCGTCTTTGTAGCCGTCACTGTCATTGTCACAGTAGTAATGGACCGGACCGCAGTCGGCAGTATCGGCACTGTCTGTAGCACCATCGCAGTCGTTGTCCAAAGTATCGCTGCAACTCCTCTCAGGTATCTCGGTGGGATTGCCCGGCGTACAGGTATCTACCTTGCTTCCAGCAGTACAGGTGAACTGTCCCGTCCTTGCACAGACTCCAACTCCACAGTTCGTCGGCTGTCCAAACCAGCTCTCCCCTGAACCATCAGCAGTGGCCGGATTGCAGTCGTTGTCCAGCCCGTCGCAGGTCTCTACGTTATTGCTGGTGTTGTCTGAACAACTCTGGGTTC
>Ga0315281_10010354_pt1 | contig 12859 bp, 11 predicted proteins | sample YL17G07_0_MG_FD_204540 | JGI IMG/M metagenome (GOLD analysis project Ga0315281, IMG submission 204540) | Sediment microbial communities from Yellowstone Lake, YNP, Wyoming, USA - YL17G07_0 | ecosystem: Environmental > Aquatic > Freshwater > Lake > Sediment | place: USA: Wyoming | collected... | reverse complement strand
AAGACCGGGCGGTACCAGCGCGAAGGCAAGTGGCAGATCATGATCCACGGCGAAAGCTACAAGCCGATCGTCGCCGAGGCCGCCCGCAAGGCCGCGACCGAGGTCTACAACCGGATCATGGTGACGCACCTCTTGATGGACAACAAGGCCAACCGGGTCTCCGGCGCCGTCGGGTTCAATGTCCGGACGGGTGATTTCCACGTGTTCCGCGCCAAGGCCGTCATCATCGGCGCCGGCGGCGCGTCGCATATCTTCAAGCCGCGCTCGGTAGGCGAAGGCATGGGGCGGACTTGGTATGCGCCCTGGAGCAGCGGGTCCGCCTATGCTTTGCCGATCCAGGTTGGCGCCAAGATGATGCAGATGGAAAACCGCATCGTGCTCGCGCGGTTCAAAGACGGCTACGGGCCCGTCGGCGCCTACTTCCTGCACCTCAAGACCTACACGCAGAACGGCCACGGCGAGGAGTACGAGTCGAAGTGGACAGAGCACACGCGGGCGCTGGTCGGCGATTACATTGACCACCATCCGACGCCGACCTGCCTGCGCAACCACGCGTTCCTGCAGGAAGTCGCAGCCGGCCGCGGCCCGATCCGCATGGTGACTAAGGAAGCCTTCCAGGACCCCCACAAGGAAACCGTGGGCTGGGAAAACTTCCTCGGCATGACGATCGGCCAGGCGGTCGTCTGGGCGGCGCAGAACATCGACCCCAAGCACATCAATCCCGAGTTGACCACGTCCGAGCCTTACGTCATGGGCTCTCACGCCACCTGCTCCGGCGCGTGGTCGAGCGGACCGGAAGACTGTGCCCCCGCGGATTATCAGTGGGGATACAACCGCATGATGACGGTCGACGGGCTGTTCGGCGCCGGCGACACCATCGGCGGTACTGCGCACAAGTTTTCTTCAGGGTCGTTCACGGAAGGCCGGATCGCGGCCAAGGCGGCGGTCAATTACGTGATGGAGAAAGGCAGGGACCAGCCCCAGGTCAGCGAACAGGAATATCGCGACCTCGAGAAGCTGATCTACCAGCCTCTGGAGAACTACCGGGTCGGCCGCAACGAGATCGTCGCCGGGACCGTATCGCCGAGCTACCTCCTCCCGATCCACGGTCTCCAGCGTCTCGAGAAGATCATGGACGAATACGTCGGCGGCATTAGCGCCAACTACATGACGAACAGCATGCTGCTCGACCGCGGCCTCGAGTTGCTGACCATGCTGAAGGAAGACATGAATCACATGGGCGCCGAAGACCTGCACCAGCTTCAGCGCACCTGGGAGCTGAACCACCGGATTCTGGCCTCGGAGTCCGTGACCCATCACACGCTGTTCCGCAAGGAGACACGGTGGCCGGGGTATTACTACCGGGGCGATCACATGAAGCTGGATGATGAGAACTGGCATTGCTTCACGCTGTCCCGCTACGACCGGGATACCGGCAAGTGGGCAATGGAGAAGGCGCCGGTCCACCACATCATCGACTGACCGTTACGGCGGGAAGGGTTCATGGCGGACCATCGCCTGCAACTCTTCCACGCGGTAGCGAAGCACCTTTCCTTCACCAAGGTGGCCGCGGCGCTGTTCCTGACCCAGCCGGCGGTCATCTTCCTTCTGGCAGATCGAAGCTCCTAAGCGAAGGCCGGCCGGTGGTCGGGCCGGTTCTTCAGCCGCACGATGTCGTAGGGCGGGAGCAGAATGCTGGTGTTCTCGCAGCACTTACGACTCGCTCAAATGAATCCTGATTGTCGCAGCGCACAAAGCACTATCGTAATGCCTTCGTGAGTCTCGCATCGAACCATGAAACGCGCAAATCTAGGTTGATAAGCAATAACCATAACTCCATAATGTATTCTTGGGTTGACGGGAGCGGCCCGTTCAACCATTTTGAATGTGGCACGGTCCGCGACCGGACCTGGTGCTGGCAGGCTCACCAAATTTCGGGGGTACCAAACAATGGTCTATACGGGTAGAACGGTCTGGCCTCTGGTGTTCGGAGTCATCATGGTGGCCTACGCCTATTTGGTGCAGTCCGGCGCGATGGAGCCGGTCATCAAATTCCTCGGTTCCGGGAGCAACGTTGGCGAGATGCGGATTCTCGGCTATACGTTCGGCATCTTCGGTGTCGTGATCGGACTTTGGCAACTGCTCGCCCCGCCGAAGGAGGGGCAGGCGGATTACTACCTCTCCATGGTCGGGGGCTTGGTATTCATTATGATGGTGGCCTTCGTAGTCAAGTGGGGGCTCGACCCGCTGATGGCGCAATGGGGGCGTGCGGCGCAGCCGACCCTCGGCTTCAATTTCGCCAGCGTAATGAACTTGAACTACGTCGTGATGGGCATTATCGCCGGCATCGTCATCGTCAACGTCTTCAAGGTGCCGGCTTGGGCGGAGAACGGCGTCCGGCTCTCGCGTCTCGGACTGAAGACCGGCGTGATCCTGCTGGGCGCTCTTTACAGCCTGGCGGAGCTGGCGCAGCTCGGACGCCTTTCGGTCGTTCTGATCGGGGTGTTCGTGCTGGGTTCCGTGGGCTTCGTGCTGTGGCTGGGCGCGCGCCGGAACATGCCCAATTCGATGACCGGAGTGCTGGCGGCCGGGGTCGGCGTGTGCGGCGTGTCCGCGGCAGTGGCTGCGGCTCCCGTGGTAAAAGCGAAATCCACAGAGATCGCTTACACCATCGGTACCATTCTAATGTTCGGCGTGATCTGCATGTTCCTCTTCCCTATCGTCGGCAAGGCGATGGGCATGGGCTTCATCCAGTTCGGCGCCTGGGCCGGCACCGGAATCCTCAATTCGGCGCAGGTGGCTGGCGCCGCGCTCGCCTTCCAGCCCAACGGCATCGAGACGCTGAAGGTCGCCGAGATCTTCAACATCACCCGCGTGCTGTTTCTGCCGATCATCGTCCTGTGGCTCGCGGTGTGGTACGTGAAGCGCGAAGTGGGCGCGGAAAAGGTTGACCTCGTCCAAGTGATCGTCGGCAAGTTCCCGGTCTTCGTCCTCGGCTTCATCCTGATGTTCGCGCTGTCCTCGACCGGCATTTTCGCGCCGGCCCAGCATTACCAGGGCTCGTACTTCGACAACAGCGACAAGGTAATGACGACCAAGGACAAGGACGGCAAACCGGTCAGCAGGCTGCTCGGCGACAAGGATCTCGCGGCGCTCAGGGCCGAAGCCGACAAGGTGCAGCGCCAGGACCAGAAAGCCGCGCTGCAAAGGTTGATCGAGAACAAGAAGCTGATGTCCATCGACGACGATGATACGTTGCGCGGCGTGGTCAACGCCAAGCTCATGAGCAAATCGGCAAACGACGTGCTGGTCAAGGCGCATCGCGCGGTGCGTCACACAGCGAAGAAAATCGCCATGTTCCGCGACCTGATCGCATGGTTCTTCACCTTCGGCCTGGTGGGCCTTGGCATGCAGATCACCATGTCATCGATCAAGCAGGCCGGCGGGCAGCCGCTGATAGTGGGCAGCATCGTGGGAATCATCAAGGCGGTCGGTTCCCTGATCGTGGTGTGGCTGCTTGTGGCCGAAACAATCTGACTCCGGGAGACAACCATGGCTGAAGACAAGTTCGACCGCGGCTCCGCGCTGACGGTGTTCAAGACCGACCGGCATGAGGACATGATGGCGCTGGCGCTCTCGCTCGTCATCGCGCTTCTGGTCTACGTGTTCGTCTAGCTGGCGCCGTACGCCCACATCCTGCTCTCGAGCCACGGCACCGCGGGAGCGCGGGCGGCCGAGCGGATGGCGCTCGCGTTTGCCGCGGCCGGAGGGCGGCTTTCGCAGCTCGTCGTTGTGCCGGATTTCTGGAAAGGCATGATGGGCGACGACTGGCTCAATAACGCCTCCACGCGCGACGCCTACGGCCGGCACGTCGAACGCCAGCTGGAGCGCGAAATCGAAGAGGAGGTCGCGCGCGTGCGGGCGCGCGCCAGCGAGCTCGGGCTGAGCTACGAGCGTCGCGTCGTGCTCGGGAAGCCTGCTGAGTGCCTGCTCGAGTCGGCGGTAATGCTCAAGCCGGATCTGGTGGTGATCGGCTCGCCGCGGCCCGCGGGGGTGCGCGGACTGCGCTCATGCATGCAGTTGGAGACGCTGGTGCGCGGTCTGGCGGTACCATTGCTGATCGCGCCTTATCCCGGATGAGCGCGACGGGCGTTCTGCCCGACCGGAACGCAGCCTGGGTGACGCTGGAATTGCCCCTCGCTGCCGCCCGGCTCGCCGCGTTCTGCAGCGACCTGGAGCAGCTCTACCGCATCAACCCATTCCTTGAGTTCGCATCGTGGGAGCAGAGTGCGCCGGACCGCTTCCGGGCCGAAGTTCTGAATCACAGCAACGGTCAGCGCACGGTAATGGCGGGATCCGTCACTCGAACGTCGGAACATACCCTGCGGGTCGACTACGCGGAGCACCTCAAGAAAAGCACATGCTTCGAGATCGAACCGACGCCCAACGGCAGCCGCCTCACCATCACCGACGAATACAACCCAGCCGGCGCAGTTGCGCAGGACGCCGAAGTCGATCGCAGCTTGCACGCGTGGGGCGTGGCGCTCTTGACGCACCTGGAGCGCGACCGGCGCTGGGGATGGATTCCACTGTACCGCTGGTGCATGCGGCACGTGTGGCTGCCAATGAAACCCGCCGCACGGCGCATCACTTTCCTGATTCTGGTCATCGGCCTGGCGGACATCGTCCTGATCGCGCTCGGGCTGGCGATCTACTGGATCGAGTCGGCGCACTGAATTCCTTGTAATCGCCGCCCATCACGCCCGATAATACGTCAATGGACCATCTCGACCCGAAGCAGGCGCAGGAATTCCTGCAGAAAACCCCCGACGCGCTGTTCATCGACTGCCGCAGCGAGATGGAGTACCTATTTGTCGGCCATCCGGTCGGTGCCCTGCACGTGGCATGGAACGACGGGCCCGACTGGGACGTGAACCCGCACTTCGTCGGCCAGGTGAAGAAGCTCGCCGGCACGAACCACGCCGTGCGCCCGATCGTCCTCATCTGCCGCAGCGGCAACCGCTCCCAGGAAGCGGGCGAAGTGCTCGAGCGGCAGGGCTTTTCCCGCGTCTACAACGTGCTGAACGGCTTCGAAGGCCCGCTGAACGACAAGCATCGGCGCAACGTGGTCGCCGGTTGGCGTCACGACGGACTCCCCTGGGAGCAGTGCTGACCGGCACGATCGACTTACGTATTTCCGCCCGCCGCTTTGACGCCCGCCTCCAGCGAGGCGTATTACTCGCGCAGGATTTCCAGCACTTCGGGCCGGCTGCTTCAATGTAAGGCAGCTCGCCGCGAAATCGTCCGCCTTACGGGCGGCCTTTTTTTGTGCTTCAATAGACCATGGCCGACCGGCGCCTTCAGGTATTCCAAGCAGTGGCGAAGCACCTTTCCTTCACCAAGGGCGCCGAAACGCTGTTCATGACCCAACCAGCGGTTACCTTCCAGATCAAACAGTTCGAAGAGCACCTGAACACGCGCCTCTTCGACCGCGCGCAGGGTCGAATTTCGCTCACGCCCGCGGGCAAGCTTGCGCTCGAGTACGCCGAGCGTATCCTCGCGCTGACCGCCGAACTCGACACGCGCCTCAAGGAGATGAGCGGCGAAGCGGCGGGGCCACTGCTCATCGGCGCGAGCATGACGATCGGCGAATACGTGCTACCGCAGCTCATCGGCAAGTTCAAGGCGCGTCTCCCAGCCGTGGTGCCAACCCTGTTCGTCGGCAATTCCGAAGCGGTCCAGGACCGCGTCGCGGAGCGCACGCTGGACTTGGGCTTCATCGAAGGCGACACGCACCTCTCCACGCTCCAGAGCGAAATCTGCTGCGAGGACGAGCTGCAGGTCGTATGCGCGCCTTCCCACCCGCTGGCAATGGAAGCCTGCGCAATGCCCGCGTCCTTGACCCAGCACCCCTACGTCAGCCGCGAGGCCGGCTCGGGCACGCGCGCAGTCGTCGACCGCTACCTGCAGCAGGCCGGCGTCTCGCCGGAATCGATGAACGTGGTCGTCGAACTCGGAAGTCCCGAGGCTCTAAAGGGCCTCGTTGCCACCGGCCTGGGTTTCGCGATCATGTCGCGCGTCATCGCCACGAAGGAGCTGCAACTCGGGCAGCTCGTCCAGGTGCCGCTCAGGCCGCCGCTAATCCGCAATTTCTCAGTGGTGTATTCGAAGGAGCGGTTCCAATCGAAGCTGGTGGCGGCGTTCCTGCAGTTCGCGAAGGAGCAACTCGCGGCCGCACAGCGCCTCGCCGCTTAGCCTCAGAAGCCTGTTCCGGGCTTAAAGCTGAAGATGTGCTCGAGCACTGGCGCGCGGAGCGGCCAGTCAGCTTCACTCCGACTTTCTATTGGCCTTCCAGCCCGGCGTAATACTCACGCAGGATGGCCAGCACCTCCGGGCGTGAGAACTCGGGCGGCACCGGGCTGCCCTCGGACAGCCACTTGCGCAGCTGCGTGCCTGATACCTGCAGGCGGTCCTTGTCCCCGTGAGGACAAGTGCGCCCGGAGGCCATGCCGCCGCAGCCATAGCACCAGAATGTCACGTCCATCTTGAGCGGCCGCGTTTCGAGCGCATCTGCGGGAATTTCGTCGAAGATCCTGTGCGCGTCGAAAGGGCCGTAGTAGCTGCCCACGCCTGCGTGGTCCCGCCCGACCACCAGGTGCGAGCAGCCATAGTTCTGGCGAAATAGCGCGTGCAGCAGTGCCTCGCGTGGCCCGGCGTAGCGCATGTCGAGCGGATAGCCCGCCTGCACGACCGTGCCGGGAGCGAAATACTTGCTGATCAGCGAGCTGATCGCGCTCGTGCGCACCTCGGCGGGGATATCGCCCGGCTTGAGGTTGCCAAGCAGGGAGTGCACCAGCACGCCATCGCAGATCTCGATCGCCACCTTGGCGAGATATTCATGCGACCGGTGCATGGGATTGCGCGTCTGGAACGCCGCGACGCGCGACCAGCCGAGCCGCTCGAATTCGGCGCGCGTCTCAGCGGGCGTCATGAACAGCCCGCCGTACTTGGCCTTGAACCCGCCATCCGAGAGCACCTGCACCGGGCCGGCGAGGTTGACCTCCGGCTGCTGCATGACCATCTTCACGCCCGGATGTTCGGGGTCGGTGGTGCGAAACACCGCCATGCACTCACGGGCCCGGTCGATCGCGTATTTCTCGGTCACCTTCATGGTGGCGAGCGGTGCGCCGTTTTCGGGGTCGGCGAGCGCGATATCGCCGCCGACGCGAATCGAGCCGGCCGCTTCGGCATCGACCGACAAGGTAATCGGAATCGGCCAGAAAAGGCCCGCCGCCGTCCGATAGCCATCGCAGACGCCCTCCCAGTCGGCGCGTGTCATAAAGCCGTCGAGCGGCGTGAAGCCGCCGATGCCGAGCATGATCAGGTCGCCCTTCTCGCGCGAGCTGACGCGGACCGCGCGCAGCTTCTTCGCTCGGGCAGACTCGGCAGCGAGCCGCTCCCCAGCCGGCATCAGCGGCTTAAGGGCGCCTCCTCCGTGCGGTGAGACTAGGCTAGGCAAGATACTTTTTCGTTCAGGAAGATAGTCTGCGGGTATTCTCGGGAGCCTGCGGGTGGAGTGCAAAGCCATTGTACTGATGCGCCGATAAGCTGCATTGATGATCTACGCAGATGAAATCCAGGCGCCACACCAGCGTAAGTTCCGCGGCTCGAAAATACGGAACCGCGTCCACACCGACGTTGACCATGCCATTGATTTCGTTGCCGCATGATATGACTCGTTCACAGAGTAATGCTCGACCGGGTTTATTTACGGTGCCTGCGTATCCGGTCCAGATGCTCGCAGACCGTCTGTGCACCCTGCAACACGCGCGGCGTCTGACGCTGTATCCAGTCGGGATCGACGTACAACGCCTTCACATTACGCAATTTGGTGAAACCTTCGTAACGACGCCATTGCGCGGCGAACTCCTCCTCCGTCGTCGCCGAACTGCCGCCCAACACTACCTCGGGTTGTACCGCGATCACGCCCTCGAGCGACACCACCGGCGTCAGCGTCGAGAGCCCGGCAAACACATTGGCTCCGCCACACAGCCCAATTACGTCGCTGATCATGTGGCGGCCGTTGACGGTCATCAGCGGTTCATGCCAGATCTCATAGAACACGCGCACTCTGGCGCGCGCGCCGTAGCGCCCGCGCAGTTTCGCCACCCCGCTCTCGAACTCCTCCGCAACGCGTCGCGCTCCAGGTGTCGTTCCGGTCAGTATGCCGACCGCGCGCAGCGACCGCGCTATCGCCCCCAGCGTCTCCGGTTCCACCATGAAAACGGGAAATCCAAACTGTTCGAGGCGCTCGAAATCGGCGGCGTGATTGCCGCTCTTCCATCCAATGACAAGATCGGGCCTGAGGCTTAGCACGCGTTCGATATCTATGCGCGATGCGTCACCGATCTGCGTGATGGCGCCAGCCGCCGGAGGGTAATCGCTGTAACGTGCCACGCCGACGAGCTTGTCACCGGCGCCGACAGCATAAACGAGCTCGGTCACTGACGGCGCAAGCGCAATAATGCGTTTCGCCGGACTCCGCAACGTCACCGCCTTGCCGCGATCGTCCGCTACCGTAATGTCCGCCGCCTGTGCCGTCAACGCCAACCCGAACAAGCCGGCAAACAAATGGCGCGAAACCATGGGGCGATCCGGCTACGAGATTACCTGGTAGTAGATGTTCTGCGGGTGGCGCGCCTGCGCAAAGAAAAACCAGCGTTCAGCCAGCATGCCGAAAAATTGCACGATAAACGCGAGCAACAGCAATGCCGGCAGTCCGCAGACGAGCGCGAGCACGGCAAGCAACACCGGCAGCAGGAAGGCAAACAGCAAAAAAAACCACTTCACGGCGCGCACGAAATACAACGTCCTGCCGTGGAAAAATTCGCGCGTATTGAACGATCCGCCCATCTGTCCCTGCGATTTCTGGGCGATGCGCGGATGCTTGACACCGATCGCGGTCTGCAGGCTGGAGGTAGGACGAATGCGGGCGTCTCTGGTCAGAGCGGCGGCGCGCATTGCCAGTGCCAGCGCGGTTACCGTCACGGCGGCAATACTCAGCAGCTCGACCAGCAATGGCGTCGTGTATGCCGCGAATGCCGAGGCGAGCGTCAATCCGGATGCAGCGCCGAGCAGAAAAAAATTGATCGGCGTCAGCGCCGTATGCCATTCCTGCACGAACTTGAGGCAGGCATAAATCATCCCGGTGCAGACAAAAAGCGCGAGGCACAGCACGACCGCCACGGCGCCGATCCATCCGCTGGCGGCGAGCCCGAGGTAATGCGCGGCGCCGTAGGCAAACACCGCCGCCATTAACGCCGGCAGCACGATGACCTCGCGCGACAGCCATGACGTGCGCCACATCGCGGCCGAGCGCCACGCGCGCTCCGGATGGCCAAGATGAAAGAACGACGCCACGAGGCCAGCGGCGAGCAGCGCCAGCACCAGCACACTTCCGCCAATATAAAATACCGGTGCCGCCGGTGTCAGCGTGTCGAAACGCGCGCCGAGCTCGACCGCATACAACGCAAGCAGCAAACCCTGCCCGGCACCGATCAACGTCGTGAGGAAGATTACGGAAAATGCGGGGCGCATGGATCTACCACGACGTCACGTCGTCGAGCGACGGTTCGGAGGTTGCCGGTTTCGGCAACAGGCCGTCAACCTTGAGCGGATTGTCGACTCGCACGAGTTCGTCTTTGTGGATCTTGATTTGGGTTTTGCGCCGCGGCAGATAATGGTTCGCGGGGTGTGTCCCCCATTCCGGCATCAAGGCATAACCGCCGTTGTCGCGGACCGCCTGCGATACCGCGGACCCGTGATCGTGGATATCGCCGAACAGCCGCGCACTGGTCGGGCACGCCATTACGCACGCGGGCTTGCGCTCTGCTTCCGGCAGCTTGTCGTCGTAAATCCGATCAACGCACAGCGTGCATTTTTTCATTACCTTCTGGTGCTCGTCGAGCTCGCGCGCGCCGTATGGACACGCCCATGCACAATATTTGCAACCGATGCACTTGTCGTAATCAACCAGCACGATGCCGTCCTCGGGACGTTTGTAGCTGGCCCCGGTCGGGCACACCGGCACGCACGGCGGGTCCTCGCAATGCAAGCATGATTTGGGAAAGTGCACCGTCTCCGTATTTGGAAACTCGCCCACCTCGAAGGTTTGCACCCGGTTGAAAAAAGTCCCCGTCGGGTCCTTGTCATACGGTTTGTCATCGGACATGAAGCCCGCGATCCCGGACGTATTCCATTCCTTGCAGCTCGTCACGCATGCGTGGCAGCCGACGCAGACGTTGAGATCGATGACGAGCGCGAGCTGGGTCACCAGCGCACCCGTAAATCGCGAATGGTGATCGGTGATTGATCAGAAAGTGCGACAGAACGATTCATGGTCGAGACCATCGTCACGATTTCCCGCTCGTTGACCGTCCGGCTACGTACGCCAGCCACGCGCGCCGCAGCGCATTGGTGCCGGGTGCGGGCGCGACCGCCTCGAATTGCGGCAAGGTTTGCTGCGGCTCGCCGGCGGCGCGGTAGATGCGCACCCGCACGTCGTACCAGCCAGCCTGGCCGGTGACCGGATCGGAGTTGGAAACGCGGTTGCCGCGCGCGTCCGTAGGCAGCTCATCAGTGATCAGATGGTTAAGTAGGAAACCTTGCTGCGATTCGTTGGCGTCCGGCGCGAGATGCCAAGCGCCTTTTGCCTTGCCGATTGCATTCCACGTCCATACCGTGCCAGGCTCGACCGCCTCGGAGTAGCGGCACATGCAACGCACGCGCCCGTGCGGCGATTCGACCCAGATCCAGTCGCCGTCGGCGATCCCCTGGTTGCGCGCCGTGGCCGGATTGGCGTAAAGATAGTTGTGCGCGTGGATCTGGCGCAGCCACGCATTCTGCGAGTCCCATGAGTGATACATCGCCATCGGCCGCTGCGTGACCGCGTTTAGCGGATAGGCGTGGACGTCGGTCAGCTGCGTTTCGAGCGGCGCGTAATAAAACGGCAGCGGATCGAAATAGGTGGCGACGCGCTCGCGCAGATGTTCAGGTGGCCGGCGTGGCGGCCATTTGCCCTGCGCCGCGAGGCGGAACTTCTGCAGCACTTCCGAGTAGATATGGATCATCACCGGATCGCCGAAGCGGCGGATGCGCACGCGCTGCGCCCACTCCATGTAGCCGCGGTTCCAGTTGCGCATGTACTGGTAAGACGGTGGCAACCGGTGCTGGAACACGCAGTTGTTTTGCGCGTACATCTCCCACTGCCGCGGGTTGGGCTCGCCGACCATAAATTTTTCGCCGCCTTTGCCGCGCCAACCGGCGAGAAAACCGATACCCGAGCCCGGCTCGGTCTCGTAGTTGATGATGAAGTCGGGATAATCACGGAACTTGCGCGAGCCATCGGCATGACTGAACGCCGGAAGTTTCAGGCGGGCACCGAGCTCGATCAGGACTTCCTGGAACGGCTTGCACTCGCCCGTGGGCGGCACCACCGGCACGCGCACCGCATCGACCGGTCCCTCGAACTCCGAGATCGGGCGGTCGAGCATCGACATCACGTCGTGGCGCTCAAGGTACGTGGTATCCGGCAGCACGAGATCCGCGAACTCCACCATCTCCGACTGGAACGCATCGCATACGACGATGTACGGAATTTTGTATTCGCCGTTCGCGTCGCGGTCGTTCAGCATCTTGCGCACTTCAACGGTGTTCATGGTCGAGTTCCACGCCATGTTGGCCATGAAAATCATGAGCGTGTCGATGCGGTACGGATCGCCGCGCCAGGCGTTGGTGATCACGTTGTGCATCATGCCGTGCACCGCGAGCGGATATTCCCACGAGAACGCCTTGTCGATGCGCACCGCGGAGCCGTCCTCGTTCACGAACAGGTCGTCAGGCGTGCCCGGCCAGCCCAGCGCGAGCCCGCCAAGCGGGGTGTCCGGCTTCACGCCATGCGGGCCGTTCGGTGTTTTTGCAGCGGGCGGGATCGCGCGCGGGAACGGCGCCTTGTGGCGGAAGCCGCCCGGACGGTCGATGGTGCCAAGCAGCGTCATCAGAATCGCGAGCGAGCGGATGGTGTGGAAGCCGTTGGAATGCGCAGCCAGCCCGCGCATGGCGTGAAACGCGACCGGGTTGCCGGTCACCGATTCGTGCTCCTTGCCCCAGCAGTCGGTCCAGGGTATCGGCAATTCAATCTTCTGGTCACGCGCGGTAATGCCCATCTCCTGCGCGAGGCGCCGAATGGTCGCCGCCGGCACGCCGGTGATCTTCTCCGCCCACTCGACGGTGTAGCTCTTCACCCGTTCCTGCAGCAACTGGAACGCCGGCTTGACCGGCGTGCCGTCGGGCAAGCTGAATTCGCCGAGCAGATACGGGTCGGCGCCTTCCGTGTGCGTGCGCAGCGGGCGGTTGGAGAGCCGGTCCCACCACATCTGCGGCTGCTCCCAGTCCGGCGCGGCGCCAGCGTCGGGGTCGCGCACGAACAAGCCGTGCCCGTCGCTCGCCTCGTCGAGATTCACGAGTTGCCCGGAATTGGTGTAGCGCACGAGGAAATCGCGGTCGTAGAGTCCGAGCGCGATGATCTCGTGAATCAACGCGAGCAGCAGCGCGCCGTCGGTGCCCGGCTTGATCGGCACCCATTCGTCGGCGATGGCCGAGTAGCCGGTGCGCACCGGATTGATCGAAACGAATTTGCCGCCGCCGCGCTTGAATTTCGAGATTGCGATCTTGAGCGGGTTGGAGTGATGATCCTCGGCGGTGCCCATCATCACGAACAGCTTGGCGCGCTCGAGGTCGGGGCCACCGAATTCCCAGAACGAGCCGCCGATGGTGTAGATCATGCCGGCCGCCATATTGA
>Ga0315281_10010353_pt1 | contig 12860 bp, 16 predicted proteins | sample YL17G07_0_MG_FD_204540 | JGI IMG/M metagenome (GOLD analysis project Ga0315281, IMG submission 204540) | Sediment microbial communities from Yellowstone Lake, YNP, Wyoming, USA - YL17G07_0 | ecosystem: Environmental > Aquatic > Freshwater > Lake > Sediment | place: USA: Wyoming | collected... | reverse complement strand
ATCCATCTGTCTAATGTCGCTCCGTCTTCTTCAGTACACGTTAAAACCGCCACTTTCTTGGGCATATTGTCCTCCTTTTGCCCAAGATGATAACATATATCGCTTATTATTGCAACTAAGCACTAGCGTACTGCCGGAATTAAAAATTGCATTAGAAAAATTGGGAATAACGGGTAACGATAAAGACTTATTACAGATTTTACTATTCACTTCCCACCGACCTTTCCGACTTGTTAGGGCTTCTAATGGCCTAAAGACCGATTACAAATCTCCCAAAGACATATATAAAAACACTCCTGAGTTACATCACTATTTTCAGGATAATCATGAAGCCTGGTTTGTCTGTGATGGTTATCCTGACGAATTATTATCGCTGTTTCATGATCTTGAAATTAACGAACAGCCTAAGGTCGCAAAAACAAGTCCAGACGAAAATGGATTTGTGATAATTTCAAAATCACCTAGTAATCACAAAAGAGGATTAAATGGATTTGATCCAAATATTAAAGTTGATGGGCTAGAAAACGCAATAGCCAATCCAACAATCGAGAAAAGTGTATTTATATGGAACAATATAGCCCTACCACATTTAGCTTGTATTCGAGGGAGTGTAGAAACATCGTATAAAAAAACGTACGAGAAGAGCACAAGGGAAGATCAAATATCTAAGTTCGGTCGCTTGCTAATCGAGACTGCATGGTTGCCAAACCCGAATGGCGGTTTTTCAAAACCAAATAAACTCTTCCTGAATGATCTTCCCAGTGAATTCAAGGAAGATACTCGAGAAGCCGAGTCACTTTCGATCGCGATTGATATGATTCAGGCTGAGCGTGAACAGGCCTTGGAATTTGTTACAGGAGGTGACCCAAAACTAAAGAGAATTATCGAGCATTATCTATCCGGATCAAATTCTGAACGCGAAAAAATGCTGAAAATGATTCCCCATGAAATTCCGCCTGAACCAGCCCCCTCTTTCAAAGATGGTTTGAAAAACCTTGGTCGTCGGCAGCGAGGCGCAATTGAACCCGGAAATCACGAAAATTTCCCTGTCTCAAACCCTGACCGCTATCAAGAAAAGCTGACCGAAGGTGTCGAAGATGCAGTTGAGGACCACTTATCAATACCGCGAAGAATATCGTTTTCACCAGTGAAGGATCATCCATCGAACGAGGACGCACGTAGTTTTCTTTATACGCAGTACCATGGTCGTTGCCAAGTCACGGGGACGACCTTTCTAAAGGCATCCAGAAATACGAATGGCATAGCCGAGAATTACTTCGAAGCGTGTTCGCTTCTATCATATACGAATGCAGACTACCTCAATGATGCCGGAAATATGCTTTGCGTTAGCGCAGACACCATGGCGAAACTCAAGTGTGCCAGTTGGATATTTCTGGACAGCCTTGAAGATACCATCGAATCGTTCAAGGCAAACAGCCAGCAGACAGAAAACGTCACTGTCAGGATTAGTCTGGCTGGTGAGAAGTGTGCTATTACCTGGAGTCAGCGCCACTTCATGCGCCTGGTCGCGTTGTATGAAAAAGCGTAATGCTGGAGTATCTATTTCGAAGCGGTGGAGGCGCTTTCAAGGGATTATTTCGCGAGGAATCACGAGGCTCAATTCCACGCCCTGTGTCCGCTGTGCGCGGCCAGGTACAAGAAATTTGTGAAGCAGGACGAAGGCGACATGGAGACATTTAAGAACGAGATGAATTTGTGTTAAATACTATTCTTGATCAATACGAAAGAGGTGTCTCTGTAGATGAAAACAATATTCATAGAAGGCAGATTAGATGATTACCAAGATTTTCATGATAAAAATTGGTTTGAGACTTTCTACAATCTTGTGACGGAGACACCGTTAAAATCTGCTGGAGAACATTTTGCTGTTGGCTGGTGGGGAAGTGTACGTGCGTTTATCATGCCTTGGCTTTTGGTAAACTGTGCCTACGATGCGATAGCGGCGGTTAGTCTATCGCCATACGACAGAGATGTTGTCTGGCAAAAACATCTGCAACGTCCGGAGTTCAGAGTAGCACTATGGAAGACAGCCGAAAACACTTTCGTTTCAATATATTACGCATACGAAGATTACTTTGTTCAGGTTCTAAAAATTCTTGGCAAATTGGATTCTCTCCGCACAACGGATAGAGACTTCAAGGCTAGAGCTAAGACAATTATAGGTGAGGAGGCTCTCAATCGATGTTGGTATGACAACAGAATTGATGTCGCGAGAGAAATCCGACACGCAATAACCCATAACGGTGGTAGGCCGACTAGCAATCTTCTTAGCAAGAAGCCCTTGCCGAGAATAGAGAACGGCGACATCCTGATTTCCGCAACAGATGTTCGTCAACTTTACGAATTGTTGAAGGAAAGAGTGATCGAATTCACACAATCTGCGCTTCGTTATGAAACATAGGATTATAGGAAAGCACCTCGGTAGGGTAGAGAATTGGCATACGGAACTGCCCGCGGAAGTTGATAAGAATAAGCTCCCATCAAAAATATCCTTGAAGAGGGCGAACTTATGCCTAAATCAGTTATCCGGAAATTCCGGATAACTGCCGCTGACGGGAAAAATTATGATACAGCCCACTACAACTATATTGAATGGTAAATGCCATTTCTTTAGACTCGCCGAGTGATCATTCTATGAAACCAATTTCCAAACTTCGGTTCGATTCATTGGCTGGCTACTTTCGAAGTCCCACAATGTGTCTTGCTGCACGCGAGTTGGGCTGGTTTGAAGAGGCTGACGAGAAAGTCCTTGGTGTGCTCGTGCTGGACATACCAGACAACGACTATGCCTGCTATATTCTTGGGCGCGATGCGAAAGGTCGTTTCCGCGCAGTGGGGATCAACTGTTCCATTCCAACGGTCGAAGAAGCTTATGCCCGGCTTGAAACGAAGCTCGCGGAGTACGCGCAGATGCCGCCAGCAGCGTTCTATCAAGGTGATGAAGTTGGGAAGCCGCTCGACTTCTTCACGCCTGTGGTTTTTAACAGGGAACATTTGCTTTTCCCTTTGATGAGAGGTAAAATAATAATCAATATATTCAGATAGAAAAAGGTATAAGATGAGTAAAAATAAATGTGAAATAAAACAGGATGGAGGTTTAAGATATGGGCATTTTAAAAAGTAAAATAAAGGTTACTGATGGAATTTTACATATACAACTGCCAGATGAGTTCAAGGATAAGGTTGTTGAGGTGACAGTTAAAACGGAAAATGAAATAACGGCAAAGCTTATGATTAACGCTATAAAAATTGATACTACAAAATGGAAGTTCAACAGAGAGGAAGTTTATGGCCGGTGAGGGTGGCGATATCTTTGTTGACACAAACATTTTAATCTATGCCTACTCAGTCACAGAATTAGAGAAGAAAAAGAAGGTGTTGTCGCTTCTTACCACTGAATCGGTAGCCATAAGTACCCAGGTAGTTAATAAATTTATATGGGTAATGCATCGGAAATTTAATGTGGCGTATGGATCGCTTAAATTCATAATAGATAATATCTTTGACCTCTACAAGGTGTGCATAATAAATCAATCCTCCGTTTTAAAAGCTATTGACCTTTCAAAAAGACTCCAATTTTCTTACTGGGACAGCCTGATGTTAGCATCGGCTCTAGAATCGGGATGCAATGTTTTCTACACTGAAGACTTGCAAGACGGCCAGTATATAGATAATCAAATCGTCGTCATAAATCCATTTGTTAAGAACGCTGGATAATTCCACCTCGGTTTACCTATGGACATCATATTTGGTGGAAAAAGTTCCAAAGAACTTTATTCAGAGATTTCTGAGTGGAAGAAAAAACAATAGAACCTATGAACGTCCTAGACCCAATGATTCCAAGCCCGTTTGTTATTCGACGGGTACAGAAGGAGACGTACGACACTTTCACGATTGAGATTGAGCCGGCAGACGGTCCAAAGGATTTCCCTTTTGCCGCCGGGCAGTTCAACATGCTCTACGTGTTTGGCGTGGGAGAAATCCCCATTTCCCTCAGTGGCAACCCTGACTCGGCAGACACGCTAAAGCACACCATCCGCGCCGTAGGTACCGTGACGAATGCATTAACAAAACTGAAACGGGGCGACGTCCTGGGTATACGAGGCCCTTACGGAACGAGCTGGCCGTTAGAAGACGCCGCCGGAAAAGACGTGCTAATAATTTCGGGTGGAATCGGACTGTCGCCGCTCCGCCCGGTATTGTACCAACTTTTTTCAAAACGCAAAAAATACGGAAAAATCACCCTGCTCTACGGCGCGAAAACGTCGAAGGATATCCTCTATAGACGTGAGTTGGAGAAATGGGGCAGATGCTTCAATATCGACGTAAATGTCACGATAGACAAGGCATCCGATGACTGGCAAGGCAACGTCGGCGTGGTCACCACCCTGATACCTCAAACACCGCTTGATTCCTCGCGCACGATTGCAATGATATGCGGTCCGGAGGTGATGATGCGCTTCACCATTGCGGAACTCCAAAAAACCGGCATGAGCGATACATCCATCTTTATTTCCATGGAACGCAACATGAAGTGCGGTATCGGCTTGTGCGGACACTGCCAGTGCGGCCCTCTTTTTATGTGCAAGGACGGCCCCATATTCCGCTTCGACCGTATCAAGGATTTCTTTGGAAAAAGGGAGTTATAACATGCCTGCAAAACGAAAACCAAAACTAGCCGTCTGGAAGTTTGCCTCCTGCGACGGATGCCAATTGAGCTTACTGGACTGCGAAGACGAACTCCTGTCCGTAACGGACAAGGTTGCCATTGCGTACTTTCCCGAGGCGTCCCGCGCGTCCGTGAAGGGACCGTACCAAATCTCCCTCGTTGAAGGTTCCATCACAACCCAGCACGACGCCGAACGAATTCAGAAGATCCGCAAAGTATCGAAGTTGCTCATCACCATCGGCGCGTGCGCCACGTCCGGCGGCATTCAGGCATTGCGAAATTTTAAGGACGTTAAAGAATTTGTTTCGCACGTATACGCATCCCCGCAATACATAGAAACCCTGGACAAATCAACCTCCATTGCAAGCCACATCCCGGTTGATTATGAATTGCACGGGTGTCCGATCAATAAGATGCAACTCCTGGAGGTCATCAGCGCGTATCTGCACGGGCGCAAGCCGAACGTGCCGCCGCACAGTGTTTGCATCGATTGTAAACAAAAAGGGACTGTTTGCGTTATGGTGGCTCAGGGCATACCGTGCCTTGGTCCGGTTACCCACACCGGGTGTGGGGCAATTTGCCCATCGTACAACCGCGGATGCTATGGGTGCTACGGCCCGATGGAAACGCCAAACACGGCGTCTCTAAGCTCGTGGTTTAACCAACTGGGAGTGAATGAAGAAGGCATCATGCGGGCATTTCGCAGCTTCTATGCATATTCAGAACCATTTCGCAAGGAGAGCGAGCTACATGAAAAACAAGACGATTAAAGTGGACTGCCTCTCACGGGTTGAAGGCGAAGGCGCGCTCTCGGTAAAAATAAAAGACAACAAGGTTGTTGACGTCAAACTGAAAATCTTTGAACCACCGCGTTTTTTCGAGGCGTTTCTGCGTGGACGCGCCTTTTCAGAGGCGCCCGACATCACCGCCCGCATCTGTGGAATATGCCCGATCGCCTACCAGATGAGCGCGGTACACGCGATGGAAGACGCGCTCGGCGTCACGGTAAGCAGCCAGGTGCGCGCATTACGCAGGCTCATTTACTGCGGGGAGTGGATTGAAAGCCACGCGCTTCACGTATACATGCTCCACGCGCCCGACTTTCTGGGATATCCGGACGCGATCCAAATGGCGAAAGACCACGCCCCGATTGTCAAGCGAGGCCTACAGTTGAAAAAGGCGGGGAACGAGATCGTCACCTTACTTGGCGGGCGGGAAATCCACCCCATCAACGTCCGTGTCGGAGGATTCTATAAGACGCCGACGAAGCAGGAGTTTGCGCCCCTCGCGGAGAAGCTCAAATGGGCGCGGGACGCGGCGCTGGAGACCGTCCGATGGACGTCCACCCTGACCTTTCCCGATTTTGAGCAGGACTATGAATTCGTCGCGCTGCGCCATCCCGATGAATACGCCTTTAACGAGGGACGGCTTGTCTCCAACAGGGGGCTGGATATTCCTCTTTGCACGTACGAAAATCACTTCGCGGAAGAACACGTGAAACATTCAAACGCTCTCCACTCCAAAACAAAAGAAGGTGGTGCATATTTTGTCGGCCCGTTGGCCAGGTACAACCTGAACTTTGACAAGCTTCCCATCTTTGTGCAGGAAGCGGCGCATGCGGCAGGGCTTTCATCCGTTTGCCGCAACCCCTTTAAAAGCATTATTGTTCGAAGCGTGGAAACCCTTTATGCCTGTGACGAGGCATTACGTATCATCAATGAGTATGAAAGACCGGAAGAGCCGTCGTCGCCCGTTCAACCACGTGCGTCCACCGGCTACGGCTGCACGGAAGCGCCACGCGGCATCCTTTACCATCGTTATGAGATTGACGACAACGGCAACATCCTCAGCGCCAAAATTGTTCCGCCCACGTCACAAAACCAAAAGACCATTGAAAACGACCTCTGGAAATTTATCCCTAAATATCTGGATATCCCTGAAGAAAAGCTGGTCTTATCCTGCGAACAGGCGGTACGCAATTACGACCCCTGCATCTCCTGCGCCACCCATTTTTTAAAGCTGCAGATTGAACGGGAATAGGCGGTTGATAGAAATGCCCACCAACCAACCGTCGCAAAAACCCCCGCCTATCCTCGTAATCGGCGTCGGCAACCTCTATCGCGGCGACGACGCCGTGGGGTGCATCGTCGCTCAAGGTCTGAAGCGGAAAGCAACTGATTGCGTCAATATCATCGAAAAAGACTGTGACGGCGCGGCGCTCATGGAATGCTGGGAAGGCGCCAATATGGTTATCCTCATTGATGCAGTTCATTCCGGCGCATTGCCGGGAACCATCCTCCGGCTTGATGCGCACGCGCAGCCCATCCCTGCAACCTACTTCCACTACTCCTCGCACGCCTTCGGCGTAGCAGAGGCGGTAGAACTATCACGCACCCTCAATCAATTGCCACCACGTTTTATTATTTACGGCATCGAAGGGAAATGCTTTGAACCGGGAGGCGGGCTTACCAAAGAAGTCGCCCAAGCGTCGCAGGACGTTTTGGCGCAAATACAAAAGGATATTGCACTATATTGTAGCTCAAGGCTTCAGCCTTGATGGATTTTGAAATCGCACAACGCGCTTGCAATCACACCCAAAGGTTTATGCGTCGTACCAGGTGCTACAGCCATCAGACCTTCAGGCCTGAGCTACATCGTCGTTTCTAGCCCCCCCTCCTCCTTCTTTACCATAAATATGCTTGCTAATTCTACAATGTGTAGAGTACAATATTTTGTAATTTTTTTTGATCAGCATGAGGTGTTGTCTCCCTAGAAAGCCTTCTCAATAATTTCACAAAAAACACGACATGAGCAAACAACTAAAATTCAATTTCAATCCTTTTAAAGAAGGGACTGCTCACCAAAAGAAAGGTTGGGAAGGCATATTTGTATAAGCCTGCCTATACGAAAGAACAATTTCTTGAAATCGTATCGAGAAAAATCGTCGAGGGTGTGTCATGCTTTTCTCTTGATTCGGCACTCGTGCATTTTGTGGATTACAGGGCAAAGATGGAACCTGGGAAATCAGATGAACCGCTCGAACTTGCCAGCGCGCTGGTGAAATCGTCCAGTCGTGACAATATGGATATACTGTCCGCGGCGGCCTTGTTTTCCAAAGGAACGACAATTGTTAAGAACGGGCTGCGATGCCTTCTGTCGCCGGAAACGCTACCCCCCTAGCCACGGCAAGGCGTATTTGAGCCTTGTGTCTGTATTGTCTCTTTTTGCGGCTGTCTCGATTTGCCTGACATTGTTTCACAAGTCATTTACGGCAGACCGCCCAATGGAATGTATATATCACACTACGGTATGTGGATAGTTACAATGTTTTTTTATGGAGGGTGAAGAGCCTTTTGATCCACAATATTACACTTGAAATTACTACCCTGAGCGAGTCGGAATATGAACGGGAAACTCATAAAACAAAACAAGGCCTTCCTATCAATCATTGTCATCCTTTTCACTCTTTTTGGGTTAGTCCTTTATTTCGGTAGCAATCAGATATACGAGAGAGAAGCCCAGTGGCAGCATGGGAATACCGTTGCACGGCTGCTTTCTGGCAAGGAAATTGTCGGGAAATATTTCTCTGAATTTAGGCATAATCTGTTCTTCCTCAGGGATCTCCCAAGTACCCGGGGTTATGTAAATAGTAATTTTAAGTCCACGGTTTATAGCAATGAGACGGCTGAGATATTCCACAGTTTCGCAAAGACTTACGGGCAATATGCACAAATCGGAATCATTGATTCTTCCGGGCAAGAAAAAATGAGTGTAGCGGGTAAGCAGAATGGCGCCGGTGGAATTGCATCCAATTCCCATCTAAATAACGAGAGGCGCCAGCGCTATTTTCAAGAAACCATGAACCTGGATAATGATCTGCTCTCTGTATCACCAATACCGATAAATCCCGAACAACAAAGTATTCCCGTCATCCGACTTGCAACCCCTCTATTCAATGCCAAAAGTGAAAAAAAGGGTATTTTGACGTTAGATTTAGATTTTACAAAGGTTCTTGAACTCCTTCCTGAAAATATATTTATTCAGACCGCGGAAGGAAACATAATATCATTACGGCAGAACGGAACCTTTTCCCTTCGCAAGTCCCCCTATATTTTTCAGGACAGTTCTGGTTGGTTGTATCTTTCAGAAATAGAGACAATCCATTATTCCACCGTAGAGTTTCTTCCTGGCAAAAAATTTATCGTGGCTCTCTATCACAGCCATCCCTTGTTGAAAGCGGCATTACAGAGATTAATATTCGTATCGGTGATACTTCTTACCTCATTCCTCAGCCTCATACTGATTATCGGCTACTTAAACGTCGTGAGATTCAGAGAGATGATTGGTGCGCAAAAGGCCATTATCTTCTCTCTGGTAGGACTAACGGAAAGGAGAGATACAGAAACAGGATTCCATTTGGAAAGAACGAAAAACTGCGCGGTAGCATTGGCAAAACAACTGCGAAAGGATAAAAAGCATAGAAGGCGTATCACGCTTGAATTTATTGAAGACCTTTCCTATGCAGCTACTTTGCACGATATAGGAAAGGTGGGAATCCGTGACTCTATTTTGTTGAAAGACGCAATGCTCACTCACGAAGAGTATGAAGAGATGAGAGAGCATGTCCGCATAGGAAAACAGGTGCTTCAGGACACCATTGATAAATTCAAGTTGAGACAACCATTCCTTCTTCTTGGCAAAAATATCTGTGCATATCACCATGAAAAATACGACGGGAAAGGGTACCTGGAAGGTCTCAAAGGGGAGGAGATACCTCTGGAGGCGCGAATCTTTGCCCTGTGCGATACCTACGATGCAATCAGGTCAAAAAGGCCTTATAAAGACGTATTGACACACGAAGAGGCGGTCAGGAGGATCGGGTCAGATAGCGGCAAACACTTTGACCCTGCTATCGTCAATGCCTTCCTGAAAGTAGAAAAGGAGTTCTCGCAAATAAGCAATACCAATACGCTTTGAAGAGGGTGTTTTAATTTTTAAATTGTGTTTGACATACCGTCAAAGATGTGATAATTTCACTTTTACTATATGTAAAATATTAAGGACACATTTGTTGCACCGGTTATGATTCTGTTTTGGCTTACTTATTGTAAAAAGGGGCAAATTGCTGTTGGGAAAAAAGCCAGGGTTTATGTCAAGGATTCGAATGCCGGCTTAACGGCTCTCGTTGTGAAAACCTCAGGAACAGGGATGACAGAAATGGAATAACAACCAGATTTGGGAAGAATCAGAATTCATAACGTTGCTAATTTGATAAATATAGTGAACGGTATTAATAAAGAAACAAACCCTCTTTAAACCTCCATAAAGGGGAACTATCGAAATTCATATATGCCGTTCACTATCACTTCTCTACCCAAGAATTTTAATGTTGTGGTTGGAGAGCAAAGAGGTTCTTCGTGCTCCAGTGAAAAGTTAAGGTGGGCGATGAAAACAATTCTTGTGGTAGAGAACGATCCGAATCAACTTTTGCTCTATAGACAAGAGTTGTCATTAGAAGGATACAACGTAATTACCGCTGAGGATGGCGATAAAGCGTTAAAAAAGATAAAGGAGTATTCGATAGGCCTTATAGTAATGGACATTATTTTACCAGGCATGAACGGTGTTGAATTGATGGATAGTATCTTAAATGAACGTTGGGAGATACCAATTATTATCAATACGGCTTATAGTGGGTACAAGAATGACTTTGTGACGCGGAAGGCTGATGCATACATTATTAAATCATCTGATTTGAGCAAATTGAAAAACATGATAAAGCAATTGATTGAGGTAAAAAAATTCACAAATGGAATTGAATAGAAAGGAGATCGCGCTATGAATCGTATTTTACGTACAATAGTAGTATTTACCGTTGTTGTTGGTTTAAGTGGCATTTATGTGGGGAAGGTATTATTAGCATCCAGTTGTTGCGGTGGTAAAGATGGTGAACACAGCAGTCACGAATCAGAAGGGCAGGCAGTTCAAACAAAGGCAGAGGTAACGAGTGAAAAGGCTGAAGCTATAAAAGACCCAGTCTGCGGTATGGAAGTCAGCGATATCAAAAAAGCGCCGTCAGAAAAGTACAAAGGCAAGGTATATTACTTCTGCTCAAAGAAATGTGAAAAGGACTTTAAAAAAGACCCGGCCCCGTATACCTGCGGATGCGCTGCCAAGATGAAGGGATGCAATTGCGGCCATTGCAAGGGTAAAGAGGAAACGTGCCCTTGTCCTTCCGAAGAAGAGGAAGGCCATCCCCATGAACATGCGGAAATCGAAGGCCACGAGGCTAAAGGAGGTGAAGCGCATAAGCATGACTAGTGTTTAATTGCGTAAATTCGTTATTGTATTAGTGCTTTGTAATGGGGAGAGGTTATCTCACGTATCATTCCGGCCATGAAGGCTGGCATTGCACCTTTGTGCTGATTGCCGGCAGGTACGGGGGTTCAGTCTTATAAAACGTAAAAAATATGTTGAAAGGAGATTACTATGAGTTGTATTATACGTAAGGCCTTAGTATTGGTCATTGCTGTAATTTTATGCGGCGCTTTTGTCGGTTGTTCGGAACCCGCGGAGAAAGACACCCAGCAGCATGGGAGCGGTGGGGGACACCATCACTAATGTTAATAAAATTTGGTTAGATTGAAAGGAGATTACCGTGAATCGTATTTTACGTGTGGCAGTAACATTTACCTTTGTTGTCGGTTTCAGTAGCGCTTATGCGAGTAAAACCTTATTGGCATGTGGGGGAAGCTGTGGCAGCGGAGAGGGGCATGACGGTCACGAATCAGGTGAACGCATTGTCCAGGCAAAGGCAGAAGTAAAGGGTGAAAAGGCCGGAGTTGTCAAAGACCCCGTGTGCGGTATGGAGATCGGGGACATTAAAAAGGCATCATCTGAGGAATACAAAGGGAAGGTTTACTACTTCTGCTCAGATCAATGCAAAAAAACATTCAAAAAAGACCCGGCATCCTATTCACATGCAGAAGCTCCACAACATGGTGAGAGTGGAGGACACAAGCATTAGCGAGATATACCCGGATTGATAAATAAATGGGTTTGGAATTTCAAAGTTTTTGGTAGGAGCCGTCTCCTGACGGCGACTGGCAATGCTCAACGGTGAGCAAGCGCCCAATCGCCAATGGGAGTTGGCTCCTACCGAGCCGCCAAAGGCCTTTTTTAAGATTAAACCATTCCAGATTTGCCGAGGTGAATAGAATAATGCATATATCTTCCGACAAATTCAAATACAACCTCCGCATCTTCAGAAAGGCATTTTTGCCCTGGGCATTGTCGTCGCCACGACACCTCTGGATGGCCTGGAATTTCTATGGAAAGGTAAGGAAGAAATGCAAACGGAACGTTCGCTTGCAGCACAAACTTGATTATCCCATCCCGCATTCCTTTGTTCTCAGCCTCACCTCGGATTGCAACCTTGCCTGTGACCATTGTTACGCGCGGGTCTATAACGGGCCAAAGGTATTGCCCAAAAAAGTATTGGAAGGCATTTTAGAACAAGCCGGCGCGATCGGGTGTTTCTTCTTTGTCCTCACCGGCGGTGAACCTATGCTGTACCCCGGCCTGTTAGATATTTTAAGCAATCGCAGTGACTGCCTTTTTATCCTGATAACCAACGGAACCATGATCTCAGATGATATTGCTAAAAGGTTATCCAGGTTACCCCATATAATCCCAGTAATCAGCCTTGAAGGTGGTCTAGAAGATACTGACAAAAGGCGTGGCACTGGGGTTTACAATCGTATTGCGCATGCATTCGATAACCTTCAAGCAAACAACGTGCTTTACGGATTTTCTATCACGGTTACCTCGGATAATGTGAAAACGCTCCAAACGGAAGAGGTTTTTTGGGAGAAATATCCCTACGGCGCCCGGTTAGGATGTTTTATCGAGTATATACCTACGGGAAAGAGGCCTGACCCACGCCTCACTCTATCACCTGCCCAAATATCCTTATTCCGGCAATGGTTTTTAAAACTGAGAGAAAGGGCAAACATCTATCTCATTCATTTTCCCGGTGACGAAGAACTCATGGATAATTGCAGGGAGGCAGGCAAGGGATTTATCCATCAGACTGGGTCAAATGAAAAAACCTCTATTTTGTCCGGGGGGGGGGTAGCCCAGCGGTTGTTCATTTTCCCACAGCGGGAAA
>Ga0315281_10010352_pt1 | contig 12861 bp, 9 predicted proteins | sample YL17G07_0_MG_FD_204540 | JGI IMG/M metagenome (GOLD analysis project Ga0315281, IMG submission 204540) | Sediment microbial communities from Yellowstone Lake, YNP, Wyoming, USA - YL17G07_0 | ecosystem: Environmental > Aquatic > Freshwater > Lake > Sediment | place: USA: Wyoming | collected... | reverse complement strand
TTTGTGCAAAGAGCGAAAAAGAAATAAACAGGAGTGCAAAGAAAATTGTTTTCATAAGAGTCTCATGTTCGTGGTTTTTAGTCCTGAGTCCGAGGTCGGCAGTCCGTAGTCCTTGGTCCTGAGTCTATTGTTGGCCAAGCGTTGGTAGTGACTTAAAGTTTCTCTTATTCGACTTGTTATGGATTGTTCATTGTTGATTGCTCCTTGTTCATTGATCATTACTCATTGACGAATTGCTTCCTCACCAACACCCACGCCGCGAGGGTCATGCCATCCCAAATTTTCTTCTCGTTAATCATCCCTTCAATCTCTTTCGGAGAAAGCGTCAGTATTTCAAATTCCTCAGTCTTCTCAGGCTTCGGTTTTGTTAACGAGAGTTCTCGTGCGATGAATACTTTGCAGATTTCATCCGTCGCTCCGTTGAACGGATTGAACTCACCTGCCACCCGCCACGATTGTGCTAGGTATCCAGTCTCTTCTTCCAATTCAAGCTTCGCCATCTCCTCATATGTGTGCCCCGACTTCACGCCACCGCACGGCAGCTCAACGCTCTCTTTGTCGCACAAATAGCGGTATTGATTCACAAGAATGATTCTCCCATCGTCCAACACGGGAACAACCATGCTGGATCCTTCGGTGTGGACGTAGTGGTATTCTCCCGAAACACCGTGCGGGATTTGAAATGTATCGAGCTTATAGGTCCACCAGGGATTTTTGTGAACTATGTTCGATGAAAGTTTTTTCCAACGGGAGAGCATTTAGCAGGCATTAAATGGTGAATTGAAGATAAATCGGTTCCAGCTAGGGTGCAGGACTCATCCATCAATACATAACTTCTAAGCAGTCACTCCTTAGTGCTTACTGTTTATTGTTCACTGCTCACTGTCAAATCAGCTCAGTCTCGCCAAAAAAGAACGCTACCTCAATCCGGCCATTCTCCGGCGAATCCGAACCATGGACGATATTCTCACCTTTGCTATCCGCGAACAATTTTCGGATAGTCCCCGGTTCCGCATCTTTCGGATCCGTCGCGCCGATCAACTTGCGATAGTCGGCAACGGCGTTTTCCTTTTCGAGGGCGACCGGGACACAAGGACCCGACGTCATGAATTCGACAAGCCCGTCGTAAAACGGCCGCCCCTTGTGCACGGCATAGAACGCGCCCGCTTCTTCTTTTGTAAGGCGCAATTGTTTCATGCCAAGTACTTTGAATCCTGCTTTTTGGATTCGCGCAATCACTTCGCCTTGAAGATGTTTCCTGATGCAATCGGGCTTTAAGATACAGAGGGTACGTTCAACCACTACTCTTCTCCTTTATTTTTTGATTTACTGGTGTCGTTTCTAAAAACTAATCTTGTATTTTTTCCCCATGAAGTCATACTTCGACGCAGCCACGACAGTCACCCTGAGCAAGCGGAGCGCGTCGAAGGGGGCTGTCGCGGCTTTGCTCAGTATGACTTTATTTTTTGAAACCACAATCTCATTTATTTGAACTGGCACTATTTTCTCTTCGATGTTTTTTTCTTTTTGGCTTTTTTCTTTGCGGCACTTAGCTTTATTGTCTTCTTAACAACCACGGCGAATTTCTTTCCTTTATATTTTTTTGACAAAGCGAGTTTCATTGTCTCGCCTATCATTGCGGGACTGTCACACACATGAATGCCGGCATTGCGCATCGCTTCCATTTTCTCCGCTGCCGTCCCTTTTCCGCCAGAAATAATTGCACCGGCATGGCCCATGCGCCTTCCGGGCGGCGCAGTTCGTCCGGCAATAAATCCGACCACCGGCTTCTTTACATGTTTCTTGATGTACTCCGCGGCAACCTCTTCCGCGTTTCCTCCGATTTCACCGATCATAACTATCGCATCAGTGTTTTCGTCTGCACTAAATAATTGAATCGCATCAATGAACTGTGTCCCAATAATCGGGTCGCCGCCGATGCCGATGCACGTCGATTGGCCGATACCGCGTTCTGTCAACTGCCACACAGCTTCGTACGTCAAGGTTCCACTGCGCGAAACCAATCCAACCCTGCCTGCTTTATGGATGAAGCCCGGCATGATGCCAACTTTGCATTCGCCTGGCGTGATGATACCGGGACAATTCGGGCCAATCAGGCGCGCCCCTTTTTCTTTGATATAATCGAAGACTTGGATCATGTCCTTCGTTGGAATTCCCTCCGTTATGCAGACAACCAGCGAGATGCCAGCATCCGCCGCTTCCATGATCGCGTCCGCGGCGAACGCTGCAGGGACAAAGATCACCGACGTGTCTGCGCCCTCGGCTTTCACCGCGTCGGCAACAGAATTGAAAACAGGAATTGCACGATTAAATTGGTCCTTATCATTTCCTTTGTACTTCGTTCCCCCTTTGCCGGGCGTCATCCCTGCAACGACATTTGTGCCGTACGCTAGCATTTGCGAGGTGTGAAATGTCCCCTCGCCTCCGGTGATACCCTGCACGACCAATCGCGTTCTCTTATTGACAAGTATGCTCATAATTTCTCGGGTGTAAAGTTGATGTTTGAGTATCTCGCGCAACTGCCAACCCAAGGGGTTCCTTCGGAAAGGCATCGGAGCGGAGTCTACTTCGCGTATGTTTTGGTAAGATAGAAAACTATTTGTTCCAAATCTTGCTCCGGCACCTCGAGGCCATTGTCAACCATTCGCGCTACGAGTTCGCGTGCCTGCTGGCCTGAACCGGGGGGCGACTTCTCGACGTTCGATAGCTTGTGACATTGTGTACAGGTTACCTCGAATGTCGTGCGCGCAGCTCCTAGATCAAAGACCCTTTCGACTCCCCCCTTCTGCAAACCGAATCTGACCGAAGCTTCTGCCACAACTTTCGATTTTACAGCGAAGATATCCTGCTCACGTTTTTGTTTGAATGTCTTCTGCAACTCCGGCGAAATAGCTATGAGGTAGGTCGCTACACGCCATTGCTCCTCTTCGCTGATTGGATTGAATACCGCCCTCTCGGCCATTCGATTCACCGTCTGGACCCAATTGTCGGGTGTGCGCGGTTTCACGAGCACTGTACGGAGATCGTGGCATTGGACGCATTTCGACAAGAGAACATCTCTACCTTGCCGAAAACTCTTGACTGTTCCAAGGTCTTCTAACTTTGCATTTTTCGGAAACCCGGCATTCGGAATAAGACGATTGACTCGCTCGATATTCTCGGCGCTAAATGCGCTCCCGCCAATAGTACTCCGGTGCAGGTAGACTTCCTTCATTGCAAACGGGACCGACAATCCGATCAGGAGAAATGTGCAGATGAACAACGCTGTTCCGAGAAACGGCACCAATGTCGATTCCAGGTGCTTAAAGAAACGGACAATCGAAACTTTGACGACGATGATAATGCCGATCGTCAATCCAAGAAGCATGTGAGCAACGGTGCGCGCAGGCAGTTCTATTTCATATGTCCACAATCGCGGGACCATCTGGGTCATCAAGTAAAGATAGATCGCTGCGTACGCATACCCGATGAGGCGATGAAGCAACATCATTCCGGGGGGAGCGGAACTTTTCATCTTTTCATGGTCGAATGAATATCCCCACAGCCTGTACATCAGAAACGTGCCTGCAGCGCTCAAGAGCAGAAACGTTATTCCCAGTATTGCGTTTCCCAACGTATCCATTATGCTGGCCTAAAGATATATAATAACTGGTCTTACGCAAAAACAACAATTTTCACCACAGAGTCACAGAGAAATAAGAAAGATTTTCTTCTCAATTCACTGAACTATTCAGGATATTCTTACTTAAAGTTCCGTGTCTCCGTGCCTCTGTGGTAAGAAAACACTCTATCTGTGTAAAATCAGTCAAGTAATGGACGGTGTCGTCTACGTAAACTGCTCGGGTAATTGAAAAGTTCACGTCAATGTGAAATAATATTCTCTCGCCTCTTATCGCAAGCTGATTGAATTTCGCCCTAGTGCGTAATGAAGCACTTCAAGGACAATGCCCCATTTATATTCCCGGCTGGCCACACCACAATAGCAGCCGGAAGGAGTATATTCCCGCCTCCAAGTCAAAACGTCTCTCAGTGGCCTTCCAAGCAGCGGTTTGTCATTGGTGATCGCGTTCATGAACGAGTCGGCATCTTCAAGATACTGACACATGAACTTATGGCCCGTGTCCCCGGGTGCGGGCGCGCAGTACGCATCAATAATAGTGTATCCGACGGCGGATGATCCGAGCCTGACGTGATAATCAAACTCCAAAGTTCGCCCCATGTTCGAACACGTTGTGCCTTCGTACCGAAATCGAGCCTCGACGGAGCGATCGTCGAGAAATTTCAGTTGAAGACGGTCCCGGGACCATTTCTCAAGCGCTCGGAGATTGATTGAATATTTTGCATCAGGATCCAACGCGGAATCATTTCTGACAGTACGATTGAGATCTTCACGCCCTTGAGATTGAAGTCGCCGGACATCCTCGATTTGCGGCTGGGGATGTTTATACGGCACTCTGCGATATTGACACGATAGAATTGAACAGTTTTCGCAAGGGATCAACGTTGTCAGGCGCTGCGCTCTTTCCAGATGCGGTGTGATGCCGAAAAGAGCCAACAAGGATTTTTTCGGATGAAGCATGCCCGATTCCAGCACGTGAATCTCTTCGGGAAAATCATATCTTTTCTTCTGCAAGATTAATTTCAACAGGCCAGCCTGATTCGAAATATCCCAACCCGGATACCCGGGACTATAGTGCGGCAAAATAGCCATCTTCTGCTGATCTCCCCACTCACACAATCGGGCTCCGGTGGTAGCAATCAAATGTTCCACCACCGCCGATCCATATACTTCCATAAAGAAGTATTCGTCCGGCTTTTCTTCTTTCCAAAGTTGTCGCGCTTTTTCCTCAAGGCTCCTCCCTGCACTTACCGCAACCATTACCGCATTCTCTGCCTGAGCATCTATCAACTGGTCATGAATTCGTTTTGATGTAAATTCTGTTTCATCGACCTTTAGTCGTCTATCAGAGATCTCAAGTATCTCAGCTTGACGCGCGTAGATCCATGGCTTCCCGTTTTCCGCGTACCATCGGATGGTCGCATTCATGAGATCCCTCACCTGTTCTTGAAGGATATAATCGCTCGGATATCCGAGAAGACGCTTATATTCCGATTCCAGGACGTTGATCGCCGGGGCAATATCCATTATTTCCTTCATCACAGCGAGGTCCATGTGCGAATGACCCTGAATTCTGGTGGTGCTAAGTTTTTTCAGAGACTCCATCAGTTAGCAACGCTAGTGCCGTTTCTCATATTAAATATTGTATGTTGAGAATATAGTCATACTGAGCGACGCCCTGAGAGTGCTTCGACTCTCCGCCTTTGGCGGATCGCTCAGCATGACTCTCAGGGCGGAGTCGAAGTGTCCTTCTATAAAAACACAACCCTATTTTTTAGAAACGGCGCTAGCTAATTTTTGGGGACATTATTGAGAGACTCAACGGGATTGAATTGACACCCATCGACAAAATAATCGAAAAAGTTCGGATCGGCTTCAAGCCGGCAATGAGTGACTTTTTTTACCAGGCCTTCCAACTCCATGCGCTTCGTCCGCGACAACAGGGCGATGCATGCGCCTTCAATGGAAGCATTGCCGACTTGCAGAATTTTAGAATCATCGATGTTGGGAATAAGCCCGATCCGTTTTGACGAGTTCACATTCAAGTGACGCCCAAATCCCCCCGCTAAATAAAAAACATCGAGATCTTCAAATCGAATCCCATACTTGTTGAAAACAACGTGCAGACCGGCAACGTTGGCTCCTTTCGCCTGGGCCAACTCGTTAATGTCGCTCTCATTAACATATATTTCCTGTTCGTTGTTCGCGCTCACTACGAATTTTTTCTCACCATCTTCAAATCGTCCCAGGGAATTTATTCGCCCAGTTCTGAGAAGCTCGCTGAGGATGTCTATCAGTCCTGAACCGCAGATCCCCTCGGCAGGAACGTCTCCAATCACGTTGCTCAATACCGATCCATCGGCCTTGATCTCAAACTTTTCAATCGCGCCGGGAAGTCCTGGCATCCCCCATGAGATTTTCCCTCCTTCAAAAGCCGGACCCGCGGGGCAAGATGCGGCAAAGATTTTGTGTCGGTTGCCGACGATTAGTTCCGTGTTGGTGCCGATATCCATCATGGCGATCAGGCGCACTTCGTTCACGAGATCCACTGCCAGCATGCAGGCCGCGGCGTCGGCGCCGACGTGACCGCTGATGATCGGTAAACCATAGGCTCTCGCTTTGGGATGAAGGGGGAGGGACAATCGCCGGGCATTCTTCGCCAGACTTGTCGTCGTCCTCTTCCCTTTTTTCATCTCCAACTCGGTAATAGATTGATAGGGGTTTTGGCCTATCGAATAAACATTCAGTCGAAAAAAGATGTCGCGCATGGTGGAATTTCCGGCGACAACAATTTCATAAATGGATTTTGGATCTACCGGGAATTCCTCAATGGCATGGCTCAAATATCCTGCCAGTGTGCGTTGAAGTATCCTCTCTCCTTGCTCCGTATCGTAGTGAATCCGCGACATCACATCAGACCCGCCAAATCTTTGCGGATTTTCAAATGAAGAATCTGCCACGACCTCTCCCGTTTCCAGATTCAGCAGTCTAAGAACTACAGTAGTCGTTCCAAGATCGAGGGCCAGTCCGTGGATCGGTCCATTTGAGCGGTCAATTTCCTCCCCATCCAGCAGGATTCGATCGCCGTCGCGAATGACGCATGGATCTATTCTCAGCTTTTGATTCCGAATCGGAAGGTGGAATGCGTGGCGTTCGATCTTCATATCGCCGCGACGCATGGTGTGGCAGCGGATAATGCCGGAATCTCTGACAACACGGCTTCGGCAAGACAATCGGAAATTATCTTTCAGATGTCTCTCCTCCGCGACCTTCGGTGAAAGGCATTCCATCCCTTCAGTTATTTCGACCAGGCACTCTTTACATTTGCCTTGTTTGCGGCACGAAGTCGGGACATAGACCCCCATCGACTCTGCGCACTCGAAAAGGGAAGAATCCGGAGCGGCATTGATTTGTTGATGATTAAAATGTAAGTCTACGCTCATGGAACAATCTTATGATGCATTAGTTTTCTGGCTTCACTACCGTCACGTGCCCTCTCTAGGAAAGACAAGTTGTCGCAGCATCGCAGATTCGGCAGTGTCCTACGTGACTCTCTCACTCTAACGTCATGCTGAACTTTGCGCCAAAGGCGCATCCGCCTCTGGCGGAGTTTCAGCATCTAATCCTTTTAGACCCCGAACCAAGTTCGGGGTGACGTGTGCCTTGGGCTAGAGCACTCATCTATTCTCTTTCTCCTTGCAGATGACCTGTTGTTCTTGTACTTTGCAATCGACAGATTTTATAGGACGATATTGATTTGCTGTGGCATCTTAAGGCGCGGATGCATTATTGCTTCTACAGCTCTAGTGCCATTTTCTAAAAAATATTGTATTTCTCAAAAACGAATTCACCGCAAAGTTCGCTAAGAATGCAAAGATCTCTTAATATCTCTATAAAAACTTCTCTGCGACCTTTGCGTCCTTTGCGGTAAAAATACAAGATTTAATATTAGAAACAGCACTAGTATTTCGTCGGGAATTCCGTGGCATATGAATATAGTTTAAAAGCTTTTCACATGGAATACGAGAACCCCTTTTTTAATATGGAGAAATAATGGGATTAGAACACACCTGGAGATGGTTTGGTCCCAAAGATCCAATCACACTCGAAGAAATCAGGCAAACCGGTGCTGCCGGAGTAGTCACCGCCCTGCATCAGATTCATGCCGGCGAGATCTGGCCTGTTGACGAAATCACAAAGAGAAAGAAGGTAATAGAATCCGCTAGTTTGCGGTGGTCTGTAGCAGAAAGTGTTCCCGTACATGAAGATATTAAGAAGGGAGAAGGAAATTACCGCAAGTACATCGAGAACTACAAAGAATCGATCCGAAATCTCGGAAAATGCGGTATTGGCATCGTCTGCTACAATTTTATGCCGGTTCTCGATTGGTCACGCACAGATCTTGAGGTAGTGTATAAGGACGGATCGATCACAACGAAGTTTGAAGCAAACGTATTTGCCGCTTTTGACTTATTTATTCTCGCGCGGCCGGGGGCAGAAAATGATTATCGCGAAGATCAAATTCATGATGCGAGACGGCACTATGAGAACTTGACTGCGGGCCAGAAAGAAAAATTAATACAGACGGTGCTCCTCGGTTTTCCCGGATCCGGAGAAGCGTATACACTGGAGGGGCTGAAAGCGGCTTTGGGTAATTATCGTAAAATCGGCGACACTGAGCTACGTGAAAATCTGTACTCATTCATAAGAGAAATAGTTCCGGTCGCAGAAGAGTCGGGCGTGCTGATGGCAATTCATCCCGACGATCCTCCGTGGCCACTACTGGGTCTGCCCAGGGTTGTGAGTAATAAACAAGATGTTGAGAAAATCTTAAATGTGCTCGATTCACCATCAAACGGAATCACCTTGTGCACCGGCTCTTTCGGAGCCGGTTACAAAAATGATCTTGTTGATATGGCAGTAAGTTTTGCTGAAAGGATCAGCTTTATTCATTTGCGCAACGTTGTCCGTAACCAGAACGGAGATTTCATGGAAGACAACCATCTGGATGGTGATATCGATATCTACGGCGTAATGAAGGCGCTTATTATTGAACAACAACGACGCACTAATGAAGGAAGAGTGGACAGGCGGATGCCTTTTCGTCCCGACCACGGGCACCTCATGCTGGCCGACCAGCAAAGGCCAAAAGTGTATCCGGGGTATTCTCTCTTTGGAAGAATGAGGGGACTAGCTGAGTTGCGCGGGCTAGAATTAGGTATCATGCGGTCTTTGGGACTATGATGTCACAATCACACCGAAACATAAAGCTCTCCCACTATAAATAAACTCAAGATCGTGGCACAAAAAGGGGATGCAGACTGAATTAGTAATGAGCTGCACGAGTAGATATTCCCCCCGTGGATCCGCTGTGCATCAATCAGGCATTCTCTTTCTTTCTTTCGCGTGAGAAGAACGTATACATTGCGGGGATAACAAACAGCGTTAAGACGAGGGAGAAAAAGAGTCCACCGATAACAACGATGCCCATGGCAACGCGGCTGCCCGCACTGCCGCCGACCGCAAAAGCAATCGGCATCGCGCCGAGAATGGTCGCAAGACTCGTCATCAAAATCGGTCGGAACCGCGCGGCTGCGGCAAATTGCGCGGCGTCAAGTAAGTTCATTCCCTTTTCTTTCTGCTGGTTCGCAAATTCCACGATCAGTATTCCATTCTTTGTCACTAATCCAATAAGCATGATAATGCCGATCTCGCTGAAGATGTTGAGTGTATTGCGGGAAATCCAGAGCGAAATGAGCGCGCCCGCCAGCGCGAGGGGTACCGTGAGCATAATTGTAAACGGGTCAACAAAACTTTCGAACTGGGCGGCAAGCACAAGGTAAATGAGGATAAGCGCGAGCAGGAACGCGAAAAGAATATTTGAAGAACTCTCTGCATAATCCCGCGACGCGCCTGCAAGTGCCGTTGTGAATGAATCGTCGAGCACGTTCTTTGCGATCCTGCCCATCTCTGCTATGCCATCGCCAATCGTTTTTCCCGGCGCAAGCCCGGCAGAAACCGTAGCTGATTTAAATCTATTGAAGTGATATAACTGCGGCGGTGCGCTCTGCTCTTTCAGGACAACAAGATTGTCCAATTGAATCAGTTCTCCCCGGTCATTCCGTACGTAGAGCGATGTCAGATCGAGCGGTTCATCACGATCTCCACGATTTACCTGACCTATCACCTGATATTGGAATCCGTTCATCTCGAAATATGAAAAGCGCTGTCCACTGAACGCCAGTTGCAACGTTTGCGCAATATCGATTACCGAAATGCCGAGGCTTCGCGCCCGGTCACGGTCGATGGAAATGTCAATCTGCGGTTTGTTAAACTTTAGGTTGACATCGGCACCCTGAAAAACGCTGCTTTTGTTTACTTCTTCAAGAAAGCGGGGAACCGATTGACGGATTTTTTCAAAATCTTGATTTTGTAAAACGTATTGAACTGGAAATCCGCTGCGCGCTCCGCCGCCGCCCGCCGAAATGGTCTGTTCTTGATTCACAAACACACGGGCTTCGGGCATGCGCCGGGTGTTCTTGGTAAGATACTCGGCAATCTCTTGCTGTGACCGTTTGCGTTCCGAAGGATCTGTCAACATCAACCGTATAGAGCCGGTATTCACGCCACTAAATCCGCCAAAACCCGGAGCGGTCACACTTAGGCAGATTCGCTTTTCGGGGATGGAATCATTCGTCAATGCGACAAGCCGATCCATGAACGCATCGGTATACTCGTACGACGCGCCTTCCGGGGCTGTGACGGATAATCGCAGATAACTCCTGTCGTCGAGTGGGGCAAGTTCCGATTGGAGCGAAGTGCCGACCAGAACGATGGCAATGAGCGATGCTCCGATTATCGCTGTTGCGATCCATCGATGTTTCATAAAACGACTGAGAAGATTTTCATACAATGCGTTGGCCTTCTCAAAATACGGCTCGGTGACTTCGTAGAACCGGCTATGCTTCTGCCGTTTGCGAATAAGCCGGGCATTGAGCATCGGTGTCAACGAAAGAGATACGAACGCAGAGATAAGCACCGCTCCGGCAATAACTACCCCAAATTCGCGGAATAGCCGTCCAACGAATCCCTCTAAGAAAATAACCGGCAGGAATACTGCCGCGAGCGTTATTGAAGTTGAAATAACGGCAAAGAAGATCTCTTTTGAACCCGCAAAAGCAGCATCCATCGGAGATAATCCATGCTCAACTTTCTTAAAGATGTTTTCAGTGACCACAATGCCGTCATCGACTACGAGTCCGGTGGCAAGCACGATGGCAAGAAGCGTAAGCACATTGATGGAAAATCCCATTACATACATAATAAAGAACGCACCAATCAGCGAGACCGGAATATCGATCAGCGGTCGGAAGGCAATAATCCAATCACGGAAAAAAGCATAGATAATCAGAATAACGAGGAGAACGGCAATGAGGATTGTCTCCTGCACTTCTTTTATAGATTGTTTGATGAATCGAGTATTGTCGATCGCGATATCAAGCTTGAATTCTGCGGGAAGGTCCTTTTTAATTTGCTCGAACCGCTTATAGAAGGCATCGGCAATTTCAACATAATTACTTCCCGGTTGCGGTACGATGCCGACGCCAATCATCGGCCTACCGGATTGTTTCAAAATTGTTTCTTCATTCTCGGGCCCGAGATTGGCGAACCCGATATCAATGATCCGCACAATTTTTGTCCCGTCGGATTTCAGAATGAGGTTATTGAAGTCCTCGACCGTTCTCAATCGTCCCTTAGTGTTGACGATAAGTTCGGTCTGGTTGCCGGCAATCTTTCCGGAAGGGAGATCGACATTCTCTTTGGTCAATGCATTCTTTACATCAAGAGGCGTTAATCCATACGCGGCAAGGTTTGCGGGATTCATCCAGAGCCGCATCGAGTAGCGCTTTTGTCCCATAATATATGTGGAACTTACACCCGGAATCGTTTGTAGATTCTGTGCGATGACATTTTCTGCGAAGTCGCTTAGTTCAAGCTGGTTCTTTGTATCGCTCTGGATGGTAAGAGCAATGATGGCATCGGAGGTTGCGTCGGCCTTTGTCACCACCGGCGGTGCATCAATATCCTGCGGAAGCGATCGCGCGGCCGCCGAGACTTTATCCCTCACGTCATTTGCTGCCGCTTCCAGGTTCGCGTCAAGGTCAAACTCCACTGTTATGTTGCTGGAACCCTGGGTGCTGCTCGACGAAATATTGCGAACCCCGGCAATCCCGTTTAGAGCTTTTTCGAGAGGCTCGGTAATTTGAGATTCTATTACGCCGGCGTTCGCACCGACATAACTTGTGCGCACGGTGATAATCGGAGGATCAATGGCAGGATATTCGCGAACACCGAGGAATTTAAAACTGATGACGCCAAACAGGACGATGACGATCGACATAACGATCGCAAGCACCGGACGTTTGATACTGATTGATGCTAAACTCATGTTGGGGGATGTTCCTGTTATACTGAGAGACTCCGGCGCCGTCTTACTTGAGGGTGACAGTGACGGACATTCCGGGACGCAATTGCATTATTCCGGTTGTAATAACCGTATCACCGGCATATAATCCGCTGGTAATCTGTACCGCTGAAGCGGTACGAGTTCCGATTGTCACCGGCGTGGATACGACCACTCCATTTTTGCACACAAGAACTGTTTGTCCCTTAAGGACCGGAATAATCGCTTGCGTAGGCACCATAAGCGCGTTGACAATTGCCTTGAGTCGCAGTTCGATCTGAACATACGCGCCGGGGAATATTTTTTCGGATTTGTTGTCACACAGTGCGCGCAACTGCAAGGTCCGCGTGGTCGGGTCGATTTTCGGTTCAATGGCGTAGACCGTTCCGGTGAATTGCAGTTTCGTTTCATCGCTGGTTAATTGTACTAAATCGCCGCTGGAGACTTTTCCCGCATACTTCTCGGGGATAGAGAAATCCACTTTCAACGGATTGACCTTTTGAATTGATGCGATGCGCGTGGTTTGCGAAACGTACCCCCCCTCGCTCACATATCGCAATCCGATGATTCCATCAAACGGAGCGCGGATTTCTCTCTTGCGGATGGATGCGACAAGATTTTCCCGATCAGCCTTTAGAGTATTCAACTGGTTCAGCGAAATATCGTACTGTTCTTTGCTGATTCCTTCTTTGTCGAACAATTTCTTCTGACGCCGCTCCAACTCGGACGCAAGGTGAATTTGTAGTTCGGTTTTCTT
>Ga0315281_10010351_pt1 | contig 12861 bp, 12 predicted proteins | sample YL17G07_0_MG_FD_204540 | JGI IMG/M metagenome (GOLD analysis project Ga0315281, IMG submission 204540) | Sediment microbial communities from Yellowstone Lake, YNP, Wyoming, USA - YL17G07_0 | ecosystem: Environmental > Aquatic > Freshwater > Lake > Sediment | place: USA: Wyoming | collected... | reverse complement strand
TTGGGTATGTCCTGCTCAACAAACCACTCAAATTTTGATTACAGGACTTCTTGCGCTAGCAGACGTTATCAACGCTAGAATGTTTTCCTAACCTTTTCGCTCGCTGTTCGTTATATATAAGATAGGGGGTAACAGGATGCCTCATAGAGTGTGGAGACCGAATATAGGCGGCATACGTCACACCGTAGTAGCACGGTGGAGTCCCTGGACATTTGAAGGAGAACTGATTGTGGACGGGCCTGTCACCAAAACATGGGGCACTCGGATGGTGGGACCAGACATCAATCTCGAAATCGAAGGACACCCCGCTTTCCTTCGCAATAATCTCATTGCCTTCGACCTCTACATAGACGATGAAAAGGTTCCACATATTAGTTAGAAGATCGCATCTTCGGAACTTCAACACCATCAGACTACCCCCAACGGCGCCCTGCAGTGCTTCATGCTGGCAATATCTAGGTGACTTGTTGTTTGCTTCTTGCGCTTGTCCACATGTCGAAGTAGAATGTCGATAGTGGTAATAGGATGAGTCTACCTGTCTGAATATAATACATGGAAGCAGTAACGGATACGGATGCCAGTGAGATGAACTTAGTTTTGGGAGAAAACGATGGCCAAGATTGCTATAGTGCCAATCAAGGGAACTGTTGTATCTGAGAAGTCTTCTTTACCAACCATGCGGACAACTTCTTCGGTAGGGATTGTCCAACTGTTAGAAGAAATTAAAAGAAACAGAGGAATAAAAGCTTTAGTTCTAGAGATAAACTCGCCAGGAGGGACTCCCTTCTCTTGCGAAGAAATCGCTCAATCAATCATATCGCTTGACAAACCTACAGTGGCTTGGATAAGAGAGGTAGGGGCTTCTGGTGGCTACTGGATTGCCTCGGTTACCGATGCAATCGTGGCTAGTAGCTTGAGTATAGTGGGATCGGTAGGAGTTATTAGTATCCGTCCTGATGTTTCAGAATTGCTAGAAAAGATTGGAATTGATATAGATGCTGTAGCCTCTGGAGTCCACAAGTTGTTAGGTCTTCCCTTCAAGCCCCTTACTCCGGAAGAAAAGCAGGAAGACAGGCAAAGAAGAGAAGAAGAGATAAGAACCATTCAGCAGAGTTTCATTGGGAAAATACAAGAGAAGCGAAAGTTGAAAGAAGAGGTGATTAAGGAGATTTCGTCTGGCAAAACCTATTTGGGCCAAGAAGCAAAGAGTCTTGGCTTGATAGATGAACTAGGAGGAAAAGAAAAAGCTTTGGAAATTGCGGCGAGGAAAGCAAATATTACCAGGTATAAGGTCGTTGATTACTCCAAGAAAATGGAAAGGCCCCAAAGGGGACTTCTGGCCCGATTGCTCTTTCCTTGGTAAATGTGATGTCTCCATTATTTATATTACTGATTTCACTAGTCTCACGCTCAATTCGAGTTTCATAATTGCATTCTGCACGTACAGGGTTTCGTAACGTAACAATCTGAGTAATTGTTACTTGTGTAGTGCACTGAAGTGAAGCTGAGGTTGTCAACTCACTGCACGAGCGGGTCTCCGCAACCAAATGAACATACCGAGATCATCCAACTCAATCCGCTCTGCTCCCCTGAAGCGAGTTCGACTGAGAAGCTCCTCAATACCTTGGCATGTATACGACTCACCCACTGAATGCCTCAGACCCCAGCGCATGAAGCAGGACTTAATATGGTGAGAGAATTCATCTACCTTCTCCTTTAGCGCGTCTTTACGCACGTCATGGACAAGGGCTGGTTGGCCAAGCTTCAGAACACGGTGGATCTCATCAAATACTTCGACGGGCTTATTCCAATGATGTAGAGAGCCGCTGGAGACGACAAAATCAAATTTCGCGTCATCGAACGGCATTTTGGCGGCGTCACCATGTTGAAATGTAATCCGCTCTAAAAGGCCAGCCTCAGCAACGTTTCGCCCCCCGATGCCGATCATCGTTTCTGAGATGTCGAGGCCGATGATATGGGCCTGCAGTATGCGCTTCGAAATCTCGATAGAGACGAAGGCAGGCCCTGGCCCTACCTCTAGGAAGATACCCTCACCCATGACAGCAGCTACTCGGTCAGCGAGGTTAGCATAGGCCTCTTGCATGATAGACGTATCTTTGGCAAACTCAGCGTACTTGATAGCGAAGTAGCCCTCGATTCCCTCTGAGCGCAGTTGCTTTAGAGTTTGGATTATGCGGGCCATGGTATCCCCTCAGTATCGTCTTGGCGACTCCATTTTATGCTCATGGTTCCTCAGTAGCAAGAGAAGCAACGAGACTCAAGAGGCGCTGGGCTTAACAAAAGTCAGTTTTGTTTAGTTGATTCGTGCTCTGGGACAGGATGTTTCGGCTCACTGCAGAAAGCGCCAGAAAGTGTAACCCCATGCCTCCACATTCCAATTAGCCACAGCACCTCTGATGCTACTGCTCAAAAACGGGGATACCCTCGGCAGCTTGGACTACCCTTCAATAATCCCGCGCTCTAGAAGGACTTGTTTTGGAGGCAGGTCACCGTCTCTTACAATTTAAGCGGGCTTTCTTCAGCCCTACTTAGCTTTCAATCTTGGAATTCTCGTATGGCACCAATGCCATACGCCCTGTTCATATCACGTTATCATTGCAAATTCATTTTTTCTTTACAAATACTTTTTTGAGTTGGTATCATAACGTATTGTGTGTAAAAGAAGAGTGCGTATCTTTCCAGTGAATAAACAAGAAACGGGGGAAGGAGGCCACGCCCAATAGCGCACGTCAAGGACCTCACCAGGCTTAACGTGGATGATTTAAGACGCGAGGTTGAGGAGGATTAAGAGCAATGGGTGATGATTTGAAGCAGCAGGCGTTGCGGGGCTGAAGAGCTGCTGCAGAGCGCTACAGAGGAAACATATATTGACCGTCTGGGTTCATAAGGGTGCCGACGCCCAAAGCTGGAGCGAGATCATCATATCTACTTTAATAGTGTTGGCTTAACTCGGAAGAATATCTAGTTCCTACCGTATCCGCATTCAGTTCCAGCCACTCGCTAAACCGCATCTTGCCATTAGGACGCATTGAAGAAATGAGAAGGCCTGCCATCAAACCTTTGATTTCGTCGCTGGTAAGAACTATATCTCTTAGCAGTTGGCCCAGTATCTTGGCGATCGCAAGCACCACCCACCGGTCAACGTGAATGATCTTGGCCTTACTATGTACTTTTGCTGCAATTGTATGTACAAATTGGTCAAACGTGTAGATTTCTGGGCCGACGGCATCTATAACAATATTCCTGTCCTGCTGCGCAAGGCTGACTGCCAACTCTGCCACATCTTCCACATAAACTGGCTGAACCTTATAGTCTCCTCGTCCGGCAATGGTGAACAACGGAAATTTCCTTAGGAGCCAGGCGATGTTGTTAATCAAGACGCCCTCTACCCCGAATGACCCGAAGATTAAGGTGGGGCGAATTATGGCGTAAGAAAGTTTTGAGCGTAGAATAGCCTCTTCCACAAGGGCTTTCCCCCTAAAGTAGGGAAGCGGAGAATCCTGGGAAGGGTTGGTGATGCTGATGTGCACGAATCTGCGGACATCTGCTTCCTCTGCAGCTCTAATAAGCGTTTTCGTGTTCTCCACAGCCTTATCATAGGTAACATTTCCATGCTGGAAACGAACCCAATAAGTATTGTACAAGGTCGTTGCCCCTCTTAGACTATTAGCCAATACTGCAGCATTATCGAAGTTGAACGGGAAGGCGGACACCTGTTCACCGAATGGGTTTTCTCGGTTGGGGTGCCCTGTGAGTGTTCTAACTCTTTTCTTCATAGACAGGAGTCGAAGTGTTATATACCTCCCTGTGTAGCCGAATGCCCCCGTCACGACATGCAATTCGGGGCTTTCCGTTATAGGCAAGCTCTCCTCTAAGACATCTTTCATTCGTAAATCTATTAACGCCGATAGGAGACTGGAAGGGGCTACATACTGTCTATAGCCCCTTCCAGTTTTCAAAAGCCTTCTCAGAGAGTCTGCCGGCCTCCCTCACATTTCCAGTATCCGCCGGGAACTGTACTACCTGTGTGCATGCACCCCCAACTGTAAGATCCGGGAGAACCAACATACTGGGCTAAATGCCAGTGGGGCCAAAGGCCACCGATCCACTCGAACGTACCTTGTGTGTTGGTCCACACGTAGCTAGGACCAGTTGGCGACCAGGCCATCGAACAGGAAACGCAACGCCATCCATCGGCGGTCCAACTGCAATAGTTGACGGGCTCGTGTCCGCCGTACACCGAGCTGCCGTTGTCATAGTATTTCATGCTGGCATAGACCTTCGTCAAATCAATGCCTACTATATCATTATACTCCGATTCGGCCCATCCCCGGTAGTGCATTATAGTGAGAGTACCTACACCATCTGTTGGAACGGAGCCCGCTTTGTCTAGAGAAACCTCAACTGGATTGGCGATAGCTACATCGGTCCCCGTGCTGGACTTCTCAGGTGGCGTAGCATCATGGTCAAATGTAATGTCAGTGACTACCAGTTTGCAGTCATGTGTTACGCGCACTGCAATGGAGCCATGGGGAGGGCTATTGTTACTCCCCTCGCCGACGAGTTTTAAGTCAGGCATTTCGCATCTTCCATCGGGGAGCAATTTCCCAGAGGCGATGATTTGTCCCGTTGCGATTGATGCTTTGCCACCGTTCACAATAGCATAGGCATGCCCGCTGGAGCCAGCTCCTTGTGCTGCTGCCAAGCCTGTTGCCAATAATACGGCAGAGAGGCCAAAAATGATCGCCACAGTAAATATGTATCGCCTAATTTGTTTACTCATGTCAGCCTCCTTTCATCAAATGCGCTATCCCAGACTATGTTGTAGCTACATATTCTCGCCCTCCTTCCCTCTAGGCCAAGAAAAACTTTCGGCAGCGGAGCAGGAATTGGAGACATTTTGAGTTTCCTTTTCTGCGCATGTAAGATTTGAATCCCATCTCACTTCTTGGCCAATTCTTTCTCGATATGTTCCTTCAGAGAATCGTACGTGTACGGTCCGGGCAACTCTTGACCATTCAAGTACAAAGTAGGTACGGCATGAACCCCCAAACTTATGCCGCTGCTCCGATCTCGTAGCACCTTGTCTATAAATTCCGAGCTATCTAAGGATTGGTTAAACTTCTGCATGTCCAAGCCCAGTTCATCAGCAAACTTCTGAAAATCGGAAATCGTGAGATTATTTTGATTCTCGAAGAGTTTATCGTGCATTTCCCAAAATTTGCCTTGGTCTCCAGCAGCTTCAGCGGCCACGGCTGCTTGTAGTGAAAGTGAGTGCTGAGGTAAAGGAAAATGCCGAAATATGATGCGTACCAGACTGGGGTAATCTTCTACTAGGCGCGAAAGCGTAAGAGCTGTATCTTTGCAGAAGGGGCATTGGAAATCGGAGAATTCAACGATCGTTACCGGAGCATTTGGGTTGCCCAAAATCCAGCCATCTTCTGAATTGACATGATCTTGAGAACCAGGGCTTGCAACACCTACCTTTGCAACAAGAACCACAACGGCAATTACTGCCAGTAGAATCAAAAAAATCACACTACTTGCACGCAAGCGATTACCAAAGATAAGTCGTCCAAAACTTTTCAACTCGATGTCTACTCCCTGCTATAGTCGACTGGCTTGTGTCTATCACAACTTAACCCTGGTCATATTCTTCAGCGTAACAGCGCATATTCTAAATCTCGTGATGTGTCAAGTCGCTGGGTATATTACCTGAAATTCCTAGTAAAATTACTAGAAACCTCAGAGAATTCAGTTGTGTTGGTACAATTTTCAGCGATCGGCGAAAAACTCTAAGTCTATGCAGTTTCAATAATGCAAAACGATTGCGGTGAAACGCCACGTGTTACGCTAAGCACAAAGGTCACTTTTGTTGAACGTCATAAGTCCATGCTTTTACTACCCGCCTATAGTCCTGCTCTTAAGATCTCTAGCTTAGCTCTAACACCATCAGTATGGGGAGTATTACGCAGAAGACCACAAGCATTAGTGGCGTTCAAGCTATCAAGATCTATCCAACCGCTTTTCAAAGCTGCTGTCACTGCTTGTATTCGCGAGTTGACTCCTAGTTTCGCACATAGATTATTCACATGAAACTCAACGGTGCGTGGACTCAGCGTAAGGAGATGAGCGATCTCTTTGGTACAGCTTCCCCCGGCGATTAGGTTCAGCACCTGCAATTCTCTTCGAGTCAATAAATCAGTGACACAGCGTCTGCACTTAGCGGTTCTATCCAACGGATGTTGGTCGTAGAGTGTTGAGCCGGGTGACGAATCTGTCAGAATACGCGAAAACTCCTGCGGGAGCACCAGAATACCACCGAGCACAGCATGGATTGCTGACACTAAATATGAGGTTGGCGCCTTCATATGAACATAGCCATGGGCGCCAGCCCCAAGAATTGGTAAAATTCTCTCAAGGCTCGCGTTTGTCGCAAGCATAATGACTTTTACCAACGAGACTAAGCTTTGAACTTCACTAACAACCTCAATTTCGCTGCCATCCGGAAAGTCTATGTCTAAAAGCAACAGATCAGGACGATAATGCAGAACCTGTTTCAGTACTCTCTGCTCCTTACTAGCCTCAGCGACAACTTCCAGGGCTGACTGTTGCTCCAGATGAAGCCTCAAGTCATTCCGCACTAAAGGTTGACGTACCGCTAGGAGAATCCTTACTCTGTCCAAAGCGATTTCCCAAAGCTAGACTGTCCATCATATACGCGAAGAACATAAGGTGAAATGAATTTATATTAACGCGACTCACTCTTAGCTAGGAACTGCTTAGCACCCTTATCTTTACAAATCGTGCTTGTTGATACCCTCGCTTTTGGCGTCCGGCTTAAGACCTTTTTTTACGAAAGCCAGTATAGGGAGGTAAAGACACGATTGTCTAAGCTCCGGGATCAATCTTTTGGTTGCACCCTTGTATAATGGCGCAGCCATTTATTCTAAAGAAATCGCATAGAGCGGCACTGGTTAATCTTCTAACGATGAATTAGTACATAACGCCAGGAGACAATCAGACGACCTTACTTGGTTCCACTGACGTCACTGCAGAGATCCGCACCCTTTGCGTAAACCAAGGAAATTTCGGGATTAGTAAAGGCTGCGATCTTTCATTTATTTGAGGAGTGGCCAAAGACCATTGATGAGGCGGCCTCTCACGAAGTCGCGAACCGGACCGAGGAGGGAAAAGTGTTCACTAGATATATTCTTTAATGTGTTTCGTTTACGATTATAGAAGAAATAATCACTTTTGTCAAGTTTTTTGGACTCCACTCATCTTGGGTATTATATTCTCAGACATCAGCCGATGTTTGTGATGCCAAGGTTAAACTAGAGGACTTATTCAGAAATTTGCCATCGTACAAAAACGCATTGTCTTGCTCCAGCGTGCAATGCGTGGTAGAATATCGTACGAAGTATAACGAGTGCGCATCGATGCGATTTGTCCGAGATGTGGAATTGAAATATCCAAGACTGATATGTAGTTTGGAGCCTGCGAACAGATTCGGTAGGGAGGTTGGGTATGGTTACTACAGCAAAGTCGAAAGATAAAGCAGTCACCTTACTTCTGGCAATCTTGTTAGGCCTAATAGGCTTTTATGGGGTGGGCCATATATACCTTGGAAGGTTTAGTAAGGGCATTTTCCTTCTTGTTGGCGGCTGGCTACTACTCACTTCTGGTATTCTGTGTCTGGGAATAATCTCTCCTCTTGGCGGTGTTCTACTCTTAGGAAGTATCGCTCTGTTTATATGGCAAATCTTTGATGCGAGCAACCTTGTGGATCGATATAACAAACTTTTACAGGAAACTGGTAGTGCCCCTTGGTAGGTTGTCCCGCTTAGCGGTGACACTCTGAAATCTAGTCCTTTTGATACTGCCAATTCTACTGCTGTTGTGGCTGTGACGCAAGGGACCCCCATGGTGGAGTGGCAGGCTCGGTAACAATCTGACGAAATGTTAAGCCAGGCACCTTATAGGATTAATCGGCCGCTCCAAAAAGGGAATGCCTCCACCGAAGCGTATATTCATTCCGAAATTTAGAGCTCGAAAAGGACTCCCTGTGATGACTTCACTTCTACTTTGTTGATAACATATGATAAAATTCATAAGTAGATTCCTGTAAGAGTGGGATGATAAAACAACTACGGGGAGCCAATCCCACGAAGAGGTGAGGGGAGTGAGTGAGGCTGCTTCTTTCCGCAGGATTGATTTAGCTCTGTTCAAAACGCGCCAGTTTTATATTTTACTGCTTCTATTCATCGTTTGCAGCATATTCTATTACTTAGGTGAGCTTGTCACCTTCTCAGGGTGGGCAAAGTCATTCTTTAACGGAGTGCACGATATTCATCGCATGCTTTTTATCGTCCCCATAATCTACAGCGGTTACTTCTTCAGGATAAAAGGGGCCATAATCGTCACATTCGCTGCCTTAATCGTTTTTCTACCCAGGGCTCTTTTCATATCCACTTTCCCCGACCCAGTGCTCAGGCCAGTGCTATTCAGTATAATTGCGGGTGCTGTAGGTGCTCTTACCGGGCTCGCGCGGAATACATTTGAGCGAAGCCGACATCTTGAGGCCATAGCAAGAAACGAGAGGGATAAGCTCCTGCGGGTACTGGAGACTATGGAAGATGGGGTTGTAATAATCGGCCCGGACTACAGGGTGAGGTTTGAAAACCCCAGCATGTCAAAGGAATTCGGTGAAGGTATGGGCTCATATTGCTATGGGTATTTACACCATCGTGATGAACCCTGTGGTGACACCTGCCAACTGAAAACCGTTATAGAGGGAGCAACTAAGAGATGGGAATATAGCCTCTCCGATGATAAGACTTATGAGGTAGTAGCTTCACCCATCATTGATTCCGACGGGGTAGTTTGCTTGCTTGCGGTATATAGGAATATCTCACATTATAAATGGATCGAGCGAGAACTTGTGAAAATCAACCAAGTCAAGTCTGAACTCCTGTCGAATATGTCTCATGAGCTCAAATCACCGCTGACTTCGATAAAGGGAATCGTGACTAGTCTGTTACAGAAAGATATTGAATTGGATGATGAAACCAGAGAAATGCTTCTTGATGGCGTAAACGAAGAGACAGATAGGCTAGGTAGTCTGGTTAACAATCTGCTTAACATGAGTAAGCTCGAGGCGGGGGCTTGGAAACCAGAGAAAGAGCCTTGCTATATTCCAGACATAGTAGATGAGGTGCTGAAGCATCAAAAATGGGTTCATATGAACCACATTTTTTGGGCTGATTTGGAACCCGATTTGCCAGAAATACAAGCTGACTATGGGCAGATAAGGCAGGTGCTGATTAACTTGCTTGAGAATGCGACAGCCTATTCTGAAGAGGGGACCGAAATAAATATTAGAGCCAGAGTGGTAGATAACACTATAGAAGTGTCTGTATCTGACCATGGGGTTGGTATTCCATCGGATGAGTTAGGCAAGGTGTTCGATAAATTCTACAGAGGTACCCAGAAACGTCGAAATCACGGCGGTGCCGGTTTAGGTCTTGCTATATGCCAGGCTGTTATTCAGAGCCATGATGGGCAGATTTGGGTTGAAAGCATAGTTGGACGTGGCTCAACGTTCTATTTTAGATTGCCTATTACCCAGTTTAGCAACAATTGAGGATTTTTACTTCTATGGCCCAGAAAACCAAGATACTGGTTGTCGATGATGAGCCTAAAATACGCATGTTTATTCGCGCTAACCTTCAAGCGCGAGGCTATGATGTGTATCTGGCTCAGGATGGGATTGAGGCACTGGAAGTGGCAGCGCGTGTCTTACCGGATGTAATCGTGCTTGATGTGGCTATGCCAGGGATGAATGGTATCGAGGTCTGTCGTAAGATAAGGGAATGGGCGGATACGCCAATCATAATCTTGAGTGTGAAGGAAGATGAGAAAATCAAGGTCAGCGCCTTGGATGAGGGTGCTGATGACTATATAACTAAGCCTTTCAGCCTGGAGGAGTTATTAGCTAGAGTCAGAGTTGCGCTAAGGCATTCTGCAGGTACGCCAGCTGCTGCCCGTATAGTGTTCACGGCAGGAGACCTGGAAGTTGACATGACAAAGCGTATAGTCCATCTTAGAGGAGAGCTTGTTAAACTGACCCGAACAGAGTATGAGCTGCTGGCATACCTTATTAATAACATCGGAAAAGTTCTGTCACACAACGAAATACTGCAAAATGTATGGGGGCCAGAGTATGGTGGAGAAAGCGAGTACGTTCGTGTTTTCATCGGGCAGCTCAGGCGCAAGATAGAAGATGACCCCTCAAATCCCCAATTTATTGTGACCGTGCCACGGATCGGCTATCGCTTTGTGAATCCAGAACTGCCTCAACCTAAAGACCCCCCCACTTCCTAAAATCCCCAGGTAATAAACTACCCCCTCTTCATCCCAGGGCTCAAAATCCTTATAAAATCCTTATAAATTACTATCAATTCTTTATGCCTTCCTTATACGTTCTTGTCCATAATCTGTCACGACCTGGTCGTTTGAAAATGAGCAACAGTAAGTTAGACTAGCTTTCTGAAAGTGGGGAGGTCTCGGGGTGGCAAAAGAAAGGATACTGCTTATAGAGAACGACCGGCTCCTTTCCAAGGCTATTTGCGCATGCCTGATTAAGAAGGGTTATGAAGTCGAAGTCTTCCAGAATGGAGAGCAGGCGGTTAAGCATCTGCTACAAGTAAAGCCAGACTCAATTATAGTGGACTTGGAGAGACTTGGGTGCGATGTCGGGTTTCTCGCGAAACCCTTGGAAAAGCTCGGATGGACGAAAAGAGTGCCTCTTATTCTATTGTCCGGCCTGGAAACCGAATTGGGAAAGGTAACCGAGAGCAGTCATTGGGCTCACATTCAGAAACCTTTTGATATGGGAGAACTCGTACAGACCATAGAGAGTAGCTTAAAGAAACCCAAGTTCTCGTCAAAATCGTGAAATACTAGAGCTCACAGACAGGAGAAATAGACAATCTCTCATAACAGTAAGGAGGGTAATATGCAGGTAACAACTCCGTCAAAAGAGGCCATAGACGTAATAAAGGAGGCAGGAGGAGAAAAGCTAGACCTGTGCTACCAATGTGGTCTCTGCACTGGAAGTTGCCCTTGGAATTTGGTGAGGAGCTTTCTTGTTCGCAGAATAATGCATCAGGCTCAGCTTGGTGTAATCGATTTTGCATCCGAGGATATATGGCTGTGCACCACTTGCCGCACTTGTGTGTCTCGCTGCCCCCGAGGCGTAGAAATAATAGACGTTATGAGAGCTATGCGTAGGGTCATTGCGGAGATGGGCGTAGCTAAGGTCCCTCAGGCACTTCGGGTGGCTACTACAAGTATTGCGACATTAAGAAATCCGTATGGAGAACCGGCGGAGCGACGAGCCGCCTGGTCGGAGAAACTAAATATCCAAACCTACGCTGACGGAATTGGGCTTCTGTATTTCTCCTGTTGTGTCCCTGCATATGACGCGAAGGTCACAAAGGTGGCGAAAGCCACAGCAAATGTCCTGAAGAAGTCCGGCACTAGTTTCGGCATCCTGGGCTCAAAGGAAGGGTGCTGTGGTGAAAGCGTCCGCAAAGCAGGTAGTGAGAGCCTCTTCCAAAGCTTAGCCCAAAGCAACATTCAAGCCTTTAGGGAAGCAGGCGTTAAGCAGGTTGTGGTCAGCTCTCCTCATTGTTACCACTCCTTTAAGAATGAATATCCGTCCCTAGGAGCGGATTTCGGTGTCATGCACATCACTCAATATCTGGCGAAATTGTTAAGTGATGGAAAGCTAAAATTTTCCAAAGAAGTTAATAAGAAGGTTGCCTATCACGACCCGTGTTATCTGGGGCGTCATAATGGGATTTATGACGAGCCTCGCGAAGTCTTGAAGAGCATCCCTGGCCTTGAGATAGTTGAGATGCCAGACACCCGAGAGAATGCTCTTTGCTGTGGAGGAGGGGGAGGCAGGATCTGGATGGAGACGAAAAAGAGCGAGAGGTTCTCTGATTTGAGGCTACAGCAGGCCCTCGATGTAGGAGCAAATGTCTTGGCGGTGGCCTGCCCCTACTGCATGCTTAATTTTGAAGATACCTTATTAACCAATAATAAGGAAGGAGTTATCGAGGTCAAGGATGTAGTGGAGCTGGTTCAAGAGGCACTTTAATACGTTTGTGAGGTAATAATATGAATGACGAAGCCAAAATTGGGGTGTTTGTCTGTCATTGCGGTCACAATATCGCTGGCGTTGTCGATGTCCCCGAGGTAGTCAAACATGCCCAAGGGCAAGAGCATGTGTTGGTGGCTAAAGACTACATGTACATGTGCTCAGAGAAAGGGCGTAGTCTGATACGGGAAGACATCAAGAAATTAGGTATCAACAGAGTCGTGGTTGCAGCGTGTTCACCCCGTCTGCACGAGGAGACCTTCCGCGGCGCCCTCAGAGAATCTGGGCTTAATCCCCACTTGTTGCAGATAGCCAATATCAGGGAGCAGTGCGCCTGGCTTCATGAGAAGGGACCAATGGCCACAGAAAAGGCTAAACGGCTGGTCACTGGTGCGATAAAACGGGTGACTTACCACACACCGGCGGAGGAGAAGTCCGTTCCCATATTCCCAGCTACTCTGGTGATAGGGGGAGGCATTGCAGGTATGCAAGCCGCTCTGGAGATTGCCAGCTCCAAACACGTCGTGTACTTGGTGGAAAAGGAGCCAAGTATCGGAGGGCATATGGCCCAGTTTGACAAGACGTTCCCCACCCTGGATTGTTCTGCATGCATTCTTACTCCCAAGGCCAGTGAAGTTGCCAATAGCCCTTACATCAGGCTGCTCACTTAC
>Ga0315281_10010350_pt1 | contig 12861 bp, 13 predicted proteins | sample YL17G07_0_MG_FD_204540 | JGI IMG/M metagenome (GOLD analysis project Ga0315281, IMG submission 204540) | Sediment microbial communities from Yellowstone Lake, YNP, Wyoming, USA - YL17G07_0 | ecosystem: Environmental > Aquatic > Freshwater > Lake > Sediment | place: USA: Wyoming | collected... | reverse complement strand
GAGAAGATGAAGGACGGCAGCGACCTGATCTCCGACTGGCCGTATCTGAACGCGCTGCTGAACGTCGCGGCGGGCGCCGATCTGGTGGCGATCCAGGCTAACTACTCGATGGGCGAAGCCGTGCACACGGGCGTCACCATGATCGCCGACGGCAGCGCAGAGGCGGATGTGCGGCTTGCTGCGTGTCTGACCACGGATTCGGGGATTGGCGTCGTGCGCCATGCCCAGGCCGGCTACGACATCGCGCGCAACGCGGCCGCCGAGCGTTTCCCGCGCGAGGGCGTCAAGGTGCCATTATGGTGGTCGCCGCACGCAACCTTCGGCCCGAACAATGTCAGCTAAAGCGCCAGGCACGCGGGTCCGCGCGTCGCTGGTCGTGACCGGTGCGGCCCAGGTGCTTTCCTGCGCCGCGGACGCGCCGGATCTCGTCGGGCGGATCGAAAACGGCGTGGTCGCGATCGAAGGCAATCGCATCCTCGCGGTTGGCACTGCGGCGCAGGTCGAAGCGGCGGCGGATATCGCGTCGGCGAGCGTCGTCGACGCAGCCGGCGGTATCGTCGTGCCGGGGTTCGTCGACTGCCATACCCACCTCGTGTTCGCCGGCTCGCGTGTGGCCGAGTACGCGGGGCGTGTGCAGGGCGAAAGCGTCGCATCGCTGAAGGCGCGCGGCGTTCCGGTCGGCATCGCCGCCACGGCGCGGACGCTGCGCGGCGCGAGCACCGAGCAACTCATCGAACAGGCGCGGGAGCGCCTGCATCACATGCTTGCCTGCGGCACGACGACGGTCGAGGCCAAGTCCGGCTACGGCCTGTCGACGGCGCAAGAACTCCGCATGCTCGAGGTCAGTGCATCGCTGGCGAGCCTGCAGCCGGTGGAGATCGTGAGCACGCTGCTCGGCGCGCATGAATTTCCGGAGGACCGCAGCCGCGAAGACTACCTGCGCGACATTGTCGAGGAGATGATTCCCGAGGCCGCCCGTCGCGGCCTTGCCGAGTTCAACGATGTGTACTGTGACGACGGTTACTATACGGTCGAGGAGTCGCGCCGCGTGCTCGAGGCCGGGATCGGGCACGGCTTGCGGGCGAAGATCCACACCGATGCCTATTCTCGCATTGGTGGTTCACCTCTAGCCGCCGAGTTGCATGCCGTATCGGCGGATCACTTGAACTACGCGACCGCCAAAGACCTGGCGATGCTACGTGATGCCGGCGTGGTAGGCGTGGTGATGCCGGCACTAGACTTCGCAGTTGGCCATGCGCAGCCGGTGCCCGCGCGGCGCATGCTCGACCTGGGGATGGAGGTGGCGCTGGCCACCGACATGTGCCCCGGCTGCTGGCTGGAGTCGATGTCCTTCGTCGTTCAGCTCGCCTGCCGGCAATACGGCTTCAGTCCCGCGCAGGCGTTGCGGGCCGCCACTTTTGGCGGGGCACGCGCGCTGGCCCGGGATGGTCGCATCGGCTCCCTTGAGCCGGGCAAGCAGGCGGATCTGGCGGTCTTCAGCGTGCCATCGTTCGAAGATCTGGCCTATCGCCTGGGCCGCGGGCGCGCGCGATGGGTCATCAAGGCGGGTGTAGTGGTTCACGCAGACACGGGAGCATGAATATGACACAGTCCAAGTACGCAGTGCTCGAGAAAATATTGGAAACGCATGATGTGACCGTTGGCGGAGGATCGGCTTCCGCCATATCAGGCGCCATGGCCGCCGGACTTGTCGGGATGGTGGCAAGGCTTTCAACAAAAAAAGACCACGGCATGCCGGCCGAAGAGCATCTGGCCATCGCCGATGAGTGCGACATCCTGGCGGCCGCTCTGATGAAAGGCGCCGACCAAGACATGGCCGCCTTTGCGAAAATCAAAGCCGCCTATGCGCTTCCCAAGGCAACGGACGAGGAGAAACGCGCAAGAAGCGAAGCGGTTGAAACGGCAGGCATGGCCGCGGCAACGACACCGCTTGAAAACGCCATGATGAATCGCAGAGTCTATGAGCTCGGCAGAGCGATCAAGAACAAATCCAATCCAAATGCCGGATCCGACCTCGAGATTGGTATCCGGCTTGCCCGGCTCGGCGTTTTAGGCTGCGTGTTGAATATCGAGGCCAATCTGCCGCTGATCAAGAATACTGAAGCCCTTGAAAAATTCAAGAAAGAAATTCTGGCTTTGTCCAAAATAGAACGCGATGAGTAATTAAAATCTGGGGAGCATGATCAAATGAAGGTATTGCTTGCGGAAGTCAATGTCAGTGAGGGCAGAAACGCGGATTCCATAGAGAAGATGAGAAGCGCGTTGATGCGGGACGGCGCAATCAGGCTGATGGAAGTCAATTCCGACAAAGACCACAACCGCACGGTGTTTACTTACAGCGGCGAGCCGCAGGCTATTCTCGAAGGAACCAAGCGGCTTGCAAAGTCGGCGATAGATCTCATCGACATGAAGGTTCACAGCGGCGCGCATCCGCGCATGGGTGCCGTGGACGTGGTGCCGTTCATTCCAGCGCGGGACGTGAGCAACGAGGAGGCACTCGAAATCGCGAGAGCGTTTGGCAAGTTCCTGGGTGAGCTAGGCGTGCCGGTCTTCTACTATGAAGAAGCCGCGACGCGTCCAGAGCGCAAGAGCCTGGTCGACATCAGGAAAGGAGAATACGAGGCGCTTGCGGAAAAAATGAAGACAGAAACCTGGAAACCGGATGAAGGCCCTCACGCTTTCGTGGCGAAGAGCGGTGCAACGGTGACAGGCGTCAGATTCCCGCTGGTGGCGTTCAACGTGAATCTGGCAACCGACGATCTCGATGTTGGCAAGCAGATCGTTAAAGCCGTCCGCGGCGCGACCGGCGGTTATCAGCACGTGCGCGCGATTGCGCTCGCAATTCCCGGCAAGAAAATGGTTCAGGTATCCATGAATCTGACCAATTATACAAAGACTCCGATTCATCGCGTGTTTGAAACCATCAAGTCGGAAGCGGAGAGCCGCGGCGTTCGCGTAGTGGACACGGAGCTCGTCGGACCGATTCCGGTCATGGCGCTTGAAGATGTGATGAAATTTTATCTCAGGTGCTATCACGTCTCCATGGAGCAGCTGTATTAGGCGCCGACTCCGCGATGCCGTGGTGATTTGCGCGTGTCGACCAGCAGGTCGGCGACGCCCGTCGCGCGCAAACCCCTTAGGCCGATGTCAGAAGCGGCCGCCGAACTTGTAGAAGGTGATTTTCGCCAGCTCCAGCAGCACGTTGCGCGCGGCGGCCTGATCTTTCCACCATGCCTGCGGGAAAGGATCGTAGCTGGTCGCGATCACGCGGATGTCGGCCGCGGGCAGGGCGTCCGCGAAAATCATCCTGGCGCGCCGCAGATGATAGGGGGAGGTCACCACCAGCAGCCTGGGCGCGCCTTTGGCGAATAAGGCGCGAGCGGCCTGCGCCTCGGCCGCGGTGCTGATCGAGTCCTTGCCGAAGTACTCGATCGCGCTGGCGGGAACGCCTTTCGTAAGCAGCACCTGGCGCACGATTTCTTCCTCGCGCGGGTAGGCGATGCCCGTTTGGTCCAGCAGGCGGAGCTGGTCCTCGCGCACCGGCACGCTGACGTAGATCTTGCGGGCGAAACCCTGGCGGTAGAGTTCAGCCGCCTGGAACGGCCGCGCGTAGCCGCCGCCGAGCACCAGGATGGCGTCGGCTTTTTGCGGCCGGTCGCCGGTGCTGAGCCATTCCCCCGCGTAGCTCAGGCCGGCCGCTGCGCCGATGGCAGCCACGACAGACACGATAAGCAGAATGAGCCCGCATTTTTTGGCACAATGCATGATGATGAGCAATTGCGAATTGAACAATCCCGCAGTTTGCGGATGAGCAGGGAAAATGACAAGAGTTAAAAGCTGGTTCGCCTCGCACCGGGCTAGCGTCGAGGTAAGCGAGGAAGCCGGCGTGCGCTCGCTGCACCTGGGCGGCGACGCCATCCAGAGCTCGATCCGGCTCGACCGCCCGGACGAGCTGGCGCTCGACTACACGCGCGCGATGATGGCCTTCCTCCTGTTCCAGCCGTTGCCACGCGAAGTGCTGATGATCGGCCTGGGCGGCGGCTCGATGGCGCGCTATATCCATCAGCGCATGCCGAAGACGCGCACCACGGTGGTGGAGATCAACGCCAAGGTGCTGGCGGCGGCGCGCAACCTGTTTCATTTTCCGGCGGATGATGCGCGCCTGCAGGTCGAAATCGCCTGCGGCGCCGATTACCTCGCGGGCCATGCCGAATCGGCCGACGTGCTGCTGGTGGACGGTTTCGACGACGGCAAGCAGCCCGCCGTGCTGTGCACTCAGGCGTTCTATGACGCCGCCAGCGCCGCCCTCCGGCCGGGGGGCGTGATGGCGGTCAATTTCATGGCGGCGGAAAAAAAGCTCGACGCTTATATGCAGCGCATCGAGAAAAGCTTCGATGGTTTTGTCGCCACCCTCACCGCGGAGGACCGCGTCAACATCATCGCCTTCGCCTTCAAGCGCTACCCGCGGCAGATGGCCTGGGCGGAACTGAAAAAGCGTGCGCAGCAGTTGAAAAAAATCCACGATTTGCCGCTTGATGATTTCATCGCCGGGCTGAAGAAGATGAACCCGCATACGCGGGCGAACCTCAAGCTGCGTTCGGCTGCAGCCGATTGAGGTTCGCAATAATCGAGAATGGCGATCCCGACCCTTAACGATCTCGAACGGTAATCCTCCGGGCGGCAATCACTTCATCTGAATGTAGGGCTGGCAGTGGGAGTCGGTTTGTAATACACTTTTCATATTACGTATTACGCTAAGGATATTGCCATGACCCTGACCGTACGCCTGCCTGAGCGCGTGGAGCAGGACCTCGCCGAATATTGCGTCACTCATGGTGTCAGCAAGAGTGAAGCCGTGAAGCGTGCACTGGAAGAGTTGCTGCAGACCCCTGCCAAGGGCAAGGTCGACCTGGGCCATCCGTTCATCGGCTGCGACACGACCTCCGGAGACGTGGCGCGCCATACCAAGCGTCTCTTGCAAGAGCGCTTCCGTGGCAAAGCCTAGTGTGGCCAGGCTGCTCGTTGACACTGGCTTCCTGGTTGCGCTCGGGCGGCGCGCCGATCCGTTGCACAACGCGGCGAGCGGCTTTTTCCGGCGCCACGCAGGGCTGTTGCTGACGGTCTCCCCGGTAGTGGTCGAAACCAGTTTTTTTCTCGACGCCCGCGCCAAGATCAACCTCATCGACCTGGTGCAATCCGGGCGGCTCAAAACCCTTGAGCTTCCAATTGCGGCGTACGGCGACATCGCCGCGATTATCGGCAAGTACGCAGACCGCGACATCGACTTCGCCGATGCGGCGCTTGTTTGGCTGGCCGGGCGCTCGGGCTGCCGCGCCATATTGACCGTTGACCTGCGCGACTTCGGCGTCTATCGTTTGAAGGGCGGCAAGCGGTTTGAGGTGGTGAAGTGGTTTGGTTGAGTGTTGTTCGAACGCGCCACCGCCGCGGGTATCCCTCAACCCGCCGAGTTTCCGCTTGGGGGGAATAAATGGGTCAACTCAGTCCCCGTTCATCGGCTACGACTCCTAACCAGACTCCAGATTTTCGCAGGACGTGCTTCGGGGCCCGCTGGCATACTGGTACCGACCGCTCCGTGCACGGCGACGTCAAACGTCAAGCCCTTTCTTGATTCTCCGCACCAACTCGGCCGGGCTCTCGTCCACGTCCAGCCGCAGCGCCTCCCTGGGCCGCTCCAGAATGGCAAATTGCGAATCGAGCAGCGCCGGATTCATGTAATGTCCCCGGCGCGCGGCGAGGCGCGCGCGGATCAGCGCTTTGTCGCCGTCGAGGAGAACGAAGCGTACTGTGGCGCAGCCACGGGCAAGGCGGTCGCGATATGCCTGTTTCAGCGCCGAACACGCGAGCACCAGGCTCTTCCCCTGCCGCTCGCCGTCGAGCAGGAAAGCGTTGAGGCGCTCCAGCCAGGGCCAGCGGTCGTCGTCGCTCAGCGGCGCGCCGCTTTTCATCTTGGCGACGTTTTCCGCCGGGTGGAAGCTGTCGGCGTCGTGAAACTCCCAGCCGCAATCTTGTGCCAGCAACGCACCGACCGTGGTCTTGCCGCAGCCGGTCACGCCCATCAGGATGACGATCACGATTTCTTTCTCTTGCCCCCGGCGGGCGTTGCCGGGCGGCAGCGCGACGCATGCGCCGCAATCTTACCGCATCGGCAGGGCACCTGGCGGCGGGCGGTATAGAATGGCGCGTCGTTCAAACAACACGGGCTCGCATCCATGACCACCTCTGCTCCAGCCGTTGTCGGCGCGCCGCTCGCCGCAGTCGATACACCGGCGCTCATCCTCGATCTGGACGCCTTCGAGGGCAATCTCGCGCGCATGGCCGATGCCCTGCGCGGCAAGCCGGCGCGCCTGCGCCCGCATGCGAAAAGCCACAAATGCGCCGAGATCGCGCTGCGCCAGACTGCCTTGGGGGCCGTGGGCGTGTGCTGTCAGAAGGTGAGCGAAGCCGAGGCCCTGGTTGCGGGCGGCGTCCGCGACGTGCTGATCGCGAATGAAGTCGTGGGGGCGGACAAACTCGATCGCCTGGCGCAGCTCGCGCGCCAGGCGAAGCTCGCTGTCTGCGCCGACGCGGCCGAGAACGTGGCTGATCTGGATGCCGCGGCGGCGCGCGCCGGGGTGCGGCTTGACCTCCTGGTGGAAATCAACGTTGGCGCCGATCGCTGTGGTGTCGAGCCGGGCGCTCCGGCGCTGGCGCTGGCGCGCGCGATTGCCGGCAGCGGCAATCTGCGCTTCGCCGGCCTGCAGGCTTACCACGGCGGCGCGCAGCATGTGCGCAGCGTCGCCAACCGGCGCGATGCGATTGGCCGCGCGGCCGATCTGGTGCGATCGACGCGCGCGTTGCTGGAAAAGAACGGCATCGGCTGCGAAACCGTGACCGGGGCCGGTACCGGCAGTTTTCCGTTGGAACTCGCGAGCGGCGTCTATGACGAATTGCAGCCCGGTTCCTATGTGTTCATGGACGCCGATTACAACCGCAACGAGATCGACGCCGACTGGCCGCGTTTCGAGCAGAGCCTGTTCGTGTGGACCACGGTGATGAGCCGGCCGAACGCCGCGCGCGCGGTGGTCGACGCCGGGCTCAAGGCTTCCAGCGTCGATTCCGGCATGCCGCAGGTGTGGAACCTGCCGGGGGTGGAATTCGTCAAGGCCTCGGACGAGCACGGAGTGCTCCGCATCGCGCCCGGCGCCGCCGCGCCTGCCCTGGGAGCAAAGCTGCTGCTGGTGCCGGGCCACTGCGATCCCACGGTCAATTTGTACGACTGGTTCGTCTGCGTGCGGCGCGGCGTGGTCGAGGCGCTGTGGCCGGTCAGCGCCCGGGGCGCGATACGGTAATTTGCCCTGGACGCGCGGCATTCGGCGGAGCGGCGCCGGCCCGCACGGAAGATGACCCGGCCGGAGGCGACGGGACACCGGGTCCCGCGCTCGCCGTGAATGCCGAAGTCTAGCGCCAGGAATACGACAACAGGAGATGTTCAGATGCCGACCACGACCAAGCACAATCCGACGATCGATGACGAGTACCGGGCTCGCACGCGGGCCTCGGCGGATCTCTACGCGGAAGCACGCAGGGTGATCCCGGCGGGAATCACCCATGACTCGCGCTCCACGCTGCCCTACCCGATCGCCGTGGCTCGCGCCGCGGGTCCGCGCAAGTGGGATGTCGACGGCAACGAATACGTCGATTACTTCGGCGGCCACGGAGCGTTGCTGCTGGGTCATTCGCACCCGGCCGTGGTCGAAGCGGTGCAGCGCCAGGTGGCTCTCGGCACGCATTGGGGCGCCTCGCACGCGCTCGAAGTGCGCTGGGCGCAACTGGTGCAGCGCCTGATCCCGTCGGCCGAACGGGTTCGCTTCACGGCTTCGGGGACCGAGGCCTCGCACCTGGCACTGCGGCTCGCGCGAGCGTACGCCGGAAAACCAAAGATCATGCGCTTCGTGGGCCATTTCCACGGCTGGCATGGCGAAGTCGTCGCGGGCGCGATGTCGCATTTCGATGGCTCGGTGCCCGCCGGCATTGCGCCGTCGCTGCTCGATCAGTCGATCGTTCTGCCGGCCGAAGATATTTCACGCATCGTCGAAGCGCTGCAGACGCGCGATGACATCGCCGCGGTCATATTCGAGCCCTCGGGCGCATCGTGGGGTCAGGTGCCGCTGCCTCCTGGTTTCATTGCCAGGCTTCGGGATGTCACCCGCAAACGGGGCGTGGTGCTGATCTTCGACGAGGTGATCACCGGCTTTCGCTGGTCGCGCGGCGGCGCGCAGGCCCGCTATGGAATCACGCCCGACCTGTGCGTGCTGGCCAAGATCCTCGCGGGCGGCTTGCCCGGGGGCGCGGTGGCCGGCGCCAAGGCCATCATGGATCAACTGGATCCCGCCGCGGCGAAGGCGGCATCGAGAGAGAAGATCGGCCACCAGGGCACGTTCAACGCCAACCCGCTCAGTGCCGCCGCCGCGGTCGCGACCCTGGAACTGGTCGAGACGAGCGACGCGTGCGCGCGCGCCGAGGCCACGGCGGCCGAGATCCGCGATGGCATGCGCCGGGTTCTGATCGAAGAAAACGTCCCCTGGGGCGTGTACGGCGAGGCATCGGTGTTCATTATTTTTCCAAACCCGCGGCGCCTGCCGATCGATCCCGCGACCTTCGACCCGGTCGCGCTCGGCTTCAACGGGATCAAGGGCGCGCGCGACGCGAACCTGATCAACCGGCTGCGCGTGGCCATGCTTGCCAACGGCATCGACATCATGGGCGGGCCGGGCGGGATCGTTTCAGCGTCTCACGGCCCGGCCGAGGTCGCGCAGACTCTGGATGCGTTTCGCGTGGCCGTGCGAAGGCTGAAATTGGAAGGCGATATCAGGAACGCTTAGAACCCGTTGCAAAATGAATTTCGCAATGGGCCGATCCAGGGGAGTATGAGGGGAGACGCCCCGAAGGTCTCGATCCCCCTTGAGGGGAAAGTCCCCGCAGGGGATGTCCCCTCATTTTGAAACAGGTTCTTAGCCACGGCGTGCTGCAACGCGGTGCCCTCGCCCGCCACGGCGGAATGCTGTTACGATAACGCGTTGATGATTAACCCAATCGAGAAGAGGCAAACATGACTATCACCGGCAAATGGATTTTTACCGCAGCCATGGACGTCGATCCGGACAAGGAAGCCATCTTCAACGAGGTCTACGACGAGGAGCACATTCCGATCATCTCGAAGGTGCCTGGGGTGATTGCGGTGACGCGGCTCAAGCTCGACACGCTGCGAATGACGATGGGCGGCGAGACCAAGACCATGGATCCGCAGGGGGCCCCGCGCTACGCCGCAATCTATGAGCTCGACAGCCCGGACGTGTTGACCGGTGCCGCGTTCGCGAAGGCGGTCGATCAGGGGCGTTGGGCTACGCACGTCCGGCCCTACACCCGCAACCGCCGCCACACCCTGCACAAAGTCATGTGACCAGGCGCTTTCCTTTTCGTCTCACCATCCGATCGGTAAAGGATCGCGATTGACCAAGCGCGTATTTCTCGGAATGCTGACCCCGTCTTCGAACACCGCGCTGGAGCCGCTGACCAGCGCGATGCTCGCCGGGCTGCCCGAAGTGTCGGCGCATTTCAGCCGTTTGAAAGTTACCGAGATTTCGCTCAACGCGGGCGCGCTCGGACAGTTCGACGAACTGAAGGTACTGGAGGCCGCGCAACTGCTCGCCGACGCCAGGGTCGACGCGATCGCCTGGAGCGGCACGTCCGCGGGTTGGCTCGGATTGGACGCGGACCAGCGATTGTGCGCGCGCATTACGGCGGAGACCGGCATTCCCGCAACCACCTCGACGCTTGCCCTCGACGAGATCATGCGAAACAGCGGGCGCACCGCCTATGGGCTGGTGACGCCGTATCTGGACGCGATCCAGGACAAGATTGTGGCCAATTTCGCGCGCCGCGGCTTCAAGCTGCTTGCCGAGCGGCATCTGAACATCTGCGTCAATTTCGACTTCTCCGAGGTGAGCGAAACGCTGCTCGAAACCATGATCCGCGAGGTGGCGCAAGCGATGCCGCAATGCATTACCACCTATTGCACCAACTTGCGTGCGATGCGCCTGGTCGAGCGGCTGGAACGCGACACCGGCATTCCGATCTACGACAGCATCGCCGCCGCGGTGTGGAAGTCACTCAGAATCGCCGGCGTCGACGCGCGCCGCGTCGAGGGCTGGGGCAGTCTGTTCCGGGAAGCGTTCTGATATCGCCACAAGATGACCATGACAAAATGACCATGGCTCAATACGATCTGGTCATCCGCGACGCGCGGGTGGCAACCGCGGCGGATAGGATGAACTGCGACATCGGCATTTCCGCGGGCAGGATTGTGGCGCTCGCGCAATCGCTCCCCCCGGGCAGAGCGGAAATCGACGCGGCCGGAAAGTGGATTACGCCCGGCGGGGTCGACGCTCATTGCCATCTCGACCAGCCGCTGCCGGCGCCGATGCGGATGGCCGACGACTTCGCGAGCGGCACGCTGGCGGCCGCGTGCGGTGGCACGACGACGGTGATTCCGTTCGCCGCGCAGGTCAAAGGCGGCAGCCTGCGCGCCGCGGTCGAGGACTATCACCGGCGCGCCGAAGGCAAGGCGCTGATCGACTACGCATTTCATCTGATCGTCACCGACCCGAGCGAGACCGTGCTGCGCGAGGAACTGCCTGCATTGATCCGCGAAGGCTACACGTCGTTCAAGATTTACATGACCTACGATGACCTGAAACTCAACGACCGCGAGATGCTCGACGTGTTGGCGCTCGCCCGCGCCCAGGGCGCCATGGTGATGGTGCACGCCGAAAACGCCGATTGCATCGAGTGGCTTACGCGCAAACTCGAAGCGGCCGGGCACACCGCGCCGCGCTATCACGCCGAGGCGCGCCCGATGCTGGTGGAGCGCGAAGCCACGCAGCGCGCGATCGCGCTGTCGGAGCTGATCGATGTGCCGATCCTGATCGTGCACGTCTCGGGGCGCGAAGCGGTCGAGCAGATCCGCTGGGCGCAGGCGCATGGGCTGCGTATTTATGCCGAGACCTGTCCGCAGTATCTGTTTCTCACCGCCGCGCACCTGGACGCGCCGGGTTTCGAGGGCGCGAAGTGCGTATGCAGCCCGCCGCCGCGCGACCGGGCGAATCAACAGGTGATCTGGGACGCGCTTGCCGGCGGCGTGTTCCAGGTGTTCTCCTCGGACCACGCCCCGTTCCGTTACGACGACACGCGCGGCAAGAAACTCGGCGGCAGGGAAGTCCCGTTCCGTCATATTCCGAACGGCATCCCGGGGATCGAGACGCGCCTGCCGCTGCTATACTCCGCCGGTGTTCTTGCCGGGCGCATCGATATCAATACTTTCGTCGCCTTGACGTCGACCAATCCGGCGAAACTATACGGGCTGTATCCGCGCAAGGGCACTATCGCGGTCGGCTCGGACGCAGACCTCGTGATCTGGGACCAGAGCCGCGAGGTCACGATCAGCAACAGCATGCTGCATCACCAGGTCGACTACACACCCTACGAAGGGATCAAGCTCTCCTCCTGGCCGCAGTTCACGCTCTCGCGCGGTGAGCTCGTGTGGGACGGCAGCAAGCCGCATGGCCGAACCGGGCGCGGACAATTCCTCAAGTGCGCGCTGCCCGATGCCGCGCGGCCCGTGATGCATAGTGCCGGTCACAAGCTTGACTGAACGGCGCAGTCAGTCTGGAATAGACACGGTGGAATAGACTCAGCCTTGACTCGGTGATCCGCTTTCCTCTATGATGAAATTATGTTTCAGCCACGCGCGGCCCGGACCGTTCGGCACACGCGGTGGCGCCGTCAGAGAATCCCACTATTCCATTTTTCAAAGGAGCATCCCATGCTTGACCGTCGGCTGATCGGAATTGTGGCCAGTTTGGCAGTTTCATTCGGCGCCATTGCGCAAGACCTGCCGAAGTCGCAGTTCAAGGTGATCGGCCTTAACGGCCCGACCGTCGCTTCGATCGTCGACGAGGTGCCGTTTTGGCGCGAGACGCTCTCCAAGGCTTCGAACGGCGCGATCACGGCGGACATCACGCCGCTCGATCAAATGGGTGTGGACGACAAAACGATGCTGCGCCTGCTCCGTCTCGGCGTCATGGACTTCGCCGGCATGGATATCTCGAAGATGGCCGGCGACGATCCCCGCTTCGAAGGCTGCGATCTCGCCGGGCTCACGCTCGATCCCGACAAGGCGCGCGCCGCGTGCAATGCCTACCGCGACGTGATCGATCGGCAGATGCAGAAGAACTGGAACGCGAAGCTGCTGGCGATCGGCGGCAATCCGCCTCAGGTGTTCTGGTGCCGCACCGTGGTCGGCGGTCTCGCCGACCTCAAGGGCAAGAAGATCCGCGTCTTCAACAATACGATGCGCGATTTCCTGAACGGCGTGGGCGCGACCGCGGTGAGCATGGCATTCGCCGAAGTGGTTCCAGCGCTCAACAACGGCGTTGTCGACTGCGGCGTTACCGGCAGCCTCTCGGGCAATACCGCCGGCTGGCCCGAGGTGACGAAATCGCTCTATCCGATGTCGCTGGGCTGGAGCATCAACGTCATGGCGGTGAATCTCAACACCTGGAAGCGCCTGGACGCCAGGACGCGGGATTTCATGGAAAAACAGATCAAGGCCTACGAAGACAAGATGTGGGACACGCTGAAGAAAGCGGCGATGGAGGCCGACAACTGCAACACCGGCAAGCAGCCGTGCACGATGGGCAAGCTCGCGAACATCACGATCGTGCCGGTGAAACCGGCCGAGGCCGAGCAGCACAAGAAACTGGTCGAAGGCGCCGTGCTCGC
>Ga0315281_10010349_pt1 | contig 12862 bp, 10 predicted proteins | sample YL17G07_0_MG_FD_204540 | JGI IMG/M metagenome (GOLD analysis project Ga0315281, IMG submission 204540) | Sediment microbial communities from Yellowstone Lake, YNP, Wyoming, USA - YL17G07_0 | ecosystem: Environmental > Aquatic > Freshwater > Lake > Sediment | place: USA: Wyoming | collected... | reverse complement strand
GAAAACGGAAGTACGGTCAAGGACGAAGTTGGACACACGTTACACTGGCTATTATCGCCCATGTAAGAACCACCGGACGCGGAACAATCGCTGGCCTGCATTACCGAGCACACATCAACCGCGGCACAACACGCGCCGACCGGCTGTGTAGTAGGCGAACTAGAACAGCACGAAGCGCCACAGCAAGAACTAGTTTGAGCACATGCGGCATACAAGCCTGTTGCTGGATCAGTACAACACTTTGCCGCCTGATTAATACACCCACTCCCGCAACACTTCTCGTAGTTATAACACAGAAACTTTGGAGTTAGAGTGCCAGGAGTAGGATCAGTGCAACACAGGTCTAAATTTGTGGAAGGGTTAGGGCAAGTATAAACGCCGCAGCATTCAGGTTGTCCATAACATATGATGCTGTAACCAAAACTATCGACACAACAGCCATCGGTGCCGGGCAGATAGCAATTGTTCATAGTAGCACATAATTCGTAACTACCCGGGCAACTCTGCGCGTGAAGATCAGATACGTAAAGAATACAGATTATGAAAAGCCAACCCAAAACAGTCTCATACACCATTGTAAATAAAATAACAGCTGGGATTATCAGAGTGATGTTAAAGTTGATCCAAACTCGACACAAAAATCAGATATATGAATTCGTAACTATTATTTTTATAGATTCATAATCACCACGAGACGACGACACCGATACTAACCTCGAAAAAGAACGATATTGTTATAGAATAAACAATGATTAGTTTAGTTTACTTTTGGTTTTTTTTCTCGACAAGTAGGTAATAGTGTTACATCGTTGCCGCAGGTACGATGTAGGTAATTCTCTGTAACGTACGCGGATGAGCGTGGTGATGGTGTGTCAGATAGCCATCAACATAGTTACACACCGCTGGACTGGGTGCACCCCAAGCATGTGTCCAGAGTGGTTTCCAGTGCTGATGACCACCATAGTGAACAGTGAGATATCGTTTGATGCGCACAGAGGTAGCGGTGGCACGGACTTCTCCGGTACACGATACACGATTGACGTTGCTATTGAATTCGTCAACTTTCAGCAGTTTCAGTTTCGAGTGTTCGCATGTGTCAACGGGGTCGAATGCAGCAAGGAATCCGTGCCATCCGTGAGGATCGCAGCGGTATGCCGGTTTCTCGAGTTTGCATGCAGAGGCACGATAATCCAAACGCGCGACTAGTTCCTGTGGATGCATGTAATAGTTTGCAATCAACTGATTGCGCACCTCTGGATTCGGAGAAAACAGGCGAATTAACGCCAGACGATAGGCGTGATCTGCTCGGCACTTTGGGTCGAGACCGTACGAGTGAACAAAGTCTCCTAACAGCTCATGATCCAGACGATCCTTGTGACAACAGGCGCGTTTGCAACGATGCGCAATCTTCTCGATCGGAGGTAGGTCGATGGCGATTTTGGCGCTTGCAGGTGAAGTGGGAGGCAGCTCGTCGTCTCCGGTAGCAGCTTCGCTGGTATCTGACGATTCCGAATCACTGCTACTTTCGTCTTCGGTCGCACTCTTCTTGGGCTCAAGTTCAGATTCATCGATGATTTTTGGCCCAGTATCAGGAGGAGGAGAACTTGTTCGAGGAGGAGGAGCAGGAGGCGGGGCCTCAGGAAGAACAGTTGGCGTCCGATGCGGTGGCGTCGGAGGAGGTGGACGAGCAGCCGAAAACGCACCAGATTGAGGAGGTGATTCGGCAGTAGCTTCGAGCGGTGCTACTTGTTGTATGTAACGGTGCGGTAGAGCAACGTGCACGTACGTCACCAGGAGATTCCATTCTGCTTTGTATTGCTGTTGCCATATTTGCTGTCCTTCTGACGAAAACAAGAGTCGATCTTGTGTGCTCATCCATTCCATGAGTGCATCGATCTTGTCTCCGTGGTTGATCGATTGAAGATAGATAGCAAGTGCTGCCTTGGGTGCATCGGTTCCGGCATGCAGATACGACAAACAGGTGAAAAGATACAGCGTAAACCACGCGTGTTTGGTGATGTGTAGTTTCTGGTACAGATCCTGGCAAAAGTGTGCAAAGATGGGCATTTTTTGCCCAATAGGAGCCTCGCGCAACGACGGACACGGAGGAAATACAGATACTGGATTCGGACCAGAGACATGATAGTCTCTGATGTTGATGTCAAGTGGTGGAGCGACGAGTGCTTCGAGCAATAACGCCATCAGTTGCGGTGAAACGATTCGAGTCGCTTCGTCAGGTGATTCTAGATGTAGTGCTGCAATGTTATCTGGTGGATTTGCTTGGCCATGAAACGCGTGACACCAGATTTGAGGATAGCACCGATGCAACATGGCCACAAGAATTTGCTTGGCAGCTATACTTGCATTGAAGGAACCGGGCCGGTTACTGGTGATCGAAGCAAGCAGCTCCGATGCGGTATGAGTCGTCATCCGAGATTAAAATATCACTAGTAATATTACTAAAAACACACAAAAGGCTTGCTTTAGAAACAAAGACCACGGGGAAGTCGTTGTTATATGGTTATTATTAGTTGACGGTACTTTTTAATAACAACATCATCGTAGAACGTTAACGAAAAAAGAAGAAAAAGATGACAACAGAAAACATTTCTGCTGTGGTTCATCCATCTCAACTTTTCGAACCTGAACCGGTTCCTCTTCCGCCTTCTGAACCCGAATGGCGCAAATCCGTACGTTGTGATTCGATGCGAAACATCAATCGGCATGGTACCGGGAATGATATGCTTTCATCGGCCGCGACGACCGCAGCCGATTACACCATGAAGTTTATACTACTCGGTGATTCGGGTGTTGGGAAAACGAGTCTCTGGCGATGCTACACAAAGGGCATCAAACTAACTGATCTAGACGAAAAAGAACGATCGTTACATCGCGCTACAATTGGTGTCGAAGTGTTATGTCGCGATGTGCTTATCGGACAATATCGCGTCAAAATTATGATTTGGGACACTGCCGGGCAGGAACGTTTCAGTGCTATTACGATGAATTATATCCAAGGCGCACACGGTATCATACTGGTCTATGACGTGACACAACCCAAGACTTGTGAGCATATTCTCGAATGGTACGGTCGAGCACGCGATCGATTCGAACGTAGTTCTATGCATCCACTTGTGCTTGTCATCGGAAACAAGATCGATCTAGAGCGTCAAGTAAAAAGAGAAGAAGCTTCGACGATGTTTCAACAACTCAACTTTTTCTATCAAGAAACGTCATGTATGACATCGCAAAACATTCAAGACGCACTCGATTACTTTGCGGGTGCTTGCTGGGTCCAGTGTATCAAGACAGCAACCGCAATCGCGGATGGACAAAAACAACAACGCCCGGCAACACCGTCATCCATACCGTTGGCTAGCCGACCAATTGAGGCTTGTGTCGATCAAAATCGATCACTTTCATCGCAAATCATCGAAGCATCAGTCACTGCAACAGATCCTCGAGTGTTGGGGTTAATGGGGGCTGCATCGTACGGAACAGCAACAACGAAATCTGGCAAACCAAGTAAACGATTGGATTTGGGCAAAAACGCTCGTCGTCGAGCAAGTCAGGAACTTGGGTCAAGTCTTGAATGTGATGACTATACAATCACAGGCGAGGAATTTGATAAACCGGGGTGTGACTGTTGACTGGTTAATTAAAATGCTCAGAATAATAAGAATATACTAGTCACAATGACTCTTCGTTTGCGCATTGACAACGGAATTCAGTACGAGTTGTTCGATGATCCATCCAAAGAACGCGAACCGGTATTGTATGTTTGGTTTTCGCAAGATGTGAGCACGCAAGTTCGTTCGGTTGCACTCGGCTCGAACGCGAGCGGCAGTGTAAAGCCGTTCGACATTCAAGTACCGACGTTGAGCGAACAACAAATCATCGACGGTATACCGCTAATCGAACGTATTCAACGTGCGAATCTCAATATCGACGTTTTTTCACGACTCTACAACAAACATGGTCAGAGTTGTCGTAATCAGTCAGGCAGCGTTCGAATTCCAGTCTATGAACTACTCGATCCGACGACAAACACATCGGTTCGTCGTTACACACTGACAATTCCTTCGTGGGGCGATCCAAATGCAAACGGTGCAAATCGAGATAAGGACGTGGTGAACGAAAAGGGTTGGATTGAATTCAGTTCGCCCGTGACCATCACATTGGACGGTGCTGCAATACCACCACTCGACACTACATCGGCAGCATACCTACGCGAAGTTCGGTTAAAACAAGATAGTATCTTTCGGCATTACATGGGATCGACGGTTGCGTTCTGTCGGAAATTAGGATATCGTTGGCCTGTGATCAAAGACATCAACAGTTACGTGTAAGTACACTTTCCTTTCCTCTTCTTTGATCTGCTCTAAATTATTTTCAGGTATCAATGTCGCGCCGGGATCCTGCCAGCAGCGGCGTATCTTGGCGCTCGGTTGGGAGGCACAGGATCGCAGTACTTTGAAAACGCTGCGCGTATTGTGTTGCGTCGTTACGGTATTGATCTAGTGGGGTTCGATTGGGAACGCGATCCGCGTGCTGCCGGCATGCTTGGGCGCATGTTGACCTTAGCTGCAAATATGTTTGCCTATGTTCCAGGTATTCTCTATAGTAGTAAGTTTATCTCTGATTTACCTAGTTTTGTTTAGATATTGTGTATCTGCCATCGAAGAAAGACCGGAGAGCATTCCTTCGCAAAGCACTCGAATCATTTGATTATGCTCGCATGCGAGGTGGTGGCGATTGCGAAGATCTGGCACTTGAGATTGTTCTAGAGGCAGCGGAATTACTCGAACTCGCTTCGTCATCTTCTACCCTAAGTGCATCAATACGAAGTATGATTGCACTACGGCGTCAGTATGTGTTTTGCATGGCACTCGGTGGTGTTTCGTCGGCAGAAATCAACGGAGATTATGGTAAATGTGAAGAAATGGGCGCACATATGTGGTCGATGATGATTCCGCGTTGGTTGTGGCGTCACTGGTGGCGTCGAGGCAACCTATCGGCCGAAGCTGATCAACGATTCTTTTCCAACGATCCGCCGAAACCAGCAGTACTTTCAGATGCAAACTCACGTCCGCTTGTTCTCGAAGGTAATCTTCTTCAATTTATTTGTAGTTTAGCGTTAATATCAGTTCTTTCTAGGCACTGGATTTCTGCGTCCAGAACCCGTGTGCGAAGACACGGACGAACGAACGGTATCACTCGAAGAACTCTACCAAAAGTTGTTTGAGCGTTGTGCCCCGGATGCATTCGAAGCAATGCGCAAGGTGTTTCGTTATCGGCGCAACAAACAGTCAGCGTTCTACAAGACCTTCTCGATCCTGTTCACCAACGAATTTCTGCGACGAGACTCCTCGGAAGGCAGCAATAGATATGTCATGTTTGCTGTCTGTTCTCAGCATCCGAGCGTTGGAAACGGGAAACCGGTGATCGGCATCGAATTCGAAACGCTGACACGCGGCGATCTTGACATACCTTCGCTCTGGAACGAACCCCCAATCAACACGGTCGAAAGCACGTGTATTCGTGATGCGATGAAAGATCTCTATCCGATGCCACCACTTGTCGTCGCATCAAACGTTTCTCCATCCAGCACCTCCAACACCTTGATGAACCGACTGTCGTACGACCAATCGGCATCTTCTTCGGATTCTTCTTGGGTGGAAGTCGAGTACTTTCTCAGCAATTCGCTAGTGAACGAAAGTCGTATCACTCAGATCACAGACTTGTATCGTCAACAACACGTTATACCATTCTTGTTAAAGGTTACAGTCGCATACGAATGTCTTGCCGAATCAATTTGTGGATGGCGTATCGTATTTCGATGTCGTCGAGCAAGCGTCGATACGATACGAGCTGCCATCAAACGAGCGTCTGTCCGACACAAACACGATAGAGACGGTGATGATAGTGACGACGCGGATGATACATTTTGACAAATAAATTAAAATTGACGGATAAACAATATCCGTTGTCGGTACCCTCAAGGGTCCAGTTTATTGGGTTTTAGGATGGTTACACTCATTATTTTTTTTTTGGAAACTCTTGAGGGATTTCGGCGTTCAGTTATCGTCGTCGCCACAAGGACGGTGCCCAGTCTTGCGCTCGTAGTTCGTGCTACCAGTGGTATTGAGCTCGCTTCCGCGGCTGCTATAATAGGTATCGCCGCTCACGTAGTTGCCATAGCCATTTCCAGACGTCGAGTAACCAGTGGAAGTACTGCCGTACGATGACGATGTTGATCCTGTCGGATTAATAGATCCTGAAGTGTTTGTATTGGATTTTGACATTTTTGTTGAGAGTTTGATGATTTACACAGTTGTATATTGGTGTTTTGAGATTAGTTTAAATAGTATAATCTGTTGTTTAATAAACATTTGTGTAATTTATCTTGGACAAATAATCTTTTTTTTTTTGTTTAATTGATAAAAAATGTCCTAACCTGCTTTATTACGCTATCTTTTTCCTCTCGCGACAAAGTATCGTTGTATAGAATCTCCAAGGCCTTTCGATTGTCGAGAGATTTCCACCGAGAAAATTGTATTGGCATTGGTTCATCGACGCAACACATGCACTCAGGAAGAGTGTCGCCATACGGTGTTTTGATATGCGTGGCATAGATTATCAAATCTTTTTCGAACAGCTCACAGTCATTTATAGAGGAGAAAAAATCAATGTCGATGTTGTGATCGAACCCATCTTGAAATGACATCCCGCACTTGTAGTTGCCCATGCATCTCCATGTCTTTGGAAACTCGAACGAACGGAGAAGAAGTGTACGGATCTCTTCATTCAGAGTTTCCGTAAGGCCGAACACGACAAGTCTCGAAACGTCTTCATTGTTATCGTCACGCATCCAGTTCTTGGTAGTCCAGACAATACGTGCTTGGATCGTTGGCCATCGATTTAGATCCATCAGTATCAAGTGACCGTTCTTCTTCTGAACAAATGGCGGGATTACATCGTAGAAATGTTCCACAGTTTCGAGAAGCACCATAGGGATTTCCTTGGCAAGTCTAACGCGAATGTCTTCGTGTTGCATGGAGGAAAACACAACAATCAAACAATTTTTTGTGTTTTATTTATCGTAGGCGAGTGATCTTTTTTTACACAATCGACTATGCGCGGTCTGGACGATTTTCTATACAACCGGACATCCTTGTATACGCTGTCTGGATGAAAAAACTCGGGCTAATTCATCTGCTGGTTCGTAGCTAGTTCATCACATAAAAGACAACAAATGAGCATTACTTACAAAGTAATCCACATGTTCTCTGCAAACGATTCTGGAATCTTCCTCTGGCTGCTCCTTGCGTATCTCTCCACTGGTATCGGTGTTGTTCAGATGATACTCGGCAAGTGGCGAGAGTGGTACGATTCGTCGAAGAAGGCACCGCTTTCGCCACCCAATTGGGTTTTTTCGATCGTCTGGCCTATTCTTGACACTCTCTGGGGCTTTGGGACCTGGATTGCCTGGAAAGAGTTGGACGACGCCTCAAGCTATGTGGTCTGGATTTTGCACTGGATCTTTGCCTTGCTTGTCGTTGTCTTCAAGGCTACTTGGGTGCCGTTGTTCTTTGGATTTGCTATGCCTCAACTAGCTCTCTTGGTTCTCATTGTAACATTACCACTTGTGGTAGCACAATGTGTGTTGGCGTTTTTCGTTTCTCTTGTCGCAGGAGGTTTGCTCGTACCGCTTTCGGTCTGGTTGCTCTATGCGCTATATCTGAATGTTTACTTTGTGATGGCAAATGACGTGGTAGTCGAGAAAAATAGTAGGGGTGTGGAACTTGAATCACTTACTGCGTAATAAGAAAAATAAAGCCTTTTTCATTTGAAATATTCGCATTCCACTGGAAAATACTTTTGAAATTCACGGAAGAGTGGGCGTACATATTGAGTTAAATAGTATCGAGGTCTGAACACTCTTTTCACTGATATCTGCTTGCAAGCAGGACATACGAAATATCCTCCGGAAGTAGTAATCCGAATAAAAAAGGGCTCCTGCCCACAAGCACGTGTATTGGGACAATACAGATTAGTGGTAATCCACATGACAGGAAGTCCTAAATGAAGAATGCATTCGATTTTGGCGGCACGAGGTATCTCGTTAACTATATAGCACACTTTAAAACCGGCCAGTATGTAATAGAGATTCTCAGATCGTAACATTGCTGACTCTGCTATACCAATCTTTGGTGAATCCCATTCATCCGTTGCTCTACATGCTATTTGTGATTCCAAACTGCGTTTTCGAGATGGTTCGATCGTATGGCAAGTAGATGAAGAAGAAGAGACGTCCGGTTTGGTGTTATTTACAGGAGGAGGAAAGTGTGGCGAGTGCGTTTTGGTTGTCGACTTGAGTTCCTGAGAATTTTGTTTATCTGATTCCCTTGAAACAGCCACATTCTCGCGAATAGATATTCGTTCTCCTGGAACAGGCAGATGAGTTTCGTGGAGATTCATCGACTTGACAAGACATTTACCAATAAAATGTCTTGTCAAGCCGCACTGGAAACAAAGATCTAGATCATGGCGGATTTCTAGTAGTAACAACTTGAATGTCTCCTTGGGGAGAACAACCTGAGAGTAGGGTCCGCCACGGACATTGTCAATTCCGTAGCAGGCCATTAACATCTTTGCCCACACCGTTTCATCAGATGCAATACGATTCACGGCCGTAGAAATTGGATTGTGTTGAATCGGAGGATACTTTTCAGTCCAAACAACTCCATCTCCGTCTCCTTTTTCATGAGCGTTGAGACGGGTTTCCAATAGAGTGGCGTGACATCTCCCTACATAATAGCGATTTCCTGTCAATGACAAAACATAGATAGTCCAAATAGGATCAGTAAGTTGGGGTTGAATCAAATCCATAGCGAGTTACAAGGTAATATTTGCTTTACTTTTTATTTAGGACACGTCCATTTACGTATTGTCTTACTCGATATCGACGGTTTTCATCAAAGTGGATCATTACGGACGAAATCGGGTCTTTTCGCGGTGTCCAAAGACAACCATTCCACTTCAAGGCGTCAAGCCAATTGTTGTTTATTCACTAATGATTAATAGAATCTATTTTTTCTGAGATTATTTATAGAATCTCTCTACCTTTATAACACCTCTGAAAATCGGTGTTTTATGCAAAACAACAGCACGATGGATGTAGCAACGCGTCTTGTCGAAGAATATTTCAGAAATCCGGCTTCTGGACCCCTTGAATTGGAGGTGATGGCGCATTATGTCATAGAACATATCAACAATCAGCCTCCCGGATACTTTGAATCGGAGGCGAAGCAACGAAATGATCCAGTCTATCGCCTTCAGCGAGTCGAGAAGTTGAGAGAAACTATACGCATAGCACGAACTACCAACCAAACAGCCACCATACTGGTGGCTAGATTTGATATAGATATCCGCAATTTGGTACAGGAATCGAATGTTCCCGCGGTAGTTTCTCTAAATCTAGACGATGTTCGCCACCATCCAGGACCTATTGTCATTGGAGTTTTGATGGAATCTATTGATCCGAATATCCCGCCATGCTGCTGCAATCCTGTCTGTGTAATTCCGGCCACAGCGTTGTTATTCGACGGGGCACTCAAAATGTGTGACAGATGCAAATCGGCGAACTACTGTTCGATTTATTGTCAACGTGTTCATTATCCTACTCACAAACCCAGATGTTTGGAGATTGCTATGGCTGACGGGTGCTGAGTCTCGTTTTCACACTTACAATAAATTATTTACTCGATATCCTATTCATTCGTGAAACGCAAATATTCCGTGCTGACAACGGTCCCCAATTTGCACTATAAGCAATACGCGGAATTTCGCGAATGTTTGATAACAGACATCGTATAGATCGATGTCCTTGAGTATGGCCTTTGCGACAGTATCGTCGACAAAAATTGCGGCCAATATTAATTCATTTTCCGGATCATCGGTGCGAGCGAGACGATGTGTCGGATCGATTCGATGTTGAGCACTGTCGAGAAAATCCACTCGCTGACTGATCCATGATCGTTTTGCCATGAGGGGAGGTGTTCTAACGACAGAAGCCTCGAGATTCAATAAAGCATGTTCAATGCTTTGCGTTGAGATGTGATCGTTGGAGAATTTCCTGCTTTCCTCCACCTTACTGTCGAAATCGAATACAAGCATATAGTTTTCTGGAGTGGTTAGCCCCTTCAGTTTCATAACATTCAGAATGGTATCAATAACAGCGGGTTGAGCTACAGTGATCATTGCAGCTAAACGTTCAAAGATACGCGTCATCTCTGCTGTTTCTGCAGCGACACCCGAATTACTGGATGAATTTGGAATGACACATGTGAATTTGTGCTTCCCCCAATCACTTCGTTGGCAATCTCTACAACAATATGGAACCGTGTGACAGCGTCCGCACACGAACGCGTTATGTTGATCAAGCAGATGCTTGCACGTTCGGCATTGAACTAGGATTCTCTGTTCTCGTTCCATCAAAAAAAACCGTTAGGTTTTGCTTCTATAGATGCATATCACTAAGAAGTAGTTATCTATTACAAAAAAAGTGTCTAGACACTTTTAGTCTCTCTGTTTATTATCACTACAATCAATACCGTTCCTTCCTCACCGTATCAGAAAAAAAAAATGACAAACCAAGAAAGCTCCTACCCACGTAAACCCACTCGCGAAAACATAGATGTCTGCTTCCGGTGTGGTTCCGACTATAGTCGTCGGTGCAAGTGTATGCGATCAGATACGTTCTGTCAGAACTGTGGCGCGCATTGGCACTGTTGTCCACGACATCCTCTGATCCGAAACAATTGGTACTGGCCTCACAGCAATTCAAACTGCAGTTGTAACGGCCCCATGGATCTCCAACCGCCGGAACTTCAACCACCGTTTATCATTGTTACCGTTCTTCCTCGTTCGTCCGAACCTCCTCTTCGCAAGAGTTTGCGCTCACGGCATCCTCCGAAGCGCTATGAACCTTACATCTAATAAAAATACGAGAAATAATTGGGCGGTTTCAACAAGATTGGTATTATTTTTAGGAGATGGCAAATTATAGACTCGGGTTGACGATTTATAGAGCTGATTTTCTGTGTGCAATCAAGCAATTTTCTGAGGTTACTTTTTTTTCTCATGCCAAAGAAAAAGTGGAAACCACTCCGCATTCGCGGTGAGCTGTTCAAGTACAAGAAAGATCTCAAGGAGAAAGTCCAAGGAATTCGGAATCTATGGATAAATCGCGATATTGACAAAGATAGCGAGACTCATAGATTTCTGCTCGAATTGCTCCAAAAACAGCACTATAATTCCAATCAAAAGGAAGGAGAGGGCATTGATCACTTTTCAGTCGGGTGGAAAGATGGAAACTATTGCTTCTTTCTCACGCGCACTGGTGAGAAAGAAGCAACTGATGTTTCCATTCTCAAGAAATGCATCGACGGACCAGACTCCCAAGATCCTCTTCGGGAATTGTACAAGGCGTTGCGGTCTGAAATCGCTTCTCAAACAATCGGTTTCAGAAACAATTTCTTCTCTGCTCACAAGAAAACTGGCACAAAAGCACTCTGTCCCATTACCGGAGAGGAAATTAACAAACGCAGCTGTCACGTCGATCACATAGCACCTGCGACATTCAAGCAACTTGCTGATGTGTTTATTGAGCACGAGCAGCTGGATCCCGAAGATGTAGAGTTGCGTGGACAAGGTATCGACAATTCATCCCAACTTTTCCTGCAGGATCTTCAGCTGGCTAGTAGATGGAAAAAGTATCACCAGGATCACGCTCAGCTCCGTGTGCTGTCGATCAAGGGACACCAATCACTCCCAAAGACAAATCTGGTCTGATTCTGTCTTGAAACGCGATTTATTCTTCCTGTTTCATCATGACAAATAAACTGTTGAGAGCTTATTGCTCTTTTCTTTCGGAAACTAATAATTACTCTTCTTGTGTTGTTGTATTATTGTCGTTGTCTTTGGTGTTATTCGGTATGCGACCGCAAAAGAATGTCATGTAGAACCGGACAACCTCCGTTTGTACATCGTATGAGGGCTTGATGAAAAGGTTACAAACCTTGTTCTTCAGCTCGTGATCATCGGGAAGTTTGTCATTATCTTCAATAGCAGATTTGATGATTCCGGTGACTAATTCTTCGATAACCGCATCAACGTACATTTTACCTCGAGCAACTCGACAAAATTCGAGGCTGAACCCTGCGCCCAGACCGATACGATGACTTTCATTCTCCAGTTCAATGATACGAGAATCAAGACACTCTGGAACTGGACCTGGCAATGAAGGAATGAAATCTGTGATGATAACGTGTTCTGGCACGTCAAGCTGGTTGATCAACGTGATACCGCATAGTTGAAGACGGCGAGCGGTTTTCTGGAGAAGTTCCCGCTGGAATTTTACAGAGAATTCATTTGCTAGGATCTCGTTGGTAACTGAACAGTTTTCGTTGGTAGGAGCAACTTCGGTCATTGTTGGTTTTTTGGGAAAAGAACACACTGAAATCAAAATGAATGATTTTATACGAAAGCGAAAGTAAATCTATTTGGCGCCTCTCTGTTAGACTAGATACAGAAAACGCTACTATTCTTTGGGGTAACTAGAATTATCGATACTCAGTAGAGTAAATTTACCCGGTAAAAACAGACTTTTTTTTCGAGGGACGGACATGGGTGGTCCGTATCACCTGTCACTGAAGAACCTATCGTGTTTAGAAGAGAAAATCAACCTATCCTAAAATGGGTATGTTTCCTTACCAGATGCCCTTGAAAAAGTTGGTATTTTTTCGGAGTTCCGGCGGACCTATGTTGTTTGTACCTATTTTTCTATCCTAAACCCAGT
>Ga0315281_10010348_pt1 | contig 12863 bp, 9 predicted proteins | sample YL17G07_0_MG_FD_204540 | JGI IMG/M metagenome (GOLD analysis project Ga0315281, IMG submission 204540) | Sediment microbial communities from Yellowstone Lake, YNP, Wyoming, USA - YL17G07_0 | ecosystem: Environmental > Aquatic > Freshwater > Lake > Sediment | place: USA: Wyoming | collected... | reverse complement strand
CACGAGGATGATCCCATCCGCGCTACCCGCGCCGCGCTCGAAATGTTGGCGCAAACCCGCGCGTACGCCGACGAAGTGCGGCACAAGCACGGCATAGAATTCCAAATGCGGATTGGCTTGAACACCGGCCCGGTGGTGGTGGGCGAAGTCGGGAGCAATCTCAAATTTGAATACACCGCCATGGGCGACGCCGTGAACCTCGCGGCTCGGATGCAATCGGCGGCGAAGCCGATGACCTTGCTCGTCTCCGAAAACACGTATCGCTTCATCGCGCCCGTGTTTGATTGCACTGATCTCGGGCCGATTGAAGTGAAAGGGAAAGCGGAACCCGTGCGGGTGTACGAAGTGAACGCGGCCAAAGCGGAACCCGGGCGGGTGCGCGGCCTCGCGGGCCTCGAGTCCCCGATGGTCGGGCGCGACGCCGAACTCCAGAGTCTGCTCGGGGCCACCACCGCCGCGCAGGGCGGGGCGGGCCGCGCCGTCGCCATCGTCGGCGAAGCGGGGCTGGGCAAGAGTCGCTTAATCTCCGAGTGGCGTAAGGGCGTTCAATTGAACGCCCCGACGGCCATCCAATGGGCCGAGGGCCATTGTCTCTCCTATGGTCAAGGCTTGCCGTATCATTTATTGATTGACTTGCTCCGCTCGTTGTTGGGCGTCCCGGCGGCGGCCAGTGAACCCGAAACGCACGCCGCACTCAAAGCGCAAAGCGAGGCGCTCTTCGGGGAGGCCGCCCTCGACGTTTATCCGTATCTCGGGCATTTGCTCTCGCTCGATTTGGAAGGCGCCGCGCTGGAGCGCGTGAAGCCGCTCGACCCGCAAGCCCTGCAAGCACAATACCTCGCCTCAGCCCGCAAACTCTTGCACGCCCTCGCCGCGCGCCAGCCCCTCGTCCTCATCTGCGACGACATCCACTGGGCCGACCCGTCCTCCACGGAACTGCTCACCAAACTGCTCACGCTTGCGTCCGAGGCGCCGGTGTTGTTCTGCTTCCTCACCCGCCCCGACCGCGACGCGCCCGGCTGGAAACTCGTCACAGTCTCGCGCGAGACTCTCGGCGAGGGGTTCGCGGAGATTCCACTCAACCCGCTCACCGAAGCCGATAGCCGCCAGTTGGTCTCGAACCTGCTGGAGATTGAAGCCCTGCCCGACAACATTCGCGGCATCATCCTCAAGAAAGCCGAGGGCAATCCCTTCTTTGTCGAAGAAGTGATTCGGATGTTGATTGAGCGCGGGGCCATCGTCAAGAAGGATGATAGGAGTTGGGCCGCCGGAAAAGAAATCGAGACCATCGAAATTCCCGATAACCTGCAGGGCCTCCTGCTCGCGCGCATTGACCGCCTCCCCGAAGACGTGAAGCGCACCCTGCGCGTAGCCTCGGTCATTGGGCGGCAGTTCCCGGTGAAGGTGCTGGAGCAAGTCTTAGAAAAAGGATGAAGGCAGAAGGATGAAGGATGAAGGTTTTCTTTCCGCCTTCATCCTTTATCCTTCATCCTTGCGATGCTCTCTCACCACCTCTCCACCCTCGAAGCCTCCGGCCTCCTCCGTCTCGCGCAGGTTGAGCCGGAACTCGAATATCTCTTCCGCCACGCGCTGATTCAAGACGCGGCGTATGCCTCGCTGTTGCGCGCCGATCGGCGTGTCTTGCATCGCATCGTGGGCGAGGTACTGGAACAGATTTATCCTGACCGCTTGGAGGAAATCGCCTCAGTCCTCGCGCGCCATTTTTTAATCGCCACCGATAATGCCCGCGCGCTCAAATATTACCTCGCCGCTGGAGCGCGGGCCAGTCGCATTTATGCGAATGCTGAAGCGGTTGAGCACTATACCCAGGCCCTCGCCGTGGCTAAACAAAGTGAAGTCAACGCAACCCAACTCACTGAGATATATCTCACCCGAGGCCGGGCCTTGGAATTATGCGGACAATTTGATGAGGCGCTTCAGAATTATGCTGACTTAGAGAATCACGCCCGGACCCAAAACAATCGGGCAATGCAACTGGCGGCCCTCACGGCCCGGACACCCGTCCTTTGCACACCGACCCCCAAGTTCAACCCGGCGGAGGGTCAGAGGCTGGCCGAGCAAACCCTGGCACTGGCTCGTGAATTAGATGACCGGGCCGCCGAAGCCAAGATTCTATGGAATTTGCTCCTGTTGCATTATTTCACGGGCCGCGCGCGCGAAGCAATCCCTTATGGAGAACAATCGTTAATGATTGCGCGCGCCATCCAGCATAAAGAACAACTCGCCTTCACCCTGCATAATCTCTCCATGGCCTACGTATCGGTGGGTCAGCTGGAACAAGCCCGCTCAGCGCGTTCAGAAGCCCTCGTCCTTTGGCGGCAGTTGAGTAATCTCACCATGCTCGCCGAAAATCTATATCTTTCGGGAGATGAATGCTACCGGGTCGGAGAATACGACCAGGCCATTGCCTTTTGCGAAGAAGCCGACCGCTTTGCTCAACTGAGCAACAATCTCTGGTTACGCCTGTGCGTGCTGGGGCCGTTAGGCATCGTTTACGCGGAGCGCGGCGATATCCGCCAAGCTATAGCCCTCCTGCAAGAATGTCAGCAACTATCGGAACAAAACGGGGTTGAAATCATGCGGGCCATCAGTTTAGCCAATCTCGGCTGGCTTTATGCCACGCTGGGTGCGCCTGAGCAAGGCCTTGAACTGGCCCACCAGAGTATTCTGGCGACGGAAGACTGGCCACCCTCGGTGCGCGGGTTAGTGATGGCCTTGGTGGCCTTATCCGAAATATCCGGCGGCAATGTCGTCCAGGCGCAGACCGCAATCCGGGCGGGATACACCGGCCTCGACCGTAACGACTTGAGTAGCATTGCGCCGGTTTTGCTGGCCTTGGCTGAAGGTGAATATGCTTTGGCAATTCACAATCCCCAGCAAGCTCTAAATCTGATGGATGATTTGATTGCCTTCTGTGGCAAACTGCATATACGCAGCTATCTAGCCGACGCCTTGTACCTCAAAGGCCGCGCTCTGATGGCCTTAAATCATCTCGACGGTGCTTATGAGGCTCTCGCCCAAGCCCACGCCGAGGCCGAAGCCATCAACGCCCGCCGCACCCTGTGGGCGATCCTTATCATGCAGAACCAGCTCGAGATCCGACGTGGGCGCTCCCCCGAAGCACAGGTTTTACAAATGCAATCCAGAGCGGCTATCAACCACCTTGCCGACCAGTGTCCGTCCGACTTGCGCGAGTCATTTCTCAATTTGCCCGATGTCAAACAAATGATGAACAACTATTGACGCCACACATGACACTGGAAAACACCCTCATCACCCTCGAAGCCTCCGGCCTCCTCCGCCTCGCGCAAATGGAGCCGGACCTCGAATATCTTTTTCACCACGCGCTTCTGCAAGAAGCCGCCTACGAGACTCTGCTCAAAACCGAGCGCAAGCGTCTGCATCGCGCTGTGGCCGAAATTCTGGAGGGCGCTTATCCCGAGCGCTTGACCGAACTCGCGCCCCAACTCGCGCGGCACTTTCACGAGGCCGGCGACGATGAGCGCGCCGTGAAATACTTTACGCTGGCGGGCGACGCCGCCGCGCGCGTGTATGCCAAGGCGGAAGCGTTGTTGCATTACACCCAAGCCATCGAATTGGCCCAACGCTATGAGATTGAAGCTGGGCAACTCGCGCATCTCTATATCGGTCGGGGCCGCGCTTTGGAATGGCAGGGCCGCTACCCGGAGGCGCTGGACAACTATCGCCATCTGGAGATCCTGGCCGAAGAACGCGGCGCCCCATCCCTGAAGCTAACCTCCCTGATGTCCCGCGCCACCATCCGCTCCACGCCGACCCCGGTATACGATGCGACGCGCGGTGAAGCGCTATCCACCGAGGCCCTCACGCTGGCGCGGGAGCTGAACGACCGCAAAGCGGAAGCCAGGATTCTCTGGAATCTGATGTTGCTCCACTCCTTCACCGGACAGGGGCATCAAGCCGTAGCCTATGGCGAACAATCACTGGCGATTGCGCGCGAGTTGGGCCTGCAAGAACAACTCGCCTACACCCTCAACGACATCTTCCGCTGCTTGATGAGCACCAGCCAGATTGAACGGGCGCTGGCAGTCGTCACTGAAGCCCGCGAACTCTGGCGCGCAGTGGGCAACCAGCTCATGTTGGCCGACAATCTGAGCCGTTCCGGTCGCATTTTTTTGACCCTCGGCGACTATCCAGGCGTCATCACCGCTTCGGACGAGGCCCGCCATATTAGCGAAACCGCTGGCAATGTGTGGGGGCAGTCCTTCTGCCGGATGTACGTCGGCTACGTCTATCTGGAACAGGGCGAACCGGCCAAAACGATTGAGCTTATGGAAGCCTGCGTCCGCCTGAGCGAGCAAGCGGGATTCGTGTCGCCGCAGGTTTGCACCCGCTCCGACCTGGCCTGGATTTATGGAACACTCGGCGCAGTCGAGCAGGGGCTTGAACTGAGTCGCCTCGCTCAGACCATCGCCGAACAACGGCTAAAAAGTTTTCTCCCGTGGGCTTTGGCTTGCCGAGCGCGAGTGCTCATCATGCACGGCGATTTAGCCGAAGCCCAGTCCGTGCTCACGCAAGGTCAGGTTCGTCTTGATCCGGATGACTTCGCTTCCCATGCGCCCATAGAGATGCCGCTCGCCGAGGCCGAACTGGCCCTCAGCCAGCATGACTTTGCGCGGGTCATCAACGTCATGGATAAGCTGATTGCCCGCCTGCGCCAAATCGGGGTGCAACTGTTCTTAGTGGATGCGTTGTGTCTCAAAGGCCAAGCGTTATTGGCGGAGAACCGTCTGAACGAGGCCGAGGAAACTTTACGCGCGGGCCGCGTGACCGCCGAGGCCCTCGGATCGCGCCGGAGTCTGTGGCCTATCCTCGCTACCCTCAGCCAAGTGCAAATGCGTCGCGGCGCTGAAGCCGAAGCTCAGGCGCTTCGCCGCGAGGCCCGCGTCGGGATTGACTATATCGCCGCGCGTTGCCCGCCCGACTTGCGCGAGTCATTTCGCAATTTGCCGGAAGTTAAGCGAGTGACCGATAGCCATTGATCTGACCCTTAAACACTGGGCACATTAGCCCTTTGACCTTATGACCCTCTCCACGCACCTGACCTACCTCGAAGCCTCCGGTCTCCTCCGCCTCGCGCAGATGGAGCCGGAGCTCGAATATCTCTTCCGTCACGCGCTGATTCAGGACGCAACGTATGCCTCGTTGTTGCGCGCCGATCGGCGCGTCTTGCATCGCGCCATCGCCGAAGTGTTGGAGCGCACCTACCCTAATCAGTTGGACGAACTCGCGCCCGTGTTGGGACGCCACTATCGCGGGGCTGGAGAAACGGAGCGGGCGCGCAACTATTTTCAGCAAGCTGGAAACGGCGCGCTCCGCAATTATGCCAATCGAGAAGCCGAACAACACTTCCGCGCCGCCTTGGAATCAAGTCAGTCTGCTAGCGACCGCGCTCAGGCGCTTTCCAGTTTAGGCGAGGCTTTATTCTGGCAAGGTCGTTTTGCCGATGCCTTTATAGTTTGGCGCGAGGCGATGGCGATATGTCAATCCGGCGAGAATATAGACATGGACTTCGTCCTGCACTTGTGCGCGCGCTCGGCCCGCGCCGCCTCTAATGAAGATGGCAGTGAGGCTCGCTCTTGGGCGCTCTGCCAGGAAGGGTTGCAACTGGCTGAGGGGCAACCGGATACGCCGGGGTTGGCTCTGCTCCTCTGTGAATCGGCCCAGGCCGCGTTCTCGAATGGGCGGCGCGAGGAAGCCCGTTCTTTCTGTCAGCGAGCCGTGAGCATGGCGGAGGCCTTGGACGGGGGTGAGACTCAAGTCAGGGCCTTGCTGACTCTCTCGATGATTCTCACGCTTGAAGACAAAAATTACACGCAGGCCGAAACGACCCTGCGGCAGGCTCTGACTTTGGCTGAAGCCGCTGGTAACTTGCGGCTCGTGGCTCAGGCGCACAACTACTTCGGCGGGTTCGCGCACAGCGCTTGGGGCGACTATCGGGCTGAACGTGACCATCGTCAACAAGCGGCGGAGGCTTATCGGCGGATGGGCACGGCCTCACACGAACTCAATAGCCTAAGTGTCGCCGCCTTTTGTTCTATATTACTGGGGGAGTTTGCCTTTGCCGAAGCGACGCTCCCGCGGTTGCATGATTTGTTGCGCGTCATCCCTGGCACGAGCGAGGTGGAGTGGGTGGCGCTCACGGTTGAAATACCTTTGTTGCGCTATCAGGGTGAATGGGAACAGGCGATCAGCCGTTTGTTGACGTATCAGGCAGAAACCCGCCAGCGTAATGACCCGGATACATTGGGTAATGTTGACCTTAGCCTGGGCGAGATTTTTCTGGAGCAAGGCGAATGGTCTCGGGCTGAAGAAGTATTGCTGGAAGCCAGCGAATGTTGGAAGCCTTTGGGTTGGGGGACGACCTGGCCCCTGTGCTTATTGAGTAGGGTGTGCGCCCGGCAAGGACGAGTAGAAGAAGCCCGACGTTTGCTGACTGAAGCGCGGGAACAAGCGGGGCCACAGCCTATTTCGGGCAACGAATTGCGCTTGCCGTTGGCGCTGGCGCAGTTGGCGGTGGCGGAAGGCAATTGGCCGGAAGCCTGGGCCGCTTTCGAAACCGCCACCCAACTCCAGACTCGGCGCGGCTTGCGTTGGGATTATGCCCAAACCCTCCGCCAGCGGGCTGAGGCGCTTCTTGCCCGAAACGAATCTGGCGATGTTGACCGCGCCCGCGCACTTCTCCACGAAGCGCAAAGCGAATTTGAAACCATGCACGTGCCCAAGTACGCCGCGCTCGTCCACCAACGTCACCTGTCACTGGAAATCTGACGCTTCGACCCATGACCCTCTCGGACCATCTCACAACTCTCGAAACCGCTAACCTCCTCCGCCTCGCCCAAGCCGAGCCGGAGTTGGAATATATTTTCCATCATGCCCTCCAGCAAGAAGCGGCGTATGAAACTCTGCTTAAGAACGAGCGCAAACGCCTGCACCTCATCGTCGGCGAAATGCTGGAGCGCGATTATCCCGAGCGTCTCGATGAACTCGCGCCTGTCCTCGGCCGGCACTTCAACCTCGGCGGCGACCCCGCCCGCGCCCTCCATTACTTCACCCTCGCCGGAGATTCCGCCGCTCGCGCCTACGCCAACGCCGAAGCCATCACGCATTACACCAAGGCGCTGGAACTCGCCAAAAATTTTACCTCCTCCCCTGTCTCCCCTTCCCCATCGGGTACTTCACCGATGGGGGAGGGGCCGGGGGTAGGGGTTCTCTATAGCAAACTCGGTCGCGCGCTCGAACTCACCACGCGCTACGAAGAAGCGATTGCCAATTACGCCGATATGGAAGTTTATGCCCACGCGCAAGGCGACCAGACGCTTGAACTTTCATCTTACATGGATCGCGCGAAAATTTATTCTACGGCCAATCGGCTCTCCAACCCCGCCCTCGCGCAAAATTTCCTCGAACGCGCCCAACCGCTCGCCCGCGCCCTCGGCGACCCGGCGGTCGAGACGCGTATTCTTTGGAACCTCCTGCTCCTCAGCATCCTGCTCGGGCAAGGCACGCGCCAACGCACCCTCTACGGCGAACAGGCCCTCGCCCTCGCGCGCCAACACAATCTGCGCGAACAACTCGCCTTCATCCTCCACGACCTGTGGTATGCCTACCCGGTTGACCAATGGGCCAAAACTGAAGCCGCCCTGCGTGAAGCCCTCCCCCTCTGGCTCAAACTCGGCAACGGCACCATGCACGCCGAAAGCACCTTGCGCCTCTCCATGAATCAAGGCTACACCGGGCGCTATCTTGAATCCATCACCCTCGGCGAAGAAGCCCTCCGCCTCGGACGCGCCGCCAACAACCCCGATGCCCAATCCAACTGCTACACCATGCTGGCCATCATCCAATGGGAACACGGCGACCTCGGCGCGGCCCTCGACTCACTCACCCACGCCCTCGCGCTCGGTGAACCCATCGGCAACGTCACGGCCATCGGTGGCGGCAAAGCTTTCCTCGGCTACTTCTACGCCTGCCTCGGCGATCCCGCGCGCGGCCTCGCGTTGGTCCACGCCGCCGAAGACTACACTCACGAAAAATTCGACCTCCTCAGCCCGTGGCCGCGCCTCTACGCCGCTCGGATCCACATCCTCCTCGGCGAACTCGACCAAGCCGTCGAGCACCTCGCCCACCTCGACTACGACCGCATCAAAGACACGCTCACTTTCGTCTCCTTCCTGTGCGCCACCCTTATCCTGGCGCGGGCCGAACTCGCGTTTGCTCAGCGCGATTATTCGCGCGTCATCACGCTGTGCGATGAAGGCTACACCGACCTCCACCCCATCGGCTTGCACTTCGGCCTCTACGACCTCCTGCTCTTCAAAGGCCGCGCTCAATTGGCTTTAGGAAATTTAGACTCAGCCCGAGCGACTCTCCGCGCGGCCCACCGCGCCCGCGCCGAAATCCTCCACGCCCTCGCGGACGTGGAAACCCGGAGCGCTGACCCCACCCACGCGGCCTCCCTCCGCACCCAAGCCCGCGCCCTCACGCTGGAACTCGCCGACCAACTGCCGCCCGACCTCCGCGCATCTTTCTTGCGGGTGACAAGTGGCGGGTGACAAGACCCCTCTTACGCTTCACTCTCTTCTTCCTTCATCCTTTTAGAGTACAATCTCTTCATCCCCCTCATCCACAAGGAGATTCCCATGAGCGACATTGACACCCTCCGCGAAGGCCTGCAATGGGCCAACGAAGTGATGGAGATGACGATGGCCGACGTCACTTCTGAAATGGCCCATTGGCTTCCGCCCGGCAATGCCCACCCGGTCGGCGCGTCTTACGTCCATGCCGTCGTCGCGCAAGACACCATCGTCAACGCCATGATTAAAAGCGGCGCGCCACTCATGGCCTCCACCTGGGCGGGCAAGACCGGGTGCAGTGCCCCGCAATTTGCAAACGAAGCCGAATGGGCGCGCTCGGTGAAAGTAGACCTTCCCGCTTTTCGCGAGTACGCCAAAGCCGTCTACGCCGCGAGCGAAGAGTGTCTGAACGCCCTCACCGAAGCCGACCTGCAAAGTACGCGCGATCTCTCGCAAACCGGCATGGGCGTCCGCACCGTGCGCTGGATGTTCAATGCGCTCGTCATCGGCCACATGAACAACCTCGCCGGTGAAATCTCGGCGGCCAAAGGCGCGCAGGGCGCTAAGGGCTACCCGTTCTAAAAGGATGAAGGCCGCTGTGCGAGGCTGAAGGGTGAAGGTTTTCTTTCCGCCTTCACGCGAAGCGTTCAGCCCTCATCCTTATCATGCTTGCCTCCCATCTCGCCCACCTCGAGTCCTCTGGCCTCGTCCGTCTCGCGCAAGTGGAGCCGGAACTCGAATATCTCTTCCGCCACGCGCTGATTCAAGACGCGGCCTACGAGTCACTGCTCCGCGCCGACCGCAAGCGCCTGCACTTGCAAGTCGGCGAGGGTCTCGAACGCACTTATCCCGACCGCCTCGCCGAACTCGCCCCGCTCCTCGCGCCACACTTTGATCTCGGCGGCGATCCGGTCCGCGCCCTCCGCTATTTCACCCTCGCCGGAGATGAAGCGGCCCGCCTCTACGCCAACGTCGAGGCCATTCAGCACTACACGCACGCGCTGGCGCTCATCCAACAACTCACGTCACCCCCGCCCGCCGCCACGCTTATTCACCTCTATATCTCGCTGGGCATGGCGCTCGAACTCAACAGCCAAATCGAAGCCGCTTTTGTCTATTACGTTGAACTTAGTGCGTTGTCGCAAACGCATAACGACCAGCGTATGGAGCTCGCCGCGCTCCTCGCCCGCGCCAAACTCCACAGCGCGCCCACCATCAAGTTCGATCCCGCGCAGGCCGAAGCACTCCTCACGCGCGCTCAGGCCATCGCCCACGCCCTCGCCGACTACGCCGCCGAAGCCGATATTTACTGGAACCTGCTCCTGCTTAAGAAAAATACCAATGACCTCGAACAAGCCATTGTCTATGCAGAGCGCGGGCAAGCGATTGCGCGCCAACACAACTTGCGCGAACGTCTGGCCTTCATCCTCAACGATTTAGGCGGCACCTATGCCAATCAAAACCAACTCGAAGCCTCGCGCGCCATGCTCGAAGAAGCCCGCGTGCTTTGGCGCGAGCTCGGCAACCAGCCCATGCTCGCCGATAATCTGGGCAACTCGGCCATCACCTATTTCTTATTAGGCGATTACGCGCAAGCCCTCACTGTCTCAGCCGAGGCCTACACGGTGAGCGCGGCCATTGGCAACTTGTGGGGGCAAGCCTTTAGTCGGGCCGCTTCGGTCTATCTTTACTTTGAGCGGGGCGAACCCGGCACGGCCATTGAAACCATGGAAGACTCCGTTGGCCTCGTGCTCCGCTCGGGTTTGCAGTTAGTGAAAGCGGCGGTGCAAGCCGACCTCGCCTGGATGTATGCGGCGACCGGCGCATTTGATCGCGCCCGCGTGTGGGCCGACCAAGCCCGCGCGGTCTTGTCCCCCGCGCTTCCTCCTCTCTTTCGCACCTGGGCTTACGCGCACTTGGCCCGCTACGAAATCGCCTGCGGCCACTTAGACCAGGCCGAGCGCGACCACGCCGCCGTGGCCGATAGCTTCCAGATTGAAAACCTCGGCTGGGTCGCTAGTTTTGGCTTGTTCATCGGCGCAGTTGAACTCGCCCTCGCCCGACAGGATTACCCGCGCGCCATCGCCACCGCCGACCAGCTTCTCGCCCGCCTGAAAAAATTTCACGTCCGCCCTTACGTGGCCGAAACCATATACCTCCAGGCCCAGGCCTACCGCGCGTTAGGTGACCACGCCTCAGCCCAGTCGCTCCTCGCCGAAGCCCAAACTATTGCCGAAAGCATGGCCGCCCGCCGCGCGCTTTGGCTCATTCACACCGCGCGGGCCGAGTTAGCCGTCGAACACGGCGAGACCGCTCAAGCCATCTTCCACCGCGCGCAGGTGCGTGAGATAATCCACCTCATCGCCGCCAATTGCCCGCCCGACCTGCGCGAGTCGTTTCTCAATCAGCCGAGTGTGCGCGTTATCACAGCGGCCAACTTATCATAAGGAGCCTCCCATGCCTACCCCCGTCGTCAACACTTTCAGCATCCTCGTCAACGCCGCTCCCGATAAAGTCTTCACCTACGTCTCCGACCTCACCCGGCACGGTGAATGGAGCGGCGCCCCGCTCACAGTGGAAGCCGTCTCCACCGGGCCGGTTGCCGTCGGCAGTCAATACCGCTCCAAAGGCGATGTGGCCGTACAAAAAAATCGCCCCAACGAACTCCGCGTCACGGACTATCAACCGCCCAGCCGCTTTGTCTTCGTCGCCCAGGACGCCAACTTCGGCGCAGTCACCCACGAATTCACCTTTACGCCCAAAGAGGGCGGCATCCTCGTCACGCGCACCATCAGTCTGCAAATGTCGCCCTTAATGGCCTTCATGTTCAAAAACGTTATAAGCCCGCTCATCGGCGCCCCGGCGACCAATCGCTCCCTCGCCGCGCTCAAAGCCAAAATGGAAAATCCTTCCGCCTGACAAAGATAAAGGCTGAAAGCAGGTCTTCATTCTTCCGCCTTCATACTTCATCCTTTCTACCGATGCCTCTCACCCAACCCTCCACTCTTGAACTTAACACTCTGCGCGCCCTCGCCGATTTCTCCCACAAAAAAGTGGTGGAGGTCGGCGCGGGCGATGGGCGGTTGACGTGGCCCCTCGCGGCGGAGGCGGCCCGCTGGGTGAGCCTCGACCCCGACGATTGTGAGATCGGCGAAGCCGTTAAAGCCACGCGCCTCCCGCCCTTCCCCGACGCGCTCCTCGTCGTCGGCGACGGGCGCAGTTTGAGCCTGCCCGCCGATTATTTTGACATTGCCTTCTTCAGTTGGTCGCTGTGCTGAATCCCTAAAAATGAAATGGCCGCGGCGGTCGCCGAGGCTCACCGGGTGCTCCAGCGGGGCGGCCTCCTGCTCGACATTCATCCCACCGATGAACCCGCCGCGCTCGAAGTCTGGCACGCGCGCTTCAAAGCCGCCGGAGATTTCACTGAGACACCGGATAATCTCGAAGCCGTCCACCGTTTACCCATCGGCTACCTCGACCACGACGCGGAAATGCTCGGCGACTTCACCGCCGCCACCGATGCTTTAGCCGAAGCCCTCGACGATCCGGCGCGCTTCATCCTTGAGCGTTCCATTGTTTTTGATTATCGCTACTTCTTCGACTCGCTGGACGAGTTGACCGACTACCTCGAAGACAACCTCGAATACGCTCACGCCAGCGACGACCTGCTTGAGCGCGCTACCATCGCCCTGCGCCAAGCGACGACGACCCCAAAGATTGTGATTGTGCAGAAGACGGCGGTGACGGGGTTGCGGAAGATCGAATAGAGTGAGAGAGGGGAATTAGAGTGATGCGTGAGTATCCCGATAGCCCTTACACCCTCATGGCCCGCGCCAAACTCGAACTCGTGCCATGACTCACTCCCCACTCCCCACTCCTCACTCCCCACTCCTCACTTACCCTCCCGCCCAGTGGCGTCTCATCCTCTCCTCTCCCCTCGACGGTCCCACCAACATGGCGATTGACGAAGCCATCCTTAGCGCCGTCTCTGAGAATCAATCGCCCCCGACCTTGCGCTTCTTCGCGTGGACGCCGCCGTGTCTCTCGCTGGGGTACGCGCAACCCGTCGGGGACGTGGACCGCGAGCGGTTGCGCGGCCTCGGCTGGGATTTAGTCCGCCGCCCCACCGGAGGCCGCGCCATCCTGCACACCGCCGAACTCACTTACTCCGTCATCGCGCCGATGTCCGAGCCGCGGGTCGTGGGTGGCGTGATTGAAAGTTATCGC
>Ga0315281_10010345_pt1 | contig 12864 bp, 9 predicted proteins | sample YL17G07_0_MG_FD_204540 | JGI IMG/M metagenome (GOLD analysis project Ga0315281, IMG submission 204540) | Sediment microbial communities from Yellowstone Lake, YNP, Wyoming, USA - YL17G07_0 | ecosystem: Environmental > Aquatic > Freshwater > Lake > Sediment | place: USA: Wyoming | collected... | reverse complement strand
TCGATGGGAATCACATACAGAACGGTGACTACGTTTCTACAAACCCGACTATCGATATCAATGTCCGAGATGATGGACCGCTTCCTATCCTTGACACTGCGACAGTATCCATCTCGTTGGATGAGAAGAGAGTCTATTATAACCTGAACACGGCGCTCTCCCTAGTGCCCGGAGGTACCACGAAAGAGATGACAGTTCGTTTCAGACCGGCGTTAGACAAGGGCGAACATCAGCTCGGATTGAGTGTCAAAGATCGAAGCGGTAACCTATTTGACAGCTCAGAACACGTGATCACGTTTTCGGTTGACCCACAGCTAAAAGTAGAGGAATTATTCAACTACCCCAATCCGTTTGCAACGCAAACGTACTTTGCGTTTAAACTCACTCAAGTGCCCGAAGAGCTGCAGATAAAAATATACACAGTCGCCGGACGTCTGATAAAGGCGATAAAACTCACGAGGGCCGAGTTGATATTTGGCTTCAATAAGATCTATTGGAATGGCCGTGATGGAGACGGTGATGATATCGCAAACGGAATTTATCTCTATCGACTTATTGCGAAGGGCGCAAATCAGCAAATAGCCATTACGCAAAAACTTGTGAAGATGAGGTAACCCACTGTGCACATTAACTCGAACCGTTGGAGCGCCATGAAAAACTCCGTTCTCCTTTTGTTCATCCTTTTCAGTAACACAATATTCTCCCAAACTCCGGGCGTGAATGATTGGCTTACGCGCTATGAAAAGAGCAATTATCTCCAGACTCCCCGCTATGAAGAGACAATAGATTATTGCAGGCGCATCGCAAAGGCATCCCCATGGGTTCGTTACACCAGCTTCGGGAGAACTCCCCAGGGTAGAGATCTACCTCTAGTGATATTATCAAAGGACAGAGCGTTCACTCCGGCCGAAGCCGCAAAAACAAAGAAGGCAATAGTATTGATTCAAAGCGGAATTCATGCCGGTGAAATTGACGGCAAGGATGCTTCGCTGATGCTGATGAGAGATATTGCTATAACGAAAAACAAAGCCGCACTCCTCGATCGGGCAATAATTTTGTTTGTTCCGATTTTCAATGTCGATGGCCACGAACGGTTTGGGAAATATAATCGGATTAATCAGAACGGTCCCGAGGAAACGGGATGGAGAGTCACCGCACAAAATCTCAACCTAAATCGCGATTACATGAAGGCCGATGCCCCTGAGATGCGGGCGATGCTAACGCTCTTTGCCGATTGGCTTCCCGACTTTTATGTCGACTGCCATGTTACGGATGGAATGGATTTTCAGTATGATGTGACTTTTGCAATGGAACTGTATCCCAACCTTGACTCCGACATCGTTCGATGGCTAAAGCAGGCATACTTGCCGGCAATGATTACCGACGTAGAAACATCAAACCATGGGATCGCACCCTACATTGCTGCACGAGAGGACCGCGATCTATCGAAGGGATTCGTCGCTGGTGCAGGAACGCCGAGGTTTTCGACCGGATACGGCGCAGCACAGAACAGGCCGACGCTTCTCATCGAGACTCACATGTTGAAGCCCTACAAGACACGCGTGAGCAGCACGTACGAAATGCTTGTTTCCACACTCGCCATTGTGAATCGCGAGGCCGAAACGCTCCGCGCCATTGTCCAGAGGGCGGATAAAAAGGTTATTGCGGCGCCAAACGGCAATTCATATCTTCCTCTCAAATTTCAGACGACAGAGAAATCCCGTCCAATGGAGTTCAGAGGATTACGGTCGACTTTCGAGTTCAGCGAGATCTCGGGCGACCTAAGAACAATCTATTCTCACGAACCTGTGAATATCGCCGTACCGTATTTTGAAGAGGTGGTAGCGGTTGACTCGGTGAAGGTTCCAAAATGCTATCTCATTCCACAGGCATGGACGAACGTGATCGATGTGCTGAAGGCTCACGGGGTTCGTATGTGGACCCTCGGGTCAAGCGTGACAGACACTATCGAGTCATATAAGTTCTCCGATGTCAAGTGGCAGGAACGCCCATTCGAAGGACGACATCCTGTGAAATTCAAATCGGAAAAGTGTATGGAGGTGCGGACTTTTGCTGCAGGGACATTTGTCGTTCCGACTGATCAGCGAACTGGTAAGGTCTTGATGAATCTCCTGGAGCCAGACGGGCCCGATTCATTTGTCGGCTGGGGATTCTTTGATACAATCTTCGAACAGAAGGAGTACGGAGAAAGCTATGTTCTGGAAAAGCTTGCGCGCGATATGTTGGCGAAAGACCCGGCATTGCGGAAGGAATTCGAGGAGAAGATCACAGCCGATTCCGTATTTGCCAAAAGCCCGAATGCACGACTTAATTTTTTCTACCAACATTCGCCCTACTGGGATACCGCGATCGGCGCGTACCCGGTGGCGCGAGTAATGGGGAACGCTTTTAGGAATTAAGAATTGAGGCTTCTGAAAAATTGTTTCTTATTTGTCATTCTGAGCGAAGCGAAGAATCTATCAGCTCAATTTGAGAAGAAAAACGAGATTCTTCGTCGCTACGCTCCTCAGAATGACACGACTGAGGTATTTTTCAGAAGCCTCGAATTAGGAATTAAGATACAAGAATTAAGGACTAAGGACTAAGGACTAACCACTAAGACCTAAAAACAAAAGGAGAATTGATGAAAACTGCGTCTTCTGTTATTCTCGTTCTCGTGGCTGTATTTGGTATTCATTATGAAATGATGTCGCAGGCAAAATGGCAAAAGACGGCATACGTTCCATCTCCTGCTTCGCGTATTAACGACGGTTTCTTTCTAACGCCGATGCTCGGATGGGTCGTCAACGGCGTGGGTCAAATTCATCGCACTTCCGATGGCGGCAGTTCGTGGCAAAAGGTCTTTGAAAGTTCAAAAACACATTTCCGCTCGGTGGGATTCCTGGATTCGCTTAACGGGTACGCCGGGTGTCTTGGATGGGGTGATCCGAATAATCCATCATCTACGGATACCAATCTTATCTACCATAGCACCAACAGCGGCCAAACTTGGACCCCCATCATTTCACTCAGTAGCGCAGTCATCAAGCGTGGTTTTTGCGGTATGCATGTCATCAATGATTCTGTGATCGTCGCCGTCGGCCGCGTACGAGGTCCTGCATGGTTTTACAGAACGACGGATCGCGGTCAAACATGGACGGCGAAGGACATGAGCATCTACGCCGGCGGATTAATTGATGTTCGGTTCACGCATCCTGATACGGGCTTCTGTGTCGGACTCACGAATTCAAACCACGACAGCTCGAGCGGAGTAATTCTTTTCACGTCTGATGGCGGCGCTACTTGGACAAAGCGGATCACCACCGCACGCAAGGGAGAATGGTGTTGGAAAATCAATTTTCCATCCAGAAAAGTCGGCTACGTTTCCCTTCAGCGGAACACATTATCGCCGATATACTTTGTGAAGACCACCGACGGCGGTAACACGTGGACCGAAAAACTCTTCTCAACCTCCTATTACTATGTTCAAGGAATCGGTTTCGCCAATGACACGCTGGGTTGGGCTGGCGGCAACAGTGCAAATCCGATGTACGAAACCACGAACGGCGGCGAAAGCTGGCATTCTGTGGGATTGGGGAGGCGTATTAATCGCATCCGCATGTTCAGTAACACGCTCGGCTACGCTGTAGGCGATTCGGTTTATAAATACACTCCAACGGGAACCGGGATCATTGCCGATAACGGTTCCGAACGGCCGCTGAATTTTGTTCTGCGCAATAATTTCCCAAATCCGTTTAATCCGGAGACGAAAATCCAATTTACCCTTCGCGAAGCATCGCGCGTTGTTATAACGATCTTTGATATTCATGGATCGATTGTTTGCACACTATTGAATGAGCATCTTTCCGCCGGCGAATACATTGCGCGCTGGGACGGCACCAACGAAGCCGAAGAACCGGCTGCATCGGGGACTTATTTTTATCGTTTGCAGACCGAGAAATCGGTGGAAACGAAGAAGATGATGCTTGTGAGGTAGCAGGGAGGAGGGAAAAGGGATGAGGGATGTGGGTTGAATTGGATGTAGGGACGTCGAACTGAGAATTAGAAATTAAGAATTAGGAATTAAAAATTAGGAACAGGCACTAAGGACTTAGGACTTAATACTTAAAACTCAGAACTCACAACCCAGGACTCAGCACCAGGCACCAAAATCAATGTACGAACACACTTCCAAGCCGTTACTACCCCGTCACCACTTCTTTCGGCGGATGTTGTACCACTGGTTCTTTGCTTCGGCGATTGTTATTGTCTCACTCGGTATTGGCATCGCTGGCTATCAGTTCACCGAAGGGCTCCCGTTTATTGATGCCCTTCTGAACGCCTCAATGATTCTCGGCGGAATGGGGCCGGTGAACGAGTTACATACGAATGCCGGAAAGATCTTCGCATCATTCTATGCTCTTTTTTCAGGGATGCTCTTCCTCGTTGTTGCTGGAATTATTCTTGCTCCGGTAGTTCATAGAATGCTTCATTGGATGCGAATTGAAAAGGAACAGAGATTGCTTTGATCACTTTATCGTCGACATCACGCTCTATAAGTACGTCCAAATATTGGCAAGGTACAATTCAGATCACTCAACGATGATGCTCCAACAAAGAAAGGAATGAAAGAAGCCATGCAAAAACAATCATTCGCTATTTTAGGTTTTCTGGTTCTTTATTTTTCTCTTTCGGCATTTTCACAAGAGGATGAGATCAGCAAGGCATCAAAGAAGGAAGAAATGCGTGACCTTGGCAAAAACTATACCATCAATCTTACGATTGATCCGAGTGAAGACGCCGCGGGAATGACTGTAATGACTGCGGATAAGCACTTTATGGTGACCGTGAATAAAGAAACTTCTGACGGAAGGATGTCACTCTCTTTTGATGGAGAGATCTTGCCGAAAGGCGATGATGTTGTGTTCGTGAGGTACACCCTTCACGCCGACAGCCAGACGAGAACGAAGGAATCGTCGTCCCAACAAATATCTCTAAAGGGGAGCATTCTGGTTAAAATGGACAACAAAATTATCATTGCGAAATCGAAGGACAAGGCATTCAAACTGCTGGTCGCTTTGGCCCATTAAGATAAGGAAGCCAGAGGGATCAAAAACTTTTTATTGAGTAAAAGCCATTTCAAAAACCCTTTGACGTCACCCTGAACTTGTTTCAGGGTCTAAATTGCTGAAGTAATGAGTTGCTGAACCAAGTTCAGCATGACGATATTCATTTTTGAGATGACTTTTTGTCAAGGAGACAAAAATGGTTATCAACAACGTTCCCTTTGCGACCGTCGACTGGCAAGAGGTAAAAAAAGAACGACACGAGGGAGAATCTGGTTACGCCGAATGGAGAGTAAAGACTTTTGGCGACATCCGGGTAAGAATTGTTGAATACTCACCTGGGTACAAAGCTGATCATTGGTGCTCAAAAGGACATATCGTGTACTGCCTAAGAGGAGAGATGAAAACAGTGCTGAATGACGGCAGAGAGTTCATCTTGCGCGAGGGGATGTCCTATCAAGTCGAAGACAATTTATTCCCTCACCGTTCGTCGACAGAAAAAGGAGCCACGCTCTTCATTGTGGATTGATCTTCGCGTTGAGTCCGTTGACGTTCCCTTCGCGCACGATGATATACTATGTTGAGTTGAGGGAAAGGTGTTTGAGATTACAAGGATTACAAGATTGCAAGATTGCAAAATTACCGGATGGCAGGATTCTACGTTGTTTGAATAGTTGGTGTATCTGTCAATGAGTAATGAACAATGAACAATGAATAGACCGCATTCAATGAAAAGAGCACTTTTTTACAATCTTGCAATCTTGTAATTTTGCAATTTACTCGTTTCATCCGAAAGGAAACTATCAAATGAAAAGAGCCCAACTCGTACTCGCAGTGATTCTGTCGCTATGTTTTGTCGTTGAAAGAAGTCATCCGCAAACTGAAAATCAGCGAGACTCAACCGCAATAACTGCGATGCTCCGGTTTGACGATATTGGCATGTGTCATGGATTGAATTCTGCCATTGGTGAAGTGGCCGCTACGGGGATGCCGATGTCGGTTTCGGTAATGTTTGCATGTCCATGGTATCAGGAATCCGTGCCGATTCTAAAACAATTTCCCAATGTCTCTGTGGGTGTCCATCTGGTGTTGAACTCAGAGTGGAAGAATTATCGCTGGGGACCGGTGACCGGAGCTGGAAGCGTGCCGAGCCTTGTTGACAGTGATGGCTATTTTTTCCCTTCCCGAGTTGCGCTTTTTGCTCATAATCCTCGCGTGGAAGAAGTTGAGAAAGAACTACGAGCGCAAATCGATCGCGCGGTTCGTTCTGGCTTGCGGATCGACTATTTGGATTATCATATGGGTGCCGCCGTGCAAACTCCCGAGCTTCGTTCATTGGTGGAGAAACTGGCAAACGAATATCATCTAGGGATCTCGCGATACTTCGGCGAGCGTGATGCCGGCGGGGTGTACAATGCGCCGATTGAAAGAAAGACGGATACTCTGATGCACATTACGAACTCGTTGACTCCAGGGGTGCGGTGGCTTTTCGTATTCCACATTGGATTGGAAACGCCGGAGATGGATGCATTGGTGGACATGAATTCATTCGGATTGTCCAACGTCAGCAAGTACCGGAACGCGGAGCGCAAAGCAGTTCTCTCCGAGCGATTCCAAAATGCAATTCGCCTGCGCAAAATCCAACTTCGTTCGTACTACGACGTGATCAAGGAAACGGGGCTTGAGAATATGCGGAGACCGGAACAATAAACAATGAACAATGATCGATGAACAATGAACAGTGATCTCGGGTTTTGAGGATTGTGGGCTGAATTGAAGACCGTGAGATCGCAAGATTGCAGGATTACAAGATTGCAGGATTACAAGATTGCAAGATTGCAAGATTAAGAGGTTCCACTTATGCAATGTTCAATCATATCAATCATCGAGGATTGATTACAGTCTGTGAATTAAATATATTGAAGAGAAACACTTACCTTTAACCGCACGTCGATTTAACTCCATGATAAGATTCTTTGTTATTCTACTGCTTGCGCTCGCTCTCACAGCGCCGGGTTTGTCGCAACATGTCCCGTCCATCATGAATCTCTCCGCTCACCCGGACGACGAAGATGGATCCACGCTCGCCTATTATCGCTACAAATATGGTGTAAAGACCTATTCGATTTGCTTTACCCGCGGCGAAGGGGGACAGAATGAGATCGGCCCCGAATTGTACGAGAACCTCGGCGTTCTTCGCACTGCCGAAACCGAAAAGGCTGCGCGCATCATCGGCTCGGAACTCTATTTCTTAAACTTCGTTGATTTTGGTTTCTCGAAGACTGCAAAAGAGACATTCGACATCTGGGGAAGAGAAAACGCTGTTGCGCGATTGGTCTATATGATCCGCAAGCTCAAGCCGGACATACTCTTCACAAATCATGACACCACCGCTGGCCACGGAAATCACCAGGCGGTTGCGATTGCGGCGCTTCAAGCATTTTGGCTTGCTGCTGACTCATCGTATCACCCCGAACAACTGCGCGAGCCTGGGATAGCACTGCATCAGCCGAAGAAAATGTTCATGAGAATATTTCTTCAACGCGATTCATTGCTGAAACCAGATGTTGTGAATCCGGTTGGCTCCGACACGCTTCCCCTTGGCAAGACCGCTGCGCGGCTCGCGACGGAAGCTCTCGCCCAGCACAAGACACAGGGAATGGACAAAGCCGTCGCGAGCGGCAGGTTTGGGAGGTTTCTCGATTCAACGCGATACATTCTCGTCCGATCGAGTGAAGTATTTACAAATGTTCGCAATGATTTTTTTGGCGGCCTTCATAGGGCCGATGCAATAATGCTTCCACTTATTCCGACCCAACCGCCACTACGAATTGTATTGTCGGATTCAATAGTCGTCGCAAATCAGAAGGTGACGCTCGAAGTCGTCCCCCTTGAGTCACTTTCAAATCTGAAGATATCGCTCAATCTCCCTTCCGGTTGGACGAGTAGGAAAGTGGATGATCCAGGGAAGGAAAAGTACGAAATCGTGGTGAGTAGCGATCCGCATTATACGTATCCGAGAGTGCGTCACTTGTACGAAACGATGCGGACAATTCCTCCCATAACAATGGATGCTACATTCGACCTCGGCGAAAAACACAAGCATGAAATAGTTCCTGTTTTCCTGGATGTCGCGCCTTTGCAGACGATCTCACTCCCTTCGCGGATCTTTCGCATCACCGATGAGCCGTTGAAGATTCCATTTGCCGTGGAGAACTATTTTTCGAAGAAAGCTGCCGGGAGGGTGAAGGCAATTGTGCCGAATGGGTGGGACGCGCTAAGTAGCGAGTTTGTCATCGCAAAGGAAGACAGCGTATACCACGACACTGTGACTGTCATGCCACCCCGTTCGTTGCCCGAAGGTTCATACCCGATTTCGATTTGTATTGACGCTGACACAGCTCAGGTCACGTTGAAGAAATTTGGCGTTACGGTTGCAACTGGATTGAAGATCGGTATCGTGCAAAGCTACGACGATGTCTTCAGCGATGTATTACACAGTCTCAAAGTGGAGCATCGCTTGTTGGTGGAAAAAGATCTCTCTTCGGGAAACTTGCTGCCGTACAGCGCAATCATCATTGACATCCGATCATATCTTGTTCGACAAGATCTAGTGAAGAATAACAGCCGGATGTTGGATTATGTAAAGAATGGCGGTACGCTGATTGTAATGTATCAACGCGAACAGGAATGGAAGCCGGAGTTCGCTCCGTATCCGTTTTCTCTCTCTCGTAATCGGATCACATACGAGACCGCTCCCGTACAGATCTTGAAGCCGCAGCACGCGATATTCAATATTCCAAATAAGATTGACGCAACCGCCTGGGATGATTGGGTGCAGGAGCGCGCAGTCTATATGCCGGCGAGTGTACCTGCCCAATATGAACGGCTGCTCTCGTCGTCAGATCCGGGTGAACCACCTTTCGATACCGGGCTGTTGTTCGCGAGGTACGGAAAAGGACAATATCTCTACTCTTCGTACGTCTGGTATCGTGAGTTGAAAGAAGTGAACCAAGGCGCTTTTCGAATCTTCGCAAATATGATATCGTTGGCTGGTGGAAGGTGAAAGAGAAGAGATAAGAGAAAAGAGAAAAGAGAGAAGAAATATGAGGGAAGAGGGAGAAGGGAAGAACTTTGGAAAAAGAGCGAGGAGTTCTCTGAATAGAGTGAAATGCGTTGGCGAGATCTAAGGAATAAGTAATGAGAAAATTGATTTCTCTTTGTCTCCTGCTCACACTTGCGGGCTGCTCACGTTCGGGAAAAACCCCACTCGTGGTCTATTCGCCACATGGGAAAAATATGTTGGAAGATTTCGAGAAGAAGTTTGAGACCGCGAACCCCAATGTTGATGTTGTATGGCTTGATATGGGATCGCAGGATGCCTACGACAGAATTCGCACTGAAAAGGCAAATCCCCAGGCCGACATTTGGTGGGGGGCGCCATCGACAATTTTCATGCGCGCGGCAAAAGAAGGACTTCTTTCGCCGTACCGGCCTTCCTGGGCAGAGCATGTTGCTCCAGAAAGCAGAGGCGTGAACGATACCTGGTACGGCACATTTATTACCCCGGAGGTCATCACGTTCAACTCTCGGTTGCTGACGAACGACACCGCGCCGAAAGACTGGGACGACCTGCTTGATCCGAAATGGAAAGGGCGAATCGTTCTGAGATATCCGCTTGCATCGGGAACTCTGCGTATCATCTTCTCTGCGATGATTGCATCGTCAGTGACGAAATATGGTTCGGAGGAAAGAGGCTTTCAATGGCTTCGCCGTCTGGATTCAAACACAAAATCGTATACATCCGATCCCACGCAAATGTATCTTAAACTTGCACGCGAAGAGGCGATGATCTCAATCTGGAACATGCCGGATATTGTCCTGCAAAGCAAGATCAACAACTATCCATTCGGCTACAATTTTCCGGCAAGCGGGACCGTGTTGCTCACCGATGGCATTGCGATCGTAGAAGGAGCAAAGCATCTGGAGATTGCGAAAAGGTTCTATGAGTTTGTCACAAACGAAGAGAGCCTTATTCTTCAAGCAGATAAATATTATCGTATACCGGCCCGTAGCGATATTCCAAAAGAAAAACTCCCAGCATGGATCACTTCGACTACCTATACATCCATGCCTGTTGATTGGGATTTGCTCTCACACCATGAATCCGAGTGGATGAAAAAGTGGGACGAGGAAATAAAGGGCCGCGGCGGGAACAATGATCAATGAACAATGAGCAATGAACAATCAACAACTCAAGTACTCATTCTTAATTCCCAATTCTTAATTCTTAATTGCTCTCTTGGCTACCGTAGATCTTCAAAATATTTCAAAGACCTTCGGCGAGGTACGCGCCCTCTCGACTCTCGATCTTCATGTGAAGGAAGGAGAGTTCTTTTCGCTTCTTGGCCCCAGCGGATGCGGCAAAACTACTCTGCTTCGGATAATTGCGGGACTTGAATCACCCTCATCCGGCGAAGTGCGAATCGACGGCTCCAATGTTACGGCCCTAACCCCGCAAAGAAGAAATGTCGGAATTGTGTTTCAAAACTACGCGCTATTTCCCCACATGACTGTTTTTCAAAACATTGCGTACGGCCTGGAAGTGAAGCAAATGTCAGCCAGAGAAATCCGGCGCAGAGTCGAAGACATCCTCGGAAAAGTACATTTGTTGGAAAAGGCAAATACCTCTGTGCCGCTGTTGAGCGGCGGTGAACAACAACGCGTTGCCGTCGCCCGCGCGGTTGTTGTTGAACCGCGAATTTTGTTGTTCGATGAACCGCTTTCGAATCTGGACTATGCTCTTCGCCTTGAGACGCGGGCCGAAATCAAGCGTCTCCAACGCGAAGTAGGCATTACAACAATCTATGTAACGCACGATCAAGGTGAAGCGCTTGCATTATCGGACAGGGTTGCGATTCTGAATAAGGGAGTCGTCCAACAAGTCGGCACACCTGACGAGTTATACTTCCATCCGCACAACGCGTTCACTGCATCATTCATCGGCCACGCAAATTTATTCTCGGCTATTACCTGTAGAGAATATTTTGGTGTGCAAGGGCTCGCGGAAAGTGAGCTACTTGCGGTGTTGCCGGAAGAGATCATCCTATCGAACGATTCGGGAAGAGCGAGGGGAAAAATTACTAATAAGGAGTTTTCGGGTTTGAGCGTTGAATTCACAATCGACTTCTTGGGTCAATTTGTGAAAGCGCATCGTCTATCTTCGGAAAAGAACTTTACCGCTGAAATTGGAAGTGAAGTGTGCCTCTCGTTTGACGCCTCTGTTCAGCGAAAGGTCAAATATGAGTAGCGCATCGCGAAGGATTACCACAATTTCGGGTATGATGCTATTCGCTGTCGTTTTCTATGCAGCGGGATATATTCTTTTTCCCATCTACGCTCTTATAAAAGAAAGCTTGATGGGAATTGGCCAGTTCTCATTCGAGCCATACCGACAGTTCTTTCGTTCCTCACTCCTCGAGGCCTCAATCAATTCCATTTCGATCTCCATCCTGAGCGTTCTTGGCAGTGCTGCCGTTGGCACGTTCTTCGCCTATGTATTCACTTTTTTTGAATTTACCGCGAAGTCGTTTTTCTCAAAACTCGTACTTGTGCCGCTGGCGCTTCCGCCCCTCGTGGGCGTCATTTCGTTTTTGTTCCTGGTTGGCGAGAGCGGAATGCTCTCCCGCGTGCTCTCTCTCGTCTCCGGCGCATCACCCTTACTATTCACTATGAACGGATGGACTGGGATTGTCGTTGTTCACGTATATTCTTTTTATGTCTACTTTTACCTATTCGTGTCGTCGGGGCTAGCGCAACTAGACGGAAATGCGTTGGACGCTTCGGCGAGTCTTGGCGCTACCCGCGCCAGGACAATTCTTAAAGTACTTCTCCCGATGCTTTCCCCCTCGCTTGTAGGGGCATCGCTCATCACGTTTATGTCGAGCATGGCGTCATTCTCGGCGCCGTTTCTTTTTGGGGGCGCGACGCGGTACCTCACTCTTGAAATTTACGCCGCGAAACTCAATGGAGAGAGCTCATCAGCGGCGGCTCTTTCGATTCTGTTGCTGACTATCTCGGTGTGTGCCCTCTTTTTTTTACGATGGTGGCAGTCTCATCGGCAATATCTCTCGAGTCCAAAAGGAGCCAAAAGAACCTCCGGAGTTGGCCATGGAAAGTTGACCCGGATAATCGTTATCTCTTCAGCGATTGTAATTCTTTCACTCTTTGCTCTTCCTATTATTACCATCGTCACAATTTCATTTGTCACGGAGGGGTCTTGGACATATCAGATATTCCCCACATCTTTTACGGGGAGAAACTACCTCCATTTGTTCGCAGAGCCGCATCTTTTCGAGCCATTGGTCAACAGCATTCGCATGGCTCTTGTCGCGACCGCCGGAGTGGTTTGTCTCGGCGTTACAGCGTCGTATCTCATCAACCGAAAGCACTTTCTTGGCAGAAGACTGCTGGAGGTTATCCTCTCGCTACCGTTCGGGATTCCCGGCACCGTGATCGCCGTCGGATTGATCCTTGGATTCAACCGACCGTCATTGTTTTCTTTTGATTCAATTCTGGTCGGGACGTTTTGGATTATGCCCTTAGCGTATGCCGTGCGGAACCTTCCATTACTCTATCGCTCGACAACCGCCGGTTTTGAGGTTATTACTCCATCGCTCTACGAAGCCTCGGAGACACTCGGATCATCACAATTCGGAACCTTTCGAAGAGTCATTATTCCGCTTCTTCTGCCTTCTATTGTTTCGGGGGCACTTCTTGTTTTTATCAACTCTGCCGG
>Ga0315281_10010344_pt1 | contig 12864 bp, 11 predicted proteins | sample YL17G07_0_MG_FD_204540 | JGI IMG/M metagenome (GOLD analysis project Ga0315281, IMG submission 204540) | Sediment microbial communities from Yellowstone Lake, YNP, Wyoming, USA - YL17G07_0 | ecosystem: Environmental > Aquatic > Freshwater > Lake > Sediment | place: USA: Wyoming | collected... | reverse complement strand
GTGCGCGCGCAATCCAGATCGAAGATCAGGACTTTCCCAAGCGCTGTGGACATCTCGACGACAAGACGCTCATTCCGGCGGCGGAAATGGCCGGCAAGATCAAGGCGGCGACGGATACGCGCCAATCGTCGGATACGCTGATTATCGCCCGCACCGATGCGGTGGCGGTCGAGGGCTTTGACCGCGCTGTCGAACGCGCGCTTCTCTACCGCGACGCGGGTGCGGACCTGCTGTTCATTGAGGCGCCCAAGGCCCGGGCGGAACTGGAAAAGATTGCAAAATCTGTCGGGCGCGCGGTGCCGCTGATGGCCAACATGGTTGAAGGCGGCAAGACGCCGATGCTTTCGGCGTCCGAACTTGAAGCGCTGGATTTTTCGCTCGTTATCTTTCCCGGCGGGATTGTCCGCGCGCTGGCGAAGACGGCGATTGAGTATTATGCCTCACTCGCCGCGCACGGCAGCACGCAACCGTTTCGCGCGCGCATGTTCGATTTCGGCGAACTCAATGAACTGCTCGGCACACCAGAAATGATCAAACGTGGCAAGGGTTTGGCCTCGATCAAACCGATGGCCTCGGATGCAGCGAAACACAATCGATGAAGGCGACCCGGATTACAATTACAGCCGTGCATCAATGGTCTTGCTAAGGGGAATTACGCATGGATAAAACCTTCGATCTTGTGATCAAAAACGCTCGAGTCGTGCGACCCAACAAGACGTCGATCGATTGCCTCGACATTGCGGTCAAAGACGGAAAGATTGCCCGACTCTCTCCCGCGATCCAAGCCGAGCACGCCAAAGATGTCTTCGATGCCAAAAATCTTCTGGCGTTCCCCGGCTGCGTCGATGCGCATATGCATGTCGGCATTTATCAGCCCCTAGCCCAGGACGCTATTTCGGAAAGCAAGGCAGCGGCGATGGGAGGGGTAACGTCGAGTCTCAACTACATGCGCACTGGGCAATATTATCTCAATCGCGGCGGTCCATACCGCGACTTCATGCCCGAAGTGCTCAAGCAATCGGACGGACGATTTTGGGTAGACTACGGCTTTCATATTGCCCCGATCGAAGCGGCGCATATTGACGAGATGGAACATCTCGTACTCGAGCATGGCGTTACCTCATTCAAAATATTCATGTTTTATGGGGGTTATGGGCTGCATGGGCGGTCGGACAAGCAGAATGAGTTCCTGATGATCGGTCCGGAAGAGCGCTATGACATCGCTCATTTCGAATTCATCATGCGGTCGGCCCAGCGATTGATGGCAAAACATCCCAAGCTTGCTGACTATATCAGCGTCAGCCTGCACTGCGAACTCGCCGACATCCTCAACGCCTACACAAAAATCGTCGAACGTGATGGCAAGCTGACCGGGCTGAAGGCTTACAGTGCCGCCCGCCCGCCGCACTCCGAGGGACTTGCGATCTGGATTGCGTCGTATCTGGCCAATGAAACTAACTGCCTGAATATCAATCTGCTGCATCTCAGTTCGCGTAAGGCAGTAGATGCCGCATGGACCATGCAACAGGTATTTCCCCACATAAAATTCCGCCGCGAGGTGACAGTGGGTCATCTCCTCCTGGATACCGATTGCGAATGTGCCGTTCACGCCAAGGTCAATCCGCCGATCCGTCCGCGGCAGGACGTCGAGGCGTTGTGGCAAGCCGTGCTTGACCGTAAGATCGACTGGATTGTCAGCGATCATGCCTGTTGTTTGAGTGAGCAGAAATGGTCGAAAAACGATCCGGCCAATATTTGGCTCGCCAAAGCCGGCTTCGGCGGCACCGAGTACTTGCTCTCTGGGGTGCTGAGCGAAGGCAGCAAACGCGGCATGTCCTACAATCACATGGCCGAGCTATTGAGTTGGAAGCCGGCGCAGCGATTTGGTTTGATCAACAAGGGCGACCTTGCTCCAGGTTTCGATGCTGACATCGCTCTTGTCGATCCGCAAGAAAGCTTTGTCGTGCGCGCCGCCGAGTCGGAATCCAAGCAAGGCTATTCGCCGTTCGAAGGCCAAGAACTTACCGGTCGGGTGAAGAGTACCTTCCTTCGCGGAGCCATGATCTATCATGCCGGCAAGATCGCCGGACCGGCACGCGGCCAATACTTGCGAAGGCCTCTGGATCGGTAGCTTCGGTCAGCACATAGAAGGGTGACATCTCCGAGGCATGAGCGCGATCAGCTACTCATTCGACTCAAAATTCGATGTCGACGTGCCGCTGCTGATCGTTGGCGCCGGCGCGGCCGGACTGTGCGCGGCGCTGGCAGCGAAACAAGCCGGCATCGAGGCAATGGTGATCGAGCGCGACACCGTGCCGGCCGGCTCGACAGCCCTTTCTGCCGGGCTCATTCCTGCCGCGGGAACGCGATTCCAGCGCGCCAAAGGCATCATGGACAGCCCGCAACTATTGGCCACCGACATTCAGCGCAAGGCGAACGGCGAGGCCGACGCCGCCGTCGTCGGCACCGTGGCGCACGGCGCGGGTGTGCTGGTCGAATGGTTGGCGGACCGCTACTGCTTGCCGTTTGACGTGATCGACAATTTCAACTATCCGGGCCATTCGGCTATGCGCATGCACGGTTTGCCGACCCGCTCCGGATTGGAACTGATCAACTGGCTGCGCAGCGCTGCCGAGGCCAGCGATATTTCCATTATTTCTGAGCGCGTCACCGAGGCGCTGTTGCTAGAGCCCGACGGCTGTATCCGCGGCGTGGAGATATTGCGCGGTGATGGCAGGCGTGAACGTATTGGCTGCGAAACTTTGATCCTTGCCTGCAACGGCTTTGGCGGCAATCCGGAACTCGTCCGTAGCTTCATTCCTGAGATGGCTGGCGCTCTCTATTTTGGCCATCCGGGAAACCGCGGCGATGCCATCATCTGGGGTGATGCACTTGGCGCCCAGCTCTCTCATCTTGGTGCCTATCAAGGCCACGGCTCGGTCGCGACGCCGCACAATATTCTGATCACCTGGGCGGTGATTATGCAGGGTGGGATTCAGATCAATCGCGACGGTTTGCGGTTCTGCGATGAATCGCGGGGATATTCCGAGCAAGCCGCAGAAGTCCTTCGCCAGCCCGGCGGAATCGCTTGGAGCGTATTCGATGCGCGGATTGCATTAGTTGCGCGGCAGTTTGAGGATTTCCGCGACGCAGAACGGGCCGGTGCCATACTGACCGGTCGCACCGTTGAAGAACTCGCGGGCGCCATGCGCGTGCCGACTACGACTTTCGCCTCGGAGTGGACAAAAGTCGAAAGTCTAAAGGCGAAGAGCGGCCAAGATCGCTTTGGGCGTCAATTCGCGCCGGGGCAGCTTTGTATGGCGCCGTTCCATGCGGTCAAGGTGACCGGCGCATTGTTTCACACCCAAGGCGGTCTGGCGATCGACGCCGCTGGTCGTGTCAGGCGCAAGGACGGGACATTGTTTCCAAATCTATTTGCAGCCGGCGGAGCGGCCGCCGGCGTATCGGGATCAAGCGCGGCCGGCTATCTGTCCGGCAATGGTCTGTTGACCGCAACCGTCCTTGGCCGTTTGGCGGGGCAGGCGGCGGCCGCGCAGGTGTCTGATTGATCGCAAGCCAATTACTCTTGTGGCGATAAGTGTTTTTGACAGTGGGTGTTTGTTTCTCTAATCGGCCGTTCGATCGGGTTGCACGCGTTCGTCGGCAGCGTAACGCGTTTCCAGCCTGTCGAACTCGGCTTTTCGCAGGATGCGCTGACGCTCATCAAAGCTTGCAAGCCGTCCATGAACCGCCGCGAGCGAGCCATCGCGCTTCAAGGCGGACAGCACATCCTGCGTGCCGACGATCGCGGCCTGCAGTGCAGCATTGGCATACAGTACCATTCCCGCGCCCAGGCTTTTCATCTCTTGATGCGCGATCTCGGGAGTACGGCCCCCGAACACCACATTGACGATCTGGGGCACCGGTAATTCGCGCACGATGCGTTCGATCTCGGCGCGTGAGGTTGGCGCCTCGACGAAGGTGGCATCGGCTCCGGCCTCGATCATCGCCTGCGCGCGATCGATGGCGGCATTGATGCCGAGCACGGCAAGAGCATCGGTGCGCGCCACGATCTGCAAGTCGCCATCGCGGCGACTGTCGACCGCGGCTTTCACCTTGCCAATCATTTCGTCCAAGGGCACCACCGCCTTGCCGGCGAAATGGCCGCATTTTTTGGGGAATACCTGATCCTCGATCTGGATGCCGGCTGCGCCGGCGCGCTCAAGCACCCGCACGGTGCGCTCCACATTGAGCGCGTTGCCGAAGCCGGTGTCGGCGTCGACCAGCAGGGGCAGATCGATCGCCTCGGCCATCGCGGCCACCTGGTTGACGAGTTCGGTGAGCGTGACCAGGCCGATGTCGGGCACCCCGAGCTGCATGTTGGCGATGCCGGCGCCGGTGACGTAGCAGACCTCGAACCCGAGATCCTCGATCAGCCGCGCGAACAGGGCATTGGCGGCACCGGGGACAATGATAGCCTGTCGGGCCGAGAGCATTGACTTGAGTCGCTGAGTAGGTCGAACTTGCGTTGGGGTCATGGCTCCCTCTTTGGGGTCAACTTACAGTAATAGAATGCCTCAGCCCTGAGGTAGCAGCCCATAAACAAGGGAGGACGGTCATGAATATCCGCGTCACCAGGGCGGCCGCGCTATCGGTTGCCGTTCTGCTCGCCGGCTCGATCTCGGCGGCGGCGGTTGACCTCAACGTTACCCATTTCGGCACCGGCATGTATGGCGTGCCTTTTGCCGTCGCCAAGGAGAAGGGCTATTTCAAGGAAATTGGCCTGGATGTCACGGGGTTTCTGACTTCGGCGGGCGGCGGCACCACGGTGCGCAACGTGCTTGCTTCCGAGCTGCCCTATGGCGAAGTCGCGCTCCCCGCCGTCATCGCCGCGGTCCAGCAGGGCGTGGAGATGACCATCGTCCACGCCGGCGTGCTCAGCGTCGCCGACCAGACATGGTTCACCAAGAAGGGCGACGAGCGCATCCGGACGGTGCAGGACCTCAAGGGCAAGCGGCTCGGCTATTCCAGCCCGAAGTCGGTGACCGACATGGTCACGACCATGATGCTCGACGCGAACGGGTTGACCGGGCAGGTCGAGCGTCTGTCGGTCGGGGGCATCGGCGCCGGGCTGACGGCCGTGCGCGAGGGTGGCGTCGATATTACCTATGCGACGCAGCCGGTGTGGGCGAAGGAAAAGAACAATTTCCGGCCGGTGTTCAATTCGGCGGAGTGGGCGCCGCGCGTGACGCAGACGGTCGGCGTGGTGCGGACCGATTTTCTCAAGAAAAACCCCGATCTGATCCGCGGCCTTATCCAGGCGCGGCGCAAGGGCGTCGACTTCATCCAGCAGCATCCGGACGAAGCCGCCGCGATCATGGCCAAGGAGTACAAAATCGACCTCGCCATCGCCAAGGCCGCGATCGCCGATATCCAGGCGGTGAAGGGAACCTACTGGAGCGCCGGCGGCTTCGACTACGAGGGCATGAACGTGATGCTGAAGGGGCTGCAACTGGTTAAGGCGATCGGGACGGGTCCCTTCGACTGGTCGGCGATCGTGGACGAGAGCTATCTGCCGGCCGATTTGAAGTCCACCAAACCGCACTCCTGATCGCGTCGGCCGCGGTTCGGGATGAACACCTCGTCCGTCCAGTTGAGCTTGCGTGCGGTCACGCGCGTATTCCCTGCGGTCGAACAGCAGGAGCCGGTTCATGCGCTGGGGCCGATCGATCTCGATCTGCGGCGCGGCGAATTCTTCTCCATCGTCGGCCCTTCCGGCTGCGGAAAATCGACCCTGCTCGATCTGATCGCCGGACTGGCGCGCCCGACCGCCGGCTCGATCACCTTCGAGGGACGTCCGGTCGCCGGCGAAGTTCCCGACGGTATCGGCGTGGCGTTTCAGGAGGACGCCAGCTTCCCCTGGCTCAACGTCTACGATAACGCCGCGTTTGCGCTGCGCCGCGCCGGCATGGCCGAGACGGACGTGCGCGAACGGGTCGATCCGATGCTTGCCGTCACCGGTCTACAGTCCTTTGCCGGCGCCTATCCGGCGCAGTTGTCGGGCGGCATGCGTCAGCGTCTGTGCATCGTTCGCACCCTGGTAACGCGGCCACGACTGCTGCTGCTTGACGAACCGTTCGGCGCGCTCGATCAGCAGACCCGCTTGCTGATGGGTGACGAGCTGCTCGACTTGTGGCGACAGACCGGCGCCACGGTATTTCTCATAACCCACTCGCTCGACGAGGCAACACTGCTATCGGACCGGATCGGGGTTATGTCCGCACGCCCGGGTATTTTTATTGATCTCGTCGACACCACCTGGCCGCGCGAACGCGACAGCCGCATTGTCTCCGATCCCGCCTTCGGCCGCGTCACCGGCCGCATCTGGGAGACGCTGCGCGACCAATCGCTCAAAGCGCTGGTGGGGGGACGATGACGAGGCCCGGCAAGTACCGATGGGCGCTGATCGTTGTGACGCTGGCGCTGCTCGAAGCCGCCTGCCGGCTGGGTATTTTCAGCCGGCAAACGATCATCGCGCCGACGGCGATGGTGGCCGGTGCCTGGCAAGCGCTCGATTCCGCCGAGATGCGCTGGCACATCCTGATTACGCTGGCGAGCGTGGCGCAATCGATCGGGCTTGCGATCGTCGTCGGCTTCGCCATTGGCGCGGCGCTTTACCGCCTTCCCCGTCTGCGCCGCGCGCTCGATCCGTTTCTGGCGAGCTATTACGCAGTGCCCACTTTCGTGTTCTATCCGGTGTTCATCGTGCTGTTCGGTTTCAATCGCTGGCCCTTGGTGGCGATCGGGTTCCTTTTCGCCGTGATGGCGGTCATCATCAACACGCTTGATGGGTTGTCGCGGGTGCCGCGCGGCGTGCGGCGCGCCGCCAAGGTGATGAAGTTGACGCCGGCGCAGCATTTGTTTTTCATCACACTGCCGGCGGCGGCGCCCTGGCTGTTCACCGGCGCGAAGTTCGCCGTCGTCTATTCCTTCATCGGCGTGATTGCCGGTGAATTCGTGCTGTCGGGCGCCGGATTGGGGCACGCCATCGCCTTCGCCTATAACTCGTTCGACAACGCGATGATGTACGGCCTGATGCTGCTGCTGTTTCTGATCGTGGGCGGCATCAACATGCAGCTGTGGATGTGGGAGCAACGGCTCTATGCGCGGCGCGGTTGATATTGACCCGGCTGTTCCGGCGGTAACGCGCGCGGGCCCGCGTGGCTGGTCTGCGCTCACCGATACCGTGTTGCTGATCGCTGCAATGCTGGTGCTGTGGCAGGCCGCCACGATGTTCATCGGGCACGAGGCGTTGACCTCGCCGCTGGCGACCGTCCGGCGACTCTCGGCCATCATGGCGGATACCGACTTTCCCGCCCATGCCTGGGAAACCGGCCGCGCCTTCGGCACGGCGCTGATCATCGCGCTCGCCGGCGGCCTGACCCTTGGCGTGGTGCTTGGCGCCCACCGGCTGTCCGGGCAGGTGGCGGAGCCGATCCTGGTGGCGCTCTATTCGATCCCCAAGGTCACCCTTTATCCCGTTATCCTGCTGCTGTTCGGCCTCGGCATCTCGGCCAAGATCGCCTTCGGGGTGATCCACGGGATCATCCCGGTCACCATCTTCACCATGAACGGCGTCCGCAATATCGGCGGCGTCTATTTCCGTTCCGCTCGCGCCATGCGGCTGAGCGCAATGCAGACTACCGCGCACATCGTCGTTCCCGCCGCGCTGCCGGAGATCGTTTCCGGCTTTCGCCTCGGCTTTTCGTTGACCCTGCTGGGGACACTGATCGGGGAAATGTTCGCTTCGCAACGCGGCATCGGATACATGCTGGTGAAGGCGATGGAGATCAACGACGTCGCCACCGTGATGGCGCTCGCGCTCCTGCTCATCGTTCTCGCAACCGCGGCGTCTTCCGTGCTACTCGTGATCGATCGCCGCCTGCACCGGAACGTGGTTGCACAATCGGGAGACTAGCCATGACAGCTTCGGTGCGGCTCAAGGATATTCTCGGACGCGGCGACTTCGTGGTCGCCCCCGGCGTGTTCGAGATGTTCTCCGCCAGGATCGCCGATCGTATCGGCTTCAAGGCCCTGTACATGACCGGCTATGGCGTCTCCGGCTCTCATCTCGGATTGGCCGACGCCGGACTGGTGACCTACCGCGACATGGTCGAGCGCGCCCGCACCATCGCCGAAGGCACGGTGTCGCCGTTAATCTCCGACGCCGACACCGGCTTCGGCGGCCTCATTAACGTGCGGCAGACGGTGCGCGGCTACGAGGCGGCGGGGGTGCAGGCGATCCAGATCGAGGATCAGGAAATGCCGAAGAAGTGCGGTCACACGCCGAACCGCCGCGTCATTGCGAGCGCCGACATGTGCCGCAAGATCGAGGTCGCGGTCGATGCGCGCCGGCACGCCGATACCCTGATCATCGCCCGCACCGACGCGCGCACCGGTCTCGGCCTGGCCGAGGCGATCGCGCGCGGCCAAGCCTATGCAGCGGCGGGCGCCGACATCGTCTTCGTCGAGGCGCCGGAGAGCGAGGAGGAATTCAAACGAATCGGCGAGGAAATCGATGCTTGTCTGATGGCCAATATGGTGCCGACCGGCAAGTCGCCGGTGGTGTCGGCGGAGCGACTGCAGGCCTACGGGTTCAACCTGGCGATCTATCCTGTCGCCGGCATGACGGTCGCGTGTGCGGCGATCGAGGCGAACTACCACCATCTGCGGGAGCATGGCTCGACCGCAGGATCGCCGGTGCCGGCCTACACCATGGCGCAAATGCACGAGCTCACCGGCTTTCCCGATGTGTGGGAATTCGAGCGGCGCTATGCCGAGGTGTGAGGATAGGCGGGACGGTCTGTCTGATCTTGGCCCGTGTGGACCGGAAACCCCATCCGGAGATATTTTCGGTTTTGCCAAGCTAAATTCCATGTTCCTGCGCCAGTTCTTACGCTAGAATTCCATGTTCCGTTGAATAGGGAATTCGCGTCTAACACCCTGTCCTGGCTCCACTATTTAGCGTCTCTGGCGCGTCAGCAACCGCGATTTTTCAAAAATCCCTGCTAAATTCCCTGTTAGCAAAAAAAAACGGACAGAGCAGGGGATCGTCCGCGCTGCGGCGCTAGCCACCCAGTCCGGTCTCTAGAGGCGGCTAATGTTCTAGTATGGAAGCCGTTCACAAGAGAGGCCCTTTCGGAGAGAGCTGGTTTGCAGTTGCTCTCCCTCCGACATACGGCTGAGTACGCCTGCGTGCGCGGGTCTACGCGGAACTGCTCTGTACTGCGAGCGGAGAAATTTATTAGCATTTACACTCGCTCCGCCATACGCTTAAATTCGCTGGCTTACGCGGGACTGCTCTGTACTACGAGCAGAGAATTTGTTTTGCAGTTTCACTCCCTCCGCCAATACGCTCAAGTTCGCTGGGTTACGATGGCCTACGAGGAGAATGTTGGAATACAGTTCCTCTCCCTCCGCCAAGTTCCATCCTGTCTGAAATCCTTTTGTAGGCGCTGGCCGGCGAAGACGGGGATGTGATCGCCGGCCATGGCCGTTTGGCGGCAGCGCGCCTGTTAGGTCTCACCGAGGTGCCGGTCATTCAATTGCGAGGGCTGACCGAACTGCAGCGGCGGCAACTGATGCTGGCCGATAACCGCATAGCGCTCAATGCTGGCTGGGATTTGGAGATGCTGCGGCTGGAGCTGCGGGACCTCTCGGCGCTGGGGGCCGATCTGTCGGTGCTGGGTTTTACGGCGCAGGAGTTGGCCACGGCCCTGTCGCCGGCCTCGGCGGGGTTGACCGACAAGAATGAGATTCCAGAGATCGCCGAAACGGCGGTGACGCGCCTGGGGGATGTCTGGCGCCTCGGGTCCCATCGGCTTGCCTGCGGCGACAGCACGAATGGCGACACGGTCAAATCATTGCTCGGCGATCACAAGCCGCAGCTGATGGTGACCGACCCGCCTTACGGCGTGGACTATGACCCGGCCTGGCGGCATCGGGCTGGCGTCAACCGGTCCAAACGCCTGGGCAAGGTAAAGAACGACGAGCGGGCGGACTGGGGCTCAACCTGGGCCCACTTTCCCGGCAGCATCGCCTATGTCTGGCACGGCGCGCTGCATGCGGCGACCGTGGCCGAGAGTCTTGAATCGCATGGTTTTGCCATCCGCGCCCAGATCGTCTGGGCCAAGCAGCGGCTGGTGATCGGGCGCGGGGATTATCATTGGCAGCACGAGCCCTGCTGGTATGCGGTGCGCAAGAAGGGCAACTGGACCGGCGACCGGAAGCAGACGACGCTTTGGACCATCCCGAGCGGGGGACAGGATACCGATACGGTCCATGGCACGCAGAAGCCGGTCGAGTGCATGCGGCGGGCGATGCTCAACAACTCAAGTCCCGGGCAGGCGGTCTACGATCCATTTCTGGGCAGCGGCACGACGCTGATCGCGGCGCAGACGGCTGGCCGCACCTGTCTCGCGGTGGAGCTGGAGCCGCTCTACGTCGATGTCGCCATCCGGCGCTGGCAGGCGTTCACGGGCGAGCAGGCAATGCTCCTTGCCGGTGGTTGCTCCTTCGATGCGGTCGCAACGGAACGCCAGGCCGGCATTAAACCAGCCGATGCCAAACCAGCCGGAATCAAAGAGGCAAAGCCAGAGTCTTCACCAGCCACAAAATCAAAATCCGCATCCCGGCGGAGCGGCAAACGATGAACCCGGAGAGCTGACATGCGCGGCCGAAGACCCAAACCAACGCGGCTGAAGCTGCTGACCGGCAACCCGGGAAAGCGTCCCCTGAATAGGACTGAGCCGAGGCCGGAGGCCGTCATTCCGGACTGCCCGCTGGAACTCGGGCCGGTCGCAAAAAGGGAATGGGACCGGTTGGCTGGAGAGCTCACCACGCTGAGGCTTCTCACCAGTCTCGACCGTGCCGCGCTCGCGGCCTATTGCGGCGCTTACGCCATGTGGGCCGAGGTGACCGAGGCCATCCAGAAATACGGCGCCATGGTCAAGTCGCCATCGGGGTTCCCGATCCAGTCGCCCTATGTCGCCATCGTCAACCGGCAGGCCGAGATCATGATGCGGATCGCCTCCGAGTTCGGCTTCACGCCGGCAAGCCGCAGCCGCATCTCCACGTCCGCGAAGACCGAGCCGACGTTGTTCGATGCGCTGGAGAATGTGCCGGACGAGGTAGCCAACTAAAATATTATCATACTCAGGTCAGGGTAATGGGCAATTTGTCACCTTTGCATAGACCGTGGGTTATCCGTTGATGACGTGCTAATCTGCTGGGTGCTCACACAATGTCGCGCATAGGCTTCATCATCAATCCGATCGCCGGTATGGGCGGACGCGTTGGGCTCAAGGGCACCGACGGGATCGCGGGCGAGGCTGCACGGCTCGGTGCGGAACCTATCGCCAATACGCGGGCGCTCGAAGCGCTACGCGAACTCGGGCGTCTACTCGACGGGACGCTACGGCCACCCGCCATCGAGTGGCACACCGCTTCCGGCGCTATGGGGTACGACGCGCTACGTACGGCGGGCTTTACCACGATCCAGGTTGTGCACGAAGCCTCGACTGAGTCTTCTGCGCAGGACACACGGATTGTGACTGAAAAGTTCCTTGCCGCCGGCGTCGACCTCGTGCTGTTCTGCGGCGGCGACGGTACCGCACGCGACATTTGCAGCATCACCGGTAAAGCTACGCCCATTCTCGGCATCCCCGCTGGCGTCAAAATGTACTCTGGCGTGTTCGGTGTGACGCCCGCGCGTACGGCGGGAGTCCTGCTGCGTTACCTTGTGCAGGAGATCGGACTCGCCAGCGTTGAGATTCTCGACCTCGACGAGGAGAAATACCGGCACGACGAATGGGCGGTGCGCCTCTACATGGCGGCGAGGACGCCATTCGAGCCGACCTATGTGCAGACCGCCAAGGCGCTCATCGCCGGCGCGGATGAGGATGCAGTTAAGGAGGACATCGCGGTGCACCTGCGCGAAGAGATTGAGGCGCGGCCCGGTGCGCTCTTCCTGCTCGGCCCTGGGAGCACCGTGCAGGCGGTCGGTCACGCGCTGCACATTGAGAAGACACTTCTGGGCATCGACGCAGTCGCGCAAGACCAAATCGTGGGGAAGGATCTTGCCGAACGGCAAATCCTCGATCTCCTTGTCCGCTATCCCGAGCGCAAACTTGTGCTCAGCCCAATCGGCGCGCAGGGTTTCCTTCTCGGCCGCGGCAATCAGCAACTTAGCCCGGCGGTCATCCGTGCAATTGGCGCCGACAACATCATCGTGATCGCAACGCCTGCCAAGCTCGCCCGCACGCCGCTCTTGCGATTTGATACCGGTGACACGTCTCTCGATGCCGAAATGATCTCGCGCAAATTCTTTGCCGTTGTTGTCGGCTACCATCGCATCCGGCTGGTGAAGGCGGTGGGCTGACGAAAGACCTGCGGCTACAACCGACACGATCTTGGGTTAGGCTCCGTACCGACGCCCGAGGAGCGAGTGACGATCGATGAGCTACGTGCCGCATACCGATCGCGAGCGAAGCGAGATGCTCGCGGCGATCGGGCTTCCCCGCATCGAGGACCTATTCACCGACGTGCCCGCGCATGTGCGTTTCCCGGACTTGAATCTTCCCCCACCCACGTCAGAGCTCGACATCGTTCGCGAGATGCAGGTGCTTGCCGCGCGCAATCTTGCCGTTGATCCTTCTCTCTCATTCCTTGGCGCCGGCGCCTATCACCACTTCCGGCCAGCGACCGTCGATTACGTACTCTCGCGCGGCGAGTTCTACACCTCCTACACGCAGTACCAGCCGGAAGTAAGCCAAGGCATGCTGCAAGCGTTGTTCGAGTACCAGA
>Ga0315281_10010343_pt1 | contig 12864 bp, 15 predicted proteins | sample YL17G07_0_MG_FD_204540 | JGI IMG/M metagenome (GOLD analysis project Ga0315281, IMG submission 204540) | Sediment microbial communities from Yellowstone Lake, YNP, Wyoming, USA - YL17G07_0 | ecosystem: Environmental > Aquatic > Freshwater > Lake > Sediment | place: USA: Wyoming | collected... | reverse complement strand
CGCCTGCATCTTCTCCGGCGGCAGCTTCCGCGCGATCCATACGAACGACCGCGCCGGGTCCAGCCGCGCCTCCAGAATTTCCCGCGGAATGTGCAGCACGCTCGCCAGCAGCCGCGCCGCCAGCCGCGCGTCGCGGATCTCCCCGGGCACGGCAAAGCAGGAGTCCACCGGAATGCTCATGGCCAGGGGATGCAGGTTGCGGTCGTAGATCGAGCCGCGCCGCGGAGTCACCTCCACGATGCGCTGCTGCTGGCGCTGGGCGCGCCCTAGAAATTCACTGTATTCGTAGAGTTGCAGCCAGCCCAGGCGTCCCGCCACGGCCAGCATCCACAGCGCCGCTACGCCGGCGACAATCACCAAACGTGCGTGGAAACGTTGTGTTTGCATGCGGTCTCAGGCCAGCATTCTTTCTGCTCGGGCGTTCCAATCGGTCCAATCCCTTTTCCTATTCCCCTGCCGCCGCTTTTCCGCTCCCATTACCTCGCGTGGCCCGTCCGCGGAGTGCTCACCGACGCCACTTCCGCTCCCGCCGGCGCCTCGCCCATCTCCATCTGTCCCGGCAGCGCGTCCGTCAGCCCCAGCTGCCTCCGCGCGATCCGGTCGATCCGCATCGGACTGCGCAGCCCGGCCACTTCCAGCTTCAGCTCCGTATTCACCGCCGACGCCTGCGCCTGCTTGCCCTTCAAATCTTCCAGCTGAAATCCCAGCTCGATGCACCGGAACCGCTGATACCCGTACAACAGAAAACAGCCCGCCACCAGGCACCACAGCGCCACCGTCCGCGCCAGTTCCTTGGCCCGCGCCGGCTGCACCGTCCGCACCAGCCGCGAATTATCGATCCGCTTCACGGTGTGAAACTCCGCCATCGCCGCACGCTGTTTTTTCTTTCCCCTCACAACGCTCACACTTTCTCCGCGCAACGCAGCTTCGCGCTCCGCGACCGCGGATTCGCCGCGATCTCCTGCTCTCCGGGGATCACCACGTGCTTCGTCAGGATTCTCATCGTCCCCTGCCGCGCACTCTCCTGCAAGGCCTGCTTCACCTTGCGGTCTTCCCCCGAGTGGTAACTCAACACCACCAGCCGTCCTCCCGAATTCATTGTGGCGGGAGCGTGGAATAGAAACTGCCCGAGTTCCTCCATCTCTCGATTCACCGCTATCCGCAGCGCCAGAAACGTTTTTGTTGCGGGATGCAGCTTCTGCCTTCCCCTTTGTTTCCGCGCTCCTGCCACAGTCGTTGCCAGGTGGGCCGTGTCCCGGATCGGACGCGCCCTCACGATCGCCCTGGCGATCCTTCGCGAATCGCGCTCTTCGGCTTCCCCGTAGAGCAAATCGGCCAGTTCCTTCTCCGGCCAGCGATTCACAATCTCTTCCGCGGTCAATTCCTCACTCTGGTCCATCCTCATGTCCAGAGGCCCCGCTTCCCGAAACGAAAATCCGCTCGCCGCCTGGTCAAGCTGCATGCTCGACACCCCGAGATCGGCCAGTATGCCGTCCACTCCCGCCAGCCCCTGCTCTTGCACGGCCGTCGCAATCCTCGAAAACGGGCTGTGGATCAGCGTAACGCGTTCCCCAAATCTCCTTAGCCGCTCCCCCGCCAATTCCAGCGCCCGTTCGTCCCGCTCCAAACTGATCAGCCGTCCCGAACTCAGCCGCTCCGCGATCGCTTCCGAATGCCCGCCGGCTCCCAGCGTGGCGTCGATGTAGATTCCGCTTGGCTTGATGTCCAGCCATTCCAGCACCTCCTGCATCATCACCGGCGTGTGCGGCCCTGTCCTCGCCTCTCGCCGGTCTTCCGTCACTTCCTATATCCCCAGGTCTTCCAAAGCCTTGTCGTCTTCCTCGGTGTACGGCGCGTTCTTCATGTCTTCCGCCACCTTGCTGTGGTTCATCACTTCCAGGTAGTCCAGGTTCCCGAAGACGTCCACTTCGCCCTTCATCTTCGCCGCCTCACGCAGCACCGCAGGCACCAGCACCCGCCCCTGCCCGTCCGCTTCCACCGTCTGCCCGAAATAACTCGTCCTCATCAAAAATTTCCGCTTGGCCCGGTTCTGCGACGATACCTTCGCCAGCTTGTCCTCGATCTCCGACCACACCTTCATCGGATAAATCCGCGCCGATTCTCCCGTCGTGCTCGTAATATAAAATTGATTCCCAAACTCCTTCACGGCCTCCAGAAACACGGCGGGTATCTTCAATCTCCCCTTCTCGTCGATCTTCGCCGGATAATTTCCCCGCAGTTTCATGCCGCTCTCTTGCTCCCAGGCTGTTATTTCTTGCTTTCCAGCCTTCCATCCAGAAGCTCCTACCGCGCCCTACTCCTACCTACTTCTTTCCAATCAATTCCATTTTACTCCACTTTCACCCACATCCTACCCTGCTTTCACCCCTTGTCAAGCGAAAATCTCATTTTGAGCTATTTTTTCTTTGGGGGTACCCTTGGCCCTGTTTCGGCGGGTACCACGTTTCCAGGGCCAAAATCGCTACAGCTTGTGGTCAGTCCTGCCCTTGCCAACTAATCTTCGCGGTGCGCTTCCTCAGGAAAGGCCGTTCCGGCCCTCTCCCCCGCCTCCCCAAAATTTTCCCGAAGAGGCCTTCTTCTCCCCTGCCGCGTTATACTTCTTCTGCGTTTCCGTCGTCCGGTCCGTCCCCGGCGCGTTTCATCCCCAGGAGAAAATTTCCCATGACCCCGGAACTGCACAGCAAACCGCGCCTCGCTCCCGGCTGCCGCATCAGCGACGCTCCGCAGAATCTCCGCGTCCTGCACATGCCCGGCCGCGATCTCCGCCTGCAAGGCCCCAGCATCGAAATCGTCGAACTCTGCGACGGAGAACACACGGTGCAGCAAATCGTCGCCAAACTGCACAAACTCTATCCCCGCGCCACCGCCGAAAAAATGCAGGACGACATTCTCGGCTATCTCACCATGCTCCACACCCAGAACGCTCTCGTTTTTGAATGAAGCCTTGGCGCAAAACTAAAAAATTGTCATTCTGAGCCCCGGCGCCTTTTACCGGGGCGAAGAATCTCAACGTTTCCCTTGGGGAGACTTACAGTTACATCTCTTTCCGCTCAGGCCGCCGCCGCTCCCGCCCTCTCCAGCCGCAGCAGCACCCGGTACACAAACACCAGCGCCCCCGCCAGACACATCGTCCCAAAAATCGCCAGCGTCCGCGGCGCCCCGATATGCCGCGCCACCAGCCCCGCGATCAGCGCCCCGATCGGCTGCACTCCCATGAACATCGACGCGTACACCGCCATCACCCTCCCGCGCAGCGCATCCGGCACGCGGCTCTGCACAATCGTGTTCGTCGCCGCCATCTGCGCCGTCGCCGCGAACCCCACCACGAACAGCACTCCCGCGGAAATCATGAATACTTTCGACTGCGAAAACGCGATCAATCCCAGCGCGCAGATCACCGCCGTCACCGCCGTAAACCGCGCCAATCCCTTGTAACTCGTCCTCGCCGCGAAATGCAGCGCTCCGAACACCGCCCCCACTCCCGCCGCGCTCATCAAAAATCCCAGTCCCCGCGCTCCCCCGTGCAAAATATCGTTCGCAAAAATCGGCATAAACACCGAATACTGCAATCCCAGTAAACTCAGCAAACTCAGCAGCAGCAGCGACGACCGCACCGCGCTGTCTCCCCATACAAACCGGAATCCCTCGATAAAATTCCGCAGCGGCGATCCTTCCCCCGATCCCGGCGCCACCTTGGCGGGCCGCATCGCCGCCAGCGCCCCTATCACTGCCAGAAAACTCAGCCCGTTCAGGAAAAAGCACCAGCCCTCTCCCACCCACGCAATCGCCAGTCCCGCCACCGCCGGTCCCACCACCCGCGCCCCGTTAAATATCGAGGAATTCAGCGCAATCGCGTTCGGCAAATCCTCCTTCCCCACCATCTGCACGATGAACGCCTGCCGGATGGGCACATCAAACGAATTCACAATCCCCAGCAGAAACGCGATCGCGATCAGGTGCCATACCCGCACCGTGTGCGTCAGCGTCAGCACCGCCAGCAAAAACGCCAGCGCCATCGACGCCGCCTGCGTCCACATCACTCCCTTGTGCCGGTCGTAATGGTCCGCCACGTACCCGCCCACCGCCGCCAGCGGCAGGATCGGAATCTGGCTCGCGAATCCCAGCAGCCCCAGCATCGCCGCCGACCCCGTCAGCTTGTACACCAGCCACAGCTGCGCCGTCGTCTGCATCCACGTCCCGCACAGCGACGTCAGCTGCCCCCCGGCAAATAACTGGAAATTGCGGTGCTGCAATGCGCGAAACCGCGCGCTCACCTGAAGTTTCATCCTCACCCAAATTTTTCCCGGATTGTTGTCCGCTTCGTGGGAGCCTCTACCGCCCCCATTTCACGATGTGCGAATCCAGCCCGCTTGTCAACGCGCCTGGCGCTCCCGCGCTGCTCCTGCTGCCTTCGCCAACTCTCTGTTTAACCGGTCATCCTGAGGTGAACCGTCAGGTTCACCGAAGGATCTCAACTTCCTGTGCTTCCATTTTCCCCGCTCGGCTTCAGTGCGGCTCGTCCCCCGGCGGGTCCGGCGCCCCGCCCACGTGCAAATGGCTCAAATCCCGCAGCAGCGCCCTATCCTCTTCGCTCATCCCCCGCGTAAATTCCGCATCCCCCAGCCGCCGGTTCCTCGCCCCTTCCGGCATCTCCCGCAGCACGTTCAATCTCTTCTGGATCGCCTGCCGCCTCTCCACAGGCATTCCCTGCCACCTCGGCAGCACATCCTTGCGCACGTGCTCCCGCTGCTCCGGCGTCATCTGTCTCCATACCCGGTCCCGCTCCCGCAACTCTTCCCGCTCCCGCGCGGACAGGTTGTCCCACTTCTGGAATCTCTTCTGAATGCTTTGCTTCCCCTCCGGCGACAACTCATCGTATTTCTGTCCGTTCTTCAGCAACCGCTCGCGCTCATCCTCCGGCACCCCCCGCAAATGCCCCGCCCACGGCGGCCGGTCCCACGTCCCCCTCCGCTCCGTGCGATTCTCCTGCCCCGCATTTCCTCGCTCGCCATTCCCCGTCCTGAAATTCTCCGCCCCGCTCCCCGCTCCCCGCTCCCCGCCCGCCCGCTCCGGCGACCGCCCCGCACTCGCCGGACGATTCGTTCCCTGCGCTCCCCGCCCAGCATTATTCCCTTCCATGGAACGCCCCGCCGTCCCCGTCGCGCGTTCCGCCGGACGCTCCACGCGGCGATCCGCCCCACTCTCCGCCGACCGCCCCACTCTCCTCTCTTCCCTCGCCCCTTCTCGATTCTGCCTTGCCGGCGCCGCCGGCGCTCCTCGCTCCGTCTTCCCCGCGCTCGCGCTCCGCTCCGGCTTGTGCGTCTCCTTCTTCTCCGCCTCCGGACGCTGTCCCGCCGCCGCGCACAGCGCCATTCCCATCAGCGCTACACTCGCCGCCATCCCTCTCACGAATTGGAATCTTCCCCGCATCTTTAAAAACTCTTTCCGCTAATTCCCCTGCTCCGGCGCCTCCGGCGCTACCGCCGGAGGAAGATCCGCCAGCGGCTCAAAACTCTCCAGCACATCAATATCCTCCAGCACCGGCAAATCCTTCACCATGCGCATCTGATCCTCCGCGCGCATCTCCGCCCCCGCGTAGTGCGGATACGAATCCGCATCCCGCGGCCGCGTTCCCACCCACACGCACAGCAGCGCCAGCAGCCCCGCCGCAAACGCCACCCGCGGCGCCGCGGAAAGCCATCCCCACCAGCTCACCCGCTCACCTTCCGCCGCTATCCGTGCCTGCAGCCGCGCATCAAAACCGTCCGACGCCATGATCTTGGGCATCTCTCCCAGCAACCCGCTCACCGCACGAAACTCCGCCACCCTCCGCCCGCACTCCGCGCATCCCGCCAGATGCCCCTCCGCCTTGCGCAGCTCACCCGCCTCCAGCCGCCCATCCACATATCCCAAAATGTATTTTTCCATCTTCCCGCAATCCATGACATCCCTTCCTTCCCGCCTTTGTAGCGCCAGGCTTTAGCCTGGCATCTTTTCTCCGGGCATCTTCTCTTCCGCTTTTGCCCGCCCCACCAGCGGCGCCAACTCCACCCGCAACGTCTCATACGCCCGGAACAACAACGATTTCAACGCACTCTCCGAACACCGCAAACTCTTGGCAATCTCCCCGTAACTCAACTCCTCGTACTTGTGCAGCAACACCGCCGCCCTCTGCTTCTCCGGCAGCCTCTCCACCGCCTCGCGGATCATCCGGCTCCTCACCTCTTCCACCAGATGCTCCTCGATATTCGCGCTGCGTTCTTCCACGTCCAGCGGCCTCTCCTCGCCCTCTTCCGTCTCCCCCGCCGGCTGCTCGATGGATATTTCCTTTTTCTGCTGCCGCGTATCCCGCACCGAATTCAGCGCCAGATTCGTCGCAATCCGGAACAGCCACGTACTGAACTTCGCGCTCGGCTCATACCCCCCGCGCGCCCGGTACACCCGCAGAAACACCTCCTGCGCCAGATCCTCCGCCTGCGCCCGGTTGCGCACCATCCGATATAAGAAATTGATCACCGGCGACCGGTACCGGTGCAGCAGCAGCGCAAACGACTGCTCGTCGCCCGCCTTCACCTCGAGCATCAACTGGACGTCGGTCTGAGCCATCGCCCACATACTACAACTAACCCATCCCAGCCGATAAAGTTGCGTTTATAAGATGTGCGGAAAGAGGCCCTGCGGACTTGCCTTACTCTTGCCTTTGTAGCGCCAGGCTTTAGCCTGGCATCTTCTCTTCGCCTTCTAAAAATGCCCTAAATACTTCAATATCAACAAACTACCCACCCCCAAAAACACCAGCAACGCCGTCCGCCAACCCGGCGCCCGGTTCACCTCCGGCAGCAAATCCGTCGCCGCCACGTAAATCGTCACCCCGCCCGACAGCGGCAGCGCATACCGCAAATGCGCGCTCAGCACGCTCGTCAGCGCCACTCCCACCAGCGTCGCCACTCCCAACCCGCCCGCCGCCAGCAGCGCCCGCCTCTTCCCCTGCCCGCTCGCCAGCACCACCGACGCCACCGTGAATCCCTCCGGCAGCTTATGCAAAAACACCGCCGCGAAAATCACCATCCCCAGCCACGTCGAAACCAGAAACCCCGCCGCAATCGCCACGCCATCGAAAAACGTGTGTATCCCCAGCCCTAGCAGCGCCGTCGTGCTCGCATGCGTGTGCCGCATCTGCTCCGCGTGCGTCTCTTCCCCAAAATGAAAATGCGGCGCCAAGGTATGCTCGAACAGATGCACCAGAAAATACCCGCCCAGCACCCACAGCAGCGCGGACTCTCCGCCCAATTTCAACGATTCCGGAATGATTTCCAGGAAAGCCACCGACAACATGTAACTCGCGCCCAGCGCCAAAAAATAATGCAGATACTGCCGCGGCCATTCCCGCCGCACCACGAAATACCCCCCCGCCAAGTTCCCCGCCGCCGCCACCAGCCCCAGCCCGGCCGCCAGTACCATCCGCATTGCCAATGCGTGCTCCATCGCGCCCTAGCCGCTGTGCCGGAACAAAATCACATCGCCTTCCTGCACAATGTACTCTCGCCCTTCCGACCGCACCTTGGCCTTCTCCTTCGCCGCCGCCACGCTCCCAAACTCCAGCAAATCGTTCCACCTCACCACTTCCGCGCGTATAAAACCCTTCTCGATGTCGCTGTGAATCTCCCCCGCCGCCTTCGCCGCCGTGCTTCCCTTGCGGATCGTCCACGCGCGCACTTCCGGCTCTCCCGCCGTGAAAAACGACGTCAGCCCCATCAGCTCATACGTCGCCCGGATCAGCCGGTTCAGCCCCGGCTCCTTCAATCCATACGACGCCAGCATCTCCGCCGCTTCCTCTTCCTTCATCTCCGCCAGTTCCGCTTCCAGCCGCCCGCACACCGCCACCACCGCCGTGTTCGGCCGCCCCACCAAAGCCCCCAGCTTGTGCCGCTCCACCGCCGTCTCCATCTCCGCGGCCTCATCGTCCCCCAAATTCAACACAAACAGCATCGGCCGCTGCGACAAAAACAGATACCCGCTGATGGACTTTTTCTCCTCGGGAGTCATCTCCAGCTCCCGTAAGGGTTTTTCCGACTCCAGGTGCAGCTTGCACCTTTCCAGCAGCCCCTTCTCGTTCTCCAATACCGTGTCCTTCTTTTTCTTCAAATCCTTTTCGATGCGCTCCAGCCGCCGCGTAATCTGGTCGTGATCCGCGAAAATCAGTTCCAGCTCCAGGTTCGTCGCGTCCCGCAGCGGATCGATGCTCCCCGCCGTATGCGGCACCGACGGATCATCGAAGACCCGCAGCACATGCGCAATCGTATCCACCTCGCGCAGCGGCGCCAGCACCGCCGCATCCTTCGCGCGGTCCTTCTGCATCCCCCCCACGTCCACGTACTGCACCGTGGCATACGTAATCTTCTTCGGGTTATACAGCTTGGCCAATTCCAGCAGCCGCGGCTCCGGCACCTTGGCCACGCCCACGTGCGTCCCCTGCGCCCCCGCCTTGCCCTCGACCTGCGCCTTCGTCAAGATCCGGAACAGCGTCGTCTTCCCTACTTGTGGTAGTCCTATGATTCCTGTTTGCATCTATTCGGCAACCCTTCGTCGCACGCTGTCTTCCCGCCTGCGCAATCTCTTACCCTTGTCCATGTACAGCAAGGATTCTAGCAGGAATCCCCTGCGCTCCGCCTGTCCGCCCGTCCCGGGCCTCCTCCCCAACGAAAAGCGGCCGGCAAAAAGCCAGCCGCCTCGCCCTTTCAGTTCAGTTCGGACGCCCTACTTCGTTCAGTCCGCCACTCCCTTCACGATATACCCGTACTTCCCATACGTTCGGATATAGTCGTAGCTCAAATAAAAATACCCCGCATGCCCGTGCGAAGCGCTCCAGCTGTTCTTGAAAATAAAATAATTCCCCGCGTGATCGAACCCCACCAGCAGCATCGCATGCCCTCCCACGCTCGGCGCCGGCGCCCCGTTCATCGTCTGCACGTCCACCACTCCGCTCTCCGCCGACCCGTCGCTCCAGTCCGTCCCGGCCACATAGAGTCCATAGACTATGTTGTAGCCGGAGTTGATCACGCTCTCCAGGTACGTGGGATTGTTGGCATTGTCCACCGCCGGCCCGCCGAAATTCGTCCCCATGACCAGTTGCGTATCCGTAAAACCAAACCGCTCCGCGCCCTGGCAGCCCGCCGGAACGTGTCCCGCGTCGTTCGCCGGAACCCCTCCCAGCATCGTGTAGGGCATCTGCGACTCCTCGCAAATCCGCCCGGTGGTCAAATATTGCGCCGTCATATAGGTTGCGGTACCGGGGTCGGACTTGCAGATCTTGCCCTCGTTCTGCATCGACACGTGGTAGGCGTTGTTCTCGGAAAGATCCGCGGTCACGCCCTTCTTGCACTTCTCGAACGCCTCAATTCCCGCCACCGAAGCAAACGCCGTGCACGTCCCGCGGTCTCCCTGATCTCGAATCGCCGTCTGGCAACTGCGATGATCGCTCATGGAGGTGATCATCTGTTGGATGACCGAGCCTGGAATCCGGCTCCCGGTTATGCCCGGTTTCACTCTCGCGGCGGGTTCCTTGACGATCAGCGCCGGATTGCGAATCTGCAGCTTCTGGCTCACGGCGGCGGACGCTATCACTGGTTCTTCCAGCGGCAGCAGCGCGATCTGCTTCCCGCTCTTCAACTGCAACACCGGTATGATTCCGCGATAAGTCAGTACGCTCTGCAAATGCTGCAAGTTCATCACCCGCTTCTGTGGCAAGGCCAGCTTGACAGCCGCCGGCGCTTCCATCGCCGCCGCACGGATATTCCCCAGTTGGATGTTCTTCAGCTGCACCCGCATGGCCACCTGCGGCGGCAGTTGCGCCCCCATCCACGCCGCCGAACTCAGCAAACACACGCCCGCCACTGCAAGCGTAAACACCCGTAAATTCCTCATTGGCTTCCTCCCGATTTTTTTACTTGCTGGAAATCTCTAAGGTAAGAGTCTCGACCACCTGCTCATGCTCCTTAATCTGAATGCGGATTGCAACAGTACCCGCGGATAAAACCGCGAAATAGTACTGCCTCCCCAGCCGCCCTTCCCCCTCCGGCGGCTCCTCCGCAATCAGCCGCAACAGCGCATGGTCGTAGCTCACCGCGAACGTCTTCTTCAAGTTCGCCGGCACCAGCGCGTAGCTCTGCGGCTTCACCAGAATCATATCCCCCGCCGACACCTCCATCTTCCGCGACTCCAGCAGCTCCACCGTCCAGAAATTTTTCCTCTGCACCCCCGCCTCCTGCGCCCGCACCCCCACCCAGCAGCCGGCCAATACCGCCCCTGCCAACAACAAAACACCTGTAATTTTCATGGAACACCTCGATACCCTATAGCCTGCCCGAAACCGTATTCTACCACTCCTCCTCCCTGCTCTGTCCCGTGCAAAACCCCCGCCTTCCTGCTACCCTTCCCCATTCATCAGGGGGAACAATGCCCAAAGAATTCCGCCTCCCGCCCTTCGATCTCCGCCTGGCCATGGACACCCTCGCCTCCCGCGACCCCCGCCTCGCCCCCCTCATCGCCTCCGCCCCCGAATTCCGCATCGAAGTCGAAACCGCAGGCGCCGACACCCCCTACGAAGTCCTCCTCGAATCCATCGCCTACCAGTCCATCTCCGGCAAAGCCGCCGAAACCATTTTCAATCGCGTCAAAGCCCTCGGCACCAACGGCCACGCCCCCACTCCCGAACAAATGTTAAAAATCCCCGTCCGTAAACTCCGCAAAGCCGGCCTCTCCGGCGCCAAAGTCCTGGCCATGAAAGACCTCGCCAAAAAAACTCTCCAAGGCGTCGTCCCCTCCCGCGCCGAAGCCGAAACCCTCTCCGACGACCAGCTCGTCTCCCGCCTCATCTCCGTCCGCGGCGTGGGCGCCTGGACCGTCGAGATGTTCCTCATCTTCCGCCTCGGCCGCCCCGACGTCCTCCCCATCCACGACCTCGGCGTCCAAAAAGGCTTTGCCCTCGCCTACAACAAGCGCCACATCCCCAAACCCAAAGACCTCCTCAAATTCGGCGAACGCTGGCGCCCCTACCGCACCGTAGCCACCTGGTACCTCTGGCGCGCCGTCAACCAAAACCCCGCCCAAGCCCGCAAAATCACCCCCGCCCCCGCAAAAAAGCCCCGCCCCAAACGCAAAAATTCCCGTAAACGCCCGTAGCACAGCCATTCCTGTGTCTTTTCCCCAACCCGCAAACACACATAACGCAATTTCTCATAGTCCCTATCACCCCCCGTGCGCTGTCATCCTGAGGCCCCGATGCTTTTTATCGGGGCCGAAGGATCTCAACCCCATGAATCTGCAACACATTAGCCCGCGAGCGTTCACCTGCCCAACTTTTTCCTTGAACCATTCTTCCCGATCGGTTATGATATCTCCTGGGTAAACGTATCCTTCCACCACACCCGTTTACCGCAATTCCATCAAATCTCTGTAACGCCTTTATTCGCAATAAATTACGCACTCTCTCGTCCCACGGCGGGAAAACAACACCTCTGTTTTCTATGATTTACAAACTCTTTTCAACCCCACGGAGGGGGTACAGGGGGGAGCCTACTCAAAAGTTTCCGGAAATCACATGTAACTCTATACAGCTCAATATCTTAGTCCACCACTTCATCATAACCACCATCGAATCATATTCTTACAAAAACAGGGGAGGGGCAGGGGGCGCCACGAGTCACAAGTCACGAACTACGAGTCACGCCTTCACGGCCTCCCCGCCATCTCCCGCGCCAGCAAAACCACCGCCGCCAACCCCGCCAGCAGCACCACGCTCTCCAGCAGCACCGAAGTCCTGTGCAGCCGGTCAAACTCCCTCCGCAGCGGACTCTCCACAGGCGTGCTCTGCACCGATCCCATCTCCGCCCGCAAACGCCCCAGCTGCGCGCTCACCCCAAACTGCGAATACGCCGTCAGCGCCACCATCAACACCACAACCACCGCCACCGGCGCCAACAAACTGCCGAACGATCGCGTGCGCAAAAGCCGCGCCACCAGAAACACCACCCCGCATACCAACCCCAAAACATGCAGCCGCCCCAGCGCATACCCCACCATCGACCCGGCCACGTCCCTCCCCGGCAACACCGCAAACGCCCCCGGCGCCACCACAAAACTGAGGAACACATCGCCCCCCAGCCACAGGCTCAAACATAGAAACTCGACGCTACGCAGGAAGGTTGACATGGGCTGAAATCCGCTAGTATGGAGGTTGGGCGTTTGTAAAAATGGTGGGCGACAAAGGACTTGAACCTTTGACCTCTCCCGTGTGAGGGGAGCGCTCTAACCAACTGAGCTAGTCGCCCACAGTGTCCATTGCTTTTGTAACATGAACCCCGGGGAGATTCAACCGATGCCCGCAGCCACCGCCCAAATCGCCGCTCAATTGCAGCGCAGCATCAAGCGCGTCATTCACGGCAAGGACGAAGCCATCGATCTCGCTCTCGTCTCCCTCCTCGCCCGCGGACATATCCTCATCGAGGACGTTCCCGGCGTCGGCAAAACCACGCTGGCTCAGGCCCTCGCCCGATCCTTTCAGTGCTCTTTTCAGCGCATCCAGTTCACCTCCGACCTGCTTCCCAGCGACGTTCTCGGCGTCAGCGTCTACAATCCGGAAACACACCAGTTCGAATTCCGCACCGGACCCATCTTCGCCAACGTCATCCTGGCCGACGAAATCAACCGCACCACGCCGCGCACCCAATCCGCTCTGCTCGAAGCCATGAACGAAGCGCAAGTCACCGTGGACGGCCACACCCACACGCTGCCCCATCCTTTTCTCGTCGTGGCCACGCAGAATCCCGTCGAGCATCACGGCAC
>Ga0315281_10010342_pt1 | contig 12865 bp, 10 predicted proteins | sample YL17G07_0_MG_FD_204540 | JGI IMG/M metagenome (GOLD analysis project Ga0315281, IMG submission 204540) | Sediment microbial communities from Yellowstone Lake, YNP, Wyoming, USA - YL17G07_0 | ecosystem: Environmental > Aquatic > Freshwater > Lake > Sediment | place: USA: Wyoming | collected... | reverse complement strand
CCGTGCGAAAGCCGCGTCATGTCCGCCCATCGCACCCCTGCCCTGGTCGTCGAATATGTCTCGAGCGCCATCAGCCGCGGACTGGAAGTGATCATCGCCGGCGCCGGCGGCGCCGCCCACCTTGCGGGCGTCGTTGCCGCGCACACCGTGTTGCCGGTGATTGGCGTGCCCATGCAGACCTCGACGTTGAGCGGCCTCGACTCGCTGCTCTCGACCGTGCAGATGCCGAAAGGCATTCCCGTGGCGACGGTGGCGATCGGCGCCTCCGGTGCGGCCAACGCGGGGTTGCTCGCCGTGGCGATTCTGGCCAACTCGCGACCCGAGCTGCGCGCGAAGCTCCTGGCGTATCGCGAGGAGCTGGCTGCGCAGGTGAGGGGCGAGTCGCTGCCCTGACCGCCCACGGCAGTTCACAACCGCCAGGCGTACTGCAGTTTCACGAGCAGCTGATTCGAGTCGAGGCGCCAGCGGTCCAGTATCGACCTGACGTTGTGGTTGTAGACGATGAAGAGGTCGGCGACCGGAAGAAACGTCCATCGAATGCGCGTATTCGTGCCGACCGACTCGCTGTCGGTGTCGTACTGCACGTAGCTCGCGATCGACAGGTCCGGCGAGATGTTCACGCGGAGCCGCGTGCCCGTCAGGGTCTGCGTGAACCTCCCGCTCCCGAGTCGTCCGACATTACGCTCCCCTGAAAACTCCACGGTGACCAACGGCAGCGGATTCCAGGCGCCCGTCCACTGAAACTGGTCGAGCGTGCCATCGTAGAAACCGCCAAACCACCAGGTGACCTGCGTATACAGGCGCCGCTTCTGCGCCGTGCCGGCTTCGAGGCGGTAGCGTCGCCACTGGTACGATCCCGGCGCAACAACGACATCGCCCTCGACCTCGAAAGGTGCGACCAGCCGCTCGCCTACCGGAACCACGTTGAACTCGAAGCGATCGCCGCTGCGGAATCGCCAGTTGATCGGCGCGGCGAAGACGCGATAGCTCTCCCAGTGCCCCGACAGGTCGGTCGCCAGCGTCGGCTGGAACTCGTAGAACATCTGCTGAATGGGTCCGCGCGAGAGACGAGGGCTGAAGTTCAAGGTTCCATTCGCCAGATGAACCGCGGGCCTGGGAACGAAGCCGATCGAGGGATCGAAGTCCCGCCCAATCCGTTTGTAGGTCAGCGCGAGGTCCCACAGATTGTTCGGGTAGTCGATTTTGAACCCGTGCGCCGTCGAATCGCCGCCGAGCCCTTGCCGTCCCGTGGCGAGGCCCCACACGCCGACGAGAAAATTCCTGTCGCCTCGAAAATGAGACGATGCGTACGTGAAGTCGGCGCCGCCCATCCATGAACCGGAACGGCCGAGCGGATCTCCAACGCTCGCGATGCCGCCGACCCAGGATTCTCCCCAGATGTTCTGTTTCACGCGGCCGACCGCCATCAAAGCATCGTCGGACACGATTCCAGGTTGATCGCGCGTGCGGACCGCCAGGCCGCCGAAGTTCGTATTGCCGGCGCGGCCGTTGACCTTCCCTCCCGCGAGAATCGGCACTTGCTGGTCGTCGACCAGGCCGATCCGCCGGCTGAAGTACGGGAGGACGTCCTGGTTGAGGCCGAGACCGAACGCAAAGACGTCGTCGCCTTCGATGAAGAACGTCCGCTTTTCCGGAAAGAACAGCGGGAAGCGCGTGAGGTTCGTCCGCCGGGTATCGACCTCGGTTTCAGCGAAGTCGGTGTTGACCGTGGCCGACGCGAGCACGTTCGCGCCGAGGCGCTGCGTGACGTCGAGGCTCGGCTGAAAGTCGCCCTCGACCTCTTCCGACGGCGCCGGCATTCCGCCTCCGCCCGTCACCGCAGGGCGAACGCTCAGGCCCATGCCAAGGTCGAAATCGGGAAGCCCGGTCAACAGCCCCGCCCTGCTGGTTTGCGTCACCTGGTACTGCCGCGCGGGGGACGCCCAGCGATCAGTTTCCAGCCGACGCTGAATCCGGCGCTGCACGTTGAAGTGCCACTCGTGCAATCCAGGTTTGAAGGCCAGCGTCTGCAGCGGAATCCGAATCTCCACGCTCCATCCGTTTGGGAGGCGCGCCGTCGCGGCCTGCCAGATCCCGTCCCAGTCGGCGTTCTCGCTCTCGCCGCCCGGATTGATCAACCCATCGTACCTGGCGCCGGTCGGGTTGACCGCGAAGACATATCCTGATCGCCCGTCCGCGGACGGTCCGAGCACGACGCGGACGTGATCCTCTGAATTCAACGGCGCGTCGCGGCGCACGCTGAAGCTGACGATGCCGGATCGGTCGGGTTCCTCGCAGATGATTCCGATCACCAGGGCGTGGGTGTCGGCGAGCACACGCACGAGCGTGCGGGCCGTCGGCGGCGCGCCCTCCACAGGATCCGTCTGACGAAATGAGTCGGTCGACTCGGCCGAATCCCACGCCGACTCATTCAGGCGACCGTCGATCGTGACATTCGGCGTCAGCGCGCCCGCGCGCAGCATCGGCGGGCCATTCTCGGGTTGCGGACCGGCTGATGCCGCGTCCGCGAGGCAGACGATCGCAGCAGCGAGCAGCAGGCCCGCGAGGTGTCGTTTCAACCGACCAATCTCCCTTCCGTCAGTCGGACCGCGTGCTCAGCCAGGTTCTGGGCATCCTCATCGCTGTGCGTGACATAGATCGTTGGTCCGGCCACTTGCGGCGAGACCGTTCGAATCAGACCGTACAGCGACTCTCGTGTGTCTCGATCGACCGACGAGAACGGCTCGTCCAACAGGAGCATCATCGGTTTCCCCGCCAACGCCCGCGCAATCGCAAGACGCTGCTGCTCGCCTCCCGACAACTGGCCTGGCCGGCGACCGCTCATGCGTCCGAGACCCACGGACTCGAGGAGCGCGAATGCGCCCGCGACGTCGAGCCCGGCGGATCGGCCCACGAGACGGACCTGTTCGAGCGCCGTCAGGTGGGGCCACAGCGCCAAATCCTGAAACACGTATCCGATCCGCCGTTTGTGCGGCGGCACGTCGATGCAGTCGGCGGCGGAAAACAGAATCTGCGGCCCCAGCGTGATCGTTCCGCTTTGCGGGGCGATGAGCCCGGCAATGGCGCTCAAGAGCGTCGACTTGCCCGCGCCGCTCGGACCCCAGAGCACAGTTCGGCGCTGAGCGGGGAATTCCGCGCTGCAGCCGTCGAGAATGTTCCGGCCGTCCCGCCGGACGTGAAGGTCGCTGACGGTGAGGTTATTCACGCCGCCTCAGCCGCAACACGTGTGGGCCCGCAGCCGCGAGCCCGATCACCGCCGCGCCCGCCGCGAACACGATGAGCGCGGTGACGCCGACGACAGCCGAGGGCGCGTTGGCCGAGAGTAGATAGAAGTTCAACATCAGCCGCGACGAGCCCGGCGCCAGGAGCAGCGACGCGACGTCCCGGTCCGCGAAGATCAGCGCCGCCGTCAGCGCGGCCGTCGCGGCGAGCGAGGGCGCGAGAAGCGGCAGCACCAGACTCCATGCTCGACGGAACGGCGACATGGAAACGAGCCGCGCCGCATCGTCCAAAGACCGCGGCACGCGGGAGTAAGCGATGAGAAATCCGAGCGCAGGCAAACCGAGCGTGCGCGAGACGTAGGCGACCGCCGGCGCCACCGACACGCCCCCGAACGCTTGACCTATGCCGATCCAGCCAATAGCCACAACGGCCGCCGGAACACAGAACAGCAGGAGACCGATTACGGTCAGGGGTTGGATCGCGGGCGATCGACGCGCCGGATAAGCGGTGAGCAGGATGAGCCCGACGCTCGCGAGGGCGCACGTCACCGGCTCCGCGATCGATACCGTGACCGTCGACATGCCGAGCGGAAGGCGGCGCCACGCGCCCTCCGCGCCAGAAATGGCCGCCCACGCGAATCCCCCCAGTGACAGCGCCACCAGTACGGGCAAGACCAGCATGCCGGCGCCGATGATCGCGCCCGCTGGTTTCCGAACCACGCCTCGATCGCCACGGGACGCCGGCAAGATGACCGTGAACAAGGGCCTGACCATCAGCAACCCCAGGATGAGCACGGTGACGACCAGCGGAAGAATGACCGGCACGATCCGTCCTGCATCGAAGGTTTGGGAGAACGTGGTAATCGCATCCGTCATCGACGTGCGGAAGCCGAACAGAAACGGAATCTCCGATTCGCCGATCAGCAGGATCGTCGTCAGCAGAAATCCTGCAATGACCGCCGGACGCAGGAGGGGAAAAAGGACGAACACGATCCGGCGCGTGGGGCCGAGTGAAATCCGTGCGGCTTCGTACGCATTGGTCGGTATCTCCCGCGCCGCTGCGAGCACGAGCAGAAGCGTTACCGGCGCCAGCACCAGTCCCGCCACACCGCTTCCGCTCAGGGATCCGCTCAGCGATCCGAATCCACCAGGGAGACGGGTCAGGCCAATCCACCAGAACGCAGGCGGCGCGGCAATGAGCGCCGCAGAAACGCCGACCGCCCACCGGCGTCCCGGCACCTCGAGCGTGCCCGCTGCAGCGCCAAGCGCGCCGCCGACAATCGCGGAGACTGCGGCACCGGTGACGGCGAAGGCGAGCGTCGGCGCGAGCGACGAGAGATCGACCGTCGACAACACGGCGAATCGACCGGCGAGAAAAAATATCGGCAGAGCCGCAACGGTGAGCAACACCGCCAGCGGCACACTCTTCAGGAACTCGAGCCGCGCGTGCATATGAGCGTTCACAGGCCGAAGATGTTCCGGACGGCGGCATCCATTGCCGGGAGCCTCCGTGCGATATCGAGGTAGTCGACGTCCATCACTCGGATCCTGTCGAGTGGCGGCAGGAGCTTCGGACCAGCGGCGCCCGGATGCAGCGGATACTGCGCCGCGTCGCCTTCGGCGAGGATCTGCTCGGCCTCAGCCGAAATGAGGAAATCGATGAAACGCTGCCCTTGCTCGACGTGCGGCGCACCTTGAATGAGCAGCGCAACGTTCGGCATGAGCGGTGTGCCGAGCGCGTCGGCTCCGTCCTGATCGGGAATCGCGATCGCGACCGGTTGCTTGTCTCGCACAGCAACGACCGCGTCGTCTTCGTCCAGGATGCCGACGTCCACGCGGCCGGCCGCCACGCGATCCTTCACGTCGGAGTTGCCCGCCGCGATCACGGCCCCGTTGTCCCTCAGCCGCCGCAGGAAGTCGCTCGCCTTGGCGTCACCCCACTTCACGAACAGCGCGGCGGCTTGAAACGACATCGTCCCGAAGTGCGGGTTGGCGATGGCAAAGCGGCCTGTCCAGCGGGGCTTCGTCAAGTCGAGAATCGAGCGCGGGACTTCACTCGCCGTGACCTTCTGCGTGTTGTAGAGCATCACGCGGATTCTCGCACCGAAGCCGGTCCACATGCCGTCGGCGCTCTTGAAGCGGTCCGGAATAGTGGCGGCCTCAGGCGATACGTACCGGGCCGCGAGGCCCTGATCGACGAGCGCGACCGCCCGGCTGGTATCTGACGACCAGAACACGTCGGCTTTGGGTCGCGCCTTCTCCGCCACGAGGCGCGCCGTGAGCCCGGCCGTTTTCGTCTCTTCGGTGTCGTACAGCGGAAGAACCTTGACGCCTGTCCTTGCTTCGTACGCGCGGAAGATCAGTTCAGCGAATTCCTTGTCGGCCGAGCAGTACACGACGACGCTGCGGCCGCTCGCACCGCCGGTGGAGGCGTTCGACGCCGGCTTGCCTTGGCACGCGACGACGGCGACCAGCAGCGCCGCGCCGACGATGAGATTCGCTCGCGGCATCGGTAAGCCCTGCTACTTTCCCGAGTACGCGAAATCGTCGAATGCCGTCACCGAGTCGGCCTTGGTCCAGACGCCGACCTTCCCGGCGTCCTTGAACGTGTCGTCGTCCCATTCGATCGCCTTCTTGCCGTCACAGGTGACGGTGAAGTGATTGCCCTGGAAGTCGACTCGCAACGTGTGCCATTGGTTCGAGGCGACTTTCATGTTCACCCGCTTCCGTTCCGTGCGCCGGCCGTTCACGATATCGTAGATCGTGACGTTGTCCTCGAGCGCGTTGGCACGGGCGATGTAGTAATTGTTCGCATCTTTGAGGCGCCAGACGACGCCGCCCGCCTGGTCTTCCTTACCGGAGATCGGCTTGAACTTCACTTCGACGAAACCATCTTTCACGCTCGTGTCGTCCTTGAAGCAGACGGGATACGTTGCCACGCCCGACTGCTTCAGGACGTTGGGTTTGCTGGGCGCGGTGTTATCGATCTCGATCGTCCATTTCGCGTCACCTGTTCCCGTTTTCGTCGCGGTCCAGCCAGACGGTGGCGCGCCCACCTTGAGGTTGTCGAAGTTGACGTCGGCCGCCGCGACAGCGGCCAACATGGCGGCACCGACGAGCGTCGCTATGGAAAGTGTCTTCATTTGGAGGCTCCGTTGGTTCTTCGTGGTCAGCTCTGCCTCAATTTCGGTCGAGGAACACCGCCGCGCGGTGGGTCTGTGGTAAGAAGGCATAGACTTTGTTTCGCGCGGCATCGAACGCAATCGTGTTCGCTCCTTTCTCGGTCGGCACTGTTTGCAGCAAGGCCATCGTGTCGATGTCGAAGACGTCGATGACGCCAGGGTCACCGATGACCGCGTAGAGATGATGGCGCGCGGCGTTGAGGAACAGCACATCTGGCGCGCCGCTCAGCGGCAGTTCCTGCGCCAGCGCTTTCAGTGCGATGCGATGAACCATGAACAGGTTCATGGCCTCAGCGCTGGGTGCCGGCCTTCCCGAGTTGGTCGAGCGCCGCCTTGAAGCCGGTCGCCAGCGTGGTCGCCGGGCCGGTACCCCAGTAATGGAGAAAGATGACCATCGGCCGTTCGTTCGTCATGTGGTGATGGATGGCGACGACGTCGAGGCCGTTCTTGCGGAGCGCGTTGAGGACCGGGGTCACCTCCGATTCGAGCATCGCAACGTCGCCGGCAATGGCCGCCTTGTCGTCCGTGCCGACGAACGCCGCCCATGTGTTGAGACCCATTCGCGCGTTAATTGTGGCACCCATGTCCGTGAGCTTCACATCGTCGCGCCCCATCGTGATCTTGTAGACGGCGCCGGATTGTTCGCCTGGCGTACCAACGATCTGCACAATCTCCGCGGTATCAATCGTCGGCGCCGGAGCGGCGGCGGGCGCATCCGGCGCGCTCGCGGCGCGGTTCGTCGTCTTCCCGATGAGATCGATTGCCGGCTTCACTTTGCGCGCGAGATCGGCGGGCGTCCCGTGTCCGTGCACGTGCATGTAGAACATCCTTGGCTCGTCCCAGAAGAAGTGATTGTGCAGCGCGGTGATTTCCAGGCCGTTGTCAAGCAACGCGGACATGACCGGGTTGACCTCCTCCTGCATCAGCACGAGGTCGCCCATCATGACGTCCATCCCGCCGGTGCCTTTCGTCATCGCCACCCATCCACCGAAGCCGAACGGTGTGGGCGTTTTCACATTAGCCACGGTGACGCTGACGTCATTCCGCGGGATGTTGACCTTGAGCACATTGGCTTTGTAGTCGCCCTGCTTGCCGAGCGCCGTGAGCACCTGCTGGTACTCGGCGGGAATGTCCTGCGCCTGCGCGACGGACGCGAACGACAGTGACAGCGCTCCACAGATCGTCAAGCAGCGTTTCATGCGTGTCCTCCTATGCGTTGGGTTGCGTGTTCGTGATGTTCCCTGACCGGCGCCGTGCCGATCGGCAGCACGATGCGGAAGATCGATCCTCCGGTCGCCCCGGCTTCGGCTGAGATATGACCGCCGTTCACCTCGACCGCCCACTTGGCGATGGCCAATCCCAGACCGGCGCCGCCACTGTCCCGCGACCGGGCTTCATCGAGGCGAAAGAAGCGATCGAAGATCCGCTCGCGGTGTTCAGGGGCGATCCCCGCTCCTTCGTCGGCAACGGTCAGAAAGGCCTGGTTTCCATCCGCCCGCACGCGAATGTCAATCGTCGATGCCTGAGGGCTGTACTTGATAGCGTTATCGACGACGTTCGTGATCGCTTCCCGTAACACCAAACGATCGCCCATGACCGAAAGGCCCACGGCGACCTCGACCTCGAGTCGTTGACCGCGCTCTTCCGCGAGAATGCCGAGCGATGACACGACGTCGTGAGCGAGCTGCCCCAGATCGATAGCTTCGCGGGACAGCCGGACGGTGCCCGCGTCCCCGTAAGACAGCCGCAAGAGCGTATCGACGAGATTCGTCAGGCGATCGACCTCTTCGAGCATGCTGCCCATGGCTTCTTTGTATTCCGCCGGCGTACGGGCTTCTCCGAGTCCGACTTCACCAATGCCGCGAATAACGGATAGCGGCGTGCGGAGCTCGTGCGACGCGTCGGCCGTGAAGCGGCGAAGCTGTTCGAACGACGACTCGAGGCGCGCGAACGTATCGTTGATCACGGCGGCAAGACGTCCAATCTCGTCGTGCTGATTCGGCACGGACACGCGCTCGTGCAGACGTTCGGCGGTAATGCGACGCGCATCGGCTGCCAGATGATCGATTGGCGCGAGCGCTCGCCGTGCGAGCACATACCCGCCGCCCCCGGCCAGCACGACGATGAGCGGGAGGCCGAACACGAGCACGGTCAGCACTTCCCGCAGCTGACCGCGCAGGCGATCTTCCGACCGGGACACTCTCAAGACGACCGCGCGTCCCCCAACGAGCGAGGTGCCGGTGAGCGTTCGCCATCGGTGACCGTTCGCGACAATCGACTCGTATCGAGCCTGTGTGCTCGCCGCCGCCAGTGCAACCGGCGGCAAGGCGGAAGAGGCGCCCGATCGGTAGATCGGCTCGCCGCTCGCGGACCAGACGTCGCTTCCCCGATCCTCGTCGCTGTCGGGGTCGTGATGGCGATCGCGGGACCACGCGATCCGGCCATCGGGCATGGGTGCAAGAGACCCTTCGGCCGTTTCGAAATCGTCGTGCAGCTGGTCGTCGAGTTGTTCGAGGAACTCGTGCCGCACAGCGACAAATGACGCGGTGGCGTACGCCACGAGCATCAGAAACAGCACGACGGTGTACCAGCCGGTGAGGCGAACACAAATCGACGCCGTGGACCACCGCGTCGTCATGGTTCGCCTTCTCTCAAGACGAACCCCACACCGCGCACGGTGTGAATGAGGCGTTCGCCTGGATCGGTGTCGACCTTCTTACGCAGCCGGGTCATCTGCACATCGATGACGTTGTCGAGCGGCGTCGCTCGGCGCGGCTCTCTCCACACCTCGCGAGCCAGCATTTCACGAGACACCAGGTGACCTTGGTGACGCAGCAGATACTCCAGAAGCTCGAACTCCCGGACGGTCAGGTCGAGGAGGCGGTCCCCGCGCACCGCGCGGTGCGTGACAAGGTCCAACTCAAGGTCCGCAGCTTTCAAACGGAGGATCTCCGAGGGACGCCCGCGGCGCAGCAAGGCCCGGATGCGGGCAAGCAGTTCGGGAATCGCGAACGGCTTGACCAGATAGTCGTCGGCGCCCAGATCCAGCCCGAGCACCCGATCCTCGACGCCGTCACGAGCCGTCAGAATCATGACCGGCGTCTGCAGATGGCGCTGCCTCAACGCCTGCAGGATCTCGAAGCCGCTCCGGCCGGGAAGCATCAGGTCAAGGACGACCAGATCGAAGGTCTCCGAACTCGCACGGAAGAACCCATCTTCACCCGTGGGCGCCACGACGACCTTGTAATGCTCCGCTTCCAGGGCCGCAGCGAGCACCTGGGCCAGTTTTCGCTCATCCTCGACGACCAGCAGACGCACCAACAGGGATCTTAGCGTCCCGGTCCGATGGCGTACCTGACTTTTGTGTCAGGAACCGGAGCGGGCCGCTCAGGTGAGAGATTGCCGTCACTTCACCGACTTCACGAAGATCATTTGCGCGCCGCCCTTTTTGACCAGCGTGCCCGTTACCTCGACCGCCTCATTCATCTTTTCGACGAGAATGTCTCGCGCGGGCTGGTGATCCTGAAGTCCGGACACGAGATACACGATGCCCTTCGCGTCGACGATGCCGATGGAGTTGCCGGCTTTCGCGCAGGCCGTCGCACACTCCTTCTTCGCGGGCCCGCGATCGCCGCCCTCCATGTAGCACCAGAGATCCACGGCCTCACCTTTGATCGTCACGGTTGCGCCTTTCGGTTGCGCCACGCCAACGACAGCGGTGAGAACAACCACGCCAAGTGCGACGAATGAGACGCGTGCTTTGTGTCTTGTCATGACCGCATCCTAGCGGGCCGCGTGCCCCGCGAACCTGACATCTTCCTGACTTTTGTGTCAGAGGGTCCATTGATGCGGTTAGTCGCAATGACATTCAGGCGGTGGCTACCGATCAGGGCTCCTCCCTCTTGCGAAACACTTCAAGGAGTTGCCACGCGATGGCGCGTCTGCCGTACCGCAAGTACAACGTCGGGACGACAATCATGTTGAGCAGCGTGGACGTCGTCAGCCCGCAGAGAATGACGATGGCCATCGGCGTCTGAATCTCACTGCCGGCCTTGCCGCCCCCGAGCGCCAGCGGAATCAACGCCAGGCCGGCCGCCATCGCCGTCATCAGGATCGGGACCAGCCGCTCCGAGGCGCCGCGTTGGACCGCTTCGCGAAAGTCCGTCACGCCTTCTTCCTCAATCAAGTGATGGATGTGCGACACGAGCATGATGCCGTTGCGCGTTGCGATGCCGAAGAGCGTGATGAACCCGATCATCGACGCGACGCTGAGCACACCGCCCGCGAGGAACACGCCCGCGACCCCCCCGATCAGCGCCAGCGGCAGGTTGAGCATGATGAGCAGCGCGTCGCGCGGCAGGCCGAACGCCAGGACGAGCAGCATGAACAGCCCCGCGATGACGCCGATGCCGAGGAACAGCAGCCGTCTCGAGGCGCTCTGTTGGCTCTCGAACTGCCCTCCGTATTCGACGCGGTAGCCCGCCGGCATCGGGACCGCCTGCGCGACGGCAGCGCGAATGTCCTCGACGACGCTGCCCAGGTCGCGACCGGCGACGTTGCAGGAGATCACGATCCGGCGTTGAATGTTCTCGCGCAGGATCATGTTCGGCCCTTCCTCGCGGCGTACGTCCCCAAGCAGGCGTACCGGAACCACACCGCCATTGGGCGTGTCGATGGGAAGATCCGCCACCCGGTCGAAGTCGATCTGCGACCCCGGATCGAACTTGACGACGAGGTCGAACGCCGTGCCGCGATCGAAAATGCGCCCGACGGTCACACCGGCGAAGCTGGTTTCCACCGCTTCCGCGATATCAGCGGCTCGCAGGCCGTAGCGGGCGATCGCCGCGCGATTGAGCACGAACCGCACGAACGGCACGTCCATCTGCTGCTCGAGCGACAGATCGGCCACGCCGGGCACACGGCTCGTCACGTCGCGCACGTGCTCGCCGAGACGCCGCAGCGTGCCGAGGTCGTCCCCAAACACCTTCACCGCGATATTGGCGCGCGTGCCGGACAACATGTGGTCGATGCGATGGGAGATCGGCTGGCCGATCGTCACGTTGGTACCCGGCAACGTGGCGAACCCGCGCCGAAGCTCGGCGAGCAGGGCTGCGCGCGGTCGGCCGGTTTCGCGCAGACCGACATCGATTTCGGCGGCTTCGACGCCTTGCACGTGCTCGTCATACTCCGCCCGGCCGGTTCGCCGCGCCGTGGCGACAACTTCCGGCTGCGCCAACAGAATCTGTTCGACCCTGCGCCCGATTTCGTCGGACTTCGGCAGGGATGTACCGGGAAGCGTGTTGGCCTGCACGGTCAGGCTGCCTTCGTGAAACTCTGGCAGAAAGGCGGATCCCATGCGCGTCATCGCCCCGCCCGCGCTGACCAGCAGCGCGGCCGATAGCACCATCACGAGACGGGGATGATCGAGCGCGAGCGGCAGGTTCCTGGCATACAGTGCCTTTAGCGCACGCGTCAGCCAGCCGTCGTGTCCCCGAAGAATGGATCGCGCCCCAGGGAGAAACGCGAAACAGAGGGCCGGCGTCACGACCAGCGCCACGGCCAGGGACGCCATCAGCGACACGATGTACGCGAAGGCGAGCGGTGTCAGGAGTCGTCCCTCGACGCCGGCCAGACCGAAGATCGGCAGGAACACCAGCACGATGATGATCGTCGCGAAAACGATCGACGTGCGGATTTCCAGTGTGGCATCCCGGACCACGTCCGCCGTCGACCGCTGCTCCTCAACCGGCTTCGCGGCATTCTCGCGCAGGCGGCGGACGACGTTCTCGACGTCGATGATCGCATCGTCGACGAGGGCGCCGATCGCGATCGCCATGCCGCCGAGCGTCATCGTGTTGATGGTGGCGCCGAACCCGCGCAGGACGAGGATCGCCGCTGCCAGCGACAGCGGCATCGCCGTCAAGGTGATCGCCGAGGCGCGAAGGTTCGCGAGGAATGCGAGCACGATGACGACGACGAGCAGCCCGCCGTCGCGCAACGCCTTGACAACGTTGTCGACCGCCACCTCGATGAAGTCGGCTTGTCGGAAGATCTTGCGATCGATCGTCATGCCGCGCGGCAATTCCCGCTGCAGCGCGTCGAGCTCGCGATCGAGTCGCGCGGTCAGCTCGATCGTGTTGGCGCCTGGCTGCTTCTGGACGCCGATGATCACCGCCGCCTTTCCATTGCGAGATCCCTCACCGCGCTTGAGCGCCGGGCCTTCGCGCACATCGGCGACGTCGCGAACGAGCACGGGTCGGGCGCCACGCATCGCGACGACACTCTCGCCGATCTCCGCAGGCGTGCGCACCCGGCCAATCGTCTGCAGCACGTACTCTTGCGGGCCCTCAACGTAAATACCGGCCGACGTGTTCTGGCTCGCCCCGCGCACGGCCTCCAGTAGCTCGTTCACGGCCACATTGTTCGCGCGCAGCTGGTCCG